>Ga0315273_10003429_pt1 | contig 19099 bp, 16 predicted proteins | sample YL17G02_0_MG_FD_205753 | JGI IMG/M metagenome (GOLD analysis project Ga0315273, IMG submission 205753) | Sediment microbial communities from Yellowstone Lake, YNP, Wyoming, USA - YL17G02_0 | ecosystem: Environmental > Aquatic > Freshwater > Lake > Sediment | place: USA: Wyoming | collected...
TGCGGGCGGGCGGGGCCCAAGCGTTCTTCGCGGCGCGTCGCACGCGGCGCGCGCCGGTGCTGACGCCGGAGGTCGTGACGCGGGCGCAGACGCTGTTGGCCGAGGGGCAGCCGCGCGCCGCGGCGGCGAAGACGCTGGCGCTGAAGCCGGACCCGTTGAACAAGGCGGTGCGGGCGGGTCGGCTGGTGGAGCCCCCAAAGAAAGCGCCGACGCGCCCAGCACGAAAAGCGCCCGCAACATCGTAGACCACCACGCCGCCTTGGGCATGGGCTGCACCCGTGTCGCCGAACGCGTGTGTGCCGCAGTCGGGCTGCTCGCGGAGGCGCCCTCGCAGTTCGAGTCGGCGGAGAGCGTGGCCCACGGCGGCGTGCTCTGGGCCCTGCCGGCCCTGTTGGCCAACGGGCTGTTGCCGCCCGCGCGCATCGGTTTCCAGGTATCCAAAGGCTTTTACAGCCTGGTCCATGTGTTGTTGCTCTTGGGCTATATGGCGCTGGCCCGGATCAAGACGATGGAGCAGTTGCAGTACCATCCGGCCGGCGAGTGGGGCAAGCTGCTGGGCTTGGATCGCATTCCCGAAGTGCGCACCTTGCGGGAACGAGTGAAGGGGCTGGCGGTGCCGACGGCCGTGAGCGCCTGGGGCCAGGCGCTGTCGCACGCCTGGATGGCCCGGGACCCGGAGGCCGCGGGGGTCCTGTACGTGGACGGGCATGTGCGCGTCTACCATGGCGCCCAAACGAAACTGCCCCGGCGGTACGTGTCGCGCGAGCGCTTGTGCCTGCGGGGAACGACCGACACCTGGGTGAACGATCAGTGGGGCCGGCCCTTCTTCGTGGTCAGTTCGCCGCTCACCCCGGGACTGCTGGACACGCTGACGCGGGACATCGTGCCCCGGTTGGTGGCCGAGGTGCCGGGACAACCCTCGCCCGAGGCGCTGGCCGCCGATCGTTGGTTGCGCCGGTTCACGCTGGTGTTCGACCGGGAAGGCTACAGCCCTGAGTTCTTCCTCGCCATGCGCGGCGAGCGGATCGCCTGCCAGACGTATCACAAGTACCCCAAAGAGCCCTGGCCGACCGCAGAGGGGGCCGAGTACCTCGTGCCCCTTGCGAACGGGGAGCAGGTGCGGATGACGCTGGCCGAGCGGGGCACGTGGCTTGGCGACAAGGTCTGGGTGCGCGAGATTCGCAAGTTCACCGCCTCCGGGCATCAGGTCTCGATTCTGAGCACGGATTTCCAAGCGGATCTGGTCAGCATCGCCGCGCACATGTTTGCGCGATGGTCGCAAGAACACTTCTTCCAGTACATGATGCAACACTTTGCGATCGATAGACTTGTGGACTATCAGACCTGCTCGCTCGATGAGACCGCACGGGTGGTCAACCCGGCCTATCGCACTCTGGAACACACCATCAAGAACATGGCTGCCAAGCTGAGTCGGACGCTGGCCCGGTTCGGCGCCATCGTGTTGCCCGCGGCATTGGAGACGCCCCACGTGGCGGCCTACGAACAGGAGAAGGGACGTCTGAAGGAGGAGATCGACTGTCTCCACGAGGATCTGGCGACCCAGAAAGCGCAGCGGAAGCAGACGCCGAAGCATGTGCGGCTGGTGGACTTGCCCGAACCCGATCGCTTCGTAGCCCTGTCGCCCACGCGCAAGCAGTTCCTGGACACGATCAAGATGATCGCCTATCGGGCAGAGACCGCGCTGGCGGGCATCCTGCGTACGGCGGATGCACGGACCGAGGAAACGCGGGCGCTCTTGCGGGAGATCTTTTCGACCGACGCCGACTTGGTGCCGGACGAAGCGGCGGGCACGCTGACGGTGCGGCTGCACCACCTGGCCAACCGCACATCGGATGAGGCCGCCCGCTACCTCGCCGAACAACTCAATGCGACGGAGACCGAGTATCCGGGCACGAACTTACGCGTCGTCTACAAACTGGTCTCAGATTAAGATCTCCCGAATCAGGAGTCCTGGGGCTCGCGTTTTACGCGCTTGTGTCCCTGGTGTCCGCACTGCAGACCGAGAACGTGCGCGCCTGGTTTGGTCCCCGCGCGCCGGTGCGGCTCGCTGGGGGCTTCGCCCTTGTCGTCGGCGTGCTGTTCTACGTTCTGTGGTTGTCGGAGATCGTGCCGGCCATCGCAGCATCGCAGCGGGTGCGATGCTGAAGAGCGCCGAGGATGCGGGCCTCATCACCAACCCGGTGCAGGTGGTCGACCTCGGCATCGTGCTTCCGGCCTCTATCGTTGGCGGCATTGCGCTGATGCGAGGTCGCCCGCCCGGCTACTGGCTGGGACCGATGATGCTCGCCTTTGGCGTGGTGATGGACGTTGCGCTGGCGGCGATGACCGTGTCGATGGCGGCGCACCAGGTGGGTGGCGGAGCGCCGCCGCTCGGCCTGTTCGTCGCGATGACGGTGACGACGGCAGGGGTACTCACGCTGGTGCTGCGGCATGTCGAACGACGAACGACGAACGACCAACGACCACGCCGACCAACGACCCCGACTAACGACCAACGACCCGAACCAACGACCACCTAGACCACCCGTCCAACGACCACCTAGACCACCCGTCCAACGACCATCATTCCCACAGCCACGCCGCGCCTCGGACGCCGCTCGAGTCACCGAATGCTGGCGAAACGAGCATCGTGTCCACGCGATCCGAGAACACATACTGTCCCCAGAGCCGCGGAACGCTCGTGTACAGCCGCGCCAGGTTCGACATGCCGCCGCCAAGGACGATGACATCGGGGTCGAGCAAATTGATGACGCTGGCCAGCGCACGGGCCAACCGGTCCTCGTAGCGCCGCAGCGACGCCTCGGCCGCCGCGTCGCCCTCAGTCGCCAGGCGGTCGATGTCCGCAGGCTGAAGGGCGTGTCCCGTCGCGGCCAGGTGGTCCCGGGACAGCCCGGGGCCGCTCAGAAATGTCTCGATGCAGCCGTGATGGCCGCAGTAGCACGGAGGCCCGGGCAGCTCTTCAGGGCGAGGTCCGGGCAGCGCGTTGTGGCCCCATTCGCCCGCCACCGCGTTCGGGCCCGTCAGCACCCGCCCATCGACCACCACGCCGCCCCCGGTGCCCGTGCCGACAATGACGCCGAACACCACTCGGGCGCCGGAGGCTGACCCGCCGCGCGCTTCGGAGAGGGCGAAGCAGTTGGCGTCGTTGGCGCAGCGGACGGGACGTGCGAGCGCGTGCGCCAGATCCTTGTCGAACGGCCGCCCGTTCAACCAGACCGAGTTGGCGTTCTTGACGAGGCCAGTGGCCGGCGAGATGGCGCCAGGCATGCCGATGCCGACCGTCGCCGCCTGGCCGAGTTCACGCTCGACCTCGAGGACCAGGCCGGCGATGGCGTCGATGGTCCCCCGGTAGTCATCGCGCGGCGTGGCCACCCGGCGGCGGACGAGGATGTCGCCTTCCGGCCCGATGGCCGCCGCTTCGATCTTGGTGCCGCCGAGGTCGATGCCGATTCGGGGCATGGCGGGAACCTGTCGTAGACCGTATACCGAACACCGTATACCGAATACGGCTCACCCCCGGTATACGGTGTGCGGAATACGGTCTACGGTATCCGTGTACAGAAAAACGCTCCGGCCAGGCGGCGGGCCGGACCGGAGCGATGGGTTCCACAAGGGGGTGCGGGGCGAGGCTACACGCCCGCGGCCTTCTTCTTCTGCAGCGCGATCGACCTCTGGAGCAGCTCGTCGGCCTGCTTCATCAGCTGGTCGTACTGGGCCTTGTCCTTGGTGAACCCCGCCTGCAGGCGGACCAGGAGACCCTTGCGGTTGACCGCTTCGTAATAGTCCGGCTTGATCTGCAGCGCCTTGTCGATTTCCTGGATCCCGGAGTTGACCAGGTCCTTCTTCTCGCTTTCCTTCAGCTTCGTGTCGTGGTACGCCTTGTCCCAGTAGAAGCTGCCGATGGTGTAGTAGACCTCGGGGTTGTTCGGCTCGATCTCCTGCCACCGCTTGTAGGCTTCGATCGTCTTGTCGAACTCGCCCTGGCGGTTGTAGAAGCCGGCCATCTGGCCGTACACCGCCGGGTCCTTCGGCTTCACTTCCCGCGCCTTGCTCAGGTGCTTTTCGGCCTCTTCGTACTGCCCAGCGTCCTCGTACATCTTGGCGAGCGCAAAGTAGTTATTCGTGTCCTGCGGATCCATCTGGATCATCTTCTCGATGATCGGCACGGCCTGGCCGGGGTCGTTCAGCTTGTCCGGGCCGTAGGCGTTGACCAGGTACTGCAGCGCCAGCTTGCGCATCTTCGGATCCTGGTCCTTCTCGGCGGCGACCTTGTAGTTGTCGATGGCCTTGGTGAGGCACGCGTCGTTCTCTGCGTCGCCCCGCTTGGTGGCCTTGAACATCTGGTCGTAGCTGTTCGCCAGGTAGAAGTACGCGGTCGTGAAGGTCGGATCGAACTCGACCGTTTCCTTGTACTTGTCAGCGGCCCGCTTGTACTCCTGCTGGGTGTAGAGCAAGTTGGCATCCTTGAACGACTTTCTCGCCTTCAGCTCGTTCAGCTTCCCGCACCCGATCAACGACAGGCTCAGGCCCGCCAACAGGACGAGCGATGCCGCCGTGAACCGCCTCTGCATTGCGTCCCCCTTGCCCCCGAACCGCGGGAGAGCGGTCTTCAACGGTCTGATGATGATCGCGAAGAAGTTGGTCAGTGCAACACGCGGCCCCGAGCCAGACAAATCCCTCTGAGCCGAGTCGCGCCAGTATAGTGAACCGAAAACTGGCCAGTCAAGCGGTCCTGAGCGATTGACTCCGGACCCCTCGGGTGCCGTCCGCTCACGGCGGACAAACGCCGGACAAACGCCGGACGGACCACTACGCCGAAGCGAGGACCGGACGCCGTTCCTGCGAGGTCCTCGCCCTGCGGGCCTGCCACGCCGAAGCGAGGACCAAAACGATTTCACCCGCGGTCCTCGCGAAGGCGGGCGCCTTGACCCCCCCCGGATCCGGCCTCTATGATGGCACCAGAAACCGACCCACATGATTAGACACCGCCCGCCGTGATCCGATTCGAGGATGTGGTTGAAAAAGTCCGGGTCTACAACCCGGACGCCGACGTCGAGCTGCTCCGCAAGGCCTACGTGTTTTCCGCCTTCGAGCACAAGGGACAGGTCCGCCATTCCGGCGAGCCCTACCTGGTCCACCCCATCGAGGTCGCCAACATCCTTTCGGACATGCGCCTCGACGTCGTGACGCTGGTCGCGGGCCTGCTGCACGACGTCGTCGAGGACACCCTCACCACCGTCGAGCGCCTCACCGAGGTGTTTGGCCGGGAGGTGGCCCACCTGGTGGACGGCGTGACGAAGATCAGCGCCATCTCGTTCTCGTCCAGCGAGGAGCGGCAGGCCGAGAACTTCCGCAAGATGCTGCTGGCGATGGTGGACGACATCCGAGTCATCCTGGTGAAGCTCGCCGACCGCCTGCACAACATGCGGACGCTGAACCACCTGCCGGAGGACCGCCGGCTGCGGATCGCCCAGGAAACGCTGGACATCTACGCGCCCATCGCCAACCGGCTGGGCATGAGCAAGTTCAAGAACGAGCTGGAAGAGCTGTCGTTCAAGCACCTGGAGCCGGACGCGTACGAATCGCTGCGCCAGCGGGTGGAGCGCAAGCGCAAGGCGACCGAGCCGCTCACCGAGGAGCTGCGCCGGCAGCTCGTGGCCAAGCTCGAGGACGCGCCGGTGCCGATTCTCTCGGTGGACGGCCGGGTGAAGCGCCTGTACTCGATCCACACCAAGCTGAAGCGCCAGAAGATCGACCTCGACCAGGTCTACGACTTCGTGGCGCTGCGCGTGGTCACCCGGACGGTGCGCGACTGCTACGCGGCGCTGGGCATCATCCACCAGACGTGGTCGCCGGTGCCGGGCCGCATCAAGGACTTCATCGCGATGCCGCGCGCCAACGGGTACCAGTCGTTGCACACCTCGGTCGTCAGCGACCACGGCTTCCCGTTCGAGGTGCAGATCCGGACCGAAGAGATGCACCACCGCGCCGAGGAAGGGATCGCCTCGCACTGGAAGTACAAGGAAGGCCGCGTCGGCGCGCAGCGCGACGAGCCGTACTTCCAGTGGCTGCGCCAGCTCCTCGAGGTGCAGCAGGAGGTGCGCGACCCGCAGGAGTTCCTGCAGAACCTCAAGATCGACCTGTACCCGGAGGAGGTCTACCTGTTCACGCCCAAGGGCGAGGTGAAGACGCTGCCGCGCGGCGCGACGCCCATCGACTTCGCGTACGCGGTTCACACCGACGTCGGCCACCGCTGCGTGGGCGCGCGCGTCAACGGCAAAATGGTGCCGCTGCGCTCGCCGCTCAAGCACGGCGACATCGTCGAGATCGTCACCGCGGCGAAACAGAAACCGAGCCGCGACTGGCTCAACTCGGTGACGACGGCGAAGGCCCGCAACAAGATCCGGCACTTCCTGCAGATCGAGGAGAAGGCGCGCAGCATCGAGATCGGCAAGAAGCTCCTCGAGAAGGAACTGAAGCGGTTCGACCTGAACGTGCGGACCCTGATGGACGGCGAGCCGCTGGTCAGGGTGGCGGCCGAGTGCGGCATGCCGAAGACCGACGAACTGCTGGCGGCGATTGGCTACGGCAAGATCGCCCCGCGGCAGGTGCTCGACAAGATGGTGCCGGCCGAGCAGCTCACCGAGAAGGTCGAATCGAAGGTCGCCGCGGTCGTCAAGCGCGCGTTCGGCGGCGGGGGCGGCGACAAGATCACCGTGCGCGGCTTCGACGACATGCTGGTGTTCCGCGCGAAGTGCTGCAACCCGATCCGCGGCGAGAAGATCGTCGGCTACATCACGCGCGGCAAGGGCGTGTCGGTGCACTCGGTGAGCTGCACCAACGTCACCAGCCTGCTGTTCGACCCCGAGCGCCGCATCGACGTCGAGTGGGACAAGGGCGCGGAGCCGGCGCGCTACACCGTGCGGTTGTCGATGGAAGTGGAGAACCGGAAGGGGATCCTGGCGGCGATCAGCGCCAAGATCGCCGGCATCAACACCAACATCACCAACGTGGACGCGCGGGCGCCGTCGGAGGACCAGCTCGGGCGCATCGACATGACTGTCGAGATCTCGGATCTCAAGCATCTCGAGAAGGTGATCAAGTCGCTGCGGGGCGTGACGGGTGTGCTGGCCGTGGACCGGGCGAGTCGCTAGAAAGACCTCCGGACCTTCCCCTAGTCCCCCACCACAGCCACCAGGTCGATTTCCACCCTGGCATCGCGGGGCAGGCGGGCGGCCTGGAGCGTGGCCCGGGCGGGCGCGGGATCGGTGAAGAACTCGGCGTAGACCTCGTTCATCGCCGGGAACTCCGCGAGATCCGTCATGAAGACCGTCGTCTTGACGACGCGGTCGAACGAGATGCCAGCCCCCTGCAGCACGGCCCCGAGGTTCTCGAGGACACGGCGAGTCTGGGCGGCGATGTCGCCGCCGACGAGCTGATTGGTGGCCGGGTCGATCGCGATCTGCCCCGAGAGGAACAGGAATCCGCCCGCGCGGATGGCCTGGGAGTACGGGCCCAGCGCTTTCGGCGCGCCGGGCGTCGAGATCGGTTCACGCATCGTCAGGCGGCCTTGGTGACCTTGCCCGACCGCACGCAGCGCGTGCACACGCGCATCCGCTTCGTCCCGCCGTTGACCGAGACGCGGATCTCCTGGAGGTTGGGCTCGAACCGCCGCGCGCTCACGTTGTGGGCGTGGCTGACCTGACGGCCCACTGAGGGACCCTTGCCGCAGACTTCACACCGTCGTGCCATACCTGTAGCCTCTCGTCCGATGGTGACAAAGGTGGAATTATACCACGAGCCGCGATCCGGCCGCGCTCGAACCCGGCCTGGCGCCGGGGCCGGCGTCCGCCTGCGGAACCACCAGTCGCCGCACCATCGCCAGGTACGCGGTGTCCCCGCCTTCGAGCGACTGTCGCGCCTCGCGGGCGCCGCGCTCGATGGCCCGGAAGACGGCAGCAAGATCGCCATCGAAGGAGGTGCCGCGGTCGCGCCCGAGCGGCGCGATGAAGGGGCGGAGATCGTTCACCAGGCGCTGGGCGGCGAGCGATTGCGGGCGCTGCTCGTAGATCACGCCGCGCGCGGCCGTCTCGTGCGTGGCCGCCAGCGCGCTCGCGGCATTCTCCACGTCGTCGTCGGTGACGCGAAGGAACCCGTCGCCGCGGTAGTCGCGCAGGAAGCCGAGCACGGCCAGGAGGATGTCCGCCTGCGTCTCGTTGAGGTCGCGCGCGCTGGGGAAGAAGACGCGGGCATCGTCTTCCTGCTGACGCCTGACGGAGACAGCCGGATGAGCCCTGCCGGAGAAGAGGTAGCCGCAATCGGCAGGGCAGCGAATCTCGACTTCGCGTTTGGTGCCGCAGCAGAGGGAGCAGATGTTCAGGGTGAGCGCCGGACAGGCCCGGCGGGCCGGCCGCCGGCCGCAGACACGACAAACCATGGACGCAGCTTGGCATACGGGCTTTGGCGCCGTCAACGCGCCAGCGAAGCGCCTGGAGAGCGCTCGGGTCTGCCGGGCGGTTTGAGGCGCAGCTTCGCTGGCATTTCCTGCAGAATCTTCCCCCGCTCGGGTTGCATTTCTGGCATACTATCCAGCCCGCCTGGGGCATTCTGCCACGGGGGGTGCGGCACCAGAAACTTGAAGAAACGCGAAACCGACCCGGGGGATCGAGCGTCTAAAAGGGCGACGGAGAGACAGACACCCGATCCGGATGTCTGACAGGCGTTCAAGGCCTTGAAAAAGGGGCACTTACGCGGCTGTTTTGGCGGTGGGCCGGGTCGGAGGCTCGCCGAATGTTACACGGGGTTGTGGCGTTTTCTGTCCACCTGGCCGGCAAGGCACGGTTGGGCTGAGCAAATAGCGGGGTTTCTCGAATGGTTCGTTCTGGCAGGCAAATTGCTTGTCGGGACGTGCTGATATTTGCCCCTGAAGGGCCGACGCAGAAGGAGCGTCAGGTGCCATGACGACCAACGCGAAAGAGCAGATCATGGACGACGGCCGCTACGACGAGTTGAAGCGGATGCTGGAGGAGCGCAGGCGCGAGATCCTGAGCGAGGTGCGGGAGAAGATCCGCGACGTGCGCAGCGAGAGCAGCACCGGCAAGATGAGCGAGGTGCTGGACTCCGGCGAGAGCTCCGAAGCGGACATCCAGGAAGATATCGAGTTCGCGCTCATCCAGATGAAGGCCGAGACGCTCAGCAAGATCAACGAGGCGCTGGCGCGGCTGGAAGAGGGCGCGTACGGCAACTGCTTCGAGTGCGGCGAGGGAATCGCGGAGCGGCGCCTGCGGGCGCTGCCGTTCGCGGTGCGTTGCAAGGACTGCGAGGAGGCCCGCGAGGTGGCGGCCAAGCGCGCGCGCCTGATGGCGCAGCGGCATCACTCCTCGTCGATGTTCTTCGACATCTAGGCCGGCGCGTGGCCAGGCCGTGGGCCCCAGCTGCCTCCGGCAGCGGGGCTCTTCGTTTTTCCGGGTCCTGCGCGGTTCCCGGCGCCGCCCCCAGGGGATGTTCATGAGCGACGAACCAGGCTCGATCCTCGGCGATCTGCCATCGGCCGACGCGGTCACCATCCCGCGCGAACTGCCCATCCTGCCGCTGCGGGACACGGTGCTGTTTCCCAACTCCTTCATGCCGCTCGCCGTGGCGCGGGAGAGTTCCGTCCGGTTGATCGACGACGCGATCTCGGGCGGGAAGATGATCGCGGTCTTCACCCAGCGCGACGCCGCGGTGGAGGAGCCGACGCAGGCGGACCTGTACCCGGTGGGCACCGCGACGCACGTGCACAAGATGTTCAAGCTGCCCGACGGCAGCCTGCGCCTGATCGTGCAGGGCCTCACGCGCCTGGAACTCGAGGACGTCGTCGTGACGCGGCCGTACCTGCGCGGCCACGTGCGGCCCGCGGGGGAGGATCTGAAGGACGCGGACCGGCTGGAGATCGACGCGCTGCAGCGGAACATCAAGACGAACTTCCAGCAGGTCGTCTCGCTGTCGCCGCTGCTCTCCGACGACCTGCAGACGCTGGCGATGAGCATCACGGAGCCGAGCAAGCTCGCGGATTTCATCGCGTCCAGCCTTACCACCGTCACCACCGCGGTCAAGCAGGAGATCCTCGAAACGCTCGACGTGCGGGCGCGCATGGACAACCTGAACCGGATCCTGATCAAGGAGCTGGAGGTCCTGGAACTCGGCTCCAAGATCCAGTCCCAGGTGCAGTCGGAGGTCGGCAAGAACCAGCGCGACTACTTCCTGCGCGAGCAGTTGAAGGCCATCCAGCGGGAGCTGGGCGAGGGCGACGACCAGGCCAAGGAAGTCGAGGAACTGCGCGAGAAGATCGAAGCCGCGGGCATGCCCGAACCGGTCAGGAAGGAAGCGCTGCGCGAGCTGGACCGGCTGTCGAGGATGCCGGTGGCGGCCGCCGAGTACACGGTGTCGCGCACGTATCTCGACTGGCTCGTCGCGCTGCCGTGGGCGAAGCGCACCGCCGACGTGATCGACCTGAAGCGGACCAAGTCGGTGCTCGACGCGGATCACTCGGACCTGGAGAAGGCGAAGGACCGGATCCTCGAGTACCTGGCCGTTCGCAAGCTGAACCCCGAGATGAAGGGCCCGATCCTGTGCTTCGTCGGCCCGCCCGGCGTCGGCAAGACGTCGCTGGCCAAGTCGATCGCCACCTCGCTCGATCGCAAGTTCGTGCGCGTCTCGCTGGGCGGCATGCGCGACGAGGCCGAGATCCGCGGCCACCGGCGCACGTACATCGGCGCGCTCCCAGGCCAGGTCGTGCAGGGGCTGCGCCGCGCCGAGTCGAAGAACCCGGTCTTCATCCTCGACGAGATCGACAAGCTCGGTTCAGATTTCCGCGGCGACCCGGCCTCCGCGCTGCTCGAGGTGCTGGACCCGGAGCAGAACAACACGTTCCGCGACCACTACCTCGACGTCCCGTTCGACCTCTCGGAGGTGCTCTTCATCACGACGGCGAACGTGCTCGACCCGGTCCCGCCCGCGCTCCGCGACCGCATGGAGGTGCTGGAGCTGCCCGGCTACACCGAGGAAGAGAAACTGAAGATCGCCGTGGAGCACCTGGTCAGCAAGCAGGTGAAGAACCACGGGCTCACGCCGGAGTTCGTGACGTTCACCGACCAGGCGCTGCACACCGTCATCCGCGGCTACACGCGGGAGGCGGGCGTCCGCAACCTGGAGCGCGAGATCGCCTCGCTGTGCCGCAAGGTCGCCAGGCGGCGCGCCGAAGGCGTGGAAGAGCCGGTCACGATCACGCCCGACGTCGTGGTCGGGATGCTGGGCGCGCCGAAGTTCCTCGATGAGGAAATGGAGGAGCGCACCAGGAACCCGGGCGTCGCGGTGGGCCTTGCGTGGACGCCGGCGGGCGGCGAGGTGCTCTTCGTCGAGGCGTCGCGCATGGCGGGCGGCGGCACCCTCACGCTCACAGGTCACCTGGGCGACGTGATGAAGGAGTCGGCGCGGGCGGCGCTCTCGTGGGTGCGCGCCAACGCCAGGGATTACGACATCGACGCGGACTTCTACAAGACCGCGGAGATCCACCTGCACGTGCCGTCCGGCGCCATTCCCAAGGACGGCCCGTCGGCGGGCGTGACGATGGTGACCGCGCTGGCCTCGGAGCTGACCGGGCGTCCCGTCCGGGGCGACCTGGCGATGACCGGCGAGATCACGCTGTCCGGCCGCGTGCTGCCCGTGGGCGGCATCAAGGAGAAGGTGCTGGCCGCGCGGCGCGTGGGCATCCGCGAAGTGATCCTCCCGCGCCAGAACGAGAAGAACATCAAGGAAGACCTCAGCGAGGATCTGCGTGGCGACATGACCATCCACCTCGTCTCCACCATCGACGAGGTGCTCCGGATGGCGCTCAAGCCGGCCGTCGCGCCGGAGCCGCCGCCGGCCGTCGAGCCGGCACTGACCGCGCCCTAGACCGCAGCTTCCGCCCCGGGAATTCTCCGCGGATTACAGTGCGCCGGATGACACGGAAAGAGAGCTTCGACGAGCGGCCGGCAGGGCCGGCCGCTCGGGCGCGCCCAGCCGTCGCGTTGCGACGACTGTCGAAGCCATTCATCACGATCCCGCGGAACCCGCGGTCGCTGGCGCGCGTGCGATGGCGAAGGGGCTGCCGCTTGACCCGGCAAGCAATCCGCGTAGTCCGCGTAATCCCCCGACGATTGTCCGCAGGCATCCCTCCCGGGCCCGGCGGCCGCGGAGGCAGCGCGCCCGGCCGCTTTCCGGTTACAATACCCATCTTCACCGCACATGAAGATCGTCTACTCCGATCGCTACCATCTCGATATCGGGGCCCACGTCTTCCCGACGCTGAAATACCCGCGCGTCCGCGCGACGCTGCTGGACCGCGGCGTGGTCGGGCCACGCGACTTCGTCGAGCCCGAGCCGGCGTCGTGGGAAGACCTGGCGCTCGTCCACACGGCCGACTACCTCGAGAAGCTGCGCCACGGATCGCTGTCGATCGAGGAGATCGCGCAGATGGAGATCCCGTGGTCGCCGCAGATCGTCGAGGGGTTCCGCCTGATGGCGGGCGGTACCATGCTGGCGGGGCGGCTGGCGCTGGACGACGCATCCGGCAACGGGACGCGGCGCTGGACGGTGGTCGTGCACATCGGCGGCGGCTTTCACCACGCCCACCGCAACCACGGCGAAGGCTTCTGCATGTTCAACGACGTGGCCGTCGCCATCCGGCACCTCAAGGCCGACGGCCGCATCTCGCGCGCGGCCATCGTGGACTGCGACGTGCACCACGGCAACGGAACGGCGGCCATCTTCACGGGCGAGCGGTCGGTCTTCACCTTCTCGATCCACCAGTTGCACAACTACCCGGCGCTCAAGCCGGCCGGCTCGATGGACATCGCGCTGGACGACTGGGCGGGCGACGAGGAGTACCTGACCGAATTACGCGAGGCGCTGCCGAGGGTGTTCGCGAGCCGCCCGGACATCGTCTTCTACCTGGCCGGCGCGGATCCGTACTCCGGCGATCAGCTGGGCGGGCTCGGGCTGACGCGGGAAGGCCTGCGCACGCGGGATCGCCTGGTGCTGGAAGCGGCGAGGGACCGCGGCGTGCCGGTGGCGGTCACCTTCGCCGGCGGCTACGCGAGGCACGTGGAGGACACGATCGCGATCCACGCGGCCACCGTCGAGCAGGCCCGGGCGGTGCTGGATGGGGCCTGACGGGCGTTGGACGTTGAATGTGGAACATCGTATGTGGAATGTGGGGGTGCCCCACATCCGACATCCCACATTCGACATTCAACACGCGCGGCTACTCGATCAGCGCCAGCGCCGTCGCCGTCTTCAGGTCCACGATCTCGCCGGCCTTCACCATCCGCCGCACGTCTTCGAGCGAGAACGTCTGTACGTCGAGGTGCTCGTCGTCGTCCTGGTGCGCCTCGGGGTCGTCCGGGCCCGGCGTCCTCAGACCTGACATCCGGTAGAAGTGCATCGCCTCGTCGCAGTAGCCCGGCGTCGGCAGGAAGCAGCCGAGCCGCTCCACCACGGCGGGGACGAGGCCGACTTCCTCCTGGCACTCGCGGATCGCGCCCTGCTCGGGATTCTCTCCCGGCTTCAGGCTGCCCGCCGGCAACTCCCACAGCGACTGGTCCACCGCGAACCGGTACTGCTTCACGAGCATCAGGTGATCGGCGTCGGGCATCGGGAGAATCACCACCGAGCCAGGATGGCGCACCACCTCCAGCCGGCTCTCCGGCCCGTGCGGCAGCCGCACGCGCGCCACCTCGACGCTGACGATGCGGCCCTTGTAGACGACCTCGCGCGATCGGACCTCGGCCGTCGGTTCCATCAGCCTCTCCGTTCCAGTTCCGCACGCAGGTCATCGAGGACGATCTGCAGGTCCTCCGGCAGCGGCGCGTCGAACTCCATGCGGCGGCCGTCGGACGGGTGCGCGAACACCAGGTGCGCCGCGTGCAGGAACGGGCGCTGCAGGCGCGTCACGGGGCGCAGGTGGGCGGCCATGTGATTGCGGACGCCGCCGTAGACCGGGTCGCCGACCACGGGGTGCCCGATGGCGCTGAGGTGCACCCGGATCTGATGCGTGCGTCCCGTGTCGATGCCGAGATGCAGGAGCGAGACGCCGCCGAGGTCCTCGGCGCCGAGCACGCGCGTGACGGCCGTCCGGCCGCGCGGCGACCGCGTGGACATCTTCTGGCGGTGCGCGGGATCGCGGCCCACCCGGACGTCGATGCGCCGGCCGGCGCGCACGTCCCCCCACGCCAGCGCGAAGTACCGCTTCTCGACCTCGCGCGCCTGGAACTGCTCGGCGAGCGCGCGGTGCGGGCCGTCGTGCTTGGCCACCACCAGCAGCCCCGACGTGCCGCGGTCGAGCCGGTGCACGATCCCCGGGCGCTCCTCGCCGCCGATGCCGCTCAGGTCCTCCACGTGGTGCAGGAGCGCGTTGACGAGCGTCCCGCTGGCGTGCCCAGCGCCCGGGTGCACCACCATGCCCGCCGGCTTGTTCACCACGACCAGGTCCGTGTCCTCGTAGACGATGAGCAGGGGAATCGCTTCGGCTTCGAGGGTGGCGGGCGCGGGCGGCGGGATGCGGACGATCACCTCGTTGCCGGTGCGCATCGGCGTGTTGGCGCGGGCCTCCCGGCCGCTGCCCAGCTCGACGCGGCCATCCTTGACGAGGCGCTGGATCGACGAGCGCGACTGATCGGGCAGGAGGCCGGCGAGGAACAGATCCAGCCGCAGGCCCGCCCGGTCCTCCGCGACGGTGAAGCGGCAGACACGCTCGGACGCGGGGTCAGGCCCCATCGACCGCCTTCCGTCCACGCTTCGACGGCGCGCCGGGGGTCGAGGCCGTCCCGGCCGCAGCGCCGGCGGCGCGCGTGCGCCCGGCCAGCCGCGCGAGCATCAGGACGCTGGCCGGCACCAGCAGCACCGAGATGAACTGCGAGGTGGAGAAGATCCAGACGGCGCCTCGCGGGTCTCCGCGGAAGAACTCGATGGCGTAGCGCGACACGCCGTAGAGCAGGATGTAGCTCCAGAACGTGCGCCCTGGGAACTGTCTCGGCCGGCGCTCCAGCCACAGCAGGAACGCGAGGATCGCCAGCTCGGCGCCGACCTCGTAGAGCTGCGTCGGGTGCAGGGGCGTGCCGAGCGGGGTGCCCACGTAGTCGCCGGTGAACGCGTCGCTGAACGTGATGGCCCACCACCCGCCGGTGGGCTTTCCGTAGCAGCACCCGGCCATCAGGCAGCCGAGCCGGCCCACCGCGTGGCCCAGCGCGATGCCCGGCGCGAACACGTCGCACGTGCTCCACAGCGGCAGCCGGTGGCGGCGCATGTACCAGAACGACACGGCGACGGCCAGCAGCAGCCCGCCGTAGAAGACGCCGCCGGACCGCGCCAGCGAGAGGATCTCCGCCGGGTTCGCGCGGAACGACGAGAAGTCGGTGACGAGCAGCAGCAGTTTCCCGCCGAGGATCGCCGCCACGATGATGTAGATGCCGAGGTCGAGGATGCGGCCGGCGTCGAGGCCACGGCGCCTGGCCCTGGCCGTCGCCAGCTTCAGCCCGAGCAGGAAGGCGGCGGCCAGCAGCACGCCGTACGTGTAGATCGTGAACGGGCCGAACTCAAACAGTCTTGGGTACATGCGATCCGAGCCCCAGCATGTCGAACATCATGACGCCGACGCCGATGGTGATCGCCGAGTCGGCAACGTTGAACACCCAGAAGTGCACGGTGCCCCAGTAAACGTCCACGAAATCGAGCACGTAGCCCACGGCCACGCGATCGACCAGGTTGCCGACCGCGCCGCCCAGGATCAGCGCCAGTCCGACGCGCGCGAGCCGCTGGCCGGGCGCGAGGCGCGCCGCGTAGGCCGCGATGCCGACCAGCGCGAGGGTGGCGACGACCGCGATGATCTGGGCCTTGAACGGGAACTGAACGCTGTTCAGCAGGCCGAACGCCGCGCCGGTGTTCCGGACGTGCGTCAGGTTCAGCAGCCCCGGGATGACAACCAGGTCGTCGTGGAGCGCCACGTGCGCGCGCAGCACCGCCTTGGTAGCCTGGTCCGCCGCCACGATGGCGGCCGCGATCCCCAGGCCCAGGCGGCCGATGACGGCGTGACCCGCCGGCTGCGGCGCGTCGCGCGGCTCGTCTGGTGTCTGGTCCATCGCCATGCGGGTCAGTCGTGCGCCGCCTGGAGCGCGTCCTCGCAGCGGTCGCACACGCCCAGACGCTTCGGGTCCGCGGACACGACGGGCACGTAGCGCCAGCACCGTTCGCAGCGCACGCCGTCGGTGCGGTCCACGGCGACCGCGACGTCCGGTCCCGCGCTTTCCGCCAGCGTCACGCCCGAGACGATGAAGACCATCGGCAGGTCGTCGCGGTAGCGTTCGAGGAGCGCGGCCGTGGCCTTCGGCGCGCCCAGCGTCACCCGGGCCGCGAGCGAGTTGCCCACGACCTTGTCCTTCCGCTTCGCTTCGATGGCCGCGTTCACCTGGTCGCGGAGCTTGATCAGTTCCGTCCAGCGCTCCACCAGCTCGTTGTCCACCAGCCGCTCGAGGTGCCCGGGGAACGTCGCCAGGTGCACGGAGTCCTCGCGCCGCCCGGGCAGGTGGCTCCACAGTTCGTCCGCCGTCATCGGCAGGATGGGCGCCATCAGTCTCGCGATGCCGTCCACGATGTGGTACATGGCCGTCTGCGCCGCGCGCCGCGCCGCCGACGCCGGCGCCAGCGTGTACAGCCGGTCCTTCGACACGTCGATGTAGAAGGCGCTCAGGTCCACGGTGGCCAGCGCGTTCAGCGTGTGGAAGATGGACGGGAACTCGTAGCGCTCGTACGCGTCGACGATGCGCGTCGCCGCCGCCGCGTACCGCGCCAGCGCGTAGCGATCGATCTCCGGCAACTGCTCCACGGGCACCGCGTCGGTGGCCGGGTCGAAGTCGTAGAGGTTCGCCACCAGGATGCGGCACGTGTTGCGCAGTTTCCGGTACGCCTCGACGACGCGGGCGAGGATCTCCGGGCCGACGCGCACCTCTTCGCGGAAGTCCACCATCGCGGACCACAGGCGGAGGATCTCGGCGCCGCTCTGCTCGATGATCTCCTGCGGCTCGATGGTGTTGCAAACCGACTTCGACATCTTGCGGCCGTGCTCGTCCACGACGAAGCCGTGCGTCACGACCTGGCGGTAGGGCGCCTGGCCGCGCGTGCCGAGGCCGACCAGCAGCGAGCTGTGGAACCAGCCCCGGTACTGGTCGCTGCCCTCGAGGTACAGATCGGCCGGCCACGTGAGGCCTGGCCGCCCGAGCACCGCTTCGTGGCTCGAGCCGGAATCGAACCAGACGTCGAGAATGTCGCGCTCCCGCTCGAACTGCTGCCCGCCGCACGACGGGCAGGCGAACCCCGGCGGCAGGAAGTGCTCGATCGGCTGTTCGTACCACGCGTCGGCGCCCTCGCGCTCGAAGACCTCGGCGGCGCGGGCGATGAGGGTGGGTGTCAGGATCGCCTCGTGGCACCGCAGGCAGTCCACCGCCGGGATGGGCACGCCCCAGTACCGCTGGCGCGAGATGCACCAGTCGGGGCGGCTGGCCAGCATGTTCGCGATGCGCTCCTCGCCCCACGCCGGCACCCACGACACCTTGCTGACGGCGTCCAGCGCCTGCGCGCGCAGGCCGTTGCGGTCCATCGAGATGAACCACTGCGACGTGGCCAGGAAGATGACGGGGTTGTGGCACCGCCAGCAGTGCGGGTAGGAGTGCGTGAAACTCTCCCGATGCCACAGCCGGTGCCGGGTCTGCAGGGCTTCCTCGACCCGCGGGTTCGCGTCGAAGACGCGCAGGCCCGAGAACAGCTCGACGGTGTCGTCGAAGTGCCCGCCGGGGCCGACCGGGGCATAAACGTCCAGCCCGTACCGTACGCCCGTGTTGAAGTCGTCGCTGCCGTGGCCGGGCGCGGTGTGAACAGCGCCGGTGCCCTGCTCCAGCGTCACGTAGTCGGCGAGCACGCCCGGCGACTCGCGCCCGCAGAGCGGGTGGCGGAACCTGATCCCCTCGAGTTGACGGCCCTCGATGCGTGCCACGACCGAACCGAACGTGCGCCCGACCGCCCGCTGCACCTGCGGCGCCAGATCCTCGGCGACGATCACGTTCGTGTCGCCCGACGGGTACGCGCCGTACATGAAGCCCGGCTGAAACGCGATGGCCATGTTCGACGGGATCGTCCACGGGGTCGTCGTCCAGATCAGGACCGACACGGGCTTGCCCGCCAGTTCGGGCACCCGGCTGGCCAGTTCTGGCTCGCTGTCAGGCGACAGCGGGAACTCCACGTAGATCGACGGCGAGGCGTGGTCCTCGTATTCCACCTCCGCCTCGGCCAGCGCCGTACGGCAGTGGATGCACCAGTGCACCGGCTTCTTGCCCTTGTAGATCGATCCCGCCTCCGCAAAGCGGCCCAGCGCCCGCACGATGGTCGCCTGGTAGCCGTAGTCCATCGTCAGGTAGGGACGCGCCCAGTCGCCGATCCCGCCGAGGCGCTTGAACTCCTCCCGCATAATGTCCACGAACTTCGCGGCGTACTTCCGGCACGCCTGGCGACACGCGGCAACAGTCATGTCGCGGCGCTTCGGTCCCAGCTCGCGGTCCACGAGCAGTTCGATGGGCAGCCCGTGGCAATCCCAGCCGGGCACGTACGGCGCATCGTATCCGGCCATCGATCGCGACCGGACGACGATGTCCTTGAGGATCTTGTTGAACGCCGTGCCCAGGTGGATGCGGCCGTTCGCGTAGGGCGGCCCGTCGTGCAGCACGAACGTCGGGGCGCCTTCGCGGGCCGCGCGCAGCCGGCCGTAGAGGTCCATCGCCTCCCATCTGGCGATGGTCTGCGGCTCGCTCGTCTGAAGGTTCGCCTTCATCGGGAAGCCGGTGCGCGGGAGATTGAGCGTGTCCTTCCAGTCGGCCATAGGTCAGCTATCTGCTCAGCAGCGGGACGATCCTCTTATTCTAGCGGAACTTAGCGGGTCCGTGTGCCGCGGTTGAGTCCGGCCCAGTGCTGACGCATGCCCAAGCAGTCGCCGGCCGCACCGGGCCTGCCGGCA
>Ga0315273_10003430_pt1 | contig 19094 bp, 19 predicted proteins | sample YL17G02_0_MG_FD_205753 | JGI IMG/M metagenome (GOLD analysis project Ga0315273, IMG submission 205753) | Sediment microbial communities from Yellowstone Lake, YNP, Wyoming, USA - YL17G02_0 | ecosystem: Environmental > Aquatic > Freshwater > Lake > Sediment | place: USA: Wyoming | collected...
CGAATGTATCCTAAAAACTATTTTCTGAACTATTTTAAATAATCTAACCTCTAATTTCCAATAATGTCCCCTTTTTGCCCGGCACCGCTCCTTTTACAGCTAAAATATTATTTTTTTCATCAACTGCCGCCACTTTTAAGTTTTTGACAGTTGTCCTTTCAGAGCCCAAACGGCCTGGCATTTTTCTTCCTTTTACCACTCTTTGCGGAAAACGGCACCCCACAGAACCCATAGCTCTTGTTTCATGCTTTGCTCCATGACTTGTAGGTTTTCTGTTAAAGTTCCATCTTTTAATAACTCCGGCAAATCCTTTTCCTTTTGAAATACCAGAAACCGCTATCTTATCTCCTATTTTAAAAACCGAAACTTTAATCTCGTCTTTTATATTATATTGCTCTTTGCCATCTATCCTTTGCTCTTTTAATTCTTTAAATTCTTTTCCATTCATTGATTTCTTTATTTTATTTTTTTTCTCTATTTTTTCAAACCCTACCTGAATTGCAGAATATCCGTCCTTTTCACTGTTTTTTATCTGGGTAATATAACAAGGGCCGGCCTCTATTAGAGTAACTGGCACAACATCGCCTTTTTCGTCAAACATCTGAGTCATTTCTAATTTCCTGCCTATAATAAATTTCATATCTTTATTTTTTCAAGTTTTTCTTGCCCCGTAGGCGCTAAACTTGTCGAAATGTCATTCGAGGTTCCTAAAATAAACTTCATAATATTCTATAATCATCTTAAAAATTAAATGCCGGATAACCCGGCATTATTTTTATAAAAAAGTTATTTAGATTTTCAAAAAATTTAATCTAAATTATATTTATCGGGTTTTATTTATTCGTGATATTCTTAATAAATTCTCGCAATTTAGGTCTTAATTTCAATATCTACTCCTGCAGGCAAATTCAGATTTGTCAAAGCGTCAATTACCGCGGGATTAGGGTTTAAAATATCAAGCAATCTTTTATGTATTCTCATTTCAAATTGCTCTCTTGCATCTTTATGCACAAATGTAGATCTATTTACCGTGTATTTATGTATTTCTGTTGGCAAAGGAACCGGACCCAAAACTTCAGCTCCATATCTTAAAGCCGTCTCAACAATTTGCTTTGTTGAGTTATCAATCACCTTATAATCATAAGCCTTGAGTTTAATTCTCAGCTTCGGTTTTTGAATCTGCTCTGCTGTTTGCTGTTCTACTTTTGTTTTTGGCATAACATTATGAGCATAGCGAATAATGAAACCGAACGCTCAAATTATTTTTTTATAATAATTTTAAAAAAATAATTTGAGCGTTCGGTTTCGCTTGTTTCGCTAAAAGCGAAACTCATTTATCCTTAATTTATTATTTTTATAACAACGCCTGCTCCAACTGTTTTTCCGCCTTCTCTAATGGCAAATCTTTGTTTTTCTTCAAGGGCAACCGGCACAATAAGTTTAACTTTCAAATTTACAGTGTCTCCCGGCATTACCATTTCTGTTCCTTCGGGCAATGTTACATCTCCTGTTACATCAGTTGTTCTAATGTAAAATTGAGGCTTATACCCTTTAAAAAATGGAGTATGTCTTCCGCCTTCTTCTTTGGTTAAAATATAAACTTCGGCGTCAAACTCTGTATGAGGAGTAACAGAACCTGATTTTGCCAACACCTGGCCTCTTTCCACGTCTTCTTTTTTAAGGCCTCTTAACAAAATGCCAACATTATCTCCTGCTCTTCCTTCGTCAAGAATTTTTTGGAACATTTCAACTGAAACAGCTGTTGTTTTTATTGTTGGCTTAATGCCTATTAATTCCACTTCTTCGTTAGATTTTACAATACCTCTTTCAATTCTTCCTGTCGCCACTGTTCCTCTTCCTTCAATTGAAAAAACGTCCTCAATAGCCATTAAAAACGGCTTTTCAGTATCTCTTACAGGGTCTGGTATATATGAATCCAAAGTATTTACCAATTCAATAATTGATTTTGTGGCTTCGTCGTCTATTGATTTTGCTTCAAGCGCTTTTAAGGCAGAACCCCTGATTATAGGAGTTGTATCGCCAGGGAAATTGTATTTTTTTAAAAGCTCTCTTACCTCCGATTCAACCAAATCAATCATTTCTTTGTCGTCAACCATATCGCATTTATTTAAAAACACAACCATGGTTGGAATGCCTACTTGATAAGCAAGCAATATATGTTCTCTTGTCTGAGGCATTGGCCCGTCTGGAGCTGAAACAACTAAAATTGCGCCGTCCATTTGAGCGGCTCCTGTAATCATATTTTTTATATAATCGGCGTGGCCCGGGCAATCAATATGGGCATAATGCCTTTTTTCTGATTCGTATTCCAAGTGCGATACAGATATTGTTACTCCGCGGGCTTTTTCTTCGGGCGAAGCGTCAATTTGATCAACGGTTTTTTCCGAAACCTTTAGTCCCTTTAAATTTAGAACATGCAATATAGCTGCGGTTAAAGTTGTTTTTCCATGGTCAACATGGCCTATGGTTCCAACATTAACATGCGGCTTTACTCTTTCAAATTTTGCTTTTTCTGCCATGAATATCTCTACGAATTACGAATTTTTACGAATATACGAATTCGTATATTCGTATGTTTTCGTATTTCGTAGCAAATTTATTTATAATTTATTATTATATACAAAATAAAACAAAAAGTCAACGACTTTTGTTTATAATACTATTAAAGCAAATTCAAGAAAATAAGTCAACAATTTTTATTTTCTTTTGCCTTCAATAATTTCTTGCGCTATGTTCGCCGGGGTCTCTTCATAATGATGAAACTCCATTGTAAAATTACCACGCCCCTCTGTAAGCGAACGTAAATTTGTTGCATATCCAAACATTTCGGCCAAGGGAACTTTTGCATCTATTACTTTCGTATTTAATCTGTCTTTTGTTTCTTCTATCCTGCCCCTTCTGGCTGATAAGTCGCCTATAACATCTCCAAAAAAATCAGTAGGAATAATCACTTCCAAAGCCATAATCGGCTCTAATATAATTGGCTTTGCTCTTTTGGCAGCTGTCTGAAAAGCCATAGAACCGGCAATCTTAAACGCGTTTTCAGAAGAATCAACTTCATGGAAAGAACCATCGTGCAAAACAACCTCAACGTCAACAACAGTATATCCTGCCAAGATTCCCCTGTCTAATGCTTCTTTTACTCCTTTTTCTACCGCAGGTATAAATTCTCTAGGAATTGTTCCTCCTTTGATTTCGTTTATAAACTCAAAACCCTTGCCTCTTTCTTTTGGTTTAATTTTTAACCAAACATGCCCGTACTGGCCCCTGCCTCCTGATTGCCTGATATATTTTCCTTCTGCTTCTGCTTCTTCTTTTACGGTTTCTTTATAAGCAACCTGAGGCCTGCCAACAGACGCTTCAACCTTAAACTCTCTTTTCATTCTATCAACAATAATTTCAAGATGGAGTTCTCCCATACCAGAAATAATGGTTTCTCCGGTTTCCAAATCGCCCTTTACTCTGAATGTCGGATCTTCATCGGATAATTTTTTAAGAGCCATGCCCATTTTTTCCTGGTCTGCTTTTGTTTTTGGTTCTATTCTGATTGAAATTACAGGCTCCGGAAAAGAAATTTGTTCAAGAATCACGGGATTATTTTCATCGCAAAGAGTATTTCCGGTTTTGGTATTTTTTAATCCTACTGTTGCAGCAATATCTCCTGTAAAAACTTCTTTTACCTCTTCTCTTTCATTCGCATGCATTCTTAAAATTCTGCCGATTCTTTCTTTTTCTCCTGTTGTTGTATTTATAATATAAGAACCGGCGGTTAATGTTCCAGAATAAACCCTGAAAAATGTAAGCGTTCCAACATACGGGTCTGAAGCAACCTTAAAAGCCAAAGCGGAAAACGGCTCAGAGTCATCTGCTTTTCTTTCAATTTCGTTTCCGGTTTTTGGTTCAATTCCTTTTACCGGCGGAAGATCAATGGGGTTTGGCAAATAATAACAAACGGCATCAAGCATTAATTGCACGCCTTTATTTTTTAACGCAGAACCGCACAAAACTGGAACTAATTTGTAGCCCAAAACCGCTTCTCTTAAAGCTTTTCTTAATTCTTCTGCTGACGGCGTTTGTCCCGCCAGATATTTTTCCAGCATTTTTTCGTCTTCTGCAACTATTTTTTCTACCATTTTTCCCTGCCACTCTTTTGCCTGCTCTAACATATTTGCCGAAATTTCTTCTTCTTTTATTATTTGGCCAAAATCTCCCTCAAATTTAATTGTTTTCATTTCTAAAAGGTCGATTAAGCCCTCAAAGTTTTCCTCCCTGCCAATTGGTATTTGCAAAGCAACAGCATTGGGAGTTAATTTATCGTAAATTGACGCCAAGCTCTTTTCAAAAGAAGCTCCCATTCTGTCTAATTTATTTATAAAACAAATTCTCGGCACTTTGTATTTATCTGCCTGCCTCCAAACCGTTTCTGATTGAGGCTCCACCCCCGAAACCCCGTCAAAAACAACAACAGCTCCGTCCAAAACTCTCAAAGACCTCTGAACTTCTGCTGTAAAATCAATGTGGCCAGGGGTATCAATAATATTTATTCTATGCTCGTATTTTTTGTCTCCTTTATGTATTCTTGGAATCCAAAAACAAGTTGTTGCAGCAGCTGTAATTGTAATTCCTCTTTCTCTTTCTTGCTCCATCCAATCCATAATGGCGGCTCCCTCGTGAACTTCCCCAATTTTATGGGAAATTCCGGTATAAAAAAGCACCCGTTCTGAAACGGTTGTTTTGCCAGCGTCAATGTGGGCGATTATTCCTATGTCTCTATAATATTCTATGGGATACAATCTTGGCATAAAATAAAATTAAATTATAAATTCAAAATTATGTCCCTACGAGACATCTCCCGAAGGGAGACAAATCACAAATAAATTATTAAACTCCCAATAACCAAGCTCGAATACCGAAAAAATTTCCAATGCCCAATATCTAAAAAATAAATAAATTAAAAATTGGGAATTGTCTCCCTGCGGGAGATCCCCCGAAGGGGGAGAATTTAGTTATTTTTTTTGGCTTCTGGTTTGGGGTTTGGTTATTTAGTCTCTTAAACCTAATTTGGTGCTTTGGATTTTGGATTATTTTTAAAAACTACCATGCAAAGTGGGCAAAAGCCCTGTTAGCTTCTGCCATACGATGGGTATCGTTTTTCTTTTTAATGGCGTTTCCGGTATTATTTGAAGCATCAATCAATTCCTGTGAAAGTTTTTCTTTCATTGGTTTTCCTTTTTTTGCTCTGGCGGCGTTTAATATCCATCTCGTCCCTAAAGCTATTCTCCTATCGCCTTTTACTTCTGTTGGCACTTGATATGTGGCGCCCCCAACTCTTTTTGGCTTTACTTCAACCAAAGGGGCAACATTTTCTATAGCCAATTTAAAAACCTCCAAAGGTTCTTTTTTTGTTTTTTCTTTTATAATATCAAAACACTGATAAACGATTTTTTGGGCAATTGTTTTTTTGCCTTTTTTCATGATATGGTTTATAAACTTGGCAACCATAACATCGTTGTATCTAAAATCAGGTTCTATTTTTTGTTTTTTTATTTTTCCCCGAGCCATTTTTGATACAGATTCCCACGAATTAACTACAGATTTTCACAATATCACAGATACTTTTTAATTTATCTGTGAATCTGTGAAAATCCGTCTTAAATCTGTGTTAATCTGTTTATTTTGGACGCTTTGCCCCGTACTTGCTTCTGCCTTGTTTTCTATTTTCTACTCCGGTTGTATCCAATCTGCCTCTTACTATATGGTATCTTACTCCCGGCAAGTCCTTTACCCTGCCTCCTCTTATTATAACAACAGAATGCTCCTGCAAATTATGCCCTTCTCCCGGAATATAAGCGGTTACTTCCATTCCATTAGTTAAACGCACCCTTGCCACTTTTCTCAAAGCGGAATTAGGTTTTTTAGGAGTTTGAGTAAAAACTTTGACGCAAACCCCCCTCTTAAAAGGAGAAGAATAATCTCTTGGTTTATTTTGCAGAGTGTTAAATCCAAAACCAAGAGCAGGCACTTTTGTCCGCGACTTTTTAGGTTTTCTTCCTTTTTTTACAAGTTGTTGTATTGTAGGCATTAGCTAAAATTTTAAATTTTAAATTCTAAATTTTAATTTCATAAAATAAAAAATAATTTGAGCGCTCGGTTATTTAATTTGCTAATTAAATAATTTAGCAAATAATATGCTTGATGTCAACCGTTTGGTTGATTCTGAGCGACAAACCTTTCTGGTTTGTCGTCGAATAACCAATAAAAAATTACAGCCCGGTGATAATTGTAAACAAAAATTCAATAATTTTTATTATCCAGTTAAACTCAAAGAAGATTATAAAAAGCAAAATAAACATTCCGTACTGGCTTAAAAAGTTTTTCAAGTTGTTAAACTTTTCCGGCAACAAAGAGAAAGCAATCCATGAACCATCAAGAGGAGGAACAGGAATCAAATTAAACACTCCAAGCAAAAGATTTTGCATGATTATTATGGAAAAAAACAAAATTAATGGCGAAGTTAATGGTATGCTTGTAAACCTTATCAAAAGCCCAAAAATAATGGCAATCAAAAAATTTGAACCAGGCCCGGCAATTGCCACTTTAAAATTACCCCATTTTTGGTCTTTAAAATTATAGGGATTTATAGGCACTGGCTTTGCCCAGCCAAAAATCGGGCCTCTGCCAGCAGTTAACAGCAATAAAACCAATGGCAAAAAAACCGAGCCGATTGGGTCTATATGTTTTATCGGGTTTAATGTAAGCCGTCCTTGGTATTTTGCCGTAGGGTCTCCCAAACTATACGCCACAGCTCCGTGGGCTATTTCATGAATCATTACAGAAAACAGCAAAATTATTAAATAAAAAATAGTTGTAATATCCATAATTTATTATTTATAATATCATAATCCTTGAATAAAACAAAGAAAAGTGATAAAGTAAATTATTAAAAAATTACAAATTCAAAATCACAAGCTCCAAATAATATCAAAATTCAAATATCAAAATCCAAAACATTTTTGAATTTTATATTTTTGTTATTGTAATTTATTTGAGATTTGAAATTTGGGATTTGGAATTTTATCGTTTTATGACCAAAACTTGTTCAATCTGCGGAAAAGGTTCAATGATGGGCAGGCAGTATAAAAAACTGATGTCCAAATATAACCCCACTCCTAAAAAAAGAAAACACCCAAATTTAAAATGGGTTCGTTTGTTTTCAGGCAAGCGCGTTTTAGCCTGTACAAAATGCATCAAAGCAATGGGGAAAACAAAATAATTTTGTACAACAATTTTCAATTTTCAATTTTCAATGCTTCACCCTGAGTTCAGCACCGAAGGGTTTCTAATGAAATACAAAATATTAAAATGCCTAAATTAGTAATTGGACATTTTGGAATTAGAAATTTTATTGGGAATTGGGAATTGGGAATTGGGAATTTTAAAAACGGGTATAGCGCAACGGCAGCGCGAATCCGCTTGCCCGCCAAAATTTAACGGGCTGTAGTACAGCAGCAGTATTTGCGCACTTGCCCGCCAAAATTTTCGGGGAATGGTCCAACGGCAGGATATGCGCATGGGGTGCGCACGGTGGGAGTTCGATTCTCCCTTCCCCGACAAAAAATTAGGCGGGTGGAAGGTGCGTAAGACCTGGGTGCAACTCCCAGCAGCCCGAAATAATTTAGACGGGTAAAAAAGAGTGGATTTAGTCTCGGTTCAAATCCGAGTACCCCGACAAACAAAAAAATCAGAGAATTACTCTCTGATTTTTTTGTTTAGTTGTTGTTCGTGATTTGCGTTTATCTGTCAATCAAAATAGCGCAAATCTGTAATTTATTCCTTGCAGCAATCAATCAAATACTTAACCAAACGTTTGACAAATATAATGATGTTTGCTATGATTAATGACAATATCAGGCATGTTGCTTGGTATGCTCTGTCACGAGAGAGTCGTGGCAATCGTACCTTAAAAAGGGTGCGCCGAAATCCATGTCTTGTCTTGAATCCTCATTGCTTTAAGCAATTGAAGGTTTCTTGAATAGGACATGAGAAAAAGGAGAGTGCCATGTTAGACTTGAACGTAGTTTTATATTTTTGCTTTCTCTTGTTTCTCTTAGTTTTAGCTGTTGTTATTTCCTACAATACGCCTCGAGCTAAGGCAGAGAGAGCACATATAGCAGAAGAGTATCGACAGCAAGCAGAAAAAAGAAAAATAGAAGAGAAAGAGGAAGCCGAGCAAAAGGCAAAGCAAGCAAACCAGCTGAAGGAATTCCGCAAGCAAAACCTTGTTGTATACATCCGTGAAAAGGATGGCAGAAAGAGCGCTTTCGAAGCCATTCTAATCAGGATGCTTATCGAAACGGGCATAACTGTAGAACCGCTTCTTGAAAACAACGGCAAGGCAATCGCAAGTGGCGATATTTCGTTCTTGAAAAACGGTCTTCTTGCAATCGTCGGAACATCGTGGTGCAAGAACGGAACTGGAACAAACGAAGAGTTTTCAACATACGAATGGGAATCAACCTACTGCGATTATCGTCTTCTTGCAACGAAAGCCAATACTGATACAGGAAAGATTCTAGGAGCAGGCTGTGACCACTGCACCAACGAGGTTTCTCTCGCAAAAAGAATCATCCTTGATCTCGCCTCGACTTTTTCAGTAATGCCAGAAGTCAACTAACACGATCCACGGTGCGCTCATCAGCGCTTTGCGAAATTCGTAAATAACGAATCAATTCGCAAAGCGCTTTTTTTCTGTCTTTTCTATTATTTTTAATTATAAAAATTCTCGTTATTCCCCTAATGTATTCTCGCTAAATTCAGAATACGTGATTAAATAAAAAAATCCTCGTTGTTAGCGAAGAATTTTTTGTTTAATTATTATTCGTGATTTGTGTTTATCTGTAAATTAAATTCGTGTAAATCCGTTGTTTACTAATTACAAAATCAATCAAAATATTTCCAGCTTGGAAATTTCTTCTATTTGTTTTTGCGATAAAATATTATGCTCTTTTAGGGCTTTAATCATAATCAACCATAGTTTTTTATGTTTCTCTTCTTAATGTTTTCTAATCTCTTTTTCGTCTAAAAGAATATCTAATTTTTTTAACATTTTATCAAGGGTCGTTAAGGTTTTATCTTTGAATTCATTAAGCTCTTTTTTTGTGGCAAAAATTTCTTTTAGTTCCGGAATAAAAAATTCCCGATTATAATCAGTCAAAATCTCTAAAGTAAGCGGCTGCGATTTTTGGTTTTTATTTTTTGGCATATTTTAATTATACATTACTCTTTACAGCAATCAATCAAGTATTTTATCGTATCTCCCAATTTTCCCAAAAGACCCTTTTTCTCCGTATCCTGCTTATTTAACTGGTCATCTCCTATTTTTTTAACTTCTCCAATATCAATCAATTTTAAATTTATTCCCCAAAACAAAGAATACAATTCGTATGATTTTTTAAAAAAATCTTCGGCTTCCTGTTTTTGGCCTTGGGAAAGTTTTTTTGTTCCAACCTCCATTAAACGCATTGAAGCAGAAAGCAAGTGCTTTGAAATACACCAAACTTCTCCTTCATAGTCCTTGATTATTTTTTTTAACAGCTCTTTTCTCATTTCCCTTGCTTTATTAAGTAAATCGTAATACTCTCCCTTCCCGGTTTTTGCTCCTGTAAAAAAGAAATGCTCTTCAATTGAAATCAAATTCATAATAGCCAAAGACAAATCTTCATCAGATGACAAATCAAGCCCGCTTTTTTTAAATTCTTCGGCTTTTTTTATTAAATCATTTATTTTTTCTTTTTCTATTTCTGCCATTGGATTTCAACCTGCTAAATAGTTCCGCTAAAAGCGGAAATTTAGCTGATTAAATAATAAAAAATTAAACTTATAATTATAAGAAACAAAATAGGTATAGCAACTTTTTGATAAGGAAAATATGATTTATCATTATTTTTTCTTTTCAAAAAATTATGAAACCAAACGCTGAATAAAAAAATAAACGTTCCTATTATTGTTCCAAATAAAATTTTGTCTACGCCCCAAAACTTATTTAATGGATGCCATAAAATATCGGTAAAATGCAAAGAGCCCAAAATAAACAAATAATAAACAAGGGTTGTAATAATAATCTTTCCTATAAAGTTTATCTGCTTTCTGCCAAACCAATCCAATGTCCAAATAATAACAGAAACCGTTAATCCGCCGATCCAGATGCCTGTAATCAAGTCGTCGATGCCAAGCCATCTTGAAAGCCCTACCCCTGCGCAAACTGCCACTGTGCAAACAGGGCAAACCGCTTTGGCTATTTTTGCAAATAATAAAAAAGGAAATAAAAACAAAATTATTTTTTTAATCATTTAAAAATTTTTGTTGTTAAAAAATAGTCCTGTCGCCTCTAATAAAGATTCTTTGGATAAATCTACAAGTGGGTATCCGCAAATGTTTACCTCGGCAAACATTAATTAGGATTCCCAAAAAATATGTAATAGTCCAGAATCTAAATCAGAAAGCGGCAGGGCCATTTTTATTTTACCTCGCTAAAAAAACCAGTCAATACCTTTGGGTGTGGATTAGCCCCGTTAGAAACCTTCCACGGACAAACGTTTTAACTTGTTCGGAATTAATAGGCGGCTTCGCCTTTTGACCAACGATTAACAAAGTATCATCGCAAGTTTCTAACGGGGTTAAAACATAATATCTTCTTCGGCTCTTTTATAATCGTAAATATCCTCTAAAGCAAACCACATTCCTATTTCGTTCTCGGCTTCTCCTTGAGTTTCCGAAGCATGAACTAAATTATGTATTGCTCTTTTGTCTCTGTTTGCGGCCGTTGCAGAATCAACCGAAAAATCGCCCCTTATCGTTCCCATTTCAGCTTCAGCTGGCAATGACTTGCCAACCAGTTTTCTTGCCATTTCAATAGAATGAATTCCTTTAATAATCATTTTTACCATAGGCCCTGAAGTCATATAATCCAACAGCCAGCTCCTTACTTGTTTTCCTATTTCCATAGAATCTGTTGTTCCCATTGCTTCTTTTACGTCCACTTTGAATGTTTCGTAATTTTTCAAGGTTTTTTCTCCCAAACGCCTTATCCACACCTCGTCTTTAGGATAATGCCCGTCAATCTGCTCCCTGGTTGCTTGTATCATTTCTAAAGAAATGATTTTTAGGCCCCTTCTTTCAATTCTTGATATTATTTCTCCCACTAAACCTCTTTTTACTCCGTCCGGTTTCACCATTAAAACCGTTTTTTCTTCTTTTGGATGAATCATAAACAATAATTTTCAATTTAAAAATCTTAATTTAAAAATATGGACTTTACCATATAATTACTGCGTTCGGTCAGAATATAAAAATATATTTTCATATTCTTCCCTCGCTTGTAATTATAATTTTAAATTTAAAATTTTAAATTGTTTTTGAATTTTAAATTTATCATTTTAAATTATTTTTCTTTGTTTATTTTAAGCGACTTTCCCCCGCTGATAAATCTAATATCTCCGTCTATGTCTGTTCTTAACACCTGTATACCAAATTTTTCCAGTCTTGCCAATACTTCTTGGGTAGGATGGCCGTAATTATTATTTCCCACCTCTATTATTGCGGTTTTTGGCATAACTTTTTTTAAAAACTCTTCTGAGCTGGAATTTTTGCTTCCATGATGGCTAACTTTCAAAACATCCGATTTTAAACTGGCAAATTCACACGAATTCTGGCAAAAATTATCTTGAATAACAAGTTTTTCCTCCTCGGCTTCTCCGATATCTCCAGTAAAAAGAAAAGAAATGTTTCCAAAAACCAGCTTGAAAACAATAGAAGTGCTGTTGCTATCTTTGTATTCCTGGCCTTCTAAGTTTTCCATGGGCGATAAAACATCTATATAAATATCAGAACTGCCTGCTTCTATTATTACTTTTTCTCCGGTTTTGGCTATTTCTATAACAGCTCCTTCTTTTTTAATAAGATTTTCCCATTCCTGCCATTCTGGAAGAGCTCTTTTAATTCCCGTCCATAATATATTTTTTACTCTGTATCTTTTTAAAACTTCAAGCAACCCGGATAAATGGTCTTTTTCAGGATGGGTTAAAATAACCAAATCCAAAGTCCTATCATAAAAAGGCATTTCTTTGGATAGCTTTTTAAGTATCGTAGAATCAGGTCCCCCGTCAATTAATATCTGGCGATTTTCTGAAGTCTTAATCATTATAGCATCTCCCTGCCCAACGCTAAGAAAAATAACTTCAAACGGCTTTGGCTTGCTTATATAGTAAACAACAGAAAAAGCAAAAATATTCAAAACAAATAAAAACCCGATAATAATAAACGTTATTTTTCTATTTCTTGCCATAATAATTAAAATTTCTTAAAAACAAGCCCAAAACTAAAAAAATAGTTTTGGGCTTGTTTTTTTGTATACAAAATGTAATTTTTACTTCTTTGAACTCATTATTCTGAACATTTTGGTTCCGCATTTTGGGCAAGTTCCGCTCAAAGCGTTTCTCTTTTTGCCCCCCTTGGCATTAAAGGTAACTTCTTTTTCGTCCAGCATATCTCTTTTCTCTTTACATTTTACGCAATATGCTTGTGTCATTTTTTTTGTTTTTTATAAAATTAGTTCTTAACGACCTTTTGAATGAGTTTGATGTTAAAAAGATAATCCTCATTACATTGCTTCATTATACACTAATTAGGGCAAAAAGTATAGTCAAGCCCGTTAGAGGCCAGCCCAATGAAACATTCTATGAAAATGTAGAAACAAATTTATTCGTAAAATATTGCTTTGAAATCAGGTAAAAAAATTTATCTTAAATTTTTTTACCATTGGCCTCTAACGGGACAAGCCCCCCGTTAGAAATTACGTCCCGCTTCGCGGGACTATTTCTAACGGGGCAAGCCCTCTTAATATCTTTCAACCTTAATCTCTTTCATAATCTCGTTTATAATCTTTTTTGAGTTTATTTTTTTCTCTAATTTTTTTATTTCTTCAATATTTCCCTTGGCGCAAGAATGTTTTGGCACAAAAAGCGTACAACAATCTTCTTGCGGTTTTATTGAAATATCATAAGTGTCTATTTTTTTGGCTATTTCTATTATTTCTTCCTTATCTTTTCCTATTACCGGCCTTAAAACGGAAATTTTTACCGCTTCTTCTATTATATTTATATTCGGCAATGTTTGAGAACTTACCTGTCCCAAACTTTCTCCTGTAAGCAAAGCAAAACAATTTTCTTTTTTTGCTATTATTTCTGCAATCTTAAACATTAACCGCCTATAAACCAAAACCCTATATTGAGCTGGTATTTTTGACTTAATTTCCAGTTGCGCCTTTTGAAAAGGGGCAAAATATACTTTAAGATACGTTTGATATTTAAGAAATTTTTGCGCTATTTCTCTTGTTTTCTCTATGCTTTTATTAGAAACCAAAGGAAAGCTATGAAAATGAATCCAAACATTATTTGCTCCCCTTTTTGAAGCCAAAAACGAAGCAACCGGCGAGTCAATGCCTCCGGACATTAAAACCAAAACTTTTTCTCCGCAAGCAGATGGCAAACCCCCTGCTCCTTTTATTTTATTAAAATACAAAAAATATCTGCCTTCTTTTGTTTCAATAAAAATTTCCTTATCAGGATTTTCAAGTTTAACCTTCCTTTTTATGCTTTTTGCTATTTTATTTATAATTTCCTCTTTGCTTTGTGTTTTTAACCCGTTTTTTATTCTTAAAGCAAATGTTTCTTTTTCTTTTATCCATTTTTTATAATTTTTCTTTATAAAATCCGAAAAATCTTCAAAAGAAGGGTTTTCAAACAAAAAGGCTTCAGAAAACCATGAAATGCCAAAAACATTTTTTATTGTTTTTAACGCTTCTGTTTCTTTTTTTGGTATTTCTATAAAAATCCTATCGTGAAAAAGATTAATTTTGGCATTAAAATCTTTAAGAAAAAATTTAATATTAAAAACCAGCTTTTTTACAAAAAGCTTTTTCACCCCTTCTGATTTCAAAAAAAGCTCCCCAAAAGCAATTAATATGCCTTTTTTATAAGAGTTTTTCATGTTATTTTATTATCCCTCCGCCAATTAATTCTTCGCTCGCATCCGCCTTCGTTCCGTTTTTAGCGAAACTTCCACCTTCATTCCGTTTAAAAACGGGATTACGGCGGACAAGTCGGCGGAACAAGTAAAAAACTGCTGATTGGCCCGGGGTTATTGCTTTTTGGGCAACATTAAATTTTAAACTATAAGTTTTGGTTCCCGGATTTTTTTTAATGGTTGCCAAAGCTAATTCTGACCTATAACGAATTTTAGCTTTTACTTTTAATGGAAGCTTGGGAGTTACACCAGAAACCCAATTAACGTTTTTAACTGTTAATTCTTTTTTTAACAAATTTTTTTCGTTTTGGGAAATTATCAAAACATTTTTTTTAATATCTTTACCAATAACATAAAAGGGTTTTTCTTCTGGCGTTTTTTTTGAAAAAATAATATCAATGCCTTTTCTCTGCCCAATAGTGTAAAAATGCAAACCTTCGTGCTTGCCCAATATGTTGCCTTCTTTATCAATAATTTTGCCCGGCTTTGTTTTTAAATACTTTTTTAAAAAGTCGTTTGTTCCCGTCGGGACAAAACAAATTTCCTGGGATTCTGGCGTCTCAAAGGTTGGCAAGCCAAACTTTTTTGCCAAATCTCTTACTTCTTTTTTTGTGTAATTTCCTATTGGAAACAAAACATGGCTTAATTGCTTTTGATTTAATTGCCATAAAAAATAACTTTGGTCTTTATTCAAATCTTTCGCTTTAATTAAACTACGAAATACGAATTTTTTACGAATCCCGTTAGAAAGTCCTTCTTTTAAGTTTAAAACATTAAATTCAAAAGCAAGATTTGATAATTTGGTCTTTCTAATGGGACGAATATGCGAATTCTTTTTATTTTTTGTTTTCGTATATTCGTATTCTTTCGTATTTCGTAGCTTAACGTAATGACCGGTTGCCACATAATCCGCGCCAAGCTTTAACGCTTTTTCCAACAATAATCCGAATTTAATCTCTTTGTTGCAAACAACACAAGGATTTGGCGTATTTCCCTGCTTATATTCTTTTAAAAAATAATCAACCACTTTTTTTTTGAATTCTTTTTCAAAATTAAAAACATAAAAAGGAACGTTTAATATCTTAGCCACCTGCCTTGCTCTTTTTTCGGACTCTAAAGAACAACAGCGATTTTCTGTTTGTTTTTCTTTATTGTTTGAATCCTGCCAAAATTTCATAAAAACGCAGATAATATCATAGCCCTGCTTTTTTAACAGGGCCGCAGCCACAGAGCTATCAACTCCTCCGGATATCGCCATCACAATTCTTTTTTTAGAAAGATGGTTTTTTTTATTTGCTCCACTTTTCATATTTTTTGTCTATAATCTCTTTTGATTTTTGTATTGCTTCGTGCTTTTTTCGTAAAGAATCCGGAATTTGTTTTTTGGCTTTATAAAAATAATCGTAAATCGCTTCAACTAAAGCGTCCACGGCCAAAACAGAACAATGGTATTTTATTTTTGGCAGCCCGCCTAATTTTTTAACAATTTCATCTTTTTCAATATTCATTGCTTTTTTCAGGGTTTTTCCTTTTGCCAAATCAGTTATAACGCTACTTGTTGAAATTGCCGCCACGCATCCGAATGTTTCAAATTTTATGTCTTTAATTATCTCTTCTCTTTTCTTGTTTTTCCCAACTTTGATATAAAGCCACATTACATCGCCACAAATAATATTGCCAACTTTTCCTATGCCGTCGGCGTTTTTGATTTTTCCGTAATTGTGGGGATTCTTGAAAGTATTTATTACTTTTTTTGTATATAACCCACAAGTATTGTTTTCCATAATTTTAATTAAGTGTTTAGAAGCCAGAGCACTCATTCCGTTTTTGGCGGAATGAGTGCTCGGCCGAGCACTAAAATTTTAAATTTTAGTGCTCTGGTTTTTAATTAGTTTCTGAACGGAGATATTGCTCTCAATTGTTTAATTATTTTGGGCAATACTTTTAACAAATAATCAATATCTTTTTTGCTTGTTTGCCTACCCAAGCTTATTCTCAAAGAGCCGTGCGCTTGCTCATGCCTCAAGCCAATTGCCAAAAGTATATAGCTTGGCTCTAATTTAGCAGAAGAACAGGCAGAACCCGTAGAAACCGCAATTCCCTCCAAATCCAATTGTATTACCAGCGACTCGCCCTCAATAAAAGAAAAACTGAAATTGGCATTGTTGGGCAAGCGTTTTTTGAGGTGACCGTTAAGAAAAACTCCTTCTATTTTTAAAATGTTTTTTATCAAATAATCTCTTAATTTTATTAACCTTGCGCTTTCTGTTTTCATCTCTTTTTTACAAATTTCAACTGCCTTGGCAAAACCAACAATAGCAGGCAAGTTGGAAGTTGACGACCTTAATCCGTTTTCCTGGCCTCCGCCGTGCAAAATCGGTTCTATTTTTACTCCGTTTTTTACATATAGCAAAGCAACTCCTTTGGGCCCGTACATCTTATGAGAACTGGCAGTAAGCAAATCAATACTCATTGATTCCACGTTAATTGGAATTTTCCCCAACGATTGCGAAGCGTCAGTATGAAAATAAACTCCTTTTTGTCGGCAGATTTTTCCTATTTCCTCAATTGGCTGAATTGTTCCTATTTCATTTGAAGCATGGATTACAGAAACTAAAATTGTCTCTGGCTTAATTTCTTTCTCAATATCTTTTGGAGAAACAACGCCGTATTTATCAACCGGGATTTTTGTTATTTCAAAACCCTGTTTTTCCAGCCATTTTGCGCTTTCCATAATACAAGGGTGTTCTATTGAGGAAATAATAATGTGTTTGCCTTTATTTTTATTGGCAAAAGCAACGCCTTTTAGCGCTAAATTATTGCTTTCTGATGCAGAGCTTGTAAATATAATTTCGTCTAATTTTGCTCCTATTAAATCCGCAACTTTTTCCCTGCTTTCTTCTAAAGCAATTTTTGCTTCCTGCCCGAACAAATGCAAAGACATTGTGTTCCCAAATTTTTCTGAAAAATAAGGAGCCATGGCTTTTAACGCGCGCTTATCCATTGGGGTAGTTGAAGCGTAGTCTAAATATATTTTCTTCATAATTCAAAATTTAAAAATCTAAATTTACCCAGTTAAATATTGCCTATGGCAATTTAACCGGGTGAATTTTGAATTGTTTAAATAAGGTCTGCCAATTTTATCGATTCCAGCGTCTTATTCAACGATTTATCTATCTTATTCCATACATTTTTTGCGACGCATTTTTTTGACTTAACGCACAAAACGCAATTTACCAGTTTTGATTTTCCCTCCAAGGAATTAATTATGTCGCCAACTGTTATTTTTTTGGGATTTTTTGCCAAAGAATATCCGCCAAAAACGCCTTTTTTTCCTTTTAAAAATCCCGCTCTTTCCAAGTTTGAAATTATTTTTTCTAAAAAATCAAAAGAAATCCCTTGTTTTTTAGATATTGTTTTAACAGATAAAACTTCTTTTTTTTCAAAAGCTTTTGCCAAAACAATCATTGCTCTTAATCCGTATTGAGATTTTTTTGATATTTTTATCATTTTTTTATTCGTATGCGCCTTTTTAAATAGAACGAGCGAAGCAAGTCCAGGCTTTTCGCATACATAAAAAACCGACTAATCTTATCGGTTTTAGTATAGCAAGTCCAAAAAACCCTGTCAATACTTTAAGCAGTTAAAATATTTTATTTATATCAATGATATTCCTATGCTCAAACTCAAAGGGCAATTCAAATCCGGATTTAAAATTCGCCTCTAACGCCTTTTTTAACATATTTTTATCTTTTGTGTAAAATATAAAAGCTCCCCCGCCCCCTGCTCCGCACATTTTTCCGCCTAACGCCCCGTTTTTAATTGCCAAGTCATAAATTTTATCCAACTCGCTGTTTGAAGAAACGGGAGCTAAAATTTTCTGATTTTCCCAATTAACAGCCATAATTTCCCCGCATTTATCCAAATTTCCCTGTTCTAAGTTTTTGGCAAAATCCAAACCGCATTGCCCGATTGTATCCAGCGCTTTTCTGGCTGATTCCTTGCTGTTAAAGTTGCTATAAACTTGTTCAACTATACTTTGAGCCATTCTTGAAACGCCGGAATAAAACAGCAATAAATTGCTTTTAAGTTTTTTTAGATTTTCTTCTTTTATTTTAAAAGGCAGAGGCTCCGCTTTATCTTGCCCGAATTCAAAACAATTAAAGCCGCCAAAAACAATTGAATAAGGATCCTGCCTGCCTATCGCCCAGCTAAGCTCATTGTTTTCCGCTTCAAACAATTCTTCGGCTATTTCTCTAATTTTTTTTGAATTTAAATAATCATGCCCTCCTTTTTCTTTTATGGTTTCTAAAATTTTAGCTGAAGTTGATGTTGACAAGCCCGTGCCCCTTGGATATTGACGCATATCCAGGCCGTTTTCTCCTAATAAAACAAACGGCTTTATAGCAATATTAGAAACATATCCCTTTTTGCCTTTTAAAAAATAGGGAATGTCTGTCCAGCCACCTGCAAAATCTATTCTTAAAGGCGCTTTATAGTATTTCATTGTTTTGATTGTTTAGTTTTGTAATTATTTTTGTTGTTGTTATTTCAAGAGCCAAGCTCGGAACCAATTTTAACTCAATGCCTAATTCATCGCATAGTTCTTGTTTTTCTTTTATAGCAGAATCGTTTTCATTTAAAATAAAAATATTTGGCTTTAATTCCTTAATTGCTTCGTAAAAATCAATTTTGCCGGGTTTCATATTTTCTATATCAGAACCCTTTATCGCGTAATTTACCGGCTCCATTGCAGCTACCATATATAATCTTTCGTTTTCTGGCATTATGGGCCTGACTTCTCCTTTTAATCCCTTGATTACGCTATCGCTTCCAACAGAAACCACAAATATATCAGAATAATTTTTGCAAAGTTCAAAAAAAGTGGCATGCCCCCTGTGAAGCATATCAAAACAACCGGAGCACAAAGAAATTATCTTATCTTTGTTCTCTTCTCTTATTTTTTTTAAATCTTTTAGTTCAACGATTTT
>Ga0315273_10003431_pt1 | contig 19092 bp, 21 predicted proteins | sample YL17G02_0_MG_FD_205753 | JGI IMG/M metagenome (GOLD analysis project Ga0315273, IMG submission 205753) | Sediment microbial communities from Yellowstone Lake, YNP, Wyoming, USA - YL17G02_0 | ecosystem: Environmental > Aquatic > Freshwater > Lake > Sediment | place: USA: Wyoming | collected...
TAAGCGTTTTTGGTACATGTCTCAATGCAACTGACGAGCCGCTTACGATCGGTACTTTCGCGACAATGAACTCTTGGTACCCAAATGGCACGATTTTTTTCACTAATGTGAGTATGTTTGAACTTCAGAGTGGTTATTATGTTTATACTGGTGTGATGTCTGCGGTGCAAGGAACGTATTTGACTGAGTTGATTTGTCATGTGAATGGGACTGGAGAAACGGCGAAGGCTTGGGGTGAGTGGCAGAATCCGGCATGGGTTGCATTGATTGGTACAATAAATGGGTCAATGAGTAATATTTCTTATCAATTGAGCAACATTTCTAGTCAAGTGAGCAATGTTTCGATTCAGCTTGCGAATTTCACGTTGCATGTTGATAACCAGTTCAATCAGACTTGGGCTTATCAGAATCAGACGAATTTGCTTATAAATGCGACGTACAATAATCTTTCGCAGCAAATCACTGTTGTTGGTCAGATTGCGAATGCGAGTGTTGATCGGAATGATTCGTATTTGGCCGGATTGATTCTCAGCTTGTTGCCCGGTGCTTCGAATTCATCGTTGAATTACACAGTCGATAGTGAGGATGCGCCTATTTTCATGAAAACATGGAGTATTCAAGTTACTGCGAGGAATTCGGCTGGAAAAGTGATACAATATCCTGATAGTTATTGTACGATTTCAACAAATTTGCCTTCGCCAGTTGTTCAGATGACTTCGCAGGGAAATCACTTTGTTTATTCAATCCTTATAAATAGGCTCGGGGACTTTACATATACTGTGGCTTGTTATTGGTCATAGCATTTTGTGCGGTAGGCTTATAAATGAGAACTGTGTGGGGTATTAGCATGAGGCGTTCGTTTCTGTTACTGAGTATTCTTCTCGTTGTGCTATCAGCATCATATGTGTCGGCTGCAACGATTGCTAGTGTTGTTGCAGACGATTGTACTTTCGTGCAATCATCTGCAGATTGCAGCACTGCGTTGAGTGTTTCTTGTCAAGTGTATTTGACTGCGCCATCTGGTTATTCGACGGGGGACATGTATTTGAGTACCGTTACTGCACGAATCAATGGTGTAGATTATAAGTCGGTTAGGCCGACATCAGGGTCTTATAAGAATGGGACGTGGGTGATGTACAAGAATATGTCATATGCAGATGCAGATGTTGGTACACAGACGATTGATTCGATATCGGTGAAGCTTTCTGATGGGAGTACTTGTACGGGTTCGTTGAAGCCGAATGACACAACGACTGGGAATTGTTTTGTTGTTTTCAATACGTATCAAATTCCAAGTACTTGCAATTGCACGTATACAAATTCGACGCCGGTGAAGAACATCGATAATACGATGACATATGTTTCGACGCCTGGTATGGGATGTTCACCTTCTCAGGTAGCAGTTACATATAAGGTGCCGACTGATTATTGTGATCCTAAATGGACTGCATCATATAGTGCTTGTACGGGGATTTTCAGTAATGGCACATATAGTTTGAGTGGAGATACGACAAAATCTTATACACCAGGAGATGGTGGTGCTTGCTGTTCTGCGACGCAAACTTCTGCCGGAAATGTTTATTTTAATCATAATGGTGGGAGTGATTGTACGGCTCCGCCAGATCAGGGGACATTTGAATGTAGGATTGATCCGTGGGCTCAGTACGGGGATAATTTGTATGGGACTGGTGGTGAAGAGCGTATTCGCGGGTTTAATTATTTGGATTATACATCTAAGGTGACGAATGGTCTTTTCAAAACTCAACCGGTTGTGTTTGATTTTAATAGAAACGGGTTTGATGAGATTTTTACTCTCGATGAGAGTTCGAATCTTGCAGTTTTGTTGACTAAAGATTTGGTGCCAATTGCAACGTATTCTCTTCCAGGTTTGACATATAATCAGCCAGCGATGGCTGGTTTGAGTGATTACGGGGGTATGTCTGAGGATCCGAGAACTTATAATGTTTCTCAGTTTGTGTTGGATGGGAATAATTATGTTGTTGTGACTGCGAATACGAAGACGAATGCTTCGAAGAATGGGTTTGTGTATGTTTTTAATGTGACGAGTGTGATTGCGCCAGTTTTTACAGCGAATTATACTAATAAGTTGTCGGGTGTGAATTGCTATTTGGATACTTGTTATTTTGCTGAGTTGAATGGAACCGGTCACAAGTTGGATCTCGTGCCTTCATTTGTGGATACTCAATTTGTATACCCGCTCGTTGTATCGGTTGGTTCTGTTGCTGTTTCGTCGAGTGTTGTTCCGATATTCGCGAGTAGAAATTCTTCAATTGAATATGTTGCTCCGGATACGATAGTTTGGGTGGTTGATGTCGGGTTGGCTCCTGCAGTTCCGTATGTTGTTTTGACTGATTTGAATGGTTTTAGTTTGTTGACTTATTTGTCCACATCTCCTTTTGGCGGAACATCTGGTCAGACATTCAAAGTCGTTGGTTCGCCAGTATCGATTGGTGCTGGACTTTATTGGGTGACTGAGGCTGTAAAGACGGTTGATAATTCGACGAGTTACGATGTTTATGGTGCGAATATGCTGGGAATTGGTGGGTTCACAGTGAGTTCTCAGCGAAATTTGTGGACTGGTGTTCGTACGACTGGTCAATGTGTTTCGAATCCTGTGGTGTTGAAGGGTTGTGGTGGATCGGCGGGTTCGGTAAGCGGTAAGATGACGGGTATTGGTGTTGAGTATTCAGCTTCTACCGCGACATCTGGGGTGAGTTCATATTTGGATCCATTCAATTCGTTGAGTTTTTCAACTGGTTCGCCGATTTCAAATTACAACGTGTATGGTAAGGTTTTTGTAAATTCTGCGGGAACAATCATATTCGTGAACAATATAACAAGTCCAACAACTGTTGGATGGAACGTGTATGATGGTTCTGGAGTTTATTTGACACGAATGAGTGGTTCGAGTCAAGGAATTGCCGCGACGACGCTTGGAGTTCAGTATGTGACTTTTGATGATGAGAATCATAAGGCGTGGGTTCTTGATTTTTACAACGGGTTTTCTTCACCATTTAATTATCCAATGGCTACTTTGACTGTTGTTGATTATTCGAATATGGCTGCTGTTCATTCAGTATTTTCTCAGCAATATTATTTGGGATCTAGTGGGGTTGTTCAAACACAGGGTCCGCCTCAAATTAAAGGAGATTGGATGTTTATTCCGGTTGAAGCAACAACATCACCTCAAAATTCAACGACAACAGTTTTGAATATATTTTCAAGAACTGCTCCGGCAAATAACGCATCAAGTGCGAGAACAACTGCGAGAATGTTCACAACGACAACAAGAGCTTTTGTTGCGTATGATTCTGGTAGTGATACGGTGATGACACCTTCGGGATATTTCTCGGATGTGGTTTCATCTGCTTGCGCACATAATGCATCTACTTGTTCGATGCCTGCTTTTGTTTCTTCGGCTCAGACGTTGACAAATCAGTATAATTTTCAAACATCGTCAAGTAAATTTTTGAATGGTGCAAATCCTAATTTGAAGATTGTTGCTTCGACAAAAGGTTCTGAAACGATTACAACGCTTGGTTGTCAGAATTTCATACCGCTAGAATATGGTTCGGATAGTTACATTTTTGGTTATTCTACTTCAACATATGCATTTGGATATTGTGATTTCTCAAATGAGTTGTCTCCGAGGGTGGTTTTATATACTGACGATCTAGGTACGAATTCGTTTTCTCTCGCAGGTGTGAGGCCGACAATAGCGCAAACATCTGTTGCCGGTCGCGAATCGAAAGGAGACGCACAAGGATTCTTCGGCTATATGACTAATTCAACAAATGTCGTCATTATGTCATATGATTCACACAGAGAATCACCATTGAATGGAAGCACGGGTACGACGTACAGTCGTGCTCTTTGTTTGAGTCCTCGTTTGACGTACTTGGCGTTTAATGATAATCGTACTCATGAAATAATGTCTTGCGGGGATACGACTGGATTTTGGCAAAGTTGGTGTAAGAGTGATATTGCGTTTAGTTTGCAGGCTTGCAGATATGCTGGTTGTAAAATAGAGAATGTCATGAATGATGCAACGCAGTATCAGGCACATTCAGTATTGTCTGATTTGAACCCTGTTGTCGTTCCTTCAGGTACGAGATGTGGGCCGATTACGAAGGCCGATGTTGATGTTGATGGTACGGATGATATCATCTCAACTGGTGGAATTGCTTCGATGAGCAAGCGCCTCTGGGTGAAGACTTTTGCGAGTGGTGGGACGAATTCTTCGAATGAATGGGTTCTTCCGGTTGATGTCAATGCGGATGGATATGTTGAACTGTTGAGATCTTCTCAGTTGCAGCAGCAATTGCAATTGATGACGGGGAAGACTGGTTTTGACTCTTTCGGTGTGGGTTCGCCAGTCGTTAAGGGGGTTGTTTGTAGTGTTTCTCCAGGTACTGGATATGCGCAGATTCAGACGGCGTTTCAATTGCCTGATCCATTCTATGCTCAACTCGAAATAAATCCTGGTGACGGCCTTGGTTCATTTATATGTGCACCGGGTTCAACAACTTGTCCGTTGACGCCGGATGGAATTGTTCATTATCAGTTTGGCAAGTCTGGGACTTATTCTGTGAACGTTCGGGCTTTTCAGAGTAACAATCCTTCAAGTTCAGCATCTGGGAATTGCAAGATAACTGTAAATTTTACACAGCAAAGTAATACGGGAGATTGTACGTTGGGTCCGGATGGTGAGTTCAATTTCCTTGATTCGATATTGAGTCATAATTGGGTTGGTGCGGATATAGCGCCTGCGAATGGTGTTTTGCAGTTGACGCCAGATACAATTTTTCATTCATTGAGGAATTGCAATTACTCAGTGGTTGATGTGCAGATTGGAATATATCCGCGTGGAACTGGTGCGGTTCACGTTATTGATACTCCGCTCGGTAGTGGGTCGGATGGGACATCAACTCCTTCGAATGGTTACGAGTACGGGTTGCAGTTCAATGATGATGGTAAGATAGTTAATCAAGATGGAGAAGTGGTTGGTACGTGGGTTAATGATGCTGCAAAGCACGTCATATTGTATCACCAGGATCGCTCTGCAGGCGTTGGCGTGATTCAGATGTATTATGATGGTGTGTTGATTTATACAACGACGCAGTCATCAAATGCATTGAGTGGCGTAACCATGAGTGGTTATAGTGGGATTGATTATGTTCGAGTTGGTCAATCTGGTTCGAAGGTGCGTACTTCAAGTGGGTCGGCTGTTGATAATTCAGATTTGATGGCTTGTGATGGTCAAGTCTTGCAGGATTCAACTGACATAAACGTGCGTCGTTCGTATACAAACTTGATGGCATATTGTGGAAAGTCTGGTGCAGATTGTTCATATGCTGGGTTGACTGATTTGACGTATAAATATCCGAAGTGCGCAAAGGAGATTTACAATTATTGTGTGTATGAAGCTTATTATGCGGATGGAACTCCGAAGACCGATTCGAGTAGTTTGACTGGTGCTTCGACATGCGCGGCGATGTTGGGAATTGGTGCGGGATACTCAGGTATTGCGCAGCCGATTTTGTCAATTGTGTGGGGAGTGTTGTTTGCTAAGGGGGTGCTGTATGGATTGTTGTTAATCATAATAATCATAGTTGCACTTGCTTTCTGGTCGAAGAAGAGGGGTAGCTAAATGAGTTTCTTTTCTTTTTTCGGCGGATTCGCACTTTGGGGAATTGTTCTGTGGGTTGGAATATATCTTGCATTTATTGTTGCAGATAATTTTCCAACGATATTTGGTTTTTCAGGTTCAAAAAATCTTGCAACTTCTTATTTGCAGGTTACGGGGATTGTTTTGCAACAATTCTGGAGTTTCATTCAAGCATTCTTTACAGTGATGCAACGTTTGTTAGCAATGGCTCCGAGAGCTTTCCAAATATTTGTTTTCATCGTATTTGCATTATTCGGAATAGGATTGTTGGCAAATTGGTTCTTGGCATTCAACGTCGTTTGTGCGGATAAGATAGTATACGAGAGTGATAGTTTTGTTGACGTATGGGTGGCAAAGTCTCTCGATGTTGGTCCGGCAAATGTGATAAAAAATGTTAATTATTCTAATTCAAGATTTTATAATCTGGGTGCTGATAAGGTGGCCACGAATTTAACTAAAGAGGAAGATTTAACTAAAGAGGAAGGGTCAAGTAATTTTTTGACGATTTTCGTGCCGAAAAATGGATATCGTTCCGCATATATAAATGCTCGAAAAGGTGCTTTTAAAGAAGTGACCTTCAGTCAGAAAGATTCACAGAATTTTGTCGGATATTCTTGTTCTAAAGCTAATGACGTTGAGATTAGGATATTTGGTTTGAAGGATGTTTTGTCTGCTCAGACTTTATTGATTTTGATTGCCGTAGGTTTGATTTTTCAGTTGATGGCTTTTTTGGGAATTTTCAGATAGGTTTAAATATATGATGTTGTGCAAGTTGGTTGTATGTTAAGACCATTGGTTGTAGTTGGGTTGTTTTTAGTTCTAATTTCGCAATTGGTTATCGCGGATGATACTCTTGTTGGACCGACTTCCACCGCAAATGGTCAGCCTGTTTCGGTTGTTGATAATAGATTAGTTTCTGCTGAGATTCTCAAGCAGATGAAGACGATGAAAGATGATGTGATTGCTGCGGCCAATGCTAATAATGATGCGAATGTGGCTATTCTTGATCAGCGTTCTCAGCAGATGCTTGCCGACACTCGGCAGCGTGTAATTATTGGTGGTATTGGTGCTATTCTCGTTGCGAATGCGATTGTTGCTTTGTTTATGATTCGTACTTGGCGAAGGTATAGCTATGAGTATTACCTTGAGAAACAGCTAAAGCAAAGGGATAAGGTTATTGAGACTGCTAAGGAAGAATACAGTCAGGCGTTGGCTCAGTATCAGCAGCAGTCGTGGAGTCCTCAGCAGCCTCAGCAGACGCTTTCAATGCAGGTCGGGCAGACTGAGGCGATGAACATGACTCAGATGAATGCTTGGCAGATGCAGCCTGCGTATCAAGGGAGTTGGGCCCCGCCGAAGGAAACGCAGCAGGCGACGCAGAGTCAAGCTCCGCTTTTCAATCAGAATCAAGGGGGTGGTTATCAATGAATGGGCAGAATCCTCCGTGGCAGCCGCAGCAAAAGCGGCCTGAAGATGAGCAGTTGCGTGATCTTGTGAATGGGGTTCAGCAGGAGCTCAATCAAGCGCAGCGTTGGATGCCTCAGCAGCAAGCGTCGCAGCAACAACCTCAAGCGCCTATGAATTGGGGTGCTTCGCAGCCAATGCCTCAGCAACAGCAACCGTACGGGCATACGAATCTCAATTATGATGCTGCTCGTGCTGCGAGTCAGTGGCAACAGCCTCAAATGCCTCTTCAGCAACAGCAAATGCCTCAGCAACCTCAATTTCAGCAGCCGATGCCGGGTCAAATGCCTCAAATGCAGCAACCTATGATGCCGTCACAAGCTCCGCCTCAGATGATGCAGCAACCGATGGGTATGCCTCAGCCGCAGCCGATGGGTGTGCCTGGTCAGCAGCCGATGCGTGGTCCGATGCCTGGAATGCCTGGGCCAATGATGCCCGGTCAGGGAATGGCTCCGCCGGGAATGGTTGCGCCTGCGATGATGCAGAGAAAGAAGCTCGAGCCGTCTGCTAAGAAGAAGCGTCTGTTGTACATTCTGCTTGGCTTGTTGATTGTGACCGGCATCGCCGCGATTGGAACTTTTATTTATTTTGTTACTCATTATGTGTAGGTGAATGGATGTCAATATCAGAATCATTGAAGAAAGCATATGCTGAAGGAAGGCATTCGAGGAGCATGCCTGGAAATCCTGATTCTCTTAATGAATATTACAAAACTCATAAGCGTGGAGAGTCTTTGAAAAAATATTGGGCAAGCAAACCCGTGATTGTTAAGTCTGAAGAGACATTGAAACGAATGTCAATCGCTGCGAAGAAGCGATGGACTGATGGAGTGTATAAGAATAAGAAAGTTGTCGGACCTTCGAAATTGATTGGGTTGAAAAAGTCTGATGAAGTGAAGAAAAAAATGTCCGAGGCACAAAAAAGAATTTGGAAAGATAGAGAATTAAGATTTTCAGATAATGTGAGAATAAATATGTCTGATTCGCATAAAGGAAAGTCTCATTGGATTGGTAGAAAACATTCTATTGAATCAAGGGAAAAAATGAAAATAACGAATAAAGGTAAGGCTAAATCTGGTTGGAGAATGGATGATGCTCAGAAATTGAATGTTTCAATTAGTCATGCGAAAGGTTTTCGTAAAGTTGCCGGTAATATTGGGCCGTACAAGGGAGTATTTTTCAGAAGTAATTGGGAACTCGGAGTTGCAAGATGGTTGGACTTGAATAATCACAAATGGGAGTATGAGCCGAAGTATTTTGTTTTGAAAAATAAGATGTGTTATATTCCCGATTTTCTTGTTGATGATATTAAATGGCTTGAAGTAAAAGGTTTGTATCGCAAGAAAGACTATGAAAAGATGAATGCATTTGTTGATGATGGAAATATTTTGTTTGTTGTAGATGAAAGAAATTTCAAGCACCCTGATTTATATTTGTCTTTGTCGTGGCGGGGTGTGTGTTTTGGCTGATTCTGGGCAGCCGGAAACTAAAGGTGAGAAAAATAAAGTCGTGCTCGTTATAGTTGTACTTATCCTCGCAATCATTCTTGCATATGTTTGGTATTCATCCGGAAGTTCTGGTGTAACTGCAATAATTAAGAAGTGGATTATTTATGTTATTATTGCGGCAGTGATTGGTCTTATTGTTTTTGCAGTGATGAAATATTTACAGGTTCCTCGTATTGATTTGGTGGAAAACGATCGGCAAGACATCATCGATGCAGCAATCCTTTCGAAGCCTCCAATGCTTCGTGATTTGTATTTGACGGGTGATAAGGAGCACAGTGAGACGAGGCTTGGTCGGCTCATAGGATACTGTCAATTGCAATCGTATAAGGAACTTGATGTGCTTGCTGGATTGACGAAGCCACAAGTAGAGGAGATGGAAGAGCAAGGAAAGATTCCATCAGAATATATCATCAAGGAAGATTGTTTTGTTTTTAAGAAATTCCCTTTTCCATTCAGTTTGTTTGAAGCGCCGAAGGTTTTGCGTGTGCTTGAGGATGAGCATAGTCAGCTTATTGGTGATGTCAAGGTTTATGCGGTGAGTATTATCAAGAAGTTTGATTATTATTGGCCTAATCGTGCGCATCTCGATATTGCGCGTATCGATATTGGTGTGATTCGTGAGGCTTGGCGTGGCCAAGTGCATCAATTTTTGAAAGATGCTGTTACAATACAACAAAGAGCCACAGGCATGGACCCAGAATTCAAAAAAGATATGGATAAACGTAAACTTCTTAAGATTCCATCACCGATGGGAGAGTCGGAAAGCAGAGGCAACTAAATGGCTGCGCAAGATCCGATGTCCGGGATTACTCGGACGCAGGTTGCTAAGGTTGTTACGAATCGTATATTGCGTGATGAGCATACGGAGCGCCGTATTCAAGAGATGCGTCGTGAGGAGTTGCTCTACTTGATGCTGGCCATTGGTGGTGCTTTAATGCTTTTTTCAATTATCTACTGAGGTGGGTTGTTGAAGGAGAAGGTGGGTTGTAAGGTCATTAAAGCGAGTGGGTTGCCTTGTTTTCATTCGGCGGTAGTTCACGGATATTGCCTCACTCATTATTATTCGAAGCATAATTTGACTGGCAAGCGTCCGGTGAAAGAACAGTATATCGGGCGTTTCGTTGCAAGAGTTGATTGATATGGAAAAAATAAAGATTCCTGTAGATTTCGTTGAGAAGTACAAGGATATGCTTATCAAAGATATTGCTAAATTGTACGGGGTTGATAGAAGTACGGTGAATCGTTGGGCAAGGGAGAATAATTTAGAACCGAAGCGTTGTGATTTGTCCGAATGGAATCGTAGAAAAAAAATGGTTGGTGAGGATAATCCCTCGTTTGGAAGAAGGAAATTACAGCTTTCTCGCAGTGCTTTGAAGAGATTGAAAAAGTTATATGTGAATAATGATATTATTGCTGAAAAATTAGGAGTTTGTGAGAATTCAGTGATTAAAGCAATGACTGAAGCAAATATTTGGTACAAGAATGCTCGAACTGAAAAGACAAAGATTCCAAGAGATTTGTTAGTTTCATTATACCAAAAAGGGTTTGATTTGAAAAGAATAGGTAAGATTTTGAATGTTGATGATGGTGCGATTGCAAGAACTTTTCGACAGTATGGTATTGAATATAATGTGAGTCGTGGTTGGAAAAGATCATCAGTTTCATTGTCTTCTTTGAAAAGTGGAACTCTTTCTTCTTTGAAACGGGAAGCTGAATTCAAATGGGAAACTGGATTACGTGCGAAGATTCGCGAACGTGATGAGTATTCATGTTTCATATGTAAGAAAAAAGAAGACGGGTCTGCTCATCACGTGCATCATATTTTTTATGACGTGGCTTATAGTGATGCTCGTCATCTTGTGACCTTGTGTCATAATTGTCATATGAAAACAAATCGTGGAAGTAAAATTGTGAAAGCTCTTTGGATTGATTATTTTGCAAAAAGATTATCTGAGGCGTATGGTTATGTCTATGATGATATGATTGAAGGAGGTGGACGTGTTGGCAAGGTCATTGCCTCGACGGATTAAATGGGTATGGTGCGCTATTCGTATGAGGAGATGATGTTGCTACGATGAGATCCCCCGAGAGGGGGATTTTGTCGACACAAAACGATTGCTTGAGTTGAACACCCTCCTGCCTCATTACTGGAGTGAGTTGATTTTGCTTGCTGATCAGTTTTTGCAGACTGATGAGGATCGTGAGGAGCTTCGTCGGATGATTTTTGAGGTTGAGAAGCTTGTGCTTGAGACTGAGATGGTTCCTATTGAGGATGAGCAGTCTGGTAAGTTAATTTGGATTGAGCGTGTGAAGGGCGAACGATCACTTTATGATATTGAGATGGCTCTCGAGAGCAATCCTGATTTTTTTGCATATTTTATACGTGAAGATGGGACTCAAATAACAAAGTTTGATATTGAGCGAAGATTGGATGTTATACGAAAATGGTTGTATTCCAAAGTTCGTGAGAAAGCTCAAGGCAGAAGATTCCAAAAATTCAGGTGAATAAATGAATAAAGTTGGTCGTCATGGATTCAAAAAGCCTGATAAAGATAATTTCAAGGATGCTTGTGATAGAATGCGTTTGAAAGACGTTGCAAAGAAATACAATGTTTCGATAAGTGTAATAAATGTTTGGAGGAAATATTTTTCTTTGACGACTGGGAAACAAGAAGCAAGGTTTGTTGTTTGGGATGTTGATGCAGATGGGTGTTGGAATTGTACATCTCATAAATTAGATAGTCGAGGATATCCTGCTGGAAAAAGGGTTATTGGACGTCGTTCAATTGCTCGTGTGATGTATGAAGAAAAACATGGAAAGATTGCTGAAGGATTGGTGATTCGTCACAAATGTGATAATAGAAAATGCGTCAATCCTGATCATTTGGAGGTTGGTACGCAAATTGAAAATCTGAATGATGCATATGAAAGAAAAAGGAATGCATATGGTGAACGGCATGGCAATGCGAAGATTTCTGTTGAAAATGCTGAATGGATAAAATCGAATGCGGGAAAGATTTCTCAGAGTGAAATGGGAAGAACTTTAAATTTGCATCAGACGACTGTTTGGGCAGTAATCAATGAGAAAACTTGGAAACGTGCATTGGATGATTCGAAGGGTGAATCTGAATGAAAAAGAATTTTCAGGGTTATTTGATTATCAATTATCATACTGGTAAGATGCGTATTGCGAGTGCGAAGCGTAAACAGCGATACAAAGCGGCTGAGATTCCTGTGAAGTTGAGTATTAATATAACCATTCCTGAGATGAAGGAGTATGTTGCGAAGGCTGAAATCGAGGTTTCTCAGACGAAAGTGAAAGAGATGATTTTTGATTCTATATGAGGTGTTATTATGAAGAAAAAGCAAATGGTTGAAAGGTGGAAGCTCGATAAAATATTCAAATTTGTGAGTGATGTTTCAAAGGATTGGCAAATTGATATGGGTGCAACGTTCGGCGAGCGTTGTGCTTATGAGGATCAATTGACAAAATCTGTTGTGAATTATTTGAAGAGCGCATACGAAAGTAAGTCAAGTAATGTAAGATTTAATAGTACACCGATGGGAAAGGTTATTTGTTATTTTGAAAAAGAAGAGCCTCATCGCTGGTATGGAGAAGGAAAAATGACGTATGGTGAGTTTGAAGCGATGAAATGTGGACGGCACAATGTCGAAACTCATTTGAGTGGTATTAAAGTATTGATGAAGACGATGGATGGTGTGAGTGAGAACGAGTTCAAAAGAAGGACGAAAGGGTTCAAAAAGAAAGACTCGGTGGAATCATGGGAACAAAAACGATAATTTACAAACCTGATGATGAAGACAAGCGGAAGATGAATGAGGCTTGCGAGCGTATGATTGATGCGATGCGTGATTTGACTTTTGAGCAGAAGGTTACGGTATTGAAGATTGTGACTCAGACATTTACAAGCCATTACAAGATCGAGGGTGTGAAAATTGGCGAAGAGCGGGTGAAAGATATTAATGGTGAAGGTTGATGCCTCCTGAATTGTGGATAAAAACTGATGGGGTTGGTTGGGAGGTGGTGTCTGTTTGACGAATTATTCAATTGGTGTGTCTTTTGAGAGATTTATTAAGAAGGCGTATGAATCTCAAGGATTCGTTGTTGGAAGAATTGCTGGATCAAGAGGCCCTTTTGATTTGATTGCCTGGAAGGTTCTTGAAGAGGATGGTGAAGAGGAAGTTCATATTATCCAATGTAAGAAGGCGAATACGAAGCAGAGTTACAAGGATGATGTTACGAAATTGCGTGGTGTGTCTGTTCCTGAGAATTGGTTGAAGATTCTCTATGTGAAATTTGATAGAAAAGTGATTGTGAGTATTATACGGGAAGATGGTTGTGATGAGTTGAACGAGATTAGTTTGAAGGATTTGAAGAGGTCTCTGGAATGATTGATGTTAATATTTTCAAAGAAGATTGCAGGAATTTGCATATGGGTGAACTTTCTGAGAAGTATAATTGTTCATGGTCAAAGATTTCAAATAGTTTCAGTTGGAGTGATGGGTTGGCAAAATGATAGATATTCGTTCACTCCCAAAAAAGATTCGTGATATTATTGAGATGCGTGAAGCGACAGATGCAACTTTTGCAAGGTTTGTGGAGGAAGATTATACTGAAATTTTTTTTAATGAGCTTGCTGAGCGTGCTGATCCGAATGTTGAGCATTCGATGATTATAAGTTGTGTTGGTGAACAAGGTTGTTTTCTCAAAGGTACTTTGATTCAGACAAAGTGTGGTTTGAAGAAAATAGAAGATGTTGTTCTTGGTGATTTGGTATGGGCGGGAAATGCTTGGCGTTTTTGTATTCCGATTGTGAAGGGTCGTCAGCAGACATTGAAAGTGGCTCTTCGAAACGGTGTTATTCTAAGAATGACTCCAGATCATAAGATGAAAACTGAGAATGGTTGGATTCGTGCGGATTGTTTGAAAATTAGAGATAAATTGGTTGTTGGGAATGTTGTATGGAAAGCTTGTTGGTCGGATTTGTCTATTGATGCGGCATTGGTCGGGATGATTCTTGCTGATGGTCATCTTGCGGCTGGTCGTTATGGGAAGAAAAATCAATTGGTGTGGCAAATAAGAATTTGTAAGGATGATTTGAAGTTGTTGAATTGGTTTAGGATAGTTATTAAGAAAAGATTCGGAATAAATGTTAAGATAAATAGAGATGGGCGAGGACATTATTTTTGGAATACATCGAATAGAAAGCTGTTTGATTGGTTCGTTGGTAAGGGTGTTCCTGTCGGAAATAAAAGTGGACTGATAGATGTGCCTGATTGGATTATTTGTTCTGATGATGCGATGAATGGATTTCTTTCTTCATATTTTGCTTGTGATGGTCATTTTGGTTCTAAAACATCTGGTAATTTCGTGAATATTTCATCAATGTCTGAGAAATTTATTGATAAACTGATGGCTTTTTTCTTGTCGAGGGGATTATCTTGTAGAAAATGGGTGATTTCGAATGGGTGTTTTTATTGCGGTTTGGTTGGTGGTCGTTCAATAAATATTTTAAAAAAGCATATTAGGAGATTATCGAAGAAATGGTTTAGAAAGGTTTCGAATTATCATTTAGAAAAGCAAATGAGGTTGGAATTAAAACGACTTGAAATAATTTCTGTTGAGGAAGGGATCATTGGGGAAGTATATGATTTAAATGTCGAGGATGTTCATGAGTATCTAGCGAATGGGTTAATTTCACACAACAGTGGGAAGTCTTTATCAAGTATATCTATTTGTAGTTTTCTCGATCCATTGTTTAGTGCGAATAAGATTTTCTTCGGTTATAATGAGCTTGTTTATAATCGTCATTTATTGAAACCGAATACAGCTGTGCTTGTTGATGAGCAATCTCAGGCGTTCGGTCTTGACGCGCATCGTGTGAATATTATTTTGTCTTCTTTGAAAGAACAGCTTCGAAAAAAATCGATACATTTTATTTTTTGTTCACCAGTTCTCTATCCGGAAGCGGCTTCTTCAATGTATATTTTGGAAACTATATTTGTGGATTTTGAAACGAGGGAAGTGTATGCTGCTCTCAAGACTCGTGATGGTTTGACGCTTGGTCATGTGCGTATTCCTCATCCGCTCAAGGAATTGGAAGATGGCACCTCGCTTGCTTCGCAAGAATTGATTGATGCATATCAAGATAAGAAGGATGCTGCGTTGGAGAAGTTGCTTGGTAATCGTAATGTGGATATTTATGATGAGCGTGCGAAGGCTGTGATGAAGATGCCTTTGTTTCGTAAGGCTGAGAAGGTTTACATTGAGAAGATGGGTTACATTCCAAACAATACGTTGATTCAGCTTATCAATAAGATTTTTCCCGAGTATCAGGCTGGTGTTGTTCCTGTGGAGATTGCAGGAAGGATAAAGCTTGAGAAAGAGCTCGCGGGTGTTTGGGAGGTTGCTGGGAAGATTACTCGTAAGGATCGTTCTGATTCGAAGATGCCGAAAATGCGTTAGGAACAGGCTTATATACTTGCACAAAGTGAGGACTTTCAATGGTATTGAGATTCAAGCCGGAATATGGGAATGCTCGCAAGACGAAGCTCGGCGAGATTATTGACAAGCAATCTGTAGCTGCGAATCAGGAGAAGAAGAAGGTTCGTTCTTCAATGTATGCATCAGATTATGGCCAGTGTCTCAAACGCTGCTATTTTCAATTTTTTCCTGATGAGTATCCTGCTGATTCTGATATCGATGCTCGTACTGCGCGAATTTTCAGTAATGGTGATGCGGTGCATGAGCGTCTTGGTGGTTATTTGAAGCGTGAGGAGTCGCTCGATTTTCATGATGAGGTGACTGTGCCTCGTGATGATCTTGATGTGCATGGGAGATGCGACGGCATTTTGGTTCTCGATGGTGCCGCGCTTGTTGTGGAGTTCAAGTCTATCAACAAGGAGGAAGTGATTGAGCCTAAGCCTGAGCATATTGGTCAGTTGACGTTCTATTTGGGTATGTTCAAGCAGTTGCGTAAGGATTTGAAGGAAGATTTTGGTTTTGTTGAGGATGAGCAGCTTGATGAGGATGATTTGCAGACGACTTCATTGTCGGGAAGGACGTTCGATACGTTGTCTCATGTTGAGAAGTGGTTGTTGTTGACTCAGGGTGAGATTCGTGGCGAGCTTATATATGAAAGCAAGTCAACGAACGAGGTCTTCACTTTTCCTGTGGACTTTGATCAGACTCGTTTTGATGAAATAAGAAACTGGTTTACTCAGCTTAAGTGGCATGTTGAAAATAAGGAAATTCCGAATGTGAAGTATTATCCTTCAAAATTTCCCTGTTCGTGGGGTCGCGGGAAATGCAACTATTTTAACCATTGTTACGGGACAAAATGCAATAAGCTATAGTTTTTCTAATAGTTGATTGGGTAGAAAATAAGGCAAATAGCAACCTTTATAAAGAAATACTGGTTCTAAGTGTTGTAGGTTGTGCAAGAGGTGTACAAATGACTTATCAGTATGCATTGAAGGAGTATCGGGCGAAGGTTGCTTTGGAGCGGGAGATTGAACGCAATAATCTTGAGAACGAACTTTTGCTGAAGCGTGCAGAGATGCTGCGAGATCAAAGTGATTGGACGAAACGTGGATTTGGTAAGTTCCTATATGTAATGGGATATATCTTCGCATTGTTGTTCGAAGGTCTTGTGATTCTGATGAAATGGATTGTCACGGTTTATCGTGCGCAGTCGAAGAGTCAGCCTGTGCGCAAAGAGTATAAGGGTGTTGTCGGGCAGATTGATGATCTTGGTCGCACACCTTTCGTGACGCAGAATGCGGCGGTACGTTCGAGGAGAAGGCTTTAGCAAAACTGTGCAACCAACATATAACAAGTGTGTGCGTTACCTTTAAATATGTAGCTTCGGGAATAAACGTTGTCTCATGACATCAAAGCGCTATTTCACTAAGTCGCGCGGTATTGGGCGTGGCTTTCACAAGTATCAAGATCCTTCTGGTGCTGTTCATCGAGCAGCGCGTTTTAGCATATCGTCGGGGCGTCATAAGTATGAGACACCTCTTTCTATGAGACCTTCTCCGATGATGTCTGCGTCGCGTAATGTCTTTGCCAGCGAGGAGAGTGCCCCCGTTGTTCCTTTGGCGCGGGAAGAAGTGCCTATCGTCGACCAGGGTGATGCTCCTTGGCTGCGTAAGCAGGTTGTCACCCGTGGTGTGCGGCCATTCAATAATCCGTTGGAGGGATTGCAATGAAGTCTTTCCGTGCTAAGCCGGTTGGTTGGCGATATGAAAGTCAGCGGCATATGTTGGCTGCAAAGGGTGTTAAAACAAGTATAAAAACTCCGCAAGTGCATCGTAAATTAATGTCTCCTGATGAGCGCGAATGGCGAAAGGTTGTTCGTCAGCTTGATGATAAGACTCGGCGTGTGCGTGTGAGGCATTATGGTGATGCACAAGAATTCAATCCTGTTTTTGAAGAATCAAAAGGAGAATTTGAACATTTGGATGATTTGAAAAAGCGTCTTGCTAATGAGCGTTTTGATAATCGGTCAACTGAGTCTGAGCGAAACGCGATAGAAAACATATATGATAAATATTTTGGCGGGACAAATAAACGACGCTATGAAGTGAGAAAATATCCTCAGTCGAGAGTTATTGGTCGCCATAGTTCAGGTACGTTGGCGGGAACTCTTGCGAATATTTATGCAGGTAATGAACGAAAAGTCACAAGAGAGGCTCGAACAGCAGGATATGGGTTGCAACAAGAAGCTCGGGCGAAAAAGGAATTGGCGTACACCCATTTGACACCTTCTGAAGAAAAGTTGCGAGATGAGCGAATTGCTTTGGCACTTAGCAAAGGTAATTTGCAAGGAGAGTATGTTTTGGAAAGAAGGAACTGGAGAGATGCTTCCGAGCAGTATGGTCCGATGATAGAACAATTGGTTTCAGCATACAAGGATGTTTCTGGAAAATTGAAGGGAGAAGATGCGCGTGGAGAGAATGCCGAACGCGAGAAAATTAGAACCGAGATTAAAAAGAAAATGAACAAATTGTTACCAGTGTATGAGCAAGCGACTCATCGTTTGGAATATTTTATGATGCCTGGTGGATATGAAGTTGATTCAGATGTTCTTGTGAAGGCGAGAAAAATTGCACAGGGGAAGAAGAAATGAGATCTTTTCGTTCGAAGCCAGTCGGTTGGCGATATGAATCAAATCGGCACTCTCTTGCGGCGAAAGGTGTTTCTACCAGATATTTTGCAAAGGATGCGAAAGCAAAATATGGGGATTTTACTCTTGCAAGTAATTCTGAATATGAACGTGGGCAAGATGCAATAAGAGAACTCGGGAAATATGAGAAAAATAAAAATGATGTCAAATATTCTGGTGGTAAAGATAGAACTACTTTGGCGAAGGGACGACCAACTTTGACTGCTGAAGAGTCACTTGTGCGAAAATCGACTTATGAAATTATGGCGCGAAGGCCAATAAATCAGGCTTTGTCACTTGTTGAAGCAGGAAGATTTGATTCTGAAGTTCCTATTTATGATGGAGAATCGGATAAGGTGACGAATTATGTTCGAATTGATGAGTTGGGAAAATATTTGAAACCTGCTGAGCGAGAAGCGTTGCGGGCGGCGATTGTGAGTGCGGGTGTAAATGTTATTGGAAGTGGAAGATACAAGAATGTTGATGCATTGCCTAAGTATGTTCAACGAGAGATTGAGCGCGGTCGTGGAAAGAGTTATTGGGAACAATTGAAGGCTAAAGCGACCGGGGCGAAAGAGTTGTTTACGAAAGAGGGTTTGAAAAAAGAAGCGGATTTGTTGAAGGGTAAATTATCAAATCTTGGTCGTGGGAAAACTGAGGCCGAAAAAGAGATTGCCAAGAAGGAAAAAGAGCAAGCTCTTCTAAATGAAGCTCCTTGGCGTTCTGAGTTGCGTGCTTATGGTCGTGAGAAGGTTGTTGGTGCGGTTGAAGGAATTGTCGAAGGTATTGAAGATGCTCCTGGCCGTGTTGGTGATTTTCTAGGTAGCGTATATACTGAAAAGCCTGAGTTCAGATTAGGTGCAGATCAGGAATTTCTAGGTGTTGGTAAACAAATTGATGAATTCGATAAATCGGCCCTTTTTCAAACAAATGCTGCGATTGGTAATGAGGAAGATGGTTCTTTCAAGTTTATGAACAATGAGCCGAAGATTCAAGCAAAGCTCGAAGGTCGTGAGCCTTCTCGTGAGCAGTTCGGTTCGGTTGGTGGGTTCTTTGATAATCTCACGGGTCTTGAAACGGGAAGACCTGATTCGTATGCGAAGAAGGTTGAGAATGAAGTGAATTCTCTTTTCCAGGCGAAGCACAATCTTGCAGATGTTGATCTTACTCCATTCAATAAGGGGACAAAGGCGTTCAAAGAAGGCAAGCGTGAGGAAGTTGTCAAGGCGGTTGCTGATCTC
>Ga0315273_10003432_pt1 | contig 19089 bp, 21 predicted proteins | sample YL17G02_0_MG_FD_205753 | JGI IMG/M metagenome (GOLD analysis project Ga0315273, IMG submission 205753) | Sediment microbial communities from Yellowstone Lake, YNP, Wyoming, USA - YL17G02_0 | ecosystem: Environmental > Aquatic > Freshwater > Lake > Sediment | place: USA: Wyoming | collected...
CACAAATGGATTATTAGAAAGTTGAGAAGTTATTAAATCTGGTTGAAATCTATCATTTGGAGATTCGCTTTCTTTTTTATGTTTTATAATCATACCTACACTTTCTTTACTAGGAATGTGTTTATACTCATTTGTAATTTTAGATCGAGTATCTTGCTGTTCTTTTAATAACATATTATCAGTTAGTCTTACATCACCTTGAGAATCTTTTCCTGATACAATTTGGAATTGTTGAGGACCACTTGGACGTTCTCCCATTAAAAGTTGTTGCTTGGCTTCTCTAATATCTGCATTATCATATTTTGTCCTTGATGCAGATTCACTTGCATAACCAGCATTTCCTGTATATTCATAATGAAGTTCATTTCTAACCCGTTCTGGATTTTCAAATGTAGAATGTACCATTGGATTTTTAATAATTTTACCGGCATTTGTAACATAATTACTACTATTATTTGTAACTAATTCCTTACCTGTTGTTTTTGCCTCGTATTTATTAACAATATATCCCATACCATCATCCTTATGAACTTGCCCCTTATATTTATTTTCAACAAGACTTTGTTTTTGAGTAGCCTTTGCTGTAATATCAGATATTCCTGCATTATAAGCTGAATTAGATCCTTTATTATATGCTGTACCAACTTGACCATTACTTTCATACATTGTAGTTTCCTTTAATGTTCTACGAATATCATCCTGTGGTTTTATTGTAGGACCAGCAGCATTCGACACCTTTGCATTAAGTAAATGACTTTTTTCACCTGTCGTCGCTCTTTCTGATTCATATTGTTTCATAGAAGATCTTCCATAATCAGCTGTATTTTGATTATTTAAAATTTTACCATTTAAATTTCTAGTATAATCTCCTTCAAAATTTTGTCGCTTAGGTTCTTGAAATAATGAACTAGCTAATTCAGAACTATTATCTACACCACCACTTACACGTTGAATCGTACTTTTAATTTGACTATTGCCACTACCATAATATTCCATATTATAACTTTGTCTAGAAGATGATTTCATATTTGCAGAATAATCTTCCCTTACCTTTGGAGCTGTAAATTCACCTGGACCACTAAATCGATGATTATTTTCAAAAAATGTATCTGGTCTATTCTTAACTACCTCACTTTGTACACCTCTTAAATTACCTCGCTGTCCAGATATAGTCCTACCTTTGTACGTTTCCTTTGGTTTATTACCAGGTCGCAATTCATTCACATCTTTATACGTAGGTCTTATATCATTATCTATCGTACCAGCTTTTTGAGCAGATACACTGACTTGTTCAACTGGTCTTTCATTTTGCCTATACAATGATGGAACATACCTATCAGTATCAACTTGCGTAGAAAACACTGGATTACCATATATATTTTCAGGATTTTTATCGTAAAAACTTTTAGTTTCCTTTTTATGTTTAAATGTTGACGTATTACCTGTATGATTATCTAACAATGACTGATTGGAAAACATTTCCATATTTTGTTTAGTATTACTTCCAAAAAAAGGCACCATGTTAGCATGAGAATTTTCAAAAGGCTTGTTTGTTAATAAATTTATCTGCTCGTCTTTAAATGGCAAAGATCGAAAAGCAGACTCATTTTCCGTATTGCTTTCCCTACCTACATAATTTTCTAAAGGCTTAAACATCGGTATAACATCAATCTTACCCTTAGAGCTAATGTCATTTTCTTTTACATTTTTAAGACGGTTAATATCATTCAGTTTACCTAATTGTTCAGATGATAATCCAACAATATCAGGTGACAATACAGGTGATAATAAAGAATCATTTCCTACTGCACTATATGTATTATATAATGGAGGAATAAATCCAGTATCAGATGGGTTTTCAGCTGCTTTATAATTTTGTAAAGATCTTTTTAAAATCTCATCATTTGCTTCATTTACTACGTTAGATGTATAAATCGTCTTACCATTTGGTTTATCAAATGCTTCTATATTTTCCCTTACAACTTCTGTATCTCTAGGATTTCTACCATCTCTACTAAAAAAATATCCAACTAATGTAGTTAATCCTATTAATGGCAATGTCAAATCACTCATATTATATTACAATTTGTAAAGAAATAAAGTTTAATAAATTAAACACTAAAAATAAAAAAACTTCATAATATACACATCTTTAGTTAATTGTTTTTAGTTCTTTAGTTAATTGTTTTTAGTTCTTTAGTTAATTGTTTTTAGTTCTTTAGTTAATTGTTTTTGGTTCTTTAGTTAATTGTTTTTGGTTCTTTAGTTAATTGTTTTTAGTTCTTTAGTTAATTGTTTTTAGTTCTTTAGTTAATTGTTTTTAGTTAATTGTTTTTAGTTCTTTAGTTAATTGTTTTTGGTTCTTTAGTTAATTGTTTTTAGTTCTTTAGTTAATTGTTTTTAATTCATTCCCAAGAAAGTAATCGTTTGATGACAGATTTATCCAGACTATAAATCTTTTCTTGTACATCAATAAATCCAATAGGTTTGTTTGTCCTTTTATATTGAGCATGCAATTGTCTTAATGTTCTGTAAAACATATTATCATCTTTGACTTCGATTATGTGTTTAATATGTGAGTCAACATACAATTTGTATACTGTTTTGACTAATTTAAGAATTGATGCTTTAATAAATGTAAACATAAAATTATGTTCAATATAGAATTTTTCCAATAATTGAAGAGATTCTGGTTTAGAAAGCAATTCAAGATATCGCATTCTAATTTGAGGAACATTTCCTCGAATAGATTTTATAATACTATACATATTAAAATCGTATTTGTACAAATTCCATTCTCCAGTATTCTTTTCAAATACCTTTACTACAATACCTCTTTTAAATTTACAATCAAAATTAGATAAATTATTTGACAACGTATTTAATTCATATTCATTCATTATCCTTGGTCTTTTAATTCCATATACGTTTTTAAATTGATTCGTAAAATCTTCAAATTTCTGTTCATTATGAACTCTTGAAATATATACAAGCATATTAACAGTATGTTTTACAACAATACGATTTTCACGATGCAACAAAATAAACATGTATGTAAAATTAGGATCCATTGCAGTCAAAAGACCTCTGTCAAATGTTTCCCAAAACAATGTATCAAAATTTTTTTTACTAGTCCAAAAACTATCAGATGCATCAATACATCTCGTAGTTGCTACACGCCAAATACCATCATAATTATACAATCTAACAAGAGTACCATCTTCACAATATTCTATACGAATATTATCGTTCAATTTTACCAAATCAATAACTTTTGAAAAAGAATCCAATTCTTCAATTTTACTATGAGACATACATACAACTTTGTTTGTCTGTTTTTCAAAAATAATACCATTGCATTGTTTTTTCAATTTTTCAGTTTCTTCTGTTTCTCCTGTTTCTTCTGTTACTTCTAAACCAAGGTCTTCAACTACTTCAGTTTCTTCAGTTACTTCAGTTTCTTCAGTTACTTCAACTACTTCAGTTACTTCAACTACTTCAGTTACTTCAACTACTTCAGTTACTTCAACTACTTCAGTTTCTTCAGTTTCTTTAACTAAACCAACAGACCCTTTGATATTTTTAATGTTTTTTTTAACTTTTTTTTCATTTGCATTTGCAAGTAAATTGAGATCATTTTCAGATACACTTTTCTCTTTTACACAAATACCAATGGATTCACATTTTTCTTTTACTCCTTCAAAAGAGTTTTTAGAAATCATTTCACATACATCAGAAATATTAATAACAGACATCATATTCAAATAATAAACTTTTATAACTTTTATATTTTATAACTTTTAAAATATAAATTCAATTTTTTATTAAACTTTTCAAGTAAATTTGATAAACTTAAGTAAATTTGATAAACTTATCAATCGTATTACCAATGGTAATAGTACTCTTTTCAATTTGTGACAATCTATTTCTAGCATCTTCGACACGTTTGTCATCCAAGTTATATGTTTTTGATTGCATTTCTACAAATACATTATGATTAACACGTTTTACATTTTGTATATCGACTTCTTCAATATAATCTTTAGAGACAAACATTGGATATTCAATCATTTTATAGATTTTGTTTTCTATAAATGCATTTCTAAATTCTTCTATAGTTAAATCTCCACCAAACATTTTTAGACAAGATCTTGGTGGAGCAGGAGTTAAATTAGAATCTAATAAAAATGTACCCGTTAATTTACTATACATAAATTTAACAAGATAGTTTGTCATACTATACTTTTTATAACTATTATTTCTATATGCTATTAAACATGAAAAACTACAAAAAACACCTTTGACTTTAAATTTTTCAACCTTTGTATTGTATCTATCCGGATTTCCTATTGGTACAGTGTCAAATGTATGACAACACCACCAACAACACACATCTGTATTATGCAACCACTTATCACTATAAACAAAACGTTTCATCAATTCAAAATAACCTTTTTTACGATTATCTATCTGATTATCTATCTGATTATCTATCTGATTATCATCTGTTTTTTTATCTTCTAAATTAATTTTATCTTCATTTCCAGAAAATTCAACAGAACAAAATTTGTCAAAAATATTATTTTCTTTATGGTAATTTTCCAATTTGTTAACAATTATATTATCCTGATGTTCTCTATACTCAATACGTTTTTCATATAATCCTGACAAATTATCTTTGTTATCTTTGTTATCTTTGTTATCTTTGTTATCTTTGTTATTTACAATTTCATTTAAAATATATTCTTCTTTATCTAACAATTCTTCATATTCCTTTTGAATTTCAGATAAATGTTTATCATTTTCTGTTTTTAACTTTTCAAAAACATTATTTATAATATCTTTGTCTTCCAAAGATTCTAAATTAATTACATTATCATTGCATATATCAGCCTCTTTTACATCTAAATGAAGAATGTAATTATTATTATCTTGCAGAACTGTTGTTAATGGAATTTTTTTCCTTATAGATGAACTAAAATATTTCACAGCAGCTTTACGCCCACGCTTTTTTTTCTGCTTTACTTCTTCAATAACAACTTCCTTCTTCTTTCTACCTCTTTTCTTTTTTTCTTCCGGGACCTTTGGAACTTCTTGTAATGTAGTATCCTTACGAGGGCGGCCCTTTTTACGCTTAACTACAACTACGTCTACGTCATTATTTATTTCCAACTTTTTTAATGAATCATTTATATTATTTGTTAGTTCCTCCATACTATAATATTTTACTTATTTACTTTACTTTTCAATTTTTGTTAATTAATTTATTAAATTTAATTTCTAAACAAAATATAATATAAATGAATACTTTAGATAATTTAAATATCGATGACACTTGTCCAAGTATTCTTGACGTACTTGGATTTTTAAAATTCCCAGATATTAAACCAATCGATTTTACTGAAAATGAAAGTACACTTTCACAAGCAACTACCTCTATTTATCCAACACCACCACCTACACCAAGTTCTATAATACCACCTACACCAACTTCTACACCAACTTCTACACCAACTTCTACACCAAGTGATTTATCATCTTTATCTTCCAAAAACTTATCATCTGTGTTATCTAGATCTAAATCATTATCAAGTATTTCATCAAAGACACCCATTTCATTACCTAAATCAAAATCATTGTCATCTATTTCATCACAATCTGGAAAAGGATACAAAAAAAGTCGCAAAAGTAAATCAACGATTAAACGTAAAAGTAAATCAAAACGTAAATTAACGATTAAACGTAAAAGTAAATCAAAACGTAAAAGTAAATCAAAACGTAAAAGTAAACCAAAACGAAACAGCAAACAAAAAACAAAGAGTAAACTAACAATTAAACGCAAAAGTAAACGCAAAAGTAAACGTAAAAGTAAACAAACAATTAAACGCAAAAGTGAACCAAAACGTAAAAGTGAACCAAAACGTAAAAGTAAATTTTAAAATAAAAGTGATTTAATAAAATAATTAATTTTTTTCTTTATTTCGAAGTTTAAAACCAGAACTAATATGTAATTTAGGCATAGAATCTAAAAATTCACAAACAATATCACCAGCTTCATTACTATAATAAACTTTTCTAATACCATATCTTGATAATTTATCAATACACGAATTACAAGGTCGAGAATTTTTAAGTTTATTTGTTCCTATTCTAATTATAAGTATATCCATCCCCTTTACAGATTTATTAGGCATTTTACAAAGAGCATCTACTTCAGCATGTATTGTATATTTAATACTTGTATTTTTAACCAAATTTGTTTTTATATACTTGTTATATCCAGACGATAAAACCTCACCACTTTTAATTAAACAAGCACCGTGCTTATGCTGTAAACTAGAGTGCTGTGCGATTCTTTTTAACAAATTAATATGATCTTCAAACTTGTACATTTAATTTTATTTTAACATATTTAAAAATCAATTTTTTAAATACAATTACTACCAAAACTAATCACAACTAACTACCAAAACTAATCACAACTAACTACCAAATAACCACAACTAACTACAAAGATATATATTTTAATTCCAAGTTAAAACCATATGTTTCATTTTTTTTCCATACATTTCTAATTTCCATCATAGATTGATTATAAGTAGTATTTGCACGAGGTAATTTAAAAGGTATTTTTGACCCTGTTTCAGAGTCTTCCACTTGAACAAAATATTTACCATTATTACTTGGCAAGTAACATCTTAATGTAAATGACAATTCATCTTCTGAAAAAAAATTATAAATAGTTTTATCAAATGTCTCACTGAACTTTGATCGTAATTCATTCAACAAAACATCATTTATATGCCTTAATAACAAAAGCAATGATAAACTATCCCGTTTAGTAAAATGAAATACTAAAAATTTTTTATCTACAAATTTAATTGTTGGATTATATACACTAATACCCATATTTGGTGCAAAATAATAATTACAATTACCTAATACTTTTTGATTTTTCTTTAAAATCTTGAATGTACCATCTTTTATTAATTGTTTAATAACATCAGAATTTAATATAATTGTCATTTAAATTATAAAACAAATAAAAATTAAAAAGTTTACTTGCAAAGTTTAAAAATTACTTACAAAGTTTCTCTAATATCTTTTCTACAAACAGGACAAGTTACCCTTTCATTACATAACCAATTTTTAATACAATCTTTATGAAAATAATGTTTGCAAAATAATTTTACTACTTTATCATCTTGTTTATATTCATCCATACAAATGTTGCATTCCAAAGTTTTATACGTATTTTCATTATCAGAATTTACTATTTCACAAGGTAATGTATCAAATTGTTCTTTTGTTAATGTAACTTTGATATCATCATAATTTGTATCATAATTTGTATCAAGATTTGTATCAAGATTTGTTCCTTCCAATAATATTCCAAATAAATTATTGATTAATGTAGAGTTAAACATATTTGTTGTTCTCCTATACGGATGATATCTAATATTGTCACTTTCACTAATTTCAAGATATCTACGTATACTATAAATACGATTTATAATTTGAGTATTAATATTAATGACATCGCTTACTTCGTCTAATCTTGAAGATGTTAATGGTCTACTATTAACAGCATCAACCCATTCGTCATATATTTCATCAAAGTCATCCATTACTTTGAATATACTTTATCTATTTTAATAATTTAAATTAAATTTTTTATATATACTTGGCAAATATTATACTTGGCAAATTGTTATTCCGATACATCAACGTTACACATTGTTACATAAAAATGCAAAGTTTGTGTGAAAATATATAGATTTAGTACATTACTCACTATATATTAAACGAGCACACTCATATCTGAGCCGGCTGTATCTTGCATCCAAAAATATTTTATCACCAATTTTTTAATAAAATATTTGTACTTCCTAGAATATCTCTGTCTATTGTAAAATTGCAATCTTTACAAGTAAACATTTCAGCCTTTGTTTTTGTAAAAGTATTACAAGCTAAACATCTCTGACTCGTATATTCTTCTGTTATTATATGTATTTTGACATTTGTAAATTCTTCAGCTTTGGTTTTCAGCTTTTCAATAAATTTACAATGTCCTAATACAACCATATTTCTAACTGTTTTTGAACTAATCGTTCTGTTAGAGCATTTTATTATATCATTTTCTTTTGTTAATTTTGGTATATAGATATTTTTATAATTCGTACATAAAAAATTAATACTTTTATAATGTAATTCATCTTGTAAATGTTGGATCCTTAATCTTAATCGTTTAATTTTTAATATATTTTTACTATTCTTTTTACTTAATAATTTATCAAGTTTTAATAAATGAGCATATAAAACTCTTGATGCTTGTTCACCAATTGTTATATAACTATCATTGTCTGGACTGTAAATCGTTTGAAATTTTCTTATACCTGGATCAAGTGAACATACCCAGTTCGATTCATCATTCCTTTTCATTTCTATTTCTTTTGGTACACACATATAATAATATAATCCATCAAAATGAATTGTACAATCATTCGTTATTTCTTCTATTTTTTCAGTAGTTCTTAGTCTAAAATTCGTAGTTCGTTCTTCGTAAATTCCTAAATCTCCATTTTTATAAACTTTTATGGATTCTTTCGGTATTCCTATAGTCCATTTTAATAATTTCTTACTTTTATATTTTAAGTTAAAATATTTAATATGTCCATTTTTTAAATTACTAATAGCCGATTGTAAATTTTTACAAGATTCAAATACTGCTGATTCACGAATAGCTTTTGGTGTCTTTAGTATCCATTTTTATACGTGAACAAGATGATTCAGGTACAATTAAATTACGTAATTCTAATTTACTATAATAAGTATTTGAATTTTCAGGTTTTACACCTTTATAAAGTGGTCTTTCAGTCCCTTCATTTAATAAACTTGTAGTTTTATTATAAGTATATCTATGATGAGAATTCCACATTTGCAATGTTTTTATTTGAATCGAGTTCAATTTTAATTTTATTTTTTTCATTCTTAATAATGGTTCCATTTGAGTATTTTCTTTTACCATTCCACCTGCAAGCAAATACTTGTAAAATAAAAGAATTAATTAAATTAGATACTTGGATAAAATACCCATTTTGTAGTAGGGTCTTTTTCAGACATAAACCCTACTATTTTTTTGAAAATATCGTCTTGTTGACGTAATTTATCAGTACTTTTAAGAAGAGGAAAGTATTTAGCAAATTCGTGTAATCCCAAAATTTGAAAAAACTTGTGAAGAGTATAACTATAACTAAGAAAGTTTTTACGTCCAGATGGTTTGAATTTATCGTATGGATCTTGTATTTGTTGAAACATCATCTTTATTTTGTCTTCTATTTCTGATGTAAGTGTAAACGGTGGTCTACCATTAAGTCTGTTTATAATTCCAATTACATTGTCATAATAATCGTTTAGATTTAATCGTTTAAGATATCGTTTTACCTTGTCTTCGGTAAGAATATTTAGATCTTTAACTCTTTCTTTTTTAGCTTCTAAAATCACCTTGTCCAATATTTCCTGTGGGATACCACGATTCTCTTTAGCTTGAAATCTTCGTAACCAATCTTCCAAATGTGTCATTTTGTCATAGGTAAATTGTGGTCTGTAATCGAATTCTTGTAGTTCTTTGTATGATAATTCGGTGGCTTGTTGAACGGTTGTTGTACACGTTCCGCAATTTGTACATACAAGAAATCCCCTTTCTGTTTTATATATTACGTTGCAATCCTTGCACATTATAGAATCGTATTTAAGAAAACTTCTTGAAGGACTATAATTTGGTTCAAATTTAACAAGATATGTATTAATAACATCTATTTTCTTTATATTAATTTCATTTAATTCAAGACTATTTTCATGAGAAAGATCATTGACATTTAATAATTTTTGTTCTCTTTCTTCTAATTCTATATATTCTTGTATAATATATGTAGATTCTAACATATATTCAATTTGATCTTGGTTACTTGAAATTACATACCGTTCTTCTTGTAATTTTTCTAGATCATTTTTATTTGTTTTTAAAATATCTGATAATTTAGATTGACTTGGGGTTTCTTTAAATTTATTATATCCTTTAGATTTATCATATTCTTCACTTTGTTTTTTAATTGAAGATTCTAAAGTTCGTATTTTTGAGTCTAATACTAGTAATTTTTCATCTCGTTTTGAAAATTCTTGTAATTTGCTTTCGTGTTTATGTAATATAGAATGTTGACTTTTTGATTTATTTTTATTATTCGTATTCTTTTTTGAATATGTAGGTAATCCATAAGTCTCCCTTTTTTTCCTCATATATATTATATTATATATTGTTTTTAAGTTAGGTATCTTGTATCATATCTTGTATCATATCTTGTATCATATCTTGTATCATATCTTGTATCATATCTTGTATCATATCTTGTATCATATCTTGTATCATATCTTGTATCATATCTTGTATCATATCTTGTATCATATCCTTGTATCGTATCTTATGCGTTCACGCTTGCTTTTTATATTTTTTTTATAAGGTCATATTAAAATGTACACTTGTAATATACTATTAAATTTTTTACTAAAATATTTGTTTATTATTAACGCTGCATCTGATGGTTGGAGAATTTGTTATATTGGTGGTAATCGCTTTAAATTTTATAATAATATTAAACAACAAGGGAATGCACACATATCTACACCTAAACAATTTATAGATAAATATATGAAATACAAATACATTAATGAATAATTTTATTTTAAAAAAAATCGATTTAAAAATAAAAAACGTTTATTTTATAAAAATGTTTAAAATTACATCATCGATATTAATCCTTGTCCTAAGTTCACCTGTCCTTGCCTGTACTCGTAAAAATACAACACTATGTGTAAAATATAATGTAACAACTACTACACCTATTGTTACAACAAACATTAGAGATATTACTATCCCGATTTTACCTAGCACACCACCACGTTATTGTTATAAAACAAAAACTGTAACTTTACCACCTAAAACTGTAACTGAAACCTTTACTGAAACTTCAATTGAAACCTTTACTTTAACTGTAACTGAAACCTTTACTGAAACTTCAATTGAAACCTTTACTTTAACTGAAACTTCAACTGAAACTTCAACTGAAACTGAAACCTTTACTTCAACTGAAACTGCACCTTGTACAAAAGTAAGAGAAATTACTATACCTGAACCAACTCCTTCAGTAATTGAAACTCCTTGTCCAGAACCAACTCAGGAAGTTCCTAGAGAAATTACTATACCTGAACCAACTCCTTCAGTAATTGAAACTCCTTGTCCAGAACCAACTCAGGAAGTTCCTAGAGAAATTACTATACCTGAACCAACTCCTTCGGTAATTGAAACTCCTTGTCCGGAACCAACTCAGGAAGTTCCTAGAGAAATTACTATCATTGAAACTCCAAGTCCAGTAGAAACTACCCCTTGTCCGGAACCAACTCAGGAAGTTCCTAGAGAAATTACTATCATTGAAACTCCAACTGCAACAGAAACTACTGCAACAGAAACTACTGCAACAGAAACTACTGCAACAGAAACTACTTCAACTATGACTTTAGAAACACCAAATTTGGTAAGAAGAAGATTGTGGTTTTAAAAAATTAAAAAATCAAAAAATCGTGTTTATTAATTATTATAAATTTAATATTAATTAATAAATGTATGTATTATTTTTATTAACTTTTGTTAATGGTTTGTTTACGAGTATAAATTACAATACTGTATACGAGATGGCAGTTATGTCGCATAATGTATATTATAAAATGACTAGTACAAATTGGATAAATACAACATTGGATCAAGTTACCGATATAAGTTTATCAAATGATACTGTAAAAGCATATTTTTTTACAAACAAACAACGTAATATAGGCGTTATAGCATTTAAGGGAACGAGTTTATATTGGAATACATTAAATACGAGTAACGAGAGTAACGCGAGTAACGCGAGTAACGAGAGTAACGCGAGTAACGCTAGTAACGCGAGTAACGCGAGTAACGCGAGTAACGTTTTATATATAAAACAAGACTTGAATACTTGTAAAATTGAAAATACTATAAAATCTACATCATCAAGTGATAAATACAATGATAATTTATTTTTTTCGTGTTGTTTTTATAAACAAAGTAGTTTATTTGAAAAATGCGAGTTATGCGACAACGTTGATAAATATACTTGTTGTAAACAATGTTATAATAACAGCTTAAATTATGAATTAAATTATATAAATATAGTAAAAAGTATAGTTGAAAAAGTAAAAGGTATGATCGATTTTGAAACGAGTACAATAATATTCACAGGGCATTCTTTAGGAGGTATTTTAGCAAGTGTATCAAGTATATTGTATAATAAACAAGCAATTGTATTTGAATCACCTGGTGATCGACATTATTTAAATTTAGTAAATAAATTAAAGAATACAAAGTACGATGAAAACACAAGGTACGATGAAAACACAAGGTACGATGAGAATATATATCATTTTGGGCATAATGCAGATCCGATATATATGGGGAATTGTGGTAGTACTTGTTTTGCATTAGGTTATTATATTAATACTAAATGTCATAGTGGTTATACTTGTTTATATGATGCTAAAAAGAAACTTGGATACAGTGAATCTATATTAAATCATAGGATTGAATATATAATAAAACATGTAATACCAAATTGGGAACACGATTTTCCAGAGTGTATTATAAGAGACGATTGTGAAGATTGTAAAGAATGGGTGTATATTTGATTAAATGATTAATTTTTGAAATACTTTTGCAAGTTTATTTTTAACAAAATGTTTATCCAAAGAATATTTTTCTATGCATTTTTCGTGTTTGTTTTTATATTTGTATTTGTTGTAAAAAATACTAAATATTTTTGTAACTAATGTATCATTTTTTACATTTCTATATTTGGAATAATTTTTTACAATTTCGTTGTAATATTTTATTTTATTATTGGATTTACCATTGGATTTACTTTTATAATAATTTAAACGTTTTTTATAATAAGTGCGTTTAAAAACAAGAGTATCATTGCGTTTGAAATGGTGTAGTAATGTTTTTGAAAATTTTTCAGGTAATGGTAATTTTTTTATAGATGTTATAAATGTTAAAATGTCATAAAAATGGATTGATCTAGTTGTAATAAAACGAAGAGTATTTGTATAATGCCATGGTACGTATAATTTATTAGGAATCCATGCAAATCCAAAGTCTGATAATAAAAATACAAATCCAAGATTTGGTAAATAGAAATTGTGTCCATTTATTTTGTATACCCAATATCCACCGGGTGTAACCTTGTTTACTAGTATATTTCCTAAATGGAAATCTGTATGTATCATATTAAAATATCTTTTGATAGCCAAGAGTCCAATTATTATTTGGAATAATGCATTGTACCATAATTCATCAGAGTGTTCTTGTTTACTCCATGAATAAAAATCACCATACGTGGCATATTCATTATATAATCTTATCTTGTTATTTTCATAATCCCAGTTGTAATTTAAAATATAATGTGGGCAGATTTTTTGAAATACAAGTTGGTTAGTTAAAGTATTAGATATTATTTCTATTAAACTTGGTTTATTATAAGAATCGGTACTATGAAATAATTTATATACATGTTTGGGAACTGTATTTAACATTGTTTCGTGTATATTTTTTTGATACTGTATACGTTTCAAATTTATTGTTTTTATTACAAAAAATCCAACGAGAGATCTTATTTGTTTGTATAAATACCTCCCTTTATTTTTAAAACTAGACCCCCCTTTATTTTTAAAACTAGATTTGTATACTGTACCTTCAATTCCAGATGATAATATTTTTTTATTAAACATTGATTGGTTAGTTGTGTAAACGTAATTTTTATATTTATCCTTTAACAAGTATAATTTTTCATAATATTTCATATAATCTAAATATTTCTTAGTTCTTGATACAGTTTCCATTACATTATATTTAGAATAAAAAGTTTTAAAAAGTTTTAAAAAGTTTATTAATTAATCATATGTTACATTATTTCCAACAACATATTTCAAATGATAATATAAAATGAGAGCGAGAATAGATTGAGATCTATTTTGTGTAACACTATATGCCATACCTATAGAAATAAATATAAATAATAAATGTGTTTGCATAAAATCACGTTGTAATATTGTAGTTTTTAAACCTGTATCTTGACTTAAAATTTGTATTATAGCATATGACCCAAGGATATTTAAAATTTGTTTTATAGTATCATTATATGCTGGATCTACTCCCATATTTTTTAAAGAAAAACTACTGTATCTAATATCATAATAAATCATGGATAAAAGAGGTAATGTTAAAATTGATTTTTTAATATATTGTTGATTATCACTTTTGTCAAAATATTTATCAAACAACTCATTTACTGTTTTATAATTATATATCATGTATACTTGTAAAAATAAAACAATCCATTGAAACAAATAAAATGGTACATAACCATAATTTTCTATTAATTTTGGAGCATCTGACATTATATATAAAGTATATAATATAAAATAAAATTTAAAAAATTTTAAAAAAACGTTTATAAGTTGGTTCAAAGTTAATACGTAAACCGTATGTAAATACTTGGTAGCGTTTTGATAATAAATAATTGCAAATATATTCAAATTGTTTTTGATTATCTTGCCGAGCCGAAACATTCGGTAAGGTACCTATGTTTTCTGGTATTTCTGGTAAACGAATATGATTATTATCTATTAGGGCTTTTAATAATGCTGCTGTTAAAATTGCACTTCTTTGTTTACCCATATGACAATGAATCAAAATTTTTTTATTTTCAATAGTGTATGTTTGTAATAACATTGGTATAGCTATTTTAAAATATTTTTCCATTAGTATAAAATCTCGTTCTAGTAAACTATCATTTACAGGAATTCTATATGTCTCTATATTTAAAGACTTTTCATTGTTTATAAAAGGAATGTTTGGTGTACAATTAATAATTAAATCAATTTTGTTTTGCTTTAAAAAATCAATATCTAGAGCTGCTTTATAATTGCCTAACCATAATCCTGGTATTATTTCATCGACACTAATGTCTGTATAAATAAAATCGTAAAGGATGTTGTATATATAATATAGCATATATATAATGAAAATAAATAAAAATTGAGAAACTTTTTATTTATTGTATTATTGCAATATGAAAGCAAAAGTAAAATATATAATTGAAAAGCAAAATACATCAACTGCTACTGGATCTGAATATCCAGATGATCCAGATGAGTATTATTCGGATACAGAAAATACAGAAAATACAGAAAATACAGAAAATACAACAACTATTACTACGGTACAAAAACAAAAACAAAAAAAAGTTGTTTATAAAAGTTTAATAGAATCAAATTATAAAAAGCCAATTAATGGGAGTCGTCAAGATAATTTTACAAGAGATGATATTTTAAAAAGGTTAGAAAATTGTGTTTCATTAAAATCGATTCAGGATAAACAAATACTAGAAGAATTGCCTATTTTCAAGACTTGGATCAAATATTATAATACAACTACTAGACAATTTCGTACAGGTGGTTTATTGATGAAGGTGATGTTTCCAGATTATATAATGCTTATAAATACTGCTCAAAATATTACTTGGAGTGTTCAATTAAAAGACAATATTATATATATACCTGATCAAACAATCGTAAAACAAACACAAAAACAAAAACAACAAGCTAATCGTAAAGAAGAAATGAAAGAAGAAATGATAAAAGAAAAATTGTATGATATGTATAAACGTGGAAAATTAGCAGTTAAAAAATAAATTGATTCTTTATTTAAATAAATAGTTATTATATTAGATAAGAATCATATGGTAAACAAAAGATTTCAAAAGGAAATAAGACAATTGTATTTACAACAAACTCAAAGAGAATTGTTACAAAACGATTATATAGTTCATTATGACGAAAATGATATTGATCGTCTTTTTGCTATTATTAAAGCCCCTATTGATAGTATTTATAGGCATAAATTTGTTCGTTTAAATTTTAAAATACCAGATAATTATCCTCATTCTCCACCAGAAGTTACATTTGTAAATTACGATGGTGTTCGTATACATCCAAACATGTATGAAAATGGTAAATGTTGTGCGACTATTTTAAATACATGGGGTGATAGTAAATTTGAAAAATGGACATCTAGTATGGGTATAGAAACTATCTTGTTAACATTTCATTCTTTTTTAGATAATAATCCTTACATGTATGAACCAGGAGGAAGAGATGATCCTAGTTATACCGTATACGTGATGTATCAAAGTTGGGTTTCGTGTTTAATACGATACTTGCAACAAGAAAAGATAGAAACATTTAATAATTTTATTCACAACTATATGATGGTTAATATAGATTCTATATTTATAGATTTATCTGTGTCAAATGAAACTTATCCAGCTGGATATTATGAAAGTAGATGTTTTGAAATAGATAGATATTCAATAGATTATGATAGAATATCAGTTACTTTACAAAATTATTATAATTATATTGATTTTGCAGAAAATTTTAATGAGCAATCCGATGAAGATATAACATTTGAAGATTTCATAAATAGAGAATATAATTGCTGTATTTGTTATGACACTAACGACACCAATGACACTAACGACACCAATGACACTAACGACACCCGATTTCGATTACATTGTAATCACGTGTTTCATAAAGATTGTTTACAAAGTCACGTTGATGCGAATAATAATATTTGTCCAATGTGTAGAACAGAATTAAACACGCAAGATACAATACAATTAAGTAATGTTCAAGGTCAAGTTCAAGTTCAAGGTCAAGTTCAAGTTCAAGGTCAAGGTGTGTGGATAATAAATCCATTAACTAGAAGACGTGTAAAGATAGGTAGTAGGACTTGGAAGTATTTGCGAGAAAATGATGTAATATAAGGGGGGGGGGTATCGGTCTAAGGGACGTAATCAAAGTTGATGTAATCATTTATATTTACATTATCATGTGTTTTGTTTAATTCATCTATAAAAATTTCATAATAATTTGGCAATGCTTTGTATGATATTATTTCTTCAAAGATTAATTTAAAATCGCGTTTATAAAAGATTGCATTCATAAAATATAGTCTGATAAGATTACGGAGTCTTGTTTCAATTTGTGATTTATTTTCTATAAAATATTGCAAATTATATTTATTAATATGCATCATAACTCGTGAAGGTAATACACCAAGTGTTTGTATATATGTTAAAAAACGTTTAATAGTTGAATCAATTTGTTGAGGTGTTTCTTTTGTAATAATTTCATTAATTGTTTGTGATATGTTTTTTCCAATTGGTACAAAATTAAAATTTAGAATTCTTACCATTATAAAATATAAACTCCAAGCAAGACAATGTCCAGCACTAGCGTTGTAAATACCTTGTATTGTTTGGGCTCCAATAGGGCAACTATTTGATACATTTACAAAAGAATAATTATCTATACTAGAAAATGATGTTTTTAGAAATTTTTCTAAAATTTGTGGTATTTGTATAAAGTCAGAATATGCATGTCCTAAAGTAATTCCATGTGGTTCGTAAAATTCTATAGTTTTCCAAGTATTATCTATAATAATTAAATTGGAATGCGCTGTGTGGACGTCATCATTAACATCTTCTTTACTTAAATCTAGATTATATTCTTGCTGGATATTTAAGAAATCCAGTCTGACTGGTAAGATTATTATACCACTAGGATTATTATTTATACAATTTTGTATTTGAATCATTATATCATGTGATATGTATATTTGAAATGTTATCAAATTTAAATGTATAAAGAATTCTTCTATTTTATTAAAAAACATTGTACAAACTTTTCCACCAGATTGTGATAAAATATTAAAATTAAATAACAGCAAATCTAAACATTCTGAAAATGTCGTATCATCCAGTACGTTTATATTAGATAATTTTAAATTATCTAATTTTGGTAATACAATTGTATTTGAGTCTTTATCTGTTATCTCAGAATATGGATTGTATGGATCTACATATTTTACATTTGTAATGACTTGTGGGGGTATTATATATTGTGAAAAATCATCTGTATATAAATCAGATATACTTGTATATTGTGCAAATTCATCTGTGTATAAATCAGACATACTTGTATATTCTAAATAAAAAAAAAACTGAATTTAATATTTTATATTTCTTTTTATATTGTAAATGCCTTTCGCAAATAACATAAACAAGACCACATATAATATAGAATATGTGGAAAAATGGAGTAATATAGTCAAAATAGAAAATGTGGAAAATATCATTAAAGTAGAAGATATACAATATTTGGATAATATTGTTAAAATGGAAAATATAAATGAAGAAAAAATTTTTAAATATAAAAATAAAATTCAAAGATTTAATAATGATGCTTACAAATACGGAGTTGGTTGGATAGACCATTGGGTTATAAAAAGAATAGTTAAAAAATTAAATTTTATATTAGTTAAATATAATACTCGAGTAATCTTGTAAAACCATTATACAGTATTAAATTTACTATATCAAGATTTTGTATTTATGTTTTTGTATTTATGTTTTTGTTTTATGTTTTATGTTTTATGATATTTATAAAAAATTGCAAAATTTTGTAAATATTTAGAATCAAATGTTAAATGTAGTTATTTAATTTAATGCATAAAAATCTATACCTGGACTACTACCTAATGGTTGATTAAATGTTTTATAGCAACATCCACTGTTCTGACCCCAAGCAGTATTTTTATGAATATAATTATAAGCTTTACATGTTGTATCACTATCACATTTTGCTTTACAAAAATCAGCTGAACTTCCATCCTCATAACATTTTATATCACTACCACTTAAATCCATGTTAACACTCTTCGTATATGTTCGAGTAGGTGTGGAAGGAAGTTGTGTGGAAGGAAGTTGTGTGGAAGGAAGTTGTGTGGAAGGAAGTTGTGTGGAAGGAAGTTGTGTAGAAGAAGGTTCTGTGGAAGATGCGGAAGAGTTATACATTACTACACCGACTATACTTATACTTATACTTATAACA
>Ga0315273_10003433_pt1 | contig 19087 bp, 18 predicted proteins | sample YL17G02_0_MG_FD_205753 | JGI IMG/M metagenome (GOLD analysis project Ga0315273, IMG submission 205753) | Sediment microbial communities from Yellowstone Lake, YNP, Wyoming, USA - YL17G02_0 | ecosystem: Environmental > Aquatic > Freshwater > Lake > Sediment | place: USA: Wyoming | collected...
GCCTTACTTCACTATTGCGTCCATTCGGCTAACCCGGTAGGGCAGTTGGTGTTATATCTCTTTGGTGCGGCGGACTCCCGCACAATTCCTCTTTCGGACAACATCTGCACGGCACTGCAGCTTGCCAACTTCTGGCAGGACATTTCGGTGGATAAGGTAAAGGGGCGCATCTACATCCCGCTTGAAGATTTTGACCGATTTGGTTATACTGAACATGATTTTGGCCGAGGAATCGCTGATGGGCGCTTCAAAGACCTGATCAAATTCGAGGTCGACCGGACCCGGGATCTCTTCCGCGCGGGCGAACCCCTGATCCGGACTGTAGGAAAAGACCTCAGGCTTGAGCTGACCCTCACCATCATGGGGGGGAACGCGATCCTGGACAAGATTGAACAGGCCGGATACGATGTGCTGACCCGCAGGCCAGTACTGACCCTGGCGGACAAACTCACGCTCATGGCCCGAGCGGCGGTACGGACAACCTTATGGAAGCCTCGGTTTCGGCAATAACGCGAAGCAGCAACACCAGCTTCTACTACTCCTTCGCGCTTCTGCCCAGGCAGAAACGAGAGGCGATCCATGCCGTGTACGCGTTCTGCCGATATTCCGACGATATCGTGGACGAAGGACAGGACGAACACCGCAAGGTCGTCCTGCTCCGCCGGTGGCGGATGGAACTGGCCAGAGCCGAGCGGGGCGCCTCGGGGTTCACCCTCCTTAACCAGCTGAGTGCGGTCGCGCAGAAGTTTGGTATCCCTTTCGAACATTTTTTTGAGCTTTTGAAAGGGATGGAAATGGACCTCACGAAAAGGCGCTATGAGACATTCGATGAACTGCAGAGGTACTGCTACCTTGTGGCATCTTCTGTGGGGTTGATGTGCCGTGAGATTTTTGGCTACCGCAATGAATCCACACGCGACTATGCCATCAGTCTCGGGATCGCGCTCCAGCTCACGAATATCATCCGCGACATCAAGGACGACGCTAAACGGGATCGTATCTACCTCCCGCGCGAAGATATGAGGCGGTTCGGCTACACCGAAGACGACCTCCTGCATTGCCGTTATACACCGGCGTTTGTCGACCTGATGAAGTTTGAGTGCAAGCGTGCGCGTGGGTATTTCGACGCAGCACGAGATTCTCTGAGGGATGAGGACAAACGGTTCTTCTTCGCTGCACGTATCATGTGGTCCATCTACGCGCATACGCTTCGCCGCATTGAGGCGGCGGAGTATAACGTCTTCGAGCGGAGGATTTCGATCTCCAGGCTGCTGAAGCTCCTCATCGCGTTCCGCTACTGGCTCAGCCACCGCCTCAAGTACTCATGGTTTGCGCGGTGGACACCCGTGCAATCGCCCCGGCCCACCCTTTGAACCGCGTAGTCATCGTCGGCGGCGGACTGAGTGGTCTTGCGGCCGGCGTGTTCCTGTCCCGCCGCTCCATCCCTGTCCTTATTCTCGAACAACGACCATTCCTCGGCGGACGTGCGTACTCGTTTGCCGATCCTGTAACCGGTGCGGAAGTGGACAACGGGCAACATCTCCTTATCGCGGGGTATGCCGCCACGTTCGGGCTCCTGGAGCTACTTGGTACCCTGCCGCTGGTACATGTTCAGAAACGACCTACACTTGTGTTTCACCATCCCGAACGGGGGTTCCAACACCTGGCGCTTCCCTCACTTCCCTCCCCGATGCATCTTGGATACGGGGTTCTGGCTACAGGCTTGTTCTCGGTACCCGACAGGGTACGGGTTCTTCGCGCCGGAACGGCGTTGCTCCGATCTCCGGATCATATTCCCGCCGCATGGACCGTCGACGACTGGTTACGTCAGACCGGGCAATCCGGGGAGGCACGCCGCTCCTTCTGGGAACCACTGGCACTCGCGATCATGAACGAACACGTGGACGTGGCCTCGGGCCGGCTCTTTGTCAGAACGTTGCGCAGGGCCTTTCTGGACCACTGGCGGGGGGCTTCGCTGGCAACGCCCTCCGTCGGACTCTCTCGCCTCTATGCAGATGCGGCAAGGGAGTACATCGTCCGGAGGGGGGGAGCGGTTGAATGTTCCGCGCAGGTTCTCGAACTTCTCGTGAATGATGGTCGGGTTGTCGGAGTCCGGCGAAACAGCTCAGCGGCTACCCCGTGTGAGGCGCTTGTGCTTGCTGTGCCACATGCACGGGCAGTGGAACTGCTCCCCGCGGAAGTAGGCCACCATCCCGGATTTGCCGGCATCGCTCGTATCGAGGATTCTCCTATCATTTCGATGCATCTCTGGTTCTCCCGCTCGTTTGTCAGGCACGATGCCGTTGGGGTGATCGGGCGACGGATCCAGTGGGTGTTTCGTAAGGAGCATCACCTTTCAGTGACTATCAGCGCGGCGCGCGATATGGTCGCATGGTCCAACACCCATCTCGTGAAAACGGCAGTGGAGGACCTGCGGACGATCTACGGTGAAGAAATTCCCGAGCCGGACCGCACGCTGGTGATACGCGAGAAGCGGGCGACGTTCTCCTGCTCTCCACAGGCCGAACTCCTCCGGCCGGCTCAGCGGACGCCGCTGCAGAACCTGTTCCTTGCAGGTGATTGGACGGACACGGGCCTTCCTGCGACCATCGAAGGTGCTGTTGTGAGTGGAAAACGCGCGTCGGAGCTGGTGGCAGAAGGGTGGGGAAGAGGTCGTTGATTTTCGTCCGCGATTTTTCGATATTCTCTGTACGCGGATTTCGGGGCGATACAAGCGCCAAATTCTTCACCTCTCACGAGTCTTTATGCTGAAGGACAAACTCGTTCTGCTGGTTGATGATGAGCCAGCTATTCTTGATGCGACCAGGGCTGGACTCGCCGACCGGGGTTTTAACGTCAAGGCCGTTAACGGTGCCGACGACGCGATTATGGCAATCCATACACTGCGGCCGAGCATCGTTGTATCCGACCTGATCATGCCGGTCACGAATGGGTTTGAGCTCTTCCAGACCGTGAAGCAGGAAAAGGAATTTACCGCGCTCCCCTTTGTCTTCCTCACCGGGGTGGACGACTACTACGCCAAGAAATTCGGACGTGAAATCGGCGGGGCGGCCTACATCACCAAGCCGGTTGATCTCGACGAACTCGAGAGAATCATCAAAGAGAAACTCGGAGAATAGGTTGCCGGGTGTGGGCGGCGTATCCCGCTTCTTCGCGCTGTTCCCTCCGCAGTCACGCAGTTCCAAGACGATATGCAACACACGCAGTCCAGAGTGCAATTCCTCGACATTCTCCGGGGGGTTGCCGTCATCATCATGGTCATGGGGCACAGCGTCGACGCCGTGCTCAGCGTCGAGGTGCGCTCTTCAGAATGGTTCCGTGCCTATGACTCCCTGCGCGGCTTCACAGCTCCCATTTTCCTCCTGCTCTCGGGCTTTGCGTTTTCTGTGGTCGCTGAGCGCAAGTGGGAACTCTACCGGAAGTGGAATCCGGTCCTGGTGCGCCGTCTGGCGCGGATGCTCTTTCTGGTCGTGCTCGGGTATGCGCTGCATCTCCCGTTCTTTTCGTTCAACAAACTTGTTCACAACACCCAGCCGGATGAACTCGCCCGGATGTTGCAGGTGGACGTCCTGCAAAGTCTCGCCGTGAGCATCCTGGTACTTCAGGCGGTAGTGGCGTTTTCCCCGTCCCCTGCGGTGTACGGCCGCATTGCCGGAGGCCTGGCCATTGGTGCGGCGTTTGTGACGCCCCTGTTCTGGGGTGTCGATATGGCCCAGGTGGTTACTTCCCCACTGGCACCGTACTTTAACCAGCGTGAGGCGTCGCTGTTTCCTCTGTTTCCCAATTCTGCATTCCTCTTTGCCGGCGCCGCGGTTGGCCAGCGGTATCTTCTTGCGCGAAACTGCGGGGGAGAGGAACGGTTTTTCGGGCGCCTTGCGATCGGTGGCCTGCTGGCTGTTGTACTCTCCATTGCACTTGACAGGTTCCCCGTCGGTGTGTACCCGCCCCACGACTACTGGAAGGCGAACCCGGGCCTCATTCTCCTGCGGACGGGGATGGTGCTGGCGTATGTGACGTTGTTCTACTACTTCCGGAACATACCTGCATTCTTTGCACGACGGGTCGCCGCGCTGGGGCGCTCTTCCCTCGTGGTGTACGTCGCCCACCTTTTGCTCGTCTACGGGTCGGCCGCCAATTCAGGACTGATGCAGCGGGTCGGACAAACGCTCCCGCCACTTGCGGCATTCGGCGTGGCGCTGTGCGTGCTGCTGTCGATGGTGGGGCTGGTCTCGGTCTGGCGATATGCGCAGGAGCAGCACACCCTGCCGAGCCGACTTGTGCGGATAGGGCTGGCGACATCCGTATTGTATATGTTTTTCGCGCGTCCGTACTAGCCGGAGAACAACCGGCAGAGGAAACACCCGTCCCGGACAGCAAATGCCAGACTCCCGCCCTGAATCCCCGATGACCATCGCATCGACACGCCGACCGCGTGTAGAGTTTGTCGACCTTCTTCGCGGCTGGGCGGTAATCGTCATGATCGAGACGCATGTGGTGAATGCGACGCTCCAGACCGCTCTGCATGAGGAAACGGTCTACCACTGGCTCAGATTCATCAACGGACTTGTGGCGCCGTCGTTTGTGTTTGCCTCAGGTATGGCATTTGCGATCACACTCCGCCGGAAACTCCCCGACTATCTTGCGATGAAACAGCCGCTCTTCAAGCAATTGACGCGGCTGTTGATGGTGCTGGCGATCGGTTACATACTCCACATCCCGAAGTTCAGCCTCTCCCATCTCCTGTATGTGGCGGGAGAGGAGGCCTGGCGATTATTTTTCCAGGTGGACGTGCTCCAGTGTATCGCCGTCACGGTGCTTGGTATGCAGGTGTTGATCTTCCTGTCGCGCAGCGAGCGACGTTTCGCCGTCACCGTTGTGGTGATCGCCCCGCTGATTGTGGCAGTGACCCCGTTGGTCTGGATGGTGGACTTCGGCAAGTTCCTTCCCCTGCCTCTGGCGGCGTACCTGACGCCGGCGGACAAATCGATGTTCCCCCTGTTCCCGTGGGCGGCGTTTCTGATGATGGGTGTCGTCGCCGGATATGCGTTCCTCGAGTGGAAGGACCGGATGCCGAAGTTGCTTCTCTGGTCCGGCATCATCTGCGTCGGCCTTTCGTTCGCACTCGAACCGGTCCTTGCCAGAACGTATCCCGTGTACGATTACTGGCGCGGCAGCCCGAGCTTCTTCCTCCTCCGCCTCGGATTGGTCTTCCTGCTCTGCGGGTTGATGTTCTGGTTCGAAAAGTCCAGGGGGGTCAGCCGGAACTCGGCCGTCGCGCTCATGGGGAGAGAATCGCTGATGGTGTATGTCGCTCATCTCTTGTTGATTTATGGTAATTTCGGGACATTCAACTTTCGCGATACAGTAGATCGGACGTTTGGATATCCCCTCGCCCTGGCGGTCAGTGTACTGCTCATAGCCGCAATGTATCTGCTGGCCCTCGTATGGAGCAGGATCAAACGGGGTCCGGCAAAGGTCAGAAGGGCTGTGGAATGGGGCTTCGTGGGGGTATTGGTCGCGGTATTAATCTTTGCCCCTGCCTGAGTCGGGGCCGAAGCCCATGAGCCCCATGGGTCCCGTGAGCCTCATGTGGACCATACCCCACATTTTCCCTACCCGGCAAGGGAACGGGCTTAGCGGTAGGCGGCCCGGAACATGCCGTCGCCGGACGATAAAACAATCGCCACAATTGCTCTCAACCATGAACGTTCGCCGTTTCTTCCACTTTCTCCTGCTCATCATCATGATGGCCACTCCGTCACTCTCAACAGCAACGTCTGGTCTGTCCCTGAACGGCGAATGGCAGTTTGCCGCAGATTCCGGAAAGGCCGGTCTCAAGGGCGGATGGTTCAAGTCATCGTTTGACAGGTCACGATGGCAACGTGTGGAAACGCCCGGATTCTGGGAGGGTTATCCCGGTCTGGCCACGTACGACGGCTGGGGGTGGTTTGCCCGTACCTTCATTCTTGATTCGGCAAAGGAACCACTGAACATCTTCTTCGCGGGGGTGGATGACGATGCCGAGGTCTGGGTAAACGGGAAGGCCGTCGGTGTTCACACAGGATACAGCGAACCCTTCGCACTTGATATCAGCAACGCGGTGCGCAAGGGGGAAAACCTTGTCGTGGTTCTGGTCAAGGACTACAGCGGGGGTGGCGGCATTTACAAGCCGATTACCATTATTGAGCGCAGCCGCCTCGGGGAGCTCCTGCACGGCCCCTACTCATCGTATGATGCCCGCTCCAGTACTCCATGGGTGAAAAACTCCTTCATCTATTCTGTCTACCTGCGGTCGTTTTCTCCCGAAGGGACATTCGCCGGCCTGGAACGGCGGCTCCCGGAACTCAAGGACCTCGGCGTAACGGTGCTCTGGCTGTTACCCATCCATCCGGTGGGGAAACTCCACCGCAAGGGGACACTCGGCAGCCCGTATGCTGTTCAGGATTACTACGGCATCAACCCGGAGTTCGGGACTCTCGACGATGGTAAACATCTGCTCGCCGCGGCCCATCGGCTCGACATGAAACTCATCATCGATCTCGTGGCGAACCACACGTCATGGGACAGCGAATTGATGCGTACGCATCCGGAGTGGTTTACGCGCGACCCGCAAGGGAACATTCTCCCGCCCAACGAAGACTGGACGGATGTTGCGGACCTCGATTATGGACACCGCGGCCTGAGGGACTACATGATCGAGATGATGCGCTGGTGGGTGGAGGAAGTCGGGATCGATGGTTTCCGCTGTGACGTGGCGGAGATGGTGCCCACAGAATTCTGGGAGGAGGCCCGGGCACGGTTGGACCGAATCAAACCCATCCTGATGCTCTCGGAAGGTTCGCTGCCGGAACACCATGTCAAGGCCTTTGACCTGACATACTCCTGGAACATCTACGATGCGCTCGATCCACTGCTCAAGGGAAAACGGCCCGTTGAGGTGATTGACCAGATCCTGGACACCGAAGCGCTTCAATTTCCAAAACACTCCCTCCGGATGCGGTTTACGACAAACCATGACAAGAACGCATGGGATGCGCCGGCGGTGGAGAAGTTCGGCGTCAAAGGTCTGCAGGTCGGAGTGGTCCTTGTGAACACCCTCCCCGGCGTTCCGATGATCTACACCGGCGAAGAGGTTGCCAACAACAGGAAACTGGACCTCTTCGAGAAAGTGAGTGTCGACCGGACGCGACCCGGAACGATGGGAGAGCTCTGGAAGACCATGACCGCACTGCGGAAACGGCACCCCGCACTGCGTGAAGGGACTCTGAAGAGGGCGGCAACAACCGGCGGCGAGTCGGTTTATGCGTTTGTCCGCGCGTTTGGGAAGGACCGCCTTCTGGTTGTGCTCAACTTCGGAACAAAAACCGTCCGCGTGTCGTGTACGATTCCAACATCGGGGCAACCGTTCACGGGTTCACCTCGGGATGTATTCTCCGGAGAAGTTCTCCCGGCCGGGAAGTCGGGCACGCTTGCACTGTCACTCCCGGGTCATGGGTACAAGGTTCTTGTTCTCGACTGATATTGCCGGTTGAACCCCCGCCGCTTTCAAGCGGCGTCGCAACTTTGCTTCCTGGCGCGGTGGACATTGCGTGATTACGCCCACCCGCTTCCGCCTTCGGTAACCTCCGCAAGGATCTCCAGGAACATCGTCAGGCAGGATGCCTCGTCAGGCAGGATGCCTCGTCAGGCAGGATGCCTCGTCAGGCAGGATGCCGGCCGCCTGCTTGATTCCCCCCCATGATTCCCGTACCTTATTTCCGTTATGGCCACCGGGCTTCTGAAAACCGAACCTTCAGAGTATTCTTTCGCCGACCCGGGAGACGGGGAGAAGAAAGCCTGGCTGGTGGATCTCATGCCGGTCAGAGAGCTCTCCGAGCCGGTGCCGCTGACCGTGATCAAGGCGGATGGCTCATGTGCGGACTTTCCACTGGTTCGCATGGGAAGGTTATCGGTTATGCCGGTTTTGAGTGAACACTGGCCGAGAATTCTCCGGATGGAGCGAGAGGATGCGGATTGAAGCATGGATTTCCTGGACGTGATAGTACGACTGTTCAGCGTAATGCTGATTGTCCTTTTGAACGGCTTTTTCGTCGCTGCGGAATTTGCCATCGTCAAGGTACGTGCGACACAAATTGAGCCTCTTGTGAGGGGGGGATCCAAACGCGCCCGCGTTGCCCAGAATATCGTCACCCACCTCGACACGTATTTATCCGCCTGCCAGCTGGGCATCACCATGACGAGCCTTGCGCTGGGGTGGGTCGGAGAGCCTTTTATGGCGCGGCTGCTCATGCCCCTGTTCGAGATGCTGGGAGTCACGCAGGCCGCCCTGATCCATACGGTTTCCGTCGCGGTGGGTTTCGGTGTGCTCACCTTCCTCCATATCGTTATCGGGGAGCAGGCGCCGAAGTGGCTCGCCATTCAGCACGCGCGTGACTCCACACTGCTGATTGCCCGTCCGCTCCACGCATTTTATGTCATATTCCGGCCGTTCATCTGGCTGCTCAATGCCTCCGCAAAACAATTCCTCCTCCTGCTCGGCGTCCCTCCGGTCAACGAGGGGGATCTCGCACAGTCGGAAGAGGAAATCCGGCTGATCCTCAGCAAAGGCAAAGCATTGTCAGCAACCGGAAAGACCATTTCATTACGCGCGATCGAACTCCGGGATCGGACGGTCCGCGAAGTGATGGTCCCGCGTACCGCCGTGGCCTTTTTATCCACGAACCGGTCCGTGGAAGAGAACCTTGCCACAGCTCTGGAGAACCAGTTTACCCGTTATCCTCTTTGTGAACAGAGCCTTGATTCCGTGGTTGGCATGATCCATCTCAAGGATCTGGTCCGGCTCCCCCGGACGACGGAGCCCGGCACGCGCCTTTTGGACATCAAACGCGAAGTGTTGTTCGTCCCCGAGACCACACCGCTGGAAAAGATGCTGAACACATTCCTCTCAAAGCGGGTGCTGATGGCGATTGCTGTCGACGAATACGGCGGTACGGCGGGACTGGTAACGCTGGAGAATATTCTCGAGGAGCTGGTCGGCGAAATTCGGGACGAGTTCGATGTGGAAGGGGCGCAGATGCAGGTGGTGGGGGAGGGGGAGTTTCTTGTGGAAGGGTCCATGCCGCTGTTCGAATTCGCCCGCGCGTTTGACGTCCAGCCGCAAACGAGGGATGTGGTGACCGTGAGCGGTTACGCGATTCAGCTGCTCGGCAATGTTCCTGAAAAAGGGGCGAAGGTGCGGATGGGGCAGTGGCAAGCGACGGTAGAGACGCTGCAGGGAAAAACCGTCAAGACATTACGACTGAAAAAACAGGATGCAGGAGTCCGGAACGAACGGTCAGGAGTCAAGGTATGAAGATGTTCCGCGGGCACCGGAGCGTGTCCAGGGCGTGGCGTGGAATTGGCGCTGTGCTTTTGCTGGGAACGGTACATGCGCGCGGTCAGTATTATGACCCGCGTGTAGAACCGCCCAAGCCCGCGCGTTATGTTGCGGTAAGCGTTGCCTATCGCGATTTCCGTCCGCGTTCGGACGCCGCGCTGATCAACATGTCCGGGATCATGCCGGGCCTCATCTACCATCAGGAGTCAGTTGATTTCCAGATTGGATACATGACCTATGAGCTGGAGGGGGAATCCCGCGCTTCCATTGTTGCCATCACGAGCGGCTCGTTTGATCTCCCACTCAGTCGCTCACCCGGCGGGGGCTTTTTCCTGCCCCTGTTAATAACCGCCGACTATACAAAAGCTGAAGCAACGGGCCTGCAACGGGACGACTTCAACATAGGCAGCGTCGGGTTCGGCGCCGGACTTGCGTACCGTGCGGGCGCTGAGCGCTGGGACTTCGGAATTCGGGCGGCCGCCGCCGCCCAATACAGCTTCGAAGGGTTCGGCACCGGCAGCGGGTTTTCGCCCGTCCTCCTCGCCGACGCAACGATCCTGCTCCGGGCTGTCCCGCTTCTTGATGGCGTTGCCCTGGGGTATCGATTCAGGCTGCAGACCTGGAATATGAAGACTGACATGTTTGACTACCGCTCGCTCATGCACGGTCTATTTGTCGGGGTACTCTTCTGATGATCACCACGATGCGGGCGAAAATCGGATGGACCTTTGCCGCCCTCGTTGCCCTCAACCTTGCATCCGGGTTCTGGTCCATCTACAACTTCTACACCATGGGGACGGCGGTCACGACCATGCTGCGGGAGAATTATAACAGTGTGCTCGCCGCGGAAAACCTCATGAAATACCTCGAGCGACAGGACAACGCTCTCCTTGTCGCCTGCGAGGGTGAAGATACCACCGTGACGGGGTTATTCGCCGAAAACCGTGAACTTTTTTACCAGTGGTATGATCAAGCGGTGAAGACCCTGTCGACGGCTGTCCAGGAGCCGCTGCGCGATTCCCTCCACACGGTGTACCGGCGGTACGACGCCCGGGCGGATGGAATGAGCAAAATGATCCGGCAGGGGGCGCTTGCCGACGCGAAACTGTTCTACTACGATCTTGTCCGACCCGAATCCGAACGTCTGCGTACCCTCTGTTTCGAACTGTTCACCATCAACCAGACGGCAATGTACAATGCCGAATCGCGGACCCATGCAATTGCCAACCAGACCGCATTCGGGACCATGGTCATCTCGGTGGTGATCCTTTCCCTGAGCATTCTTGCGACTGCGTATATCATCAAGGTGTTCATCATTCCTACGGAGGCTCTCACGCAGCGGGTCAAACAAATCGGCGGCGGGCGCCTCGACCTGAAGATCGACGTCCACTCGGACGACGAGATCGGTCAGTTGAGCCGTGAATTCAACAAGATGACCGAGCGGCTGAAACAGTATGAGCAGATGAACATCGAACAGATCCTCTCGGAAAAGCGGAAATCGGAAACGATTGTTGCCAGCATTTCCGACGGATTGATCATGACGGATGCAGAGTTAAAGATACTCCATGTCAACAAGGTCGTGGAAGATTTGTTCGGCATTCCTCCCGAGTCTGCGTCGGGGCGCCCGGTTCAGGATGTCATCGGCGACGAACGGATCGCCCGGCTGATCACCGCCGCAGGTGCAGAAGGGGGCCAGCCCTATCCGCAGGACATGGCGTACGAGCGCGCCGGCAAACGGCTGTTCTTCCGTCCGCGGGTCTCCCGGATCTACGATCACGATGGGCATCTGTACGGCGTCCTTACGCTGCTGCACGACGTCACACAGTTTAAAGAACTCGACCGGATGAAATCGGAGTTTATCGCCACGCTTTCGCATGAGTTTCGGACTCCCCTGACATCAATCGCGATGACGGTGGACATTCTCACGCAGGACATCCTCGGCCCGCTCAACACACGGCAGCGTGAACTCGTACACTCGGCCCGTGAGGACACGAATCGGCTGACGAAAATGTCCCGTGAACTGCTCCAGCTCTCCAAACTCGAGTCGGGGCGCCTGCAACTCAAAGATGAAGAGTTGCACATGGCCGCGCTCCTGGAGTCATGCCTGCGTCCGCTTCGGCTGCCGTTCAAAGAGAAGGGGGTGCAGCTGACCACCGATGTCCGGCCAGATATTCCACCGCTGGTTGCGGACGAGCAGCAGTTTTCGTCGGTCATCACAAACCTCGTTTCCAACTCTCTTCGGTACACCGAACCGGGAGGGCGGGTAAGCATCCGGGTCTGTGAAGACCATGACGCCGTGCAGGTGGAGGTGGAGGATACCGGCGTAGGAATTCCCGAGGAATCTCTCCCCACCATCTTTGATAAGTTCGTCCAGGTCCAGCGTAGAGGTGGGTCCGCTCCGGGCAGTGTGGGTCTTGGACTCGCGATCGCGAAGGAGATCGTGGACATGTACGGCGGGCGGATATGGGTTGAAAGTACTCTCGGGAAGGGGAGCACCTTCACGTTCCGACTCCCCCTCCGCAGGGGCGCTCCGTCCATGACGGGGGCCCAACGATGAGCCTGCGGGCGTCAATAATCCTTGTCGACGACGAACAGAACATCCTCCGGACAATGAAAATCTGTCTGGAATCGACGGGCTTTGAGGTTGCGGCGTTCGCCAACCCCGTCCAGGCGCTCGAATCATTGCGTGACCGGGCGTTTGACATCGCGTTCTTTGATCTCAAGATGCAGCCGATGGACGGAATCCAGCTCCTCAAGGAGGCACGATCCATCGCTCCAGGGATGACCGTCGTTCTGATGACTGCGCACGGCAGCATCGATTCGGCCGTTGCCGCAATGAGGCTTGGGGCTCACGACTACCTGCAGAAACCATTCGAATTCGGGGAACTGCAGCACCTTGCCGAAAAAGTGCTTGAGCATCACCTCCTAAAGAAGGAGGTGCAGTCGCTGAAGCAGCAACTGTCAGAGGTCCAGGGTACCGGCGAGATTCTCACGCGCAGTGACCGGATGAAGACGGTGATGAACCTTGCCATGCAAGTCGCCCAGAGCACCATTCCCGTGCTGATCGAAGGAGAAAGCGGCACCGGAAAAGAGCTGCTCGCGCACATGATTCACCGGATGAGTCCTCGCGTGGAGCACCCGTTTGTCACCGTCAATTGTGCGGCGCTCCCCGAGACACTGCTTGAGAGTGAGCTTTTCGGGCACGTGAAAGGGGCGTTCACCGGCGCGGTGAAGGACCGCCAGGGGCGTTGTGACGCAGCAGACGGAGGGACGATTTTCCTGGACGAGATCGGGGAGATTCCCGCGTCCACGCAGGTAAAACTCCTTCGGTTTCTTCAGGCGAAACAGTTCGAGCGCGTCGGCGAAAGTGTCACGCGACAGGTGGATATCCGCGTGATCGCTGCGACCAACCGAAACCTTGAGGAGGCGGTACAGGCCGGATCCTTCCGCGAGGACTTTTATTATCGCCTGAATGGAATGCGCCTGAGACTCCCGCCGTTGCGCGAGCGGAAAGAGGATATACCTCTCCTCGTGCAGTACTTTCTCAAAAAACACGGCGCTGCGAACGAGGTTGCCCCTGACGCCCTCCATGCCCTGACCGGTTTTCCATGGAAGGGGAACGTCCGGGAACTCGAAAATGTGGTGGAGCGCGCACGGATTCTGGCGCACGACAGCGTGATTCAGATGCACCACCTCCCGGAGGAGATGCAGACGCTGGCGGAGAGCGGCAAACATGCGCTCTCACTTGAGGAAATGGAGCATCTGCATATCGTGAAGGTTTTGCGGATCGCGAACGATTTTGACGAAGCAGCCGCGATTCTTGGGATTGACCCGGCGACACTGTGGCGAAAACGCAAGAAATACAACTTGTAGCGGAATTGCATTCTGCAATTCCGCTTACCCAATTTCCTGTAAAGGATTACCACCCTCCGTGCGACTCCCACCCTGTCAGCCGTGCATCTTGCATGATGGTCTCTTGAAAAGTCTACTGAAGCATTGCGCTTAAAGTCTTACAAGTCAACCAGATACGAGTTTTCGCCCTTTCTGGCACTTGTTTTGCGTTGTTCCCTGTGTGTACCACCCACTCTATCGCTCAAGTTCTTTGGAGGCACCATGGCAGTGAAGACCACAACGCTGCAAAGCGGGCAAATCGGCATTATCGAGGTCAAGGGATCGCTGGTTGGCGGTGAAGAAACCGATGAACTCCGGAACGCAGTTGCAGACTTCGTCGAGCAGGGGACAAAAAAGCTGATCATCGACCTTGCAAAGGTCACCTACCTCAACAGCACGGCGATCGGTGTGCTGGTGTCGGCGCACACCACCTTTTCCAAGAACAGCGGCTCCGTGAAGGTTTGCGGCATCAACAAAAACATCAACAACATTTTTGTCATCACCAAACTCACGCTGGTTTTCGACGTCGCCGAGACCCGTGAAGATGCAATCAAAGCGTTTGGCGCGTAAACACATCCATCTCTCTCAACGCAAGGAGTGAAGCAATGAAGCAGTCCATCTTCCTCTCGGTGGCGATCCTTATTACGATCATCGTCGCTGTCGTGATCTACTGGTTCCTGCTGGGGAACCCGGCCAACTTCCGGAACGGTGAAGTCCGCACCGTGCCCGACAACCTGCTTGGGACCGTCTACACCGGCGGCATTGTCGTGCCCATTCTGATCGCGCTCACGTTGCTTGACCTCACACTGGTGTTCGAACGAACGTTTACGCTGCGTAAGGCGAACGGTCGCCATTCCATCACGACGTTCCTGAAAAGCGTTCAGAACCACCTCATGGCCGGGAGGGTTGACGATGCTATCAAGGCATGCGATGCCCAGCGCGGCTCGGCGGCGAACATCATTCGCACCGGGCTGGAACGCTACAAGCAGGTGTCCGGCGAGCGGAAGCTCGACGCGGACAAGAAGATGGCCGAGACACAGCGGGCCATCGAAGAGGCCACCAGCCTCGAGACGCCGCTCCTGGAACGTAACCTGATCGCGCTGTCCACGATCGCGTCCATCGCCACCATGTGCGGTCTGCTCGGCACTACCGTCGGCATGATCCGTGCCTTCACCGCCCTTGCCAAAGCCGGCGCCCCCGACTCGATCCAGCTTTCCATCGGGATCTCTGAGGCGCTGATCAACACCGCCCTCGGTCTACTCGCCGCGATCATCGGTATCGTTGCGTACAACTTCTTCGTGACCAAGGTGGACAACTTCACCTACATGATCGACGAAGCCAGCTACAACGTTGTCCAGATCTTGAATACGCGTACGAACGACTAAACGGGAATTGAGGGTCATATGCCGAAATTTAAGCAACACAGGCAAGGCGTCAGGATCGACATGACACCGCTGGTGGACGTGGCGTTCCTGTTGTTGACCTTCTTCATGTTGACGACACAGTTCAAACCCCAGGAAGAGATAACGATCGTGCTGCCGTCATCGCACTCGGATTTTAAGCTACCCGAGTCGGACGTGCTCACGATCAATATCGCGAACGAGGTTGCTTTCGTGGGGACGGACCCTTCGAAAATGGACAGCACGAGGATCTGGCTGGGCGTTGATTCCCAGCGTCTTCGGGAGCGTCTGTTCAAGGAGTTTCGCGACATGTACATCGGGAAAGCCAACGGCCAGATGAAGCAGTATGGCGCAACCTATATGCTGATGGTGAGCTTCCCGATACCGAAGAATCAACTTGGCAACTACCTGATTCAGGCGCGCACTGCGAATCCAAAGCTGCGTACGGTGATTAAGGGCGACCGGGATGCGGACTACGGGATTGCGGAGGATGTCATGGACATACTGCAAAAAACTAATATCACGCGATTCAACCTCGTGACGAATCTCGCCCGCACAGTCACGGAATAAGGAGAGGACCATGTCCGGTGGCGGAGATATAGCTGCCCCAAAGCAACACGGGAAGGGAAAAAAACGCAAGAAAACCCGTCGGCTCGGTATCAGGATTGACCTGACACCGCTTGTCGACGTGGCCTTTCTGCTGTTGACGTTCTTCATGTACACGACGTCCATGTCGCGTCCGCAGACGATGGAGATCAACCTCCCTCCCGACCCGAAGGTCAAGGTCGAGATTGCGGAGTCGAACCTCCTGACGCTCCGGATCAACGAAAAGGGTGACGTCTTCTGGAATGTCGCCCTTGACGCCCCTCAGCGCATTACGGTCGACCGGCTTCCCGCCTTTCTCAAGGAACAGCAAGCCGGGAACCCGAAGTTGGTCGTGCTGCTGAAGATCGATCGTATGGCGAAGTACAACCTCATGGTGAATTTCATCGACGAACTCAACCTCGCCGGGGTCCAGCGGTTCAGCCTTGCACCACTGCTGGACCAGGACAAGCAGCTGCTTGCACGAGTCCCGGCGTAGGGGGGAAAGGAAGACAAGACAATGACCACAACAGCCGTTGCAGCGTCAGCCAAACCGCGATACGGGTCGTCCGAGCTGAAAAGCAACTACCAGAGGTACTGGACCATCGGATTCGGGATCGCGCTGGCCATCCACATGGGGATCATCGGCTCGTATTACCTTGCGGGAATTCTCACCGCAGAAGAAGCGCCGGTGGCATTTGTGCGAATTATGAAGTACAGCGACCTGGGCCCACCCCCCTCGATCACGAATGCAAACACGCCGCCACCTATGGCGGTTTCGGCACCCACCGCAAAACCGACGGTCGGCGCCCCTGTGCCGGTTCCCGATGCTGAAGTGAGCGCGGAACAAACGCTCGCCACGCAGACGGAAATGAGCCAGGTGTCGCCGATGGCGACGGATGCCTCGGCCGGGGAGGGTGTGGAAATCCAGCAGGATATCAGGATCGACGAAGAGGCACCGCCCGCGGACTTTGTGCCGGTGGAGAAGGAACCTCAGGTCATCAAGAAGATCGAGCCGAAATATCCTGAGCTCGCGATGCGGGCCGGACTCGAGGGAAAGGTGTGGGTGAAGATCTGGGTGGATAAAGAGGGGAAGCCGAAACAGGTGGTGATTCTGAAGAGTGATGCGGAAATCTTCAACGAGCCGGCTGTCGAGGCGGCAAAACAGTTTCTCTTCACACCTGCGTACATGAACAATGGCCCGGTTTCGGTGTGGGTGTCGGTTCCATTTAAGTTCAGGCTCACGGGAGGCAAGTAGCCGGCGCGGAGCCACCCAGCGCCTCGGCAAGTACGGTATGCGGGGAAGGATCCGGGCGACACCTTCCCCGCTTCAGTTTTGGGGTCTGCCGCAATGACGATTCTCCGGTATGTGATCATGGGGGGTTCCACGCTGGTTTTCCTCTTCGGGGTGTTCGTGATTGCCGGGGTGTTTGTTCCGCAGGGGCTCCCCCGGAACTACCGGATTGTTCTCGGAGCGGTGATCAGCCTGTACGGAATCTACCGGTTCGTGGTGGCGTACTACCGGAAAGACCGGAAAAGAGGAGAGATCTCATGAACGTGGCCTGGCATGCAGTGGTGATCACGAGTGTGCTCCTGTCCGCCTGCAGCCGGGAGCCGGGATCCACCACGCTGACAACGGGGAGTCTGGTGGTGGAGTGTGATGAATCTGTCTACCCGGTAATGCGCCAGGAGGCGGAGGCATTCCTGGCACAATACCCCGGATCGGCAATCACCGTGCGGTCGGTGCAGGCGAGAGAAGCAACAGCGAATTTTGTGAACGACAGTGTGCGGGTGATTGTGAGTGCGCGTGCGTTTAATGCCGAAGAGGTAAGCGCACTGAAAGCGGGGAAAGTACAGTATGACGAATACCTGGTTGCCCGCTCCGCGGTATCGGTAGTCCTGCACAAAGACAACCCGGTCCAGCAGATCCGGCTCGGCGAGCTGGACAGCCTGTTTGGTGGCGTGACGACACGATGGAGCGGGATAAGAGGGAGGCCACTGGTCGAGCTGTTCGTCGGCGGGGCGGACTGCAGCATCAACGAGATCTTCAGGGCCGGAGCCATGGGGGGAAAGCCCCTGGCACTGAGCGCGACGCCGGTGGCATCGAGCGGAGACCTGGTGGGCCGTGTTCGGGATGCACGCGGGGGGATCGGGATTGTCAGCCCCGCATGGCTGAAAGGATATGAGACGGAACTGAACGTGCCGGCCGTTGGAAGCCCGACCTGGCAGCCGGACACGCTGGGGCGTCCGGGACAGTATTACACACCGGCACAAGCATATGTGTTCCTCGGGTACTATCCTATTGTGGCGCCCGTCTACATTTATTCAAGGGAGATTGAGAGAAACATCAGTCTTGGGTTTATTTCTTTTGTCAGCAGCGCGCCGGGACAGAAGATCATTCAGGAAGGTGCCCTTGTTCCGGCCAAAATGCCGGTGCGGATCGTTCAACTTACATCTGGACAGGTGAAATAATGCTAAAGCGTCTCCTGTGGGTTATGATGCTGGTCACGGCCGCAAATTGGGCAGCGGGGCAGGATTTCCTGGCAAAAGGCAAAGCCGCATTAAATGCAAAGGATACCAGCGCCGCACACAGCGCATTTGAACAGGCCCTCAAGGCCGGACAGAAGCTATCGGAGACGCACTACTATCTCGGCGCGATTGCTTTTGCGCGGGGCGAGTACAAGGATGCATTGACACACGGGCAGGCGGCTGTGAAGGCGAATGATGAGAGCGTGGATGCGCTGAGACTGGTTGCGGAATCGCAGATGAATCTGAAAGACGCCAAAGGAGCGGTGGAGACGTTTAGGAAAGCAGAAAAACTCGCGAAAAAGGACCCGGCAGTACTGGCTGGACTGGGTCGCGCACTTCTGGCGGAGGGACAGGTTGACGAATCCATCAAGTATCTCTCGCTCGCGAAGGAATACAATCCGACGGACGCGACAGTGTATGCCACGCTGGGGGACGCATACTTGAAACAAAACGTTGCGGTCCTCGGGATCAGCAGCTACCAGAAGGCGGTGGAAATCAACCCGCGGGATTTTGCCACGCGGTACAAACTCGCAGAGCTCTTTGAGAAACAACGACAGTACAATGAAGCTGTGCGCGAGTACGACGGCGTGATCGGAGTGGATTCAACAATCAGGGATGCGTATCTGGCAAAGGGGAGGATCCTTGTACGCGCAAAACAGTACGCGCGCGCGGTCCCCTCGTTGGCGAAGTACATGAGCCTGGAGCCAACGTCGGCCGCGGGAAGTGCATACTACGTCCGCGCACTCTACGGCGCAAGAGACTACAAGGATGCGGTAATCGCGGCGAAACAGGCGCTGAAGCTCGATTCCAATAACGCTGATGTCTGGCGCGCATATGGTGAGTCGTGCTCGGCGACGGGCGACTACGCGACTGCCGTTGAGGCGTTCGAAGGCCTGAAGCGCCGGAACGCGTTTAAGGCGGAAGACTACTCTTCCTACGGGACCGCCTTGTTCCGCCTGGGAAAGGAAGACGAGGCGCTGCGCGCACTGCTTTCGGCGCTGGAGACGGATTCGAGCAACTGTGAGCCTTATGCAAGCCTCGGCGTGATCTTTATGAAACGGCAGGACTACGCCACCGCGGCGCTGTATTTTGAAAAGAAGATCGCATGCACTCCGACATCGTTGAGTTCGTATGTGAACGCAGCGGCCTGCTATATGCAGGTCAAGAACTTTCCGCGCACCCGGGAACTGCTCACGACCGCTGTTGACCTGAAGCCGGATTTCCTCCAGGGGCGACTCTGGCTGGGCCGGTACTTCGCGCAGGTGGATTCCCTCGAGATGGCGAAGCA
>Ga0315273_10003436_pt1 | contig 19082 bp, 13 predicted proteins | sample YL17G02_0_MG_FD_205753 | JGI IMG/M metagenome (GOLD analysis project Ga0315273, IMG submission 205753) | Sediment microbial communities from Yellowstone Lake, YNP, Wyoming, USA - YL17G02_0 | ecosystem: Environmental > Aquatic > Freshwater > Lake > Sediment | place: USA: Wyoming | collected...
GGCCGCGTGGTACACCTCCAGGGTGGCTGGCAGCCCATGACCCAGCCAATACTGCAGGAGACTGCATGACCCTCGTCGGGACCCTTGCCGGTGTGCTGCCGGTTCCGGTCCGCAATCTCGCGATACGATGGCGGGACCAGTGGCGCCTCTCCGGGACTCCGGCGGGGGCTTGTGATCCGGCGCCCCTGGGGCGGATCGACCTTGCGCGGGTGCGGCAGGTGCTCGCCGATCCGATGGTGGACGCCGAGTGGCCCGCGGTCGCCGCGGAGCTCGATCGGTTCACCATCACCACGACGGCCGAGGGCGTGAATCCGGGGGATCGCCGGGCGCTGTGTTACCTGATCCGCGGGTTCAAGCCGGCGCGGGTGCTCGAGGTCGGGACGCACATCGGGGCGTCGACCGTCCACATCGCTGCGGCGCTGCGGGCGAACGGTGGCGGCGCTACCGGCGGGGACGCCGGTAGTACGGGTTCGCTCACCACGGTGGACATCGCGGATGTGAACGACCCGGCGACCCGTCCGTGGGAACGCTACGGCACCCGCCTCGCTCCGTCGGACATGACCGGTCAGATGGGAATGGGCGGAGCGGTCCGCTTCGTCGCCTCCCCATCGATCGCCTTCCTGGAGACGGCCCCGGAGAGCTTCGACCTCATCTTCCTCGACGGCGACCACAGCGCCGCCACGGTCTACCGTGAGCTTCCCGCCGCGCTCCGCCGGCTCCGCCCGGGCGGGTTGATCCTGCTGCACGACTACTTCCCCGACGGCCGCCCCCTGTGGCCCGGAGATCTGGTCATCGCCGGCCCCTGGCTTGGGGTCGAGCGCCTGCGGCGTGAGGGGGCGAGACTGCAGGTGCTTCCGCTGGGCGATCTTCGCTGGCCCACCAAGCTCGGTCGTTCGGTCACCAGCCTCGCCGTCGCCGTCGGCGCCCCGTGATCCTGGCTGAGGCAACAGTGAGACTACCCTCGGTGGCGGTGGCCGGCGTCGTCGCGGCGGCTACTGTGATACTGACGGGGGTGGTGCGCCGGGTGGCGATCGCTTGGGCGGTGCTGGACGTCCCCAACGAAAGAAGCCTCCACCGCGTGCCGACCCCTCGCGCCGGCGGCCTCGCGATCGCCATTGTGGTGCTCGGTGTGGTGCTCTGGCTGGGCTGGCGCGGGGATCTGGGGCCGCGAGCGGTAATTGGACTGATCGGTGGAGCGAGCCTCGTCGCGGCGGTGGGCTGGGTCGACGATCTCCGGAGCCTGCCGAACAGTGTGCGTGCCATTGCTCAGGTGGCGGCGGGGGGCTGGTTCCTGGCGTGGACCGGTGGCCTCGATACTCTCCGGATTGGCGATCAGTCGGCTTCACTGGGCGCCGTCGGCACGGTGTTCGCCCTGATCGCAATAGTCTGGAGCATCAACCTCTACAACTTCATGGACGGGATCGACGGCATTGCCGGCGGGCAGGCTGTAGTTGCCGCGGGCTTCGCGGCGGTCCTTCTCGCCGGTGTCTTGCCGGGCCTGAGTCTCCTGAGCGCCGCGATCGGGGGAGCCAGTCTCGGCTTCCTCGCCTGGAACTGGGCCCCCGCGCGGATCTTCATGGGGGACGTCGGCTCGGGGCTACTCGGATTCCTCTTCGCGACGCTCGCCGTGCTGTCGGAGCGGGGCGGGGGGCCGCCACTGGTGAGCTGGGTGCTGTTCGGCGGGGTGTTCATCTTCGATGCGACGGTGACGCTGGTCCGCCGGATCGTGACGGGCGAGCGCTGGTACGCGGCCCACAAGAGCCACGCCTATCAGCGCGCGGTCCAGTCAGGATGGAGCCACGCTCGGGTATCGACCGGGGTAATCGTCCTGTCGGCCGGGCTCGGTCTATCGGGCGTTGCAGTCGCCTGGCGAGCTGAGCTGCTCCTCCCTTGTCTGGGAGGCGCGCTCACGCTGCTCACGGTCTGCTACCTCTGGATCGAGAAGCGCATGCCGATGCGGCCGCAGAGCTCCAGCCGCTGATCTTTCAGCCGGCGATGTGCTGCTCGACGAGGGCACACAGCAGGTGCCCGATCGCCAGGTGAGTTTCCTGGATGTGCTGAGTGTTGTCGCTGGGCACCAGCACGGCCACATCCGCCAGAGCCGCCACCTCGTTCCCACCCGCTCCGGTCAGCGCAATAGTGACGAGCCCTTGGCGCCGCGCCTGCCGCAGTGCCCGGAGCACGCTGGGTGACTTTCCACCGGTCGTGATTCCCAGCAGCACATCCCCTGGTCGTCCCAGCGCCTCGACCTGCCGCTCGAAGACTTCCTCAAATCCGCGGTCGTTCGCGATGGCGGTGAGTAGCGAGGTGTCCGTGGTGAGCGCGATCGCCGCCAGGGGAGGGCGGGGCCGGCCGCGGTCGAGCACGTTCACGAACTCCGCGGCCAGGTGCTGGCAGTTCGCCGCGCTGCCTCCGTTGCCGCACAGCAGCAGCTTGCCCCCCACAGAGAGCGACTCCACGATCAGGTCGGCGCCCCGGGCGATGGCGGGCGCGCATTCTGCCGCGGCCTTGAGGGTGACGGCCGCGCCCGCTTCCAGCTGGGCTCGGATCAGAGATATGGAATCGTGAGGCATGGCGGGGGCAATCTGCCGATCAGGAAGAGTGGGTCGTCACGGGCCGGCCCACGCCGGCCGGGTGGGTCACTATGCGAGCCAGGTCGTCCAATCCGTCCACCACAAAGTCGGCGGGCAGGCTGTTCTCCGCGAGGGTGTCCGGACCGGATCCGGTCATCACCAGAAATGCCGGCACACCGAGCGCCCGGGCCAGGCCGAGGTCCGCCAGCTTGTCGCCCGCGACCACCACTCGACTGAGGTCGAGGCCGAGCGCAGCTGCGGCTTGCCGGGTGAGCCCGACCTTCGGCTTGCGGCAATCACAATTGTCCTCTTCGCGGTGCGGACAGGCGAAGATACCGTCCAGTGTCGCGCTCTGCTCGGCGAGCATGGCCCGAAGCCGAGCGTGGACCGCCGTCAGGGCCTCCGGTGCAATCCAGCCGCGGGCAACGCCGCTCTGATTGGTGACTACCACACGCCGGATGCCAGCTGCCTCGAGCCGGCGGAGCCCTTCCACCGCGCCGGGGAGTAGCGCGACGCGGTCGGGGTCGGCGAGATAGTTCCGGTCGACAATCAGCGTGCCATCGCGGTCGAGAAGAACCGCATCCAGCGGACCTCCGGCCCCGCTGAGGAGGACCCGTCGGGGGGCGCCTCCGGTGGGTTCCGGCGGAGGCCGCCGAGCGGGAATCGCGATGATGCCGGTGGAACGCCACTCGGATCCCGCCTGCTCCAAGAGCTCGGCCGATTGCGTGGGTACCGCGCGTTGATGCGCAACCAGCGCTCCCAGGTTCCGCGTGGCCCAACCCGCCTCCGGCAAGATCACTGTGACCTCTGCCGCACCGGCGGGAACTAAGCGCCCGGGGTCCAGGCCCGCCGCCTCGACCTGCCGCAGCAACTCTGGCGGGCTTGTTCCCAGGATGGGAGTGTGAGCGGGACCACAGAGAAGCGTGATGGCTGCCTGGCCCATAACGGACCTGCTGGTTTCGGTCCCAGAGGATAACTTCATGAGCGATAATTGATTGACTGCTGCTTGGCGGGGGATACCTTTGTTCAGGGACGGAATCGGTGCTGTCGTCGAAAGGGAATGTAAGGGGCATCATGCTTGGGAACGGAATCCGCAACCGACATCTGCTCGCGGTCGATGTCCTGTTCTTGCCGCTCGCGACGCTGTGCGCAGCCACCATCCGATTTGAAGGGCTGGCCTGGCCCGAGCCATATCCGAAGATCATCGGGCTCTACCTGCTCGGCAGTCTCCCCATCAAGCTCGTCCTGCTCTACGCGTTCGGCCTGTATCAGCGGCTGTGGCGCTTCGCGAGCATTTCGGAATTGGAGAGCATCCTGCTGGCCACCGGCCTTTCGGCGGCATGCTCCATTGCTCTGGGGGCGGTACTGCTGCCGGCGACCGGCCTCGCGGCGCTCAGGGTGCCGCTGTCGGTTCTCGCGCTGGATGTCCTGCTGACGACCGCCGTGGTGGCACTGCCGCGCCTCTTTCTGCGTTCCGTCGTCTGGCACCAGGGAGCGGCCGGTGCGCCAGGCAAGCGGGTGCTGATCGCTGGCGCCGGTGCGGCCGGCGGAATGCTCATCAAGCAGATCGAGAATCACCCCCAGTCGGGTCTGGAGCCGGTGGGATTCGTCGATGACGACCCGACCAAACGCAACTACCGGCTGCATGGCCTTCCGGTGCTCGGGTCGCTGCAGAATGTCACCCGTCTCTGCCGGGAGTACCATGTCGCGGAAGTTCTCATCGCCATGCCCAGCGCCTCCGGAGCCACCATTCGGGAGGTGGTGCGGGCCGCGACGGCCGCCGGGGTGCAGACGCGGACCCTGCCTGCCTTCTCGGACATTATCAGCGGCCGGCTTCAGCCCGGGGCGCTCCGGGATGTGGAGATCCAGGACCTGCTGCGGCGTGAGCCGGTCAAGATCGACCTGAACCGGATTCAGAACCTGGTGACGGAGCGGACCGTGCTGGTCACGGGTGCCGGCGGATCGATCGGCTCGGAACTGTGCCGCCAGATCTGCACCCTCGAGCCGACCCGTCTGATCCTGTTGGGTCACGGCGAGAATTCGATCTTCGGCATCCAACAGGAGCTGGCTGGGCACTTCCCGCACATTCCGCTGGGTGCGGTCATCGCCGATGTCAAGAACGCCGCACAGCTGGCCCGCGCGTTCGAGAGCTATGAACCCTCGATGGTATTTCATGCCGCGGCCCACAAGCATGTGCCGCTCATGGAAGACAATCTTGCCGAGGCGGTGCTCAACAACGTGCTGGGGACCCGGAACGTGGTCGAGGTCTCGCTCGGCGCCGGGGTCGAGCACCTGGTCCTGATTTCCACCGACAAGGCGGTCAGGCCGACCAGCGTCATGGGGGCGACCAAGCGGGTCGCCGAGCAGATCGTGCAGTCCGCGGCGGAGGAGCGACAGCAGAACTTTGTCGCCGTGCGCTTCGGCAATGTGTTAGGCAGCCGAGGCAGCGTGGTGCCTACCTTCCTGCAGCAGATCCGGGCCGGGGGGCCGGTGACGGTGACCCACCCGGAGATGAGGCGCTACTTCATGACCATCCCCGAGGCGGTGCAACTGGTGCTGCAGGCGGGATCGCAGGGGAAGGGCGGCGAGGTCTTCGTGCTGGACATGGGCGAGCCGGTGAAGATCGCGGACCTTGCCGCCGACCTGATCCGCCTCTCCGGCAAGCAAGTCGGTCGCGACATCGAGATCCGCTTCAGCGGAACGCGCCCGGGCGAAAAGCTCTACGAAGAGCTGTTCTTCAGTGCCGAACACGCCTCACCGACCGAGCATCCCAAGGTACTCAAGGCGAAGAACGCTGCCCTGCCGATGGGGGTGTCCGGCGTGATCGGCGATCTGATCGGTGCGGCCCAGGAGGGTTCGGCAGACGAGGAACTGCGGGCGCTGCTCAAGCGCCTGGTTCCCGACTACGAGCCCTCGCTGGCGGGGATGCCGATACGGCACGAGGCCCGCCCCATGGGGCGGGCCCACAGCAGTCCGGAGGAGGACGCGTAGGCCGCCTCCCACGGGGCGGGCCTGCGCGGGATGACTCGAGGGAGCTGGGGCGCTGGGATCCCTCGCCACTCCGTGGCTCGGGATGACGAGGGACTTGGGATGACGAGCGGGGGCACGGCCAAAGGCCGGGCGCCCGCTCGTCATTGAATGTTGTTCACGACAAGGACGGTGGTCGCGAGGGCGGCGACGATCTGGGCGAAGGAGGTTGCGGTGGTCAGCCAATCCTTCCGATCGGCCGGGTCACGCTCCGGGACGAAGATCGCACCGCCGGCGAGCGGCTCCGGCTTGGAGTCGGGGACGAACCACCAGCGGGCGTGCACGCTCTCAACCTTTCCCGTCGGCTGGGTGACGTAGGGCCGGCTCTTGTCCGCATTCCGGGAGTACCCGCCCGCCGATGAGACGTAGTAGTCGAGCCCCTTGCCTGGCACGAAGGTCACGGACATCGGTGCGTTCACCGCGCCGTTCACGTAGACCACCGGAACGTACTCCGGGATGAAGATCGAATCCCCACCGGCGAGAATCAGGTTGTCCAGCGCCTCTTGATCGGTCAGCACCTTGGGCAGGTCCACCCCGATCCGTCCGCCGCGATCCGAGCTGCGGAAGAACCTGATCCCGGCAGGATAGGCTTCCTTGGTGAGGCCGCCGGCGCGCTCGATCAGATCCGCCAAGCGGTCGGTGCGGGTGATGAGGGAGTAGCGGCCCGGGTACCGGACCTGGCCCACCACAACGACTGTCCGCTGCAATTCCCAATCCGGTTGGCGGAAGATCAACACGTTGTCGTAGGGCTGCAGCGGGACCTCGGACGCCCCCGATGCCGGCGTACCGATGCCGGGCGGCCCGAGATAGCGCCCGTCGGGGCTCCGGTCGAAAACGTAGCTGGAGTCGAGCGGGACTCGGACCGTGGTCGCGACTCGTCCTGCCGCGCGGCCGCTGTCGTCCGGCAGCCGCGCAATCTCCGCCTCGGTGAGCAGCGCGTCCTCGGTCAATCCCTCCACCTCGAGCAGGGCGTCACGCAGGGTCAGCCCCTCTCTGAACGGCACCCGCCCGGGCTTCCGCACCGCGCCGCTGAGCGCGACGTAGCGCAGCGGCCGGAAGGTGGAGCGGGAGAAGACGGTGATCTGGTCATCCTCCTGCAATGGCAGGTCAGGGGCGACGGCACCGGTCGAGTCCCGGAAGCTCGAGTGCAGCTGCAGCCTGGTGGAGTCGCTCTGCAGCCGGGTGACGAGGACCTGTCCCAGGTACACGTCGGACTTGGGTCCGCCGGCCAGCCGGACGGCGTCCGAGAGCCGCATCCCCGGGTTCAGGCCGATCGCGCCAGGGGTCCAGACGTTGCCGTGAACGGCCACGACGTTGCGGCGCCGCTCGGCGACTGAGAGCACCGTCACCGAGTCGTCGGGCGCCATGGGGAAGGGGGGGCCAAGGCCATCGGTGAACTGGTCGCTCGCCAGATCGAGCACGACGCGGTCCCGGCCCCCCGGTTGCCGCTGTGCCGGCGGCAGGATCCGGTCGACCTGCACCCGGCGGCGCAGGGCCCGGGCCTCGAATCCGCCGGCGATCTGCAGCAGGTCGCGCAGCGTTTCACCGGCAGTCAATTCGTAGATGGCCGGCCGGATCACCTGTCCCGTGACCTTGACCCGGGCGGCGCGAACCGGCACGAAGACAACGTCGCCGTTCTCCAGCCGCACGTCGTGACTGTTGTCGCCCCGGAGGAGGTAGTCGTAGATGTCGAGCGAGTCCGCCAGCTTGCCGCCGCGGCGAACCTCCACCCGCCGGAAGGAGCCGTTATCGGTCGGCCCCCCGGCCGCGTACAGGGCGGTGAGGGCGGTCCCGGCTGCGGAGAGCTGGACCGAGCCGGGACGGGCGACGTCTCCGGTGACGTAGACCTGGATGGTGCGCAGCTTTGCCACGGTGATGGTGAACCGGGTGGTGGCGCCGGCACCACGTCGCACACCGGAATAGACGCGGCCGAGGCGGGTGTAGAGGAGATCCTCGAGCTGTGCCAGGGTCAGGTTCGCGACGTTCAACTGGCCCACCTGCGGAATCGCGACGAAGCCCTCACGGGTGACGCTGAGTTCGTGCGCCAGTTCGACGTCGCCGGTCAGGATGAGGACCAGCCCATCGCCGGGGCCCAGCCGGTAGTTCGGGTCGACCGGCCCGGCCAGGGTGGGACTGAAGAGACTGGTCGAGCGGCGAAAGAGTGAGACGCCGAAGACCCGGAGCACCCTGCTCGTGTCCGCGAGGGAGTCCGCCCGGAGCGAATCGAGCACCCGCTGGGCGGAGTCGGTCAGCGAGAGCAGGCTGTCCGCTTCCGCCACACCGACCAGTCCCAGGACGCGCACCGCTTCCACCACGTCCGTCCCAGGGGACGGTACCCGGGTCGTATCGCTGGCACTCAGGTACTTGTCGAGCAGCGTCTCGGGGTATCCCGCCGCCCGGAGCCGAGAGCGAATCTGCTCGCGGGAGAGCCCCGAACCGCCGATCCGCTCCCGAAGCTGCTGCACCAGATCGGGCCGCGTCTTGAGCAGCTCTTCCGCCTGGGCGGGCGTAGGGAGGACCTGGCCGGGCGGCGGCGTCGGGACTTGGGAAGGGACCTGTGCGGCGAGCGGGGCGGCCAGAATGCCCAGCGAAAGGAACAGCGTTCGGGCAGCGGCGCGGCTCAGGAAGGGCGGCATCTGCGGAAGATGCAGAAGAAAGGGGAAAGGGGAAAGGGGAAAGGGGAAAGGGGAGGGGCGCAGCCGACGGATGCATCCGTCGGCTACGCCCCTCCCGCTCCTGTCTCACTTCTTCCCGCCACCACCTTCCTCCAAAACTCCAGTGTGCGACGCGCGACCGCGTCGTCGACGTACTCCGCCAGCACTCGCAGGCGCGCTTCGTGGCCGTAGCGAATCCGGTCGCGCGGTGTGTCGGTGAGATGCTGCAGCACTCCGGTCAGCGCGGCGACGTCGTCCTCCGGGACCACCAGCGCTGCGTTCCCGATGATATCCGGAAGCGCCCCGGAGTCCGTGCCGATTACCGGAACGCCGTGCCCCATGGCTTCGACCAGCGCGGGGTGGTAGGTCTCGACCCAATGCGAGGTGCTGCGCGACGGCACCACCAGGCAGTCGAGCGTGGGCCAGATCTGTCTGAGGGACTCCGGGGGCAGCGCACCGAGCCAGGTGATGCGCGATGCGATCCCGAGACGTTCGGCGAGGACCTCCAGGTGTTCCTGGGCGGGACCGCTCCCGACGACGCTGAGGCTCCAGCGGCCATGCAGCTTCACGCAGGCGCGGAACAGCGAGTCCAGCCCTTTTTCCGGTACCAGGCGTCCGACGAAGCCGATCGCGAGTTCGGCATGCTCCGGCCGCCGGGTCTCGAGCGGGGGCATGAGGCCGGTCTGCGGGATGACGGTGACTGGCACCCCGGGCCGCGCCTTGGACAGCAGTCCGGCCGCGAGCCGGTTGCCGCCGATGAGGCCCCTGGCGCGGCCGAGGGTCCGGTTGCGCCGCCACCGCTCCAGAAAGGTGTACGGGCGGTTCACGCTTTCCCAGGAAAAGATCGCGGTGGGAATCCCCAGGCGATGGGCGCGGGCGCTCGCGGTGGCGGCGGCCGGGGTCCACGGCTCGGCCTCGATCTGCAGGATTTCCGGGCGGAAATCGCTCAGCAGCCGGTGGAGATCCTTGGCCTTCCACTCTCCCGCTTCCCCGCGCTCGCCTTTCACCGGAATCGGCACGATGCGGACCCCGGCGTCGTTTCCCCACGAGGCCTGCAGCAACGGCCCCCGGGCGGCGGCCGACCAACGTGCCGGAACAGCCACGCTCAGGCTGCACCCCAGGCCGGCCAGCGCCCTGAGCTTCCCGCGGGCCGCGGGATCGATGTAAGTATGGGAGAGGATGACGGCGCGCATTCTAGGCGGCTCGGCGGCTCGGCGGCTCGGCGGCTCGGCGGGTCACTGCAACAACTCCGCGACGGCGGCGGTGATGCGTTCGGCCGCATGGCCGTCGCCGTAGGCGGTCGCGGCCCAGCCGCTCTCGCCGTTCCAGCGCGCCACCTGGCCGGTGACGGCGTCGGCGAGGCCGCGGGACGATTCCGCGGGTGGCACCAGGCGGTTGGCCCCGCAGGCGACGGTCTCCTCCCACTCGGTCTCCGCCCGCACCGTGACGCAGGGCGTGCCGAGCCAGTAGGCCTCCCGCTGCAGCCCACCGGAATCGGTGACCACAGCACGGGCTCCAGCCGTCAGCGCGAGGCTCTCGAGGTAGCCGACCGCCGGCACCAGCCGCAGCAGGCCGATGCTGTCCTGGGTGATGCCCTGCGCGGTCAGCGCCGCTGCGGTGCGCGGGTGCAGCGCCAGGACCGTCGCCGTGCCGAGCGCCGCGAGGGCGCGGAGGACTCCGGCCAGGACGTCCGGCTGATCGGTCAGTTCAGCACGGTGCAGCGTTGCAAAGACGTACGGACGGACGAGGCCGGGAATGATCGTGTCGGGGGCGGGGAGCCTGGCCCGGGCTCCGAGCAGCACGTCCAGGGCGACATCGCCCGTCTCCCGGACCAGGGCATCAGGATGCTCGAGCTGCATCCGGGCGGTCGCCGCTGACGAGGGGGTGCAGAGCAGCGCGGCGATCGCGTCGACCACGCGGCGGTTGATCTCCTCGGCCATCAGGCGATCGTCGGCCCGGAGGCCCGCCTCGACGTGCACCACGGGAATCCGCAGCTTGGCGGCGGCCAGGGTTACTCCGACGGTGGAGTTGGTGTCGCCGATGGCGACGACCACCCGGGGGCGGAATTCGCGCAGCGCGGCTTCCGCGCGGAGCAGGATGAGGCCGGTCTGCTCCGCATGGCTGCCGGATCCGACTTCGAGGAAGCAATCCGGCGGGGCCACGCCGAGTTGTTCGTAGAGCTGGGCACTGAGGGCCCAGTCGTAGTGTTGCCCGGTGTCCACGGCGCGCACCGGCCCGACTCGCGCCAGCATGGAACGCAGTCGGCTGGCCTTGATCACCTGCGGGCGAGTGCCGTAGCAGAGGGCGATCAAGCGGACGGACGGACCGGCGGACGAGCGGACAGTGTTGGCTGCACGGAATCAGAATAAGGTGACGTTGTGGAAAGGGAAGGGCGGCGAATCAGGCGTCCGCCGGTCCGCCTGTCCGTCTGTCCGCCGCTCCGTTGACACACTCCCCACGCTCGCCCAAGTTGCGGCACCCCAATGCGTATCCTTCATCTGGCCAAGTATTACTGGCCCCGGTCCGGCGGCATGGAGCGGGTGGTCCAGGATCTCGCCGAAGGCGCCGCCGCCCTGGGCCACGAAGTGGCTGTGGTGGCTGTTGAAAGCCGTGTCGGGGGCCGGGTCGGGGGTCGGCAGCGCTCGACGATCACTCGGGTGTTCTCCTTCGGTGCGCTGGGCTCCGAGGAAATCGCGCCGGGGTATCTCACGGCGGCCCGGCGGCGGGCGGACATCATCCATCTGCACCATCCGCACCCGCTGGCGGACGTCGCGAGCCTGCTCCGCAGCCGACGGACGCCCCTGGTAGTCACCCAGCATGCCGACGGGAAGCGGCCGTACTACAAGCTGCTGGCCCGGGCGGTGCTGCGGCGCGCGGCGGCCATCGTGGTTCCGAGCCGCGCGCACATGGCGCTGTCCCAGGAACTCGAGGGATTCGAGAACAAGACCGAAGTGATCCCCTTCGGCATTGATGAGTCGCGGTGGGCGGACTTGCCACGTCGGCCGATGGATGCCCCGCCGAGGGCGCTCTTCATCGGGCGGCTGGTGAAGTTCAAGGGACTCGACGTGCTGCTCCGCGCCCTGGAGCGGGTCCCGGATCTCCGGCTCGACATCGTGGGGACCGGCCCGGAGGGCCCGCGGCTCAAGACGCTGACGCAGGCGCTGGCCCTCGCCGATCGGGTCCGATTCTTCGGCGAGTGCCCCGACGACGACCTGCCCCGGCGGATGCAGGAGGCAGACTTCCTGGTGCTGCCGTCGGTGACCGTGGACGAGATGTTCGGCCTGGTGGTGCTGGAAGCGATGGCGGCCGGCCGCCCGGTGATCACCTCGGCGGTGCCCACCGGGGTCCGGGAGGTCAACGTACCCGGCGAGACGGGGCTGGAAGTGCCGGTGCACGACATCCGCTCCCTCGCCGAGGCACTGGACGCCCTCTCGCGCGATCCCTTCCGGCGGGAGAAGATGGGCGATGCCGGCCGGGCCCGGGTAGAGAAGTACTTCACGCGCCGGTTGATGGCGGAGCGGCACCTGACGCTGTATGAGCGGGTATTGGCTTATAACCAGAGTCAGCCGGAAGGATAAAGAAGTGCCGAGTGCCGAGTAAGTTGCAGGGAGAGCGTGGTTCTTGATCCGGGGGCTTCCGGGCCCGACATTCTCACCCGGCACCCGGCACCCGGCACCCGGCACCCGGCACCCGGCACTGTCTTTCCCCGGGCCCTTAGCTCAGCCGGTTAGAGCAGTGGACTCATAATCCATAGGTCGCTGGTTCGAATCCAGCAGGGCCCATTCGGCCGCACGACCCAGACTTCATGATCCGTTTCAACCACATCACCGGCAGTCTCGCCGGCGGCTCCGCCGAGTATGACAAGCGGTCCATCCGCGTTGGGACGAGCGGGGACTGCGACGTGCGCTACGACCTCGACAAGGACCCGGAGGTCGGGCGCTATCACGCGGCCATCGTGATGAAGGAGAACGCCTACCACGTCCTCGACCTGGGGCAGGTGGGTGGGGTGTGGGTGAACGGGGAGCGGGTGCAGAGCCACGTGCTGCGCGGCGGCGATCGGATCCGGTTCGGGGGGGAAGGGGGACCCGAGGCCGAGATCGCGGTGGTCTTTGACCCGAACTATGACGCGGCGAAGGACGCCCAGGAGATGGTGGAGGTCTTCCGGGAGCGCAGCTCCCCGCGCGAGACCAAGGCCATGCGGCTGGTCGAGGCGGCGGCGGAGCGGGTGGCGGAAGAGCGCGCCAAGGCGGGCGGGACCAAGTCGCGGCGCACCATGGAAGTGATGGCCACCACGATGCATGAGGTCGGCGACCTCATGAAGCGGCAGACCCGGCGCCGCTGGGCAAAGATCGTCGGGGCCGTGGTCGCGGTGGCATCGGTGATCATCGGCATCCTCGGCTTCGTCACCTACCAGCAGCAGCAACAAATCCATTCACTGCTCGACGCCAAGAGCCGGTTCGACGAGCAGATTCGAGCGATCCAGACGAAGATGGAAGCCGAGCGCGACTCGGTACGGCTGACCCAGCTGGACCGGCAGCTGCAGGAGGTCACCGCCAACGCGGTCCGAACCCTCAACGACCTGGCTCGCACCGACAAGAAGAAGGCCGCCGAGGTGGCGGAGGCGGGGGATGAGCTGGATCGGGAAATTCGGGCGATCCTCCGGCAGTTTGACGCCGAAACGTACGCCGTGCCGCCGATCTTCAAGGAGCGGTTGGCCTATCATATCGACCAGCTGCGCCGATCGGGTCCGACGGCGCGGATCATCTTTCGCCGCAAGGTGCGGTACTGGCCGCAGATCAGCGCGGAGTTCAAGGCGCTCGAATTACCCGAGGCGATGGCCTACGTGGCCTGGACCGAGTCGCAGTTCGACCCGATGGCCAAGAGTGGCGCGGGCGCCCGCGGCATGTGGCAGATGACCCGCACGACGGCTCAGAGCATGGGGTTGCGGGTGGACGCCCAGGTGGACCAGCGGATCGACGTCCCCCTGCAGACCCGGGCGGCGGCCAAGTATCTGGCCGGGCTCCTTGCGGAGTTCGGGGAGGACGCGTTCATGCTGGCGATGGCCAGCTACAACAAGGGCGAGAACGGCGTCCGACGGGTACTGCGCCAGGTGGCCCGGACGCCCGGCGGCTTCAAGAAGAGCCGGCGCGACTTCTGGCACCTGTACCGGCTCAAGCTCCTGCCAGAGGAGACCCGGGAGTACGTGCCCAAGATCCTCGCCGCGGCCATCGTCTGCAGCAACCCGGATAAGTACGGACTCACCAGGCCGGACACCTCGGGGGTGGCCGATCAGCGGCCGCCCATCAGCCGCCAGCCATCCGCCGTCGGCCGTTAGCCTGGCTGCCAGCTGCCAGCTGATAGCCGATAGCCGATAGCCGATAGCCGATCGCTGATCGCTGCCTCCTGTCAGCTCGATGACAGACTTGTCATGCGGCCGTGTGAGTTCGGTCACTTCCGTTCCGTTTCCAGACGACTAGCATTCGGGCACCTTGCGGGGGGAGCCACCCCTCCCGCGCGAAGATGGGGTCCCCTTGCTGGAGGTTCCGGATGCGTCGCATCCTGTGGGTCGTGCCGATGGTGCTGGCGTTGGGCTGCAATCAGCACAAGGAAGAGCTGGCCAAGGCGCTCGCCGACGCCCAGTCCCTCGCGGCGGAGAAGGACAGCCTGATCACTGAGGTCCTGGAGACCTCGAAGTTCGTCAACGGAATCAACGAGGAGTTGGCCAAGGCCCGCACGGCGCTGGTCACCTCGGCCGCCACCACCGATGCCGGCACCCCCGCGGAACGCGATCGGGCCGCCCGTTCGGCCGCCCTCGAGCGGGTCACCTCGCTGGTCGCCCGGCTCAATGAGACCGAGCAGCGCCTTGAGCAGAGCAGCCAGCGGGCCCGCTCGCTCTCCAGTCGCAATACCACGCTCCTCCGGCAGATCGAGGAGTACAAGACCAGCATCGACAGCCTGCAGGCCAGCGCGTTGCGGACCGAGACCGAGCTGCGGGGCGTCATCGACTCGCAGTCGGTGCAGATCGCGGGTCTCAATACCCAGCTGGACACGGCTCGCGTCGTGAACGAGCAGCTCCGCGATACCGTGGGCAACCTGACCCGCTACAAGAACACGGTGTTCTACATCGCCGGCACCGAGGAGGAACTCCTCAAGAAGGGTGTCGTCGTCCGGGAAGGCAAGAAGTTCCTCTTCTTCGGGGCCAAGCAGCTCCACCCGGCGCGGAGCCTCGATTCCTCGGTGTTTACCGCGGTGGATAAGACCACGATGACGACCATCGCGCTCCCCGCCGACCGCGAGTACAAGCTGGTGTCCCGGCAGAATCTCACCTACGCCGACACGGCCTCGGTACGGGACGGCAAGCTGCATGGCCAGCTCCATATCAGCCAGCCGGACGAGTTCTGGTCGGGGTCGAAGTATTTGATCCTGGTGGAGAACTGAGTAGCCGCTATCGGCTATCGGCTATCGGCTATCGGCTGTCAGCTCGTTGGGCGGCCCCCCGGTGTGAGCACCGGGGGGTTGTTCGTTTCGGGCGTCAGGTCGCGCTCATCGCGGGTGCGCCCTGGATCCTCGCCAGCCGGGCGGCGACGCCCAGGAGCGCGTCCGGGCTGAGGGACATGCTATCGATGCCGAGCGCCGCCAGGAATTCGGCGAACTCGGGGTAGTCGCTGGGAGCCTGGCCGCAGATGCCGACCGGGCGTCCGACCTGGTGGGCCGTTTCCACCACCATCGCGATCAGCTTTTTCACGCCGGGGTCCCGCTCATCGAACAGCGGAGCCAGCAGCTCCGAATCCCGGTCGATCCCCAGGGTCAGCTGGGTAAGGTCATTGGAGCCGATCGAGAAGCCGTCGAACAGCTGGGCGAACTCGGCTGCCAGGATCACGTTGTTGGGGATTTCGCACATCACGTAGATTTCCAAGCCGTTGCTCCCCCGTCGCAGCCCGTTCCGCTCCAGTTCAGCCAGCACCCGACGCGCCTCGCCGAGGGTGCGGCAGAACGGGATCATGAGCTTGAGGTTGGTCAGTCCCATGATCTCGCGCACCCGGCGGATGGCGGCGCACTCAAGGGCAAAGCCGTCCCGGTACCGCTCGTCGTAGTAGCGGGAGGCGCCGCGAAAGCCCAGCATGGGGTTGGATTCGGTCGGCTCGAAGCCGGCCCCGCCGGTCAGATGGGCATACTCGTTGGTCTTGAAATCGGAGAACCGCACGATCACCGGCCGAGGGTAGAAGGCTGCGGCGATCTGCCCCACCCCCGCGGCCAACCGCTCCACGAAGAACTCGGTCGGCGAGTCATACCCGCGGCACCGAGCCGCGATCTCGGTCCGGGCCGCCGGGTCGGCGATCCGTTCCGGGTGGGCCACCGCCATGGGGTGAATCCCGATCCAGCCGGAGATCACGAATTCGATTCGCAGCAGTCCGACGCCGGCCGAAGGCAACTGGGCCAGGGCAAAGGCGTGGTCGGGATTGCCCACGTTCAGCATCAGCGGCACCGGGGAACGGGGCGCCGTGGCCGGATCCAGCTCCTCCCGGGTGAACTCCACCTTTCCCTCGTAGACCCTCCCCTCGTCGCCTTCGGCGCAGGAGACCGTCACCAGGGCCCCGGTGGCGAGCGTGCGGGTCGCGGTCCCGGTGCCGACGACGCACGGGATGCCCAATTCCCGCGACACGATCGCGGCGTGGCAGGTGCGGCCGCCCTCGTCCGTCACCACCGCGGCCACCCGTTGCAGCACCGGCTCCCAGTCGGGGTCGGTCATCCGCGTCACCAGCACCTCGCCGGCCTGAACCAGGGGCAGTTCCTCGGGGCCGTGCACCAGGCGTACCGCACCGGTGCCCACCCGTTGTCCCACGCTCTTGCCGGTGAGCAGGACTCGACCCGGACCCTGGCGGCGAAACAGCTCGAGTCGGGCGCCGGCGCGCCCGGCGTGGACGGTCTCCGGCCGGGCCTGCACGATGAAGAGGTCACCGCTCTGACCATCGCGCGCCCACTCGATGTCCATGGGCGTGGGCCTGCCGGCGACGGCGGAGTAGTGCTCCTCGATGGCGAGGGACCAGCGGGCCAGGGTGAGCAGTTCGTCGTCGGTGAGCACGAAGCGCAGCCGGTCCGCCTCCGGCACCCGCACCTCCCGGACGGTGCGCAAGCCGCTCTCGGCGTAGACCAGCTTGACCGCCTTGGTGCCGCGTTCGCGCCGCAGGATGGACCGGAACCCGGCGCGCAGCGTGGGCTTGTGGATCCAGAATTCGTCCGGCGCCACCCGCCCCTGGACCAGGCTCTCGGCGATGCCCCAGGCACCGGTGATCAGCACCACGTCGCGGAAGCCGCTCTCGGTATCCAGCGTGAAGATCACGCCGGCGGAGCCCAGATCGCTCCGGACCATCTTCTGCACCCCGACCGACAGCGCCACGTCCCGATGGGCAAATCCGTGCTCGGTGCGATAGACGATTGCCCGATCTGTGAACAGCGAGGCGAAGCAGGCCCGGATGGCGGGATCCAGGGCAGCCATCCCTCGAATGTTGAGGTAGGTCTCATGCTGGCCGGCGAACGAGGCGCCGGGGAGATCCTCGGCGGTGGCGCTCGAGCGCACCGCCACGTCGGTGGCCGCGTCACCGTAGCGCCGGGACAACTCGGCGTAGGCCTCGGTGACCGCGGGAATCAGGGCCCTGGGGATCGGCGCTTCCCGCACCCGGGCCCGAATCGACTGGCCGGCTTCGGCCAGCGCCCGCACGTCCCGCACGTCGACCCGCGCCAGGGTCTGCTCAATCCACTCGGTGAGGTTGGCCTCGCGGAGATGCAGCCGGAACGCGTCGGCGGTGAGCACGAACCCATCGGGGATGCGCACCCCCTGCTGCTGCAGGGCGTGCAGCATCTCGCCCAGTGAGGCGTTCTTGCCTCCGACCCGGCCGATGTCCGCCAGGGTCACGCTGGACAGGGGGACGACGTAGGCCGAACCAGCATTATCAGTCATATGGCGTTGTCTCGCATTCTCCGCCGAGCAGCGCCGTCAGCAGCTCGTCGGCGCCGTTCGCGATGGGGATCACAGTCGAACCCGATGCCGTTCCTCCGCGTACGACGGCGGAATCTCGACTCAGAGCGATCCCGCGGCAGTGAGACCGCCGGGCGACTCGTCCGTCAGAGCGGGTCAGCGACGCGCGTCTGGCGGAAACTCCCGCAGGATCTTGATGGCGATATCGTCCAGTTCCTCCTGGGAAACCGTCTCGCCCCCGTACTTCGCGACCGCCCCTTCCGCCGAGCCCCGCCAGATGAGCTCCCGGGTCCGGGCGTCGAGAATATCGATCACCAGAGTTCCGGCGAGGCGGCCTCCGGGCTGTCCATAGACCGGCCACCAGAGATAGCCGTAACCCACGTGGTAGCTGCAGGCATAGCCCCACGGATAGGCGAAGTACGGGCTCCGCCATGGCCGCAACCCCTGCCCATACCCATGCCCATACGGATATCCATACCCATACGGGTATCCGTACGGATATCCGTATCCGAACCAGAGTGACACGACTGGCCCACATGGCGCGGCGGACCAGTCTCGCCAGTGGACTTCTTCGGGGGTGGGGCCGATGACGAAGGTTGTGACGAGGAAATCCGGGTTCCCTTCGGAATCGGCGACAAAGCCGCGCTCGTGCAGGCCCCAGTCGACGGCGCGGCGCACTCGGCGCTCGAGAAACGGGTGCGCGGCACTGTCACGGACGATCTTCCCGGAGTCGATCCAGGCATAGGTCCGGAGGGCGCCGAAGTGGGCTTCCTGGTCGTAGTCGGTTCGGATGGGGAGTGAGGCACACCCCAGGGTGACCACGCCGCCGGCAGCCACCCACCCCAGACGTCGCACCCATGCTGCCCCACCCGCTATCGCGCGCATTGCCACCCCCGTGCCGCGGTATCCGCCAGCATGGTATACCGGGGGTCCTGAACACGATGTGAACTCACCATGACAAAGGCCCGGCGGCGGCGTCCTCATCGTTCCTGACATGAGAGGGGAGCGGCTCACCGGAGATTCAGAGCCACTTCACCCGGGGCGTGATAGGGTGTCGGTGAGCAGGCCCCCCGCGCCCCGATCCTGGGGCGGTCCGGACCCATTGAGCAGGCCTCAACGAACGGTCGAACGCATGAGCACCCAGGCATCCGACGACGCGGGGAACATCCCGAAGATTCCCGCACCGGCCTCCCCGCGCACGCGGCGCGCGACGCTGCCCTGGCAGCAGCCGAAGGCGGCCGAGGAGGATCCCGACGCGCCGAGGCGCGTTGCCGCGATCCTGCAGAGTCCCAGTTACCGTGAGGCGGAGCACGATGTGGACTTCCTGCACCGCGATGAGCTGCGCGGCCTCCGCCTGCAGTTGGAGTTTCTCAAGCCCGAGCTGCTGCTGGCCGAACACCAGATCCAGCACACCATCGTTGTCGTCGGCAGTACCCGCATCCTCGAACCGGGCGCTGCGCGTCGCCAGCTGGAGACCCTGATTGCCAAGACGAGGGCCGATCCCGGCGACGCCGAGCTGACACGGGCGGTGAAGGTGGCAGAACGGATTCTGGCGAAGAGCTCCTACTATGAAGTGGCGCGGCAGTTCGGGCGTCTGGTTGGCAGCGGCGCGGCCTCGCGCTCCTGGCAGGCGGTCGTCATGACCGGCGGCGGTCCCGGCATCATGGAGGCTGCCAACCGCGGCGCGTTCGATGCGGGGGCGAAATCAATTGGGCTGAACATCAGCCTCCCGTACGAGCAATACCCCAACCCCTACGTCACGCCGGAACTCTGCTTCAGCTTCCGCTACTTTGCGCTTCGGAAGCTGCACTTCCTGCATCGCGCCAAAGCGTTGGTGGCCTTCCCCGGGGG
>Ga0315273_10003437_pt1 | contig 19080 bp, 28 predicted proteins | sample YL17G02_0_MG_FD_205753 | JGI IMG/M metagenome (GOLD analysis project Ga0315273, IMG submission 205753) | Sediment microbial communities from Yellowstone Lake, YNP, Wyoming, USA - YL17G02_0 | ecosystem: Environmental > Aquatic > Freshwater > Lake > Sediment | place: USA: Wyoming | collected...
CCATTCTCCGTTGTATCAATATATTTTTGATATATGTACCCTTCTTCTTTACTGCGTGGACAATTTACTAACTCGCCATCGTGCAATGCTTGTAATTCTGATTTCTTTACGCAAATTCCGTTATGCGTTTCTGGATTTACAAATGATTCACTATTGAATATTTTTTCTACACGGGATTTTGTAATATCAAAACATCCCCTATTTAATACTCTTTTCGCATTTCTTATATTCTCGTCAATGTGGATATAATCTTTTGTGTATGACCATAGGATAAAGTAATCGTATGGCATTTGTGGATTGTTGTGATATTTGATATTCAGTTCCTCGCACAATGGAAATAATCTTGAATTAGAATCCATTATCTCAGGATAAAACAATATCGTCATTTTATGTGTGGGTGTATTATGAATTTATCTTTTAGGTTTTCCCAATACATAAGATTAGGTGTAATCAACTTATGTTTCCAAAGTATGTAATTAAAACTTAATTGGTCACGGTATGAATGATTTAAAATTTCGTCAAACCATAAACTGCAATGTTTCTTATTGTTTTCCGTATTCCTTCTTACCATCACGCCTGTTTCCACTAAACCTACATTTATTGGCAATCCTTCACTAAAATATTTTCTCATTTGTTCTGTTATCTTTTCCGCAACCCCTATGTTGTGTTTAAGACAAATATACGCTTCTGCGTAAACGCAATTTCTGTATGGGTGTTGCATTATGGAAAATTCCTTACTATAATCCACAAACTCATTTAAGTCGCAATGAATAGAAATCTGACCTCCTACACTTACGCAAATGTCATAATCTATATAATCAAATGGTTTAACCCAACATTTTCTTGCTTGTATCTTATTATCTAACCCCTCATTGATAATGATAGTTTTCCAAACCTTTGAATCGTAATGCCTATCCGAAAATACGATATACTCCCACCCTTCCGAAATAACTGATGGTTCTTTTAATTCATCGTAATTACCAAAAATAGCAGTATAACATATTTTCCTCATATTTTTTTCATTTCCATTAAAATATCCCGAACCATTGCATATAACATATTCTTTTGATTTGCATCTAATTGGAGTTCCTTATTGAGTAACGCATACACATCTGTATATCTTTTTTGAAATTGTGCGTTGTACTTTTTCAAATCATTAGACAATACCGAAAAATAAATCGTGCAATAGTTTGCGAAATTCTGAACTCGTTCTTTTGTAAGTAATTCTTCTTTTTCATTTAACGATTTCAATCTCTCTACATAATGATTCCAATAGGTTTCAATACCCTCTAACGATGCTTCCAAATCTAATGCCTCTAACCTTAACGAATTTATCTTCAAAAAATCTGCACCAACAGAACGCAATTTTTCTATTTCAACCTTGATTAGATTAATTCGTTCTTGGGTAAGTTCCTTTTTTTCTTTAAAATATTTTTCCTTTTCCTGGAATGTTTGTTTTTCTTCTTTCATTTTATATTTTAAATTTTTCGATGTAATGTTTCGGGATTATGATTCCAATTTGATGAGTTGTGTTTTAGGATAATACTGGTATCTAAATACGGAATAATATCACTCCTAAATAAATCTTCATAAAAAAAACTATCAGGATGTTTGTATTCATTCGGTTTGAATCTGAATTTTATATTGTAATTTTTAAATACATCCTTTCGTATAAGGGTACAACCTATTCCACAAGCATACAAAGACACAAGTTTGTTGGCATTGGATATACATTCTCTGAATTTCAGATTTTTACTTGCTCTCTTTTGACCATACGACTCTATTCTGTGAATTATATAGTTTGTTGAATCATCCTCTCCGTGAAAATAAGATGCACTAATTACGGGAATGTTATTGTATTGAGATTGAAATAATAGTGTCCTTAGTGTTTGGGTTTGTATCATCACATCTGATTCCAAATGCAACAAATAATCGTAATCTTTTTTAAGGAAATATTCTCGTATTTTATTATGACTATCGCAAATAAATTCTATCGAACCTCTATCTTGCTGATGAACTCTCTTTGTTTTTATTCCCCAAGATTGTAAATATTTCTCATACCCATTCTCTTTTGAATTATCAACCATCAAAATATCTAACTTGTCTGTTGGATAATCTATTTGTCGAAGGTGCATCAACCATTCGAGAAAAGCATAATCTTTCACAGAACTTGTAGGAGAACCTATAAGTATTCTTGGTAATTCCATTATTCGCAGTAGGTTAATTTGCCTTCCTCCAAAAGTTTGCACATATAGTCCTTATCTCTAAATTGTGGTTTCGGTGGTTGCACTCCTTCTTCTATGAACTCATAAAACACTTTTAACGAATTATCGGGTTGTGGGTGAAATTCCAAACCAATCACTTTGAAGGTCTTTTTTCCATTTGTAAATCGGCAATGTAAACAGAGTTGCATTTTATTATTTTTTTCGTTTATAAAGTTACAATTCCCCTTCGATATGCAATAAAACTTGTCAGGCCCCGTATATGATTCGGAATGGCAAGGTTTAACTCCACGATAATTATCGGGTTTGAAAATATCCTCTGAACGCATCCATACCATACAATCAGATGAAGAAATTATTATATACCAAAAATGTCCTTTTCGGGTATATGGTTTTTTGGACGCTAAGAAATTAACATCAGTATATGGGAATGTTTCCATCGAATCGAAATCAATTTTGACTCTTTTCTCTATTACGAAACGAAAAGTATCTCCGTTCTTGGTTGCAATAATATCTACATCTAATTTTGTCGAATCTATTTTTGAAGCATACCCGTTTTTCTTCAACATTTCATTGATTCGTTCTATTTTAGATATTCGTTTTACTTTCTTCCTTGTTACGATAATGGTAGATGCAACATAAGGCGTTGGTGGTATTGGTATCGGTATTTGGGGTTGTGGTTGCGACTCCATATTAGATTATTTTAATAATTCCCTTGTCAAGTAGGTCGTGAATGTGGGATATTCTTTGCGAATTTTTCTTCCCGTTTTCGTTTTCCAACTCATAACACATTTCAACGGACAAGTTACCCAATTCGTGCTTGCGAATATCCATACCTACGACTTTAATGGGTTTGTCCTTATACAAAATATTATCTCCTATTTTAAGTTTCACATCGGTATCTTCATTGAAAAAATAACACTCTTTTGTCGGAACAACATAGACTGCATCAGGACCTGAATGAGCGTCTGAATTGCACATAACCATTCTACTTTGTTCTTGTATGAATATATCTTGTGAGTGCCTCATTATCATACACGGAGAGGATTGAGAAAGGATTAGGTAAACATAATCTCCTCCATACGCATATCGGATTTTTCGGGCAAGAAAATTGACTTGTGGGTATGTAAAAGAACCCCTTGAACTAAACTGCCCATCCCTCCTTCTTTCTTCTATCTCAAATCTATATTGCAATCCGTTTTTGGTTGCGATAATATCAACCTTATAATCTTCTTCCTTTTCCCTTATTGTGTATCCCCATTTTTTGAGGGTTAATTTTATTTTCTCAACGGTAAATTCGGAAACTTTGTAGTCCTTTTCCGTAAATTGTCGAGTAATTTTCGCACTTTCTTCGGGTGGCAAATAACTTATTGGCATATTTCTTAATGTTTAATCAAATATACTTAATATAATTGATTAACTTAACTATATTTTATTAACATCGTTATCAACCACTAATTCTGATTGAAAAATCACGGGATTTTGCGAAAGATAGTCCTTCACTTCGTCCTCACTATACTGAAACACCGTAGTTTCAATATCATCACATCTTTCTTGTTTTTCTGTCCACTTAAAAATCTCGTATCGTTGTTTATCTATATCCATTTCCCTCAACTTTTGCAATATATCTTCATACGCCACATCGAACAATTTCTGTTGTTTAATATGGTCTTGGTCGGTTTGGCAATGTATTACACCTTCTTTTTTTAATCTTTCCTCCAAAATTTCGGGATAAGGAACTCTATCTCTCGCCATCGTCAAGGCAATCGTATGTAGCCCATAATCAATCCAAATCTCTGTACCCACCTTATTGTCATTTGATTCGGGATAATGGTTAGAACCATACCCAAAACCACATTTAGAGCATCCATCTAACACAAAGTAACCATCACTTCCATATCGTTGCAATAATTTATCGTAATTACAACAAGGGCATTTACCTGATAATGTTTCTGTAAGCATAGTTTTGTTTTATATTGTAAAAGGTTTATTTTTATTTTTTGCCCACCAATCTGCGTGTTTCCAATTTCTTGACCATTTTTCGATTTCTGATTCGGGTTTCATTTTTTCAAGCGCCTCTGTCATTGCCTTTTGCCCTTCGGTTGATTTTAACCAATCCGATAATATCTTCAAGTCCTCATCTGATATGAAAAATCCATTACTCATTGAATGGTTGATTTATTTGAAATGGAATTTGTGTTGTTATAGGTATGGTTGAATCTATTGCACAATAAGTGGGCGAACATTTGGGACAATCGCAACTCAAATTATGAACACAAGAACTGCCATCGAATCTTATTCCTGTTCCTACACATTCCCGACAAGCATCGTGCATACAAGGTCGCCACGCAGGATATGAAAATAATCCTGGAGTTACATTACCCACACCCAATCTTTGAACATTGTTAAGGTGTTCTTCTTGCCTTCTTTTAAGGTCTTGTTCGTAAGATTCTCTGTCCATAGTTTTTTAGATTAAATATCTGTTAAAGGTGATATGATATGTCCGTGTCCATTTGCCATTTTCAAGTGTTCCATACTTTCTTGTTTCGGTATGGTCGCCAAGTATTTTTTGCCTTCAATGGTAAATATCTCTCCGATTTTTATATCTCGATTGGCGTATTCCATTGCTTCCAAAATCTGTTTCACGGAAAACGCCATTCCAATAGGCATCTTATCTCTTTCCCTTATGCTGTCTAAAACTTCTTCTGATTTTGTCATTTTTTGTGGCGATAATTTAATCTATGTTGAGGTTTGCACATCTGTTTTATCTTAATTACATTCATATCCTTCTGGTCGTATTTCTTCCAGGATGCCAACATCTTCTCTTTTGAGGTTCTATCCAATTTTTCTTTTTTCGTTTCTACTATTTGCCGATTTTCGGGGATTTCGCAAAAAGATTGCGTATATCCTGTCGTGAACATAAGTCCATATTGCGTAACCGCAACTCGGAATGACCTTGTATCATTTACACAATAAACTTGTGTCGAACTTGTGTCACGATTTTTGAATGGAGGGTCTGCCATAGTTATTTTCCTAATTGTTTAAGTGCCTGTTTTTTCATTTTCTCCATAAAATCGCAAAAGTGAAGCAAAAGTGCTGGATGATAACCTTTCATCGCAAATGGGTCGGACATCTGCCTTCTAACTACTGCAATAGGTTCTATGTTCCATATATCTTCAAGTTTCTTTATATCGCCCTTGTATTTTTCTTTTAAATATATCTTGAACTCATTACCCAAAGTTATCAATAACGCATTAGATTGAGTTGTTATCCCCTCGCCTTGAAAACTCATTCTGATAAACGCAGGGAAATAAAGAACATTCATTTCCTTGATTGTCAAATTTTTGATTGCCTCTTTGGCTTTCAACATTTGACTATTGCGTTTTTCGGTTTCTTTGGCGATTGCCGATTTTTGTTCTTCGGACAAAAGGTTTTGTAGGTCTGATAGTGATTTCATAATTTATATTTGTTTCCTTGTATTTGTAATAATACACGCAGTTTGCCATCCTTCCATAAGGTGTGTTAAATTTGAAGGAACAATTACATAATAATTTTCTCTTATCATAATAGTCAATGCTTTTATGTGATTATTCCCATCAAATGTTTTTATAGTTTCCCATTTTATCTTATTAATATCTTCTTTATCATCATCACATAAGAAATATAACGATTGATAATTTTTACCTCCCCAATCAATCACATCTTTTACATTGTCGCCATATTCGGCAATGTCTTTTTTAATTAATTTCTGAAAATCTTTTTCTATTTCTTCTTCTGTGCGATTGTCGGTAAAAATTTGTTGAGCAGATGGTTTTGGCAGATTTCCTCGCAAGTAATTACTATATTTTACATAATAACGCCTTGATTGAGTATATAAAAAATAAGGAAACCAAAGTGGGAAAATTGAAAAACCCAAAAGGAATTGAATTAATAATATAAAATTTTTATTAAGCCACTCAAAAGATGGGTATTTTTTTATGAGTGAATCATACTGAATTTGAGTATAGTGAGCAGTTATTGCACCGCTAATTAAATAATATATGATAAATATTTTCATCTGTTGGGTTATATTTGTTTTTCTCCAACTTGTCTGTCGGAGTATGGTGGTTTCAAACAGATGAAATCTGCTTGTAAAATTGATATGTTATTGTTTTTGTGAAATTCATCGGGAAACCAAGTAATCTTTCTTGCCAACTGAAATCTTCCCTTATACATCGGGCGAATAAATTTCGCATAGAAATCATTGTAATAATACCAAAGAGAATTTTCGTTGAAGAAACTGATGTGGGTGGGGTCTTGCCACGCACCTCTGCCATCCGTACTCGGTACTTCAAGAAGAAGAAATCCTCCAGGTGCAAGAACTCTAAATGCCTCGTTAAAACTATGAATCGAATCTTTTAAGTGTTCAAAGATATGGTGTGCTTTTATTATTCCTACCGAATTATCTTCAAAATTCCACCTTCCGTTCAAATCGCAAATAATGTCGGCATCTTGTAAGTCCACCGTTTCATATCCTTCCCACGCACCGAATCTGCCTCCCAAGTCAATCATTCGTAAATTATTATCCTTACTCCAACGAGCTGCCAACTTGTGATGATAATTCAAATAATTAACGTGAGTTTGATTTTGTATTTCGGCATTGAGAAGTTTTACGTTATTAACGGGATGAACTCTGTATAGATACAAACACTTATCAATGAATTTAATTCCTTGCGCTCCGTATTTGATATAAGTTCGGCAACACAAATCGTGGTCGTCTGCCACTTTTAATTTAACATCGTGTCCACCCATTTCGTCATACGAAGATTTTCTCCAACACCTAATATGATTCGGAGCCCATTCTATTCTTCTAAAAGATTGTGGAGAAGGTTGCCAAGAAATCATTTCAATTAATGGTCTTTCCTTCCCATTGTCGTTATAAACAAATGGTCGTGTTCTCCAACCCCAATATTCAGAATAAGTGTTAGGCATCCATATTCCGTTTGACTCTACGATAAATTCGGCAGAGTTAGAGTATGCCATTTGGATTTTCTCGTCTTTAAAAGCATTGGCAACTTCCTGCAAACAATCTATTGTTAGAATATCATCGTAGTCAAGTTCGGCAACAATTTGTCCGGTGGCTTTTCCGCAACAATAGTTTTTCAATTTTCCGATATTTCCTGTTTCTTCACACTTGAATATCTTCACCCTACTATCTTTTATGAATAACAAATAAGGATTGCCCGTTAATGCACCTCCATTTAGAACCAATACCCATTCCCAATTCGTGTAGGTTTGTTTGAGTAATGATTCGTAAGCAACTTGTAGGTAAGTTGTATCGTTTGAATGGAATGGTGTAAATACTGATATTTTCATTTCTTTAATAGTTTGTCAATTTTCTTCTGCAATTTCTCGGCTTTTTCGTACTCCTCATTGTTGATAGCATCGTTCATCTTTTTTTGCAAGGTGGCAATATCGGTATCATCATCATCCTCTTTATCTTTCGTTTTCTGTCTTACTTGTTCTTTGTATGTATTTAATAAATGGAAATTTTTAAGTTTATCATCATCATAATCGAGAACTATTTTTTGATATTCAAGACATCTTGCGTCTTTATAATTCGACCATCGAATTTCGAGTAATATTGTTTTTGTTTTTGGGTCGTTATTCACACACTTCATACTGCATAACCCACCCTCTGCCCTACTCCACTCGATTTGGATATATTCTCCAATCACTACATCTTTAAGGTAACGCCTTGTCGGTTCGGCAGATTTTTTCAATTTGGTTAAAAAAATCGCACACGCAAGAAGAACCGAAATTATTATCGCAAAATATATGGTTTCCATTATTTATTCTTGTTTTAAGAGGGCTTCTTTGATTTTATTTTCAATTTCTTCAGCAAGTTCAACATTATCGTCAAATATCTGTTTTACAGAATCTCTGCCTTGTCCGAGTTTTGTTTCTCCATAGGCAAACCACGAACCACTCTTTTGTATGATTTCGTGTTGAACACCAATGTCAATTATCTCTCCCACTTTTGAAATTCCCTTTCCAAAGAGAATGTCAAATTCGGCAATTCGGAACGGAGGTGCGACTTTATTTTTTACAACCTTCACTCTTGCACGATTGCCAATTACCGCTTCTTCTTCTTTCAATTGTCCTATCCTACGAATATCAAGGCGAACCGAAGCATAGAACTTCAAAGCATTTCCACCTGTGGTTGTTTCGGGACTTCCAAACATCACTCCTATTTTATCACGGAGTTGATTTATGAATATCACACAACATTTTGTCTTACTGATAGTGCCTGTGAGTTTTCTCATTGCTTGGGACATCAGGCGGGCGTGAAGACCCATTTTTGAATCACCCATCTCTCCTTCAATTTCGGCTTTTGGAACAAGTGCCGCTACGGAATCAATTACGATAATATCTATTGCTCCTGTGCGAATTAAATTTTCTACTATCTCTAATGCCTGCTCACCATTGTCAGGTTGAGAAATAAAGAGGTCTTCCAAATTTACTCCGAGTTTTTTCGCATAGGTTCTGTCAAAGGCGTGTTCAGCATCCACAAACGCAGCGATGCCTCCTCGTTTCTGACACTCCACAATGGCGTGTAATGAAAGTGTGGTTTTTCCCGATGATTCAGGACCATATATTTCCACGATTCGTCCTTTCGGCAAACCACCAATACCCAATGCCACATCAAGACTCAACGAACCTGTGGGTATGAAATCTACTTTTTCAATCACGGCATCTGCCGCCATCTTCATAATTGTTCCCTTGCCATACGCCTTCTCCAATTTGTCAATGGTGGCTTGTAGGTTTTTTAATTTTTCTTTGTTAATTTCAACTCCTTTGGTTGATTCTTTTCCTTTTTCTGTCTGTTTGGTTGTCATTGTATTATGGTTTTATTGATTACTTGTTTATTTTGCCTTTTTAATTATTCTTACTGCTCCACTTTTGAAGTGTTTGATAATATCTCCATTCTCTCTCATATAGACCATCGGCAGTCCTTTTCCCCAAGTATCTTTCTCTATTCGTTTTTTCATAGATTTCTTAAATTCTCTTGACCTGAAATATTCCGATAATTCTTTGTCTGATTTTGCTTTTTCTTTTTTTGTCAAATCAGAAGGCAGAACAAACGACTCTGCAATTTCCTTGTCGGACAATCCTTGTTTTTTGAGTTTGCGATATATCTTTTCTCCTTTCTTCATTTGTTAAGTAATTCTATTATTGCGTTTTCAAAATTTCTTTGCGTTATCACTGGACGACCATTTTGCGTTTTAGGAATCACCGAAGGCATTTCAGGACAAATCTCCAATACTCTTGGAATCCCCAACCCTTCAGCCAAAACTGCGAAACTTGTCTGATTAGAAATAAATAATTTTGCCGACTTCATAAGTTTAGCAGCGTCAAGAAAATCGGTTATTTTATAATATTCAAAATTTTTCAAATTCGGAAAACATTGTTTTAGATAATTCACCTCACCCTCTGTTCCAATAAATATTTTTCTCTTGTCAATGGTATTTAAAAAAGTATAATCCATTGCAAGATTATTGAAACGAGCAGTTCTGGCAAACACGATAATATCTTGTTTCTCAACTTTGTCAATATGTAGAAATGGTTTTGTCATATCGGGGAATACACCAAAGAATAAAGAGTTCCAAGTATAAATATCCCCCAATGCTCCGTTCCAATTATACTTCGTCCTCGCATCCATATCAATATCGTACTCATTGTTTATTGCCTCGTTGTATGTAATAACCTTTCCATCTAAACCTTGCGACCTCAAAAATGGAATCAACATCTGCGCTCCTCCGTGATTAACAGGATGCCAATCGGGTATGTTGGGTTGTTGTGTTACAAGATGCAAAAACTTACCTCCCATCGCCTTTATGTATGGAATGGATGCCATTATATCTCCCGCTCCGTGACCTACTTTTACGATTTTGTCTTTCTTGCGTTTCAAATCATCGGTTAAATCATCGGGCAATCGTTTTATTATATCCGAAGGAATACTATCAAATAATTCTGCGTGAAATATCGTCCTTGCATTTTCAGGTTTGCACCAAGTATATTTCATTGGATTCAAATACGGAAAATAAATCATCAGCTGTTTTATATCAAAATTGTCTGCCAAAATGCTCAATCCTGATTGATAACTTATGAAATATTTGCATTTCTTCATAATACCGATAACTTCTTCTTGTGGTCTATTTATGTAAGTTATAGTATGGTGTTTGAATGAGTTTGCGATTTCGTTCAATGCCCACTCATCATAACTCGCACCTATCATCACCAATGGATAATCAATACCATATTTGTCGTAGAATTTATTTAATAGTTCTAACCACTTGTCCGTTTTCCAAGTCCACGAATTATTGCCATCAACATTTCCTGACCGATAAAGGAGTATGAAATTTTCGGGAAGTCCTTCGGGTATCGTGTAAGGCATTTCAAGATTCTTCGCAACGGGTAGGTTGTCAAACTTGTATAGAGAGATGCCTGTTTCTAATTGATGATTGCAACAATAATTAAACTTATCAGAACGACTATCTATTATTTTCTGCAAATCATTTTCTCCTTTCATTATTGATTGGTACTCTGCATAACTAACCTTTTCATAATTCACAAATCTTACCTTTTCCCATTTAGAAACAAATTCCATTGCACGAAACTGAACAGCAGTATCCTCAATATAAAGTATTACAAAACCTATTTCGTCAAACAAGGGATATAGTTTTTGGTAAACCCAAAATATATCTCCAATTCCTTGTACTGTTCTGACTGTGCAATTTCTCATTTTATTTTTTTAGTGCGAATATCATTAAACCATCTTCTATCGTTTTTATTTCCAAATCATATTCGACTAACTTATTCTGAATATCTTCAATCATACACCATTGATTTAAGTCGAATAAGTCTTTCAACATATATTGTCCGTAATATGTTTTGTCCCTGCCATCTAAAAACATTTGAGCATCATCAATAATTATTTTTGGTGGATGTAACCACTTAAAAGACATAATAACATCCAACTCGTCCAACAATGGACATTCATTTGTTACTCCTTTTTTATCCAAATATTGTTCTCCAGAATAATGTGCATCAAGAAAAAATGTTGTGGATTTATTTGGGTTGATTATTTCTTTGAGTTTTTGTGGCGAATCTCCTAAATAACACTTAACGATTGTGTCCTTAAATAAATTACAAGCATTCTCATAATAGGTGTTACTTATATCAATGGTGCGAATTTCTTTCCAATCATTTTTAATTTGATTGTTTGTAGTTCTTCCGTTGTTAGTACCCGTTTCAATGAAGACATCGGACATAAATTGAATAGGTATTTTATTTAATGAACCCATCTTATTTTTGGAATATCGCAGTTAAAATATTTGGAAAATGACTTGTTCCTTTTCTGATTGCATCTTCTACATACTCAAAGTTTACCAATGAATATCCGAAACTCTCCATTGTTTTATCTAATGATTTAATATCATAATGCCAAATATGTTCGTTTGGTTTTCTGTGTTTCCAATTTTGGAAATAAATATCTGCGTGTTCATCGCCATCTACTTGTTGAATTGCATTGTAACTGCAATTCGGAAGTGATATGCAAACATAGTTGCATTTTAGATTTTTCAAGAAACTAATATCGTCAAAGTGTTCAAGAGAATCAAAAAATGTAATCACATCAAAGAACTTGTGTTGGCAATCTTGGAAGTCCAATAACTTTCCGTATGGCAGAGGATAATGAGAAATATCAGTTCCGAATGTTTCCACTCCTGCGTTTTGGCAAATTTTCAGAAACGAACCATTGCCATATCCTACATCAAGAATTGATTTAGGTCTTCCACTTGTAACACCCACAAGATAAGCGTAACGCAAATACGACATCATATCGCATTGAATCCCGTAATTATCATCGTAAGTTTTTTTAACGTAGTCAATATCGTACTTGAATGGTTCGATAATGATTTGTTTGATTGCTCCCGTAGGAAGTTTCTTGTAATTGTTTAACATTTTGGTTTATTGTAAAGTGAATTTATTGCGTCTATATCTTGTTTTTTCTTTGCGATTATATCTGATAGTTGTGTATGAAAATGTTCTAACCAAAACACACCTTCAAAATCAAACTCTGCAACATAATCCTTTTTGAGTTTGGTGTTTCCGTATATCTCCATCGTCATACCATTCTGCGTTGCGTATGCCTTTATGTGATATGGATTAAGTTTTATTTTTTTTGGCTTGGGCATTACTTATTTTTAATAGTTGGTCTTTAAGTGTGTGCAATACTTTTGATTTTAGTTTTTTGGGTAATTCGTATTTGTTTAGAATTGTTCCCACCTCAAATAAAATTGCAATTTTCATTACTGCACAGGCAATTATTTTATTTGCTTGTGATGGCGAAATATATTTTGATTTTTTCTGTGACATTATTCTTGCTTTTGAATCTCCTTCTGAATTAACTTCTGCATTATATCCATCTTCTCCATAAAATCAACATATTCGGTAGTTGTTTTAACTATTCGGATTGCCCTTTGCATTTTTCCGATTTCTTTTCTGTATTCGGGAGAAAGAAAACCATCAGTTCCATCAAGAATTTTTTTTATGTAGGCATCAACTACCTCGTTTGATTCGGGTAACATTAGTTCCATCATACGAGCTTGACTTCTCATAATCATAATCTCGTCTTGTTCCATTAAAAAAACTACTTCTTTCATATTTCTATATTTTTATTTCGGTTTGGTTTTCGTCATTTCCGTACTTGCGTGTTCTTGCGTGTTGATTTTTATCTTTTCTCAAATGACACCTTTGGCACAATGCTTTTAAATTTTCATCTGCATTGTTTGTAATGTCGTGGTCAAGGTGTGCGATTGTTAAAATAATCATCACAAACTTTACTCCGTCCAACGCCATTGCATCTGATTCGTGTCCTTCGGGTGCGAGATTCCAACCTTTCTCATCACGATAGATAAGTTGTCTGTTTGGCACTCCACATTCTTCGCACTTGTCTTTTGCCCTTGATAGTATTCTCGGTCTTATTTCCGTTTTCCAATTCGCAGGATATTTTGACCAATCAACAGGCATTTGCAAATATATTAAATCCTTAGTTAAGTTAATCAATTAAGTTATTAACATTGTTAATCATCTTCTGTATTTATTTGACTGTTGTTTGTAAGCAGGGCAAGTTCCGTGTTTTGACCTACAAGATATTGTGAGCATTGAAAACGCAAGAAGAATTATAATTACCTTTTTCATCTTCTCCGTTTTAAAAAATACATTCCCACAAAACCAACCAACACTATCATCGCAAATGTTAAGGTATCTTTCGGCATTACAAATGTTTTATTATCTGAAATCTTTATTTCGATTTCGTCTTCGGTAACACATTTTACAACCTTTTCTTTGCGTTTGAATTTCGGAAATTTTGGCAATTTTATTTTAAAATCAAAAATCCTAAAAGACCTATTGGTTAAATAAATTGCATACACCAACTTTGTCAGTAGTCCCGATATTGCAACACAAATAAATAAATAAATAAATATTTCCATAGTTGTTTTTTTTAAAATCCTATGTCGCTATCATCTTCTACTCTTATTGGTTCTGTGAAATCACGATAACCACTCGTCTGTTGCGTTGGACTCTCTGTTACCACTTGATTAGGCACGAAAGAACTTGAAGGTGCGACATATTGAGAGTTTGCCTCTAATGGATTAAACCCTACTTCCCCACCAGTCGGCTCTGCATCTAATTCAAAAAACCTTGATTTAAACCTATCGAACACAAAGTTTACTTTTCCAGGTATTCCGTTCAGTTTTTGTTTTTTAATTTTTTGCGAAGAATAGGTACACCAAGAATCTTTCGGGTCAACGAAAAAGTTTGGTCTGTGATAACATAAAATATTATCCAATTTATTATTCCACATCGCTCCTCCCGCCAAATCGTACACCGAAGGTTCGTCAAATATTCTTGCAGTTCCCGACTTTTCGGGTTTGTTTGGGTGAGCGCAGATGATGAAAAATATATCTTGATTTTGTGCAAACCTTTTTGTCTTATTCAAAAATATTTCAAGATAATGGTCGTCCCTTCCTCTGCCTCTATCGTGGGCTAATTGATTAAATGGGTCAACCATAACGCCATCAACTTTGTGTTTTATCATAATCTCCACAAATCTTTTTAAAATATAATCGGGTGTTGGAGAATCGTCTTTCGGATAAACATAATAGAAATGTTCGTTGATAAATTCTTTTGCTTTTTCTCTTTCTTCATCGGTACAACAATTCGGATGCGTTGTGTCAAATGGTTTTCCTGCGTACATCTCTGCAATATCTTGATAAAAGAAATCTGCAGGACTATTTTCGGGATTGAAAATCGCCCACTTGTATCCACAAAAAACAGATTTCATCAACATTAGTTGCAATGCCATTACAGATTTTCCGTGATTTCCGTATCCGTGAATTACAGAAACCTCTCCCCTTCTCCAACGAAAATGATTATCCAAAATTGGAAAGTGTGTTGTTTCTCCTTTGACAATTCCCTTGCGTAATCTTTCTTCAAGATTATCATAAACATCTTTGAAATAAATTAAATCCTTAATCGGCAATTCGCAATCAAAAGTCTTTTCGTCTAACACTTCACTTGTTTGCGTGTGTACGATTTGTTTTTCTTCAAAACGAGCCATACCAAATTGTACGGAATAATTTTCGTACACGGATTTGATAATCCCTTGTAATTCTTTTACTGAAAATTCCGTTCCGTGAAGGAAATCCGCGGCAAGAAAACCCAATGCACTATCTCTGTCAATTCCTGTTCGGTTACAAGCGGCAACCATTCTCATTAAGAAATTATTTCTATTTCCCTCAACGAACATTTCACCTTTGTTGCCAATCCATTTTTTTAATTTCTCATAAATCTTTTCTTCATCCGTAAGTAGAGATATATTTGTAGTAGAAACAGGAATTGGTTTTGGTTCGTATTTCTTTTGTTCCACTACGGCTTCGTACTCTAAACAAAATTCTTTTCTCATCAATTGTGCATCCCAAGATTCATAACACACTCTTGCCTCGTTGATGTTTGCAGCGTCAGGATTCACTTCAAATCTTTCAAAATATTGCAACAAAGATTTATAATGCTCTCTGTGTTTATCTCGGTATTTTATTTTCGCAAGTGCTTTCACTCCATCGCCCGAAGGAGAAACCCAACACGCAAGAATAAATGGTTCTTTGAAAATTTCTTTTTTGAGTTCTGTTGCATTTGTGGTGTGGTCAAAATCCAAAATAACATAACCCGAATGTTCAACAAGTGAAGCATTCTTTCTGTCGGTAAATTCGCCAGAAAATAACACACTCGGAAGTCTGCCCTTTAAGATATTTCGTTTATCTCTATCTGCCTCAAGTCTGACCTCTTGGATTAGTTCTCTTGACTTGCCCGTTTGTATTCGTTCTAACGCCTTGTCAATGGTGAGAAAAAATGGGATTTTTGCGTTTACATCTTGGAATGCTGTAATTTTCATCTTATTTTAAAGTATTAGTTAATCGGTAATAGACGCTCTGTGACGCATTTCTGGGGGGGTACAAGGCATTATCTCCCACTTTTGATACCATTCCCCCAAACCAAGTATTTTGTACGAAATTCGTCATAATGTAGAATTTTTCATTTTTTCTAACCACGCAAGTTGTTCCCTTTCGGACATTTGTTCCCAATAAAAACTATTATAACCTTTCGGACAAGGGATGGTCTGTTTTGGTTTCGTAGCAAGAAAAATTCTAATCCATTTGTAAATCGTAAATCCGTTTATCACAAATTGATTTTTATCGTACATCCCCTTTACTCCGTTTGAAATAATTTTAATTAAATCTTCTTGCGTTAATTTATCTCCAAAATCTTTTTTTATTTCTGTCACTAACCACTTCCATTCCTCTTTCGTCAACGAATGAAAATTATTTGGTTTGGAAACATTCGCAATAATTAATACATCGAGAACTTCGTTGTTAGTCAATGTCGCCAATCGTATTTCTGATTTCTGCAACTGATTTCCCCTCTGTAATTGATTGTTTTCCATTTTTTATTGAGTTGATAATATTATTCAAATTTGAATTTATCTGCGTAAGTTTTAATTGTTTCTGATAGAATCTATCCCATTTTTCATAGTGAGCAAATACAAAATCCCACATTTTTGTCGTTTCAAGATTTTTATCACTAACGATATTTTCTCTCACGCTTTCGTTGTCTTGAACTTGAATTTCAACTTCTTCTTCGGACACAAAGGGATTATCGTTGATACTGCGTAGATATTTTACAATCATCTTCAATGCCCTTCCATCACCACCATCTATTTTTGGTGGAATACCAACTTTCATTTTGTACCAATCGTAATAGGTTTTCATAAAAACTGAAAACAGAGGGTCTGTTTTTTTGATGCGTTTCATTTTCCGTTATTTTAAATTTTGCGTTCGGTTTAGTCCTCAAACTCGTTTACACATTTTTCCGATTTTTTTTTGCTCTTTTTTTCTTTTGTTTGAAACCCTTTTTTTAAAAAGCTTTTTTTCAAAAAAAATTTTTTTCAAAAAAAAAAAATTTCCGTTTACTTTAGTTTCCTTTAGTTTAGTTTACTTTACTTTACTCTGGGGGATATGACTTGTAGAAACGGGGTTATGGGTTGTAGAAATGCCATTATCCCCTGTATCCAAGTTGTAGATATTGGGTTTTGAGGGAGTTTCTACACGCCTATTGAGGTACACCTCTGCGATGTTGTCAACAAAGTTCTGACACCAAATAATGCGATTTTGCCATAATTTAGCATCTATGGCATCCAACCTACATAATAAATCGAGTATCCTACAAGTTATATCCTCTGATAACCGAGTTTTGGCCTGTAGAAACTCGAAATCAACTTGATTTCGCACATCTAAATAGTGTCCTTTTGATTTTCCGAGCAATTCTAACAACTTAAACCAAAATGCGTAACCATCGTTTCCAAACTGTTGTTCGAGGATAAAAATCGTCCTTCCGCTGTCGCAGGAATGAGGGAAATAATCAACCGTTTTTTTCTTTGGTCTTGCCATTTTATTTGCGAATAATTATGCCTCCTACGGTGCGAAAAAAGTGTCTTGAACGGGATGCACTCCCACACTTTTTTGCGACACTTTCGGAGGCAAGCCTTGAAGCCCTTAATGAGAATAAATATTTTTTGTGCATTACCGAGAAAAAATTGTTGTTCAAGAAACAGAGTGCAATAGTAAATTAAATTTTATTCGCTCAAACACTTTATCCAACCAAAACTTATTAACACAATGGTTCTTGTGGTACGAATACCACCCATTTACATAGGAGAATTTATTTTTTAATTGGGATAGAACCACCTTCCTTATATATCATAGATTCGATAAGGGTGGATTCCTCTACTTTCATCTTCACTCCGTTGAGGTGGTCTGTTTCGTGTTGCCAAACTTGAGCAACCAATCCCTCAAACACCCTTCCTTCAACCTTATTTCCATCCATAGTATAGTAGGACACCTTTATCTTCGGACTTCTTTTCGTAATTATTTTCTTGCCATCCCAAGATAAACATCCTTCGGTTTTTTCTGTTTCAACTCCAATGTATTCATCAATGATTGGATTTATTATTAACTGCCAACCCAAATCATTATCTAATTTGTTTTCAAATAAAGATACAATTCCATTCAAGGCAAACACTCTGTACATCAACCTTTTTCCATTCATACTGACTTGGTTTGATGCAACTGCTCCTCCCGAAAGATTATAAGTAGATGAACAGAAATTTAAAAACCCTTTCAGTTCCTCTGAATGTTTTTGTATAAAACCATCTACATCATTCATCTTTGGTATGCGAGGAGTTTGTTCGTTGGGTATCATCATAAATTTATTCTCTTTCACCTTGCCACCCTTCGCAAACTTTTCAGTATTCAAATATTCTTTTAACCATTTTTTTCCACCTTCAATATCATTAAACTCTCCGTTCTCTTGTGCTTCAAATCCTTTATCAAGTATTATCTTGAATTGTTCGGATGGTTTTATACCCAATTCAATCAAGTGCCTTCCCATAAGTATCGCCTTCATTTGTTTATTGAGAACATCGGCTTCGGCAGAAAGTTCAATCAATTCTTTTTTTCCCGTTGCCTCTTTCGGTTCTGTACCACGACCATAATTGTCTGCATCCATTACATAGATGAGTTGTTGGATGGTTGCAGGATATAATCTATTTGACAATTTTTTAACTGCCTTGAGTTGTCCCTCTCTCTTTGGTATGGAACTGATATTAACTCCTGCCAAATGATTCGCCACCAAATTCGCAACAGGAAGATAAAAACTTTCGGGGAATCCAATTCGTTTCATAAACTCCTTTGACATACCTCCACCCATTGATTCGTGTCCTGCAGATGTGATAGTCATACGACCTTTTTTCATTTCCTCTTTCGTACATTCAGGTTTGGCAATATCGTGCAAGAGAATCGCCATTACGAGAATTACCTTTTCATCGCCAACGATTTTTATATCCTCAACTAATCTATCCATTTCCCAAATAGTCATTTCGGTATGTATCTCCACATCACCTTCGGGATGATATATCTTATCTTGTGGACATTGTTTTAATAATTTCAGTTCGGGATAGTAATCAATAAGTCCCGAATCACGCATAAACTTAAATATCAAATCGTGCCTTATTCCTTTCTCTGCCCATTTCTTCCATTCTTCGTACACTCTTTCTGTTGACAAATCATTAAAATCACTTGTCTTTAACATTTCCATCATCAATTCATTTGTAGAAGGGTGAATAGTGAAGTCAAATCGTGCTTGGAATTGCATCGCCCTCAAAATTCGCAACGCATCTTCTTTAAATGCAAGTGAAGTG
>Ga0315273_10003438_pt1 | contig 19078 bp, 31 predicted proteins | sample YL17G02_0_MG_FD_205753 | JGI IMG/M metagenome (GOLD analysis project Ga0315273, IMG submission 205753) | Sediment microbial communities from Yellowstone Lake, YNP, Wyoming, USA - YL17G02_0 | ecosystem: Environmental > Aquatic > Freshwater > Lake > Sediment | place: USA: Wyoming | collected...
TGTATTGAGCCATGATCCATTTACCCGGTTCATCGGCAAAGTCGATTAATGGCGCGAATCCTTCTGGTGCGGCTCGTTGTATAGCGTCTTTCTCTTTCAAGAAAGCTGGAATATCAATATCAGAGTTTTCGCTTTCTGATATGATAATGTTTGCCGGCGATATTTCTCTTTTCGATGCCGGCTCAAGTTCTTGGTTGATATGGTCATGTTGGTTCTTCGGTTCTTTGGTCGCCATGATCTAAATCCTTTCTTAGTATAAATTCGTTTTTTACTAGAAACTCGTTAATAATATGATTCAACAATGACGATACCGATCTCCTCTCTTGTTTGGCGGACCTGTTGAGAAGTTCCCGCGTTGTTTTTGAAACAACAGCGGCGACAACAACTTTTTTGCGTTTGGATAACACAAGGTTACGCCTTTCTCTATTCGGTTTTTTCCTTTGACGTATTATTGGGCGCTGGTTGGCTTTCCGGTTTGATTGCGTCGTCAAAGGTATTGGAGATAGATCTGATCAAACCGGCAAACTCTTTGAGTTTGTCAAATTTGCTTTTTGGTGTGTTGGTTATCAGATAGGACAAAATCGGCGCTTGAAGCTTAGGGAATTCCCGCACCAATCCTTGAAGTCTATCAAGGAATCCTTCAACGGTCATGCTAGCCGGCTCGGCTGTGTCTTTTAGTGATGGTATATTTTCAGCGGTGTCAATGAGTGTATCGATAATCGGTTCGTTTCGTCTTGGTTTCGATCTCGGTCCCTCTTTGCGTTGTCGGCTGTTGATAATGCGAGAAACTGATGAAACGTCTAACCCGGTTTCTTGAACAAGTTGTTTTTGAGTAAAGCTGAAAACCTTTGCGGCGGTTCGGATAGCATTGTCCCTAGCATCCTTGTCAAGCCGTAGACCATGGCCGACATTTGTTTTATACTGGTGGAGAAACCTTGCGCCGGGGTTGTCGATGTTTCTGGTTATCGCGTCGATTTCCTTTTTTTTGAGTTTTTTCGCAACTTGCAATCGGTGCGCACCATCTATCAACTCGAATGGGAACCATTTTTTGGCTTTAACGTCTTTGGTTTTTTCGCCTTTCACCTTTGGTTTCTTTTCTGGTTTTGGCGTTAAATTTTTACCGATCTCGATTTCGGGGAAAGGCCATTGGATCGTTTTTTTACCGACAAGTTCACTCCAAGATGTAACGCCGTTGTGCGTGGCAACAACGTCAAGCAAGTCTTGAACGTATTTTGATTTAATAGACTCGCGAATGTAATGCTCAGGTAAAACAATTTCAGAAATTTTAATCGTTGCCATTTTAAAAATTCCTTTTCTATTGGTTAACTGGTTAATTATTTATTTTTAATTGTTGTAAGGGCTGTTTCATCACCATTTCATAGATTGAAACAAGCTGGCTATCGACGCTAGGAAAACAGAGGATAGAGGCTAGCGCTGATTTATAAATCCATTCAACCGGCATAGGAATACAATTGATGATGATTGCGGCTTTACCCATATCTGGTTGGCCGGTTATTGGATTGATATATGGCCTAATACCGACATCGACAATAGCAGGGGCTATGATCTTATCGTTATCATCTGATGATGGCGGATAATTGCCTTGTCTTCCAACAATGCCACTTCCACTAGACAGCATTCCGTAGATATAAACTATAACTTGCTCCATGATTAGATTTCCTTTTTGGTTAGGGTTAATTCTTGGCCTTTGCCTAATCCTAGTTCGCAATCCCAATATTTGAAATGCCAATCGCAGAGGTATGCCCAAGTACCGGAACAAGCCTTGATCCTTACATCATACCTGGCGACACCGTTTGACGGATAGCCGTTAGAATGAGTAAACGCACATTTCGGAAGTTCATTCATTTCAACTTTTCTTTGCATTTTGCAAATCTCCCTTTCCTTGTTAATTTTTGTAAGAGATTAAAGGAATTACAAACTCTTGTCAATAGATAAAAGGAATTTATAGGAATTAAAATAAGATAATTATGTAAATAATAATAGCTTGACTTTTCAATAGGTTAGATATAATAGTTAATCCTAATTATTTATGAAAAAAACCGGCTATATCGATAAATCTGGAAAACTTATCGAAAAACCTATTTATGCCGATAAATGGGGAAAGATTATTGAGATTACTCGCTATCGCGATACCAGGCCGGGTAAACGGGGAAGATTCGTTAAAGCTAGTTCGGTAAAAAAATTCAAGCGATGGTTGCCTAAAAGAGAAGTTGAGCTATATCGCGAAGTCGGTGGCAAACGATCAACGCCAATAAAGATAGAAAGACCTTCAACAATTATCAAATCTACTTATCCCGGATCACCCGAAGATTACGATGGTAATATATTTGAAATGTTAGAGGATACTAATTTATTCACGGCTATCCATTCATTTTCAACGGCTTTTGTGAATATTAGAGGTTGGATTGGCACACAAGAAATAAAAATTCAAGGTGAATTTGAGCTTGGCGAACATAATCAAGCAGAGCAGCTAACGATGTATGTCAAGGAATTATTAGCAAGTTACAACATGAGAACCCAATATGATTTAAAAGTTATCAAAATGTCAAGCAAATCACGTCGCGCAGCTAGTCAGTTAGATGAAGTTGAAGATATGACAATCACCGTTACCTTGAAAAAATAAGTTCTTATGAATGATTCTTTGCAAAATGCAAAATTAATGCGTGAATGTGAACATAAAGAAATATTATTAAATCGTTTTATCGTAACTAATGAAGATGGTTTAGAATTTGCAATCTGTAAAAAATGTTATAATAAATTACGGCATTTGAAAGGGTTAACATTCAGACATGGTAGCCGTTGATACCGAAGATGATTCGCAGGGGAATGTTACCATTATTAATTTTTTCGATGGTGAATCCCATTCAACTTTTATTGGTGAACATTGCCGCTATAAAGCTTGGGGACATTTACATAGCATCGCTCCTAATATCGTTTGGGCTGTCAACGCTGAATATGATTTAATAAATATCTTTGGTCCATGGATCGGTAAATTGACTACGTTGCAGTATGTCAAAGCTGGTCTAATGCGAGCCTCTTATCGTGAAGCGGCTATAACCTTTTTAGATACCATTCGCCATTGGCCGGTTAGCGTTGAAGGTATGGGGAAGATTATTGGTTTAGCTAAATTAACAATGCCGCATCTCGGTTGTATCTGCGATGATTGTGTTGAGTATTGTCGCCGTGATACGGAGATTACTTGGCGTTATGTCTATGCAATGCTTGAACGATATAATGACTTGGGTTTAACATCGCTACGTTCAACTTTGCCGTCTATGGCATTTCAATTATTCCGTCAATTTTACCCTAACGAATTCCCATCGATACCGGAATACATTAAGAATAGTATGCGTAAAGGATATTTCGGCGGGCGCGTGGAAATTTATCAAACCAATGAAATTGACGGACCAATCAATCACTATGATGTTAATTCCCTGTTTCCTAGCGTGATGTTAAGTGAATCATATCCTAATGTCGATTCTCTTTACGTTACGGAAAAACCGGATTTTGCTAAAGAAGGAATCTTTGAAGGTTGGATTAATTTACCTAGTTCTGATTTTCCATGTTTACCAGTTCGATCAAGTGAAATTCTTTTTCCGTATGGTTCATTATATGGAAGTTGGCCTTATCCAGAAGTTAGACAAGCCTTGAACGACGGTGCAGAAATTTTATCATGTAAGCAAGCAATAGAATTTGATGAAGTTGAAAACCCGTTCGATGGTTACGTTAAATTTTGTTATCAAAAACGTTTGGAATCGATTAACGTAATCGATAGTCAGTTTTATAAATTATTGCTTAATTCTTTATATGGAAAATTTGGATCGCATAACGAAATCACCGTCATTTATAACGATGAAGAAAAAAGTTTAAGCGGTGAATCAAAGCAAGCCAATATTATTTGGTCCGCTTATGTTACTTCCTATGCTCGATTAAAATTGCTTGGTTATCTTAGATCGGCAAGTAAAAATTATTATACCGATACCGATTCATTATTCACGCCGGACAAACTACCTACTTCAAGTGAAATTGGCGCTTTAAAACTTGAAGGTATTTATTCTAAAGCTTGGTTCAAGGGTAATAAGATTTATTGCGTCGATGGTGTTGCTAAATCCAAAGGTGTGCCAAAAAATAAAGCCATGGAATTTTTTTCCATCGGTCGGACTATCTATCGTAAACCTTCACGGTTGCGTGAAAGTCGGCGGCGTGGTATTCAAGCGAATATCTGGAGTGACGTCGCTAAGGAATTCCTTAAGAGTTACACAAAAAGAAAAATTGAATCGAACGGTATAACTTCACCGTGGGAAATTTCCGAATATCACCGATTTATGAAAAGAAACAATTATGAGTAAAATTTGGCGATGTTTTTGTCAATCATCTTCCATTCTTATTATTTGCTCCATAATCCGGCCATATCCAAAGACTTTTGCAAAATGCAAAGATTGTCATAAAGAGCTAGTGTTTACTAAACATGGAATGTATGAGGATACACGCGATGAAGCATCACGCTATCTTGCTCCAAGAAAGTTCGATTTTAAGCGGTACTTATCTAACAACGGAATACAATAAAACCGTTAGCGATAACGATATTCCCGATGTTGACTTATCCGATACCTTTGCATATTTCACCTTAAGAGAAATCCGCGATGAGTTGAGAAAAATCGGTTTCGTTGAGGTCTTTTCAACGATACAACAGCCTGATGAACATGGTAGGATTGTTAATGTGCCAATCGGCCAAGTTTCAATCTTGGAAATGTTATTAGCCGGTACTGCCATGATAACTATTTTCTGGTTTAGCTTGAGCGGATTTCCGGTAAGACAGAGCATTTACGAATTGAGAATAAAAGAGGAATAAACATCATGGCAAAAAGTTCTCTTGACGATACCTTCACTTATGAAGCTGATGAGGTTATGGAAGTTATTGCGGCTTTACCGCAAAAAGAACGAAAAATAACCTTATATAGACTCAATCCGCAAGGTAATAGCGCTTACATCGATGAATTTTTTCCCGAAGAATTTTCACAAGCCGTTATCAAAGAAAGATATGGTGGTGGAAAATACATGGTTCACGCTGAAACCTTGGACGGTATGAAAAAAATGAGATTCTCGATTGAAGGGGAATCCAAGATTGCCGGTGCTCAACGAACTATTCGGAAAGTTGTCAACGGTAAGGCTTATTTAGTTTCTGTTAGCGAAAAAGAGATCATTGACAAAGCCATTACCGGTCAACCGCTATTCGATGATTCGCTATTAATGGGTACAGAATATGGTGGACGAATGATCCCTAACAGTGAAGGCGCAGCATCGACTAATCAACTGTTAATGCTTCAATTGCAGAGATTAGAAGCAAAGTTGGAATCTTTGCAAAATGCAAATCACGGCGGTTCAAGACGTGAATTTTATGAAGAAATGGCATTGCTGAAAGGTCTTTTTGCATCGGATAGACCACAATCGGACCAAGCACAATTAGCTGAAATGTTTAAAAAAGGATTGGAGATTGCCGGTCAAGCTTTTAATGGTGAAATGCCGGCTGGAAATCCATGGCTGTCAATTGTTGAAAAATCAATCCCGATTCTATCTCAAGCATTCACTCAAGTTATGAATGCACAGCGAAATATTACGCCAATTCAACAGCAACAGGCTAATGAAAATGCAAGCTTGTTAAATGGCGGAATATCGGATATGTTGCCTAACTCAACGGCAAAGCTTATGCCTGCAAACAATTCGCCGAAAATCATCGAATCGATCAAGCCGTTTTTACCGCAACTTATGCGTAGCGCGGCAACCGATCAAGACCCGGTGCCATGGGCTGAAATTATCACTGGTCAAATACCGGAATCTGAAAAACAAACAGTGGTAGACTGGCTTAGCAAGGAAGATTACTTTAAAGACTTAACGGCAATTGAACCCGCTATATCTTTACAAGTTTCATGGTGGCATGATCTACAAAACGCTTTATTAGATATACTAACCGGACGAGGAGAAGAAGAACATGACGAAGAAATCAAGCAATGATATTCCGGTTTTTGTTTTTCTTGGTGTCGGTTTGTTCGTTCTGTTTAAATCGAAAATAGGTTCAACCGCTATTACCCCGAATCAAAAAGCGGTTTCCGCGATGTTACCGCAATCGCCGACAACCGGAACATCAAGTTATAATGCTTGGGTTCAACAATCTTTAAACAAGCTTTTTCCCGAAGCTTATCTCAAGATTGATGGCGTTATCGGGCCGTTGACACGCCAATATATAATGAAATTTCAAGAAATGTGGGGAATCGTCGTTGACGGAATCGTTGGGCCGGAAACCGATTACAACTTGAGATCGGCGCAAGGTCAAGTCGGTTATATCGAACAAGGTTACACGGCTCAAAACACCTTTGGTTAGTAATCCTTTATGGTTTGGCTATGGCTATTCCATTTTATGATGAGATCGTAACGGTTGCCAATCAAGTTGGCCCGCCAACCGGCTTAGATTTTTCCGGTTGGTTATCTTTAATTCCGGCAATCATTCAAAAAGAATCAACTTTCAATCCGAATGCGGTTAGCTATACCGGCGCTGGATTAGGATTAATGCAAGTCAATCCGGCTATCTGGTTAAAAATTTGGAACATTACCAAAGAACAACTTTTCGATCCCTACACTAATATTTTCATCGGTTCAACCATTCTGCGCGATTATATCAATCAGTATGGTGTTACTGGTGGCCTTGGTGCCTACTTTGCCGGACCTACTAATCGGCTATCTCAAGCCGCAGCAATCTACGCTTCAACAGTTTTAAAATTCTGGAATAGTTTTAAGAATTCCATTAGTAGAATCATTGGCGCGAGATCGAGTAGCCAGTTCTATTTTGTCAATTCTGCTAGCGAAACCGATTTAGTTAGTCAATACCTAGTCAATGATTCTGGTAGATCGGAATTAACCTATACCGATGATTCAACCGATTGGTCTAGTTTTTTGACTGTTGCCGGATTCGCGTTGATCTTACTTTTGGTAATTGATCGATGAAACCGAAAGATCAAATAATAGAAATGGAGTTGGATAAAGATGCAATATACAAGCCAAATTTGGCTAAAACAAGAAACCACCAGGCTACGGAAAAAAATGTTAAGGGAAGAAATCGTAAAAGTATTTCTACCAAAAACATCGAAAAATATAGACCTAACCAGCTTGAAATTCTTGTTGATCAAGCAATTAGTCAACTCGAACATGAAACACGCCAGCTAATTAAGAGTCTTTTTCGATAAATCTTTGCAAAATGCAAAAGAATTTTACTTGGATATTGTTGGGTTTGGCAATCGCTTATTGGTTTTTTAGCGATAGCGCGAATTCTTTGCTCGATAAATGGGCCGAAGCTATCAAACGTTTTGAAGGCTGGACAACTTCTAGCTTGAGTTTTCGTAATAATAATCCCGGCAACTTAAGACCTTCAATTGAACCATGGCAAGGTCAAATCGGCGTTGACAGTAATCATTTTGTAATTTTCGATAGTTATGATAATGGTATTCGAGCATTAAAAATGTCTTTGTTTAATGCTGCAACCGGAAAATCAAGAATTTATCATCCTAGCGATTCACTCTATGATTTCTTTGATCGTTACGCGCCAACATCGGATAATAATTATCCACGCCGATACGCTGAGTTTGTCGCCGCACAACTTAACGTCGATCCCAACATTCAAATAAGTCAATTAGTTTAATGTTGCCTACTGTTCCAATATTTTATTCTCAACTTGGCGGCGATGATGGCGTATGGCAAACCTTGCAGCATATGACCAATATGGTTAACGCTTCATACACCCACCCATGGATAAGAGAAAGAGCGAGAACCTTAGTTGGACATTGTAAACGCGATATGCTTTGTGAAAATAGAACGTTACAAGGTTGGGTTAATGGATCAATGCAATTTGTGCGCGATCCTACTGGCGTTGAATCGCTTTTCGATCCTGTTAGTTATGTTGAAACTTCTTTAAGACATGGCGTTAAACCTGGCGGAGATTGCGACGATTTATCGATGTATTTAGCATCGCTTTTAAAATCGATTGGTCATTCACCATATTTTAAAGTTGTGTCAAAGTATGGAAGTGACTTTCATCATGTCATGGTTTATTGTGATGGATATGACCTTGATCCTACCTTATCTTTTGCCGGTTATAATGATGATAATCTGCGTGAAGGATATTTTAAAATTTAACCATGTATTCTAACCAACAATTAGGCGATTTAGGATTAGACGTTAGCGCGGCTGGCATAGGCAAACAAGCCGGCAGCATGGTTGCGTCTTTTGCGGCTAAAACAGGGGCGATGGAGCTTGCAACCATTATGGGTTTTGGTTCTATGGCCGGACCTATCGGAATGGTTGTTGGCGCGGTTGTTTCGATCTTGATGGCGATATTCGGCGGCGGTAAGAAACCTAAAACGCCAGTTTTTGGCTTGCTTGCTCTTATTCCCGATGCAGATAAAGAAAAAATAACCGTTAGTCGAATGCTTGATTTACTTGAAAAAAGAATGATTGACTTTGGGTGGGGCGCGCATTTACCGTCGCAACAAGAAATTTTGAGAGTTGGAACCTTTGTAGCGAATCATATAAATAGTCAACCAATTGGTGCCTTGGCTATTACATCTGGCGGATTGCCTTTGGCACATGACGACGTAGCGCACATAAACTGGGAACAAGTTAGAGCAAAGACCGTTGGGTTAGCTTTACCATTCCGAAAAATCCTAGAAATTGTAACTAATTCGGAAATAAAATCGGCGATACTGGCAAGCCCGTTGCCATATACTTCTAGTAGTTCCTATTATTTTCAAATGGCCGGTGAAACGCCGGGTAAAGAATCGCCAGCCGGCTTTGCTAAAAGTTGGTGGATTAGATTAGGTATTAGTCAGAATTATGACGCGGTTAAAATATCTGGCGGTAAAGCCTTGGGCGGATCGTTGGAACAAGGATTTAAGTCAATTCCAAAAAACATCAACGATATTTTCATCAGTAGGGCCGGTATCGATGTAATGAACGGAATTGTTACCGATAAAGATAAAGCAGATAAGGCTTTCAAACCCGTATCAATGATCGATTCGATTGGATCGATTGCCAATTTTCCCGCAAGCTTGTTATTTTTATTGGTCGGCATTATAGTCTTATCCAAGCGCCGGCAAGGTTAAAAGATATTTGCAAAATGCAAATCGATTGGAGTTGATTTATGTATCTAGGCCAAGACGAGAATTTCAGTTTTTCCCAAGTAACCGCTTACGATCCTAATATAACTCCTAATGTCTATTCGGCTATGAGCACAGACACTTGGTCTAGTGGTTCAACACCATCAACAGATTCATGGTGGAGCGGTATCACCGGCGCATTAGTTCCAATCTCAACAGCCGCGGCGAATATCATTCGGGCTGTTACCGGCCAATCCCCAACGGCTCAAGCGCCAACGGGCTACACTCGAAATCCGCAAGGTCAATTAGTCAGATTGCCAGCACAAGGTTTTGATTTTCAATCCTTGTTACTTCCAGCGGCGCTAGGAGTTGGCGCTTACATGCTTTTGAAAAAGAGATAAACCATGTATCACTTAGGTTCGCTAGGCGATCTTACTCATACTCAAATGGCGCAATTAGCAACGGCTCAAGCTTATGTTGCCAAATGGGAACCTTTTTTAGTTGGCAAAGATATTAATAGGTATCCAGCGTTAAAAAGAGATTTACCGATTAAAAGAGCATTGATTGCGCAGCTTACACAATCGACAACGCCAACTCCACCAGCGCCAACACCAACACCAACACCAGCGCCGACACCAGTTTCAACTGGTCCATGGCCGATACCGGCTATATTTCCCTCTGTACCTGTTAGTTCTCCACCCGTTGTTACAACGACGGAAACACCGGCAACACCGGGTATTGATAATAAATTGCTGTACATCGGCGGCGGATTATTGCTTTTACTGTTACTAAGATAATCATATGGCAACTTATCTTTCACAATTGGGCGATGAAGATAGCGATTTACTGGTTAAACAAATCATCGATAATGCTCGGACTATTTGGCCGGTTCAAACAACGGAAACCGAAGCATGGATCAATAAAGAGCTAACCAAATACGGCATTTCTTATGCAAAATATCAAACCGAGCAAAGTTTAGCCGGCTGGCTACAATCGCCGATTATCTGGATTGTTGGAATTGTTGTTTTACTAAAGATTTTAAAATGACAGCCGCCGAAGCTTACGACCATATCGCCGGAATTTTACCTGATTTTCAAGCAAAAGGTGAAATCCTCTATGTCCAACTTCACGCCGCTAATATTTTACGTTCTGAACTTCGCCAAGCTAATCTTGATATAAGTGAAATCGACGCTATCTATCAAGATATAAATCAAGATATAAATCAATGGGTATCGATAAAAAATAAACTTCAACCGTTCTTGAGTTTTTTTGGATATACCGGATTAGGTATCGATCCCGTAACCTTAATCACGATTGGCGCGTCACTTATAGCAATTTCCGCTTTGCTTATATCGTTTTACAATACCAATAAAATTGACAGTCATTCGATAGCAATTAAAAGACTTTCAACCTATCTTAATTTGACACCGGAAGATCAAGCTATCGTTGACGACGCAACCGCACCAAGTATTTTTAACTTTGGAGCATTGGGAAACATTGGGAAATATCTTTTACTTGGTGGAGCAATTTATTTAGCGATTCTAATTTTCAAGAGGTAATTACATGATACCTTGGAAGTGGAAAGCATCGTTTAAACTTGAATCAACGCTTCATAGATTTTTTCGTTGGATCAAGTTTCGTTATTGGCTAGGTTTCAAAATGGGTTAATCTTTGCAAAATGCAAATAGATTTCCCGTATCATTGGAGTAGTAAAGTGCATGTAACAAGCTTACCGGAATTTAAAAAGATTCTTCGCGAAGTCTACGCTAGCGGTCAACCGCGAGATAGCGGCGAAGCATTGCAAATGGCATGGGTCGAATTCCGTAAAAAGCATCATGGCGGAACCGTTACCGTTCAACAGCGCCGTTATGCTCAACGAAAGAGTTTTGAGAACCCTCGACCGAAACTGTCTTTAGCTCCAAAACCCGGCAAGGTTATTAAAGTCAAATGTCCTATTTGTCGGCGATTACTTGCGCCTGGTGAAGGCTCGCATTTTCATAATCCGGCTGATGGTTTTAAGAATGATTTTTATATTGTCTTTGAAACCGATAGCAATAAACCAATCAAGGAATTTCAACGGTTAGCCAATGCTAGAAAGTTCGCCAGTAGGATGATGGCGAAACATGGCGTAGGATCGTATTATATCCAACGCTATTCGGATTGGCATAAGAAAAATCCTGGTTCTAAATGGCATCTTGCTAAAGCCACGGTTGCACACCAAAAAGCAAAAGCAGCGCCGGACAAAGAAGAACGAGATCATCAAGTGGGCCATTTTGAGGCCCATCTTGAATCGGCGGAAGTTTCACGAAAAGATGGAATAAATCCCATTGCCATTTACAATCCGCCAAAAGGAAAACCGTTGCCGATGGCGGTTATCGAAATTCGTTATAAACGCACAAGCGGGGACCATGCCGGCCAATTATTTAAGCATCATTTTAAAGTTAAGCCAAGAGTTTTTGGCCTTTCCGATGGATCGATTTTAATTAAAGGAAATCAACGGCTATGGGGAACGGCTTAGAAAATCAAAAAACATTTCCATTTCCGTCACAGAAAAAGTTTAGTGAAACAGGTAGCGCACCATTACCCGGTCAACGCTATGTCGGTCTTAATAAGTCAACACTTGACTTTATTGTTAAGTTGACGGAAACAAATTTTTTTGGTACTGTCGAAATCAAATTCGATGGTGGCAAGGTTGTTCATATAAATCAGACTAGGAGCATTAAACCGTGATAAGCCCATTCTGCTTACATTGTTTAAAATTCGTTGAAGATTCAAATCTTCATTTTGTCAAAACCGGCCATGAAACTTTTGAAGACCGCGAAAGGCCAAAGGAACCGCAACCCGAACAGGAACAGGTAACCGGATCGGATTATGATCCACCTAATCCAAGTGATTAATTAACTTTTTCCGGCTATCGAACAAATCGAGGCCCGCAGATTCTTAAATGAATCGCGGGTTTTTTATTTTTATAAGACAAGGTGCAACATGGCCGAAACGTGGTTATTGAATCCGAGGTCTAAACATAAACGAGTTAAAAGACGCGGAAGTCGGAAGCGCAGAGTTTCCAAATTACAACTTGCCGCGAGAAAGAGGTTCATCGCTATGGCTAGAGCAAGACGGAGAAAAAGTCCGCGAAAGCGCACCCGTTCGCGTCGTCGTGTAAGACGTAACCCGGTTATGACGATGAACCCACGTCGTCGTCGTCGTCGTTCGGTTAGATCGCGTCGCCGATCAAGCCGGCGTTATTCACGCAATCCGCCAGCTATGCGCGGCATGATGAACGACGTTCTATATGCCGGTATAGGCTACATGGGCACCAAGTTTGCGGTTGGCGCCGTTTTACCGGCTATCGGAATTTCAGCAAGTCCGCCGTCATTAACAGGCATTGCCGCAAAGTTTGGCGTTGCTTATGGCGTTGCGTTTCTTGGCGAAAAATTCATCGGATCGGGAAAATTTCAACCGATTTTTATTGGCGGCGTTGTTTCCGCGATTCAAGACATCGTTACGCTGTACATCGCTCCGTCAGTTCCAGCACTAGCCGGCATGGGCGCTTATTATCGTCCGTCGTTGCCGGCCCCCCGTAGTTTACCCGGTTCTGGTATGGGTGCCTACGTTGACAATTCGCTCGGCGCGGAAGATATGATTTAATTTCTTTGCATTTTGCAAAGAATCACCATTGACAGCTTTCAGTGATGAAAGTCTTTAATTTTAGTCCGGCTGGCAACCGCTAACCACTGCCAAGAGGAAAATATGATTTTCGACGTAAACAAATTAAATCCCGAACGTGCCTATCTTCGACTTGGTTACGACATGGTAACCGGAAAACAGATTCACCGTTTGACCCGTTTTATAAACCATCGCGGGCCGATGGCCGAAGCTATGCCGAACGTTAGGCTAAAATCAGTACCGACAAACGATCAGCTTAACAATGTTGTTACGCCAATCGCGCCCGGCCAACCTGAGGGAATCGCCTGGACATGGTTCGATACTCAAACCTATGTCAGCGCGTCGTCAACTCAAATTGACTTCTTCCAGACCATTCAAAGCGATAAGACGCTAGGAAACATGCAGGCACAAGGTCAAATGCCAAATCCCATGTTTTTTCAGCTTTATCACATTATGGTCTATATCGACATTGGGCCGTCCGGTTTGGCCGTCGCCGCTACTATCGGTACGCCGCTATTAGGCGCATTGAACGACGTTCGGAACCTTATCAACGGTTCTCTTTCTCTCAACATCGCACAGAAGGATTACTATCAGTCAAAGATCAGCATGAATCCTGGCGGCGTCGGAGTAGGATCGGCACAAATCAACATCGCCGGAACCTACACCAGCGTTGACGGAGATCAAACCCAATACGGCAACAACGGCGCGGCGGATATTCGCGCCCGTAATTGTTTTTGGGGTTTGATCGTCATTCCGCCAACTCAAAACTTTGTCGTTCGCATGAATTGGTCATCGGCCTTGACCTTGAACAACGGCAATACGCCAATTGTCGCCGCGATGGACGGTTATCTATTCCGGCGTGTACTGTAGCATTCGATCTTTTAGGGTTTGCCGGTTTCCCCTTGTTTAAGAAAGTAACATTTCTTTACAGAAGAAACCGGCCAGTTTAGAAAAGAGGAACCAATATGCCATCAGAATTAGATACAGCTATTCTTGCAACTCAATATGGCTGTTTAATCGATCCATTCATTTATGAGATCGATCTATTGCCAGCGGTTTTGAGTGTTACAACTAGCGGGAGTTTTGTAGTGCAATCCGACGCTGCTTTTTCAATTTGCAAAACCACGGCGTTGATTACATCGATAGCAACTCCACCATTGTCAACAACATTGTTGCAACCTTTTGGAAGCGGCGTTGATTCTGCTTTTCTTCCATTTCTCATTACGATGACCGATCAAGGCGCGGGAAGAAGCTTATCTAATTCCGGCGTGCCATTAGATTCGGTTTTCGGTACAGCTAGGAAACCGTATAGCTGGCCTACTCCAAAGGTTTTAGATCAAAACTCATCGTTTAGCGTTGCCGTTCAAAATCTCTCAACGGTAAGCTGGAATGTGCGAATGAGTTTCCACGGTTACAAAATCTTTGGCAATGTTGCCGCTTTTGTATCCAAGATCAAACCGCGATAAACGGTTATGAAAATTACTAATCGGCGATATAACTTACAAATACCGTTACAACCAGATATATCGGATCGCGGTCCATCCGGTACGCCACAACAACGCGAATATCAGGCATTGGCGAATCAACCCGGTGTATCACCTATTGATTCATCTATCGCTAATTTTCTTCGCCAAATTGCCGAAAATTCAAATATCGCAAATACCTTACAGACCATCGGTCTTGGCTTTACGCCACGTCTTGTCACGATACTTCCAGCTAATGGACCTAATCCGCCAACGCCGATAGTTATCAACAATCAAGCAGCGCGTGGTTACATCATTCAAAACCCCGGAGAATTATCCGGCTTTTCCTCACAGGTAACTTTTTTCCCCTCGTTGCTTCGCGTGCCGGCAGTCTATACAAGCGCCAGTTTCAATGTAAGCGGAGTAGAAACAGCAAGAGCATTCCTTAACGTTACCGTCTTCGTCGCCGGCGCGACGTTAACCGTCGATGCTGAAACTCAAGACCCATTATCTGGTGGTTGGGCTATTTCACAAGCCGATATTTTTAGTGGATCGGTAGCCGTTGGGACTTACTATGCCAACATCGGGCCGCTTGGCGTTGATCAAAATATTAGGCTAGTTGCCACGGTCGGAGTGTCTAACTTAACATTTTCAATCTCAGGATTACTTAAGGGAATATCAGCATCGCCTGTCGGTTCTACCGTTTACATCGGCGGTCAAGATGTTAACACAACGTTTGGATTTTCAATACTTCCTGGTGGAAAGGAATATCTTTTCCTTCGTGAAAATGTTTCACTTTACGGAATAACGGCGGTTAATTCGCTCGCCTTAAAGGTGTTTCAATTACAATAGGAAAGGAAGCCATTAATTAGGCTTTTGCAAAATGCACAGATTCTTCAAATCAAAGCTACTTTTAGGCGGAATTATTATCGGCTTTCTTGCTGGCGGATCGTGGCTAGCTTGGTCCGCAATACAATACGAAGTCGGACTTAATACTTTTGATACCGACACCGTTGGAAATTTTCGTTGGAAAAGAGTTATCGGCGCTAACGCCTTAAGAAATTTTGTAGCCGGATCGGCATCTAATCAAGGGATTCCCGCCTTTGTAAAAGCAACGATGAATTCGCTAGGAGATATCAATAGTGAATGCACTGGACAAACCTTAGAATGTTCATCGAATAAGGTTGTACTAGCGCCGATTGGAGTAGCTCCACAGGCGGCAATGACTTCATTTAAGCCGGTAGTATCTGGAGTTAGAGTTAGCCTTTCGCCAAGCGATCCAGTAGACGGTCCGCCAGCATTCGGCTTTTTATATCGCGGGACAAATTCATCTGACGTATATGGAAACTTTCAATTAGCGGACTCAATACGGGGAATATCAGCAACTAATTTAACTGATACAACTAGCGTCGGGACTTCAATGAATGTCCCTCTTTCTACATGGTCGGTTACTAACACGCCAGCGGCGGCGACCAAGGCAACCGCAAGCAAAGCGGCTGGCGGCGGAACCGTTCGCCATGTTGCTACAAGTATTAGCGTTTGCACGGCTCAAGCCGGCACGGCACAAACTCCAATCGCGATAAATTTACGCGATGGCGCAACAGGGGCCGGAACCGTCTTAAGAACATGGAAAATGTCCAGTATTATCCAAGATTCAAAATGCGTTGAATCATCTGGTCTTGCCATGATCGGAACCGCCAACACAGCCATGACAATCGAATTCGGTGCCGCTGGCGTTGCCGCTTCCGAGCAAACAGTTACCTTGACAGGCTTTTCTGTACCATGACAGCTAACAACCCACTTCAAGATTTAAGCACCCTAGTTCGCGCTGTTGAATTACCACAATCTCAATATTCCGAAGTTGCGGCGTTGAGAGATAGATTCAAATCCAATGGACCATTTTCCGTTAGTTCTGTAGAAACTCAAATCTTAACCGCTAATTCGTCAACCATAACTTTTTCAAATCTCAACGGCGATGTTGATGGAATTTATTTACTTATCGCTCGATTGAAAATCACGGCGAATTCGATAGTAACTCTTAAACCGAACGGCTTAGCCACTAACCTATTATCAGAATGGACCGAATCTATCGCCGGTGTCGGAACATCAAGGAATGATAGAACCGATTTAATTCTAGCCGGTGATAATGGCGGCACTATGCTTGCAAAAACATTTCAAGCACACTTTTACGCGAAAAGTGGAGTAGTCCGAACCTATACAAGCACCTATGGAGTGGCTAGCAGTGATAGATATTCCGTTGGATCGTCGGCAGGCTATTGGAATGAAACAGTAACCAACGTTACTAGCTTGGTAATAAATTGTAGTGCGGCAAGCGGCTTACTCATAGGTTCAGAAGCTAGATTATACAAATATCTATAATTCTTTGCAAAATGCAAAAGTTATTCAATGGCGGATCGTACATCACCCCTACAAGATTTAACAAATCTAGTTAAATCTCTTGAATTACCAATAACCGAATTTACCGAAGTACAAGCTTTACGAAATCGCGTTTTACTTGCGCTAATTGCGCTTGGTTTAAGTACCGGATCGTCAAGCGCCGGAACTATTCAAAATTTCATTAACTTTGCAGATGGCGATAATCTTCAACCGGATTATATTGAACCAATTTTCAATTCTAATCCATCATCGATTATCAATACAATCATTCAAGCAATACAAGGGTTACTCCCTGTTGAAGTCGATGAACCGGAATTACCATTAATTATTCCCGGCCACGATGGCGCTATAGGTCCAGCCGGCCAAAGCGGACTAGCCGGATTAGATGGATTAGACGGCGAAGATTCTTTTATTCCTGGTCCCGTTGGTCCCGTTGGACCAAGCGGAACCGGAACCGTTGCCGTAACCAAGATAACACAAAATCTAACCTATGCTTCAAAAACACAATCTATAACAATTACCGATGCTCTTATTGTTCCAACTTCAAAGATTATGATTTCTCTTGGAACCGGGTTAGATACCGATACTAATTCAGATGACATGATCGATATCATAGCCTTGTCAACTGTTCCACAAACTGGTAGCTTCTTGGCTAGAATGAATTTCTTGACACCTATCGGCGGGCCTTTCACTTTGAATTACATTATAGGTTGATAGCATGGCGATACTCTACGACGCGCGGGGAAATGAAATTAGGACTTCATTTCCCGATATGGTTACCAATGAAACGGTAACCGATCCCAGACCCATAACAAGTATTATTGGTTCACTAAATGCCGAAGTCCTTATGGATATTAATGGCGCAATTATAGCGTCTTATGACATAAGAACAGCGGCAGCAAATCTAACTTTTCTTTTTGAAGGTAGCATTGACGGATCAAATTTTTTCTTAGTTCCATCTTATGTTAAATCTCAATTGTTAGCGGGTGTAGCTCTTGCGGATCAATATATCCCGTCCGTCGTTGTAGCCACAACACAATCAGGCGATTACATTATAGACGTAGCCGGGTTACGCAGAGTGCGTTGTAGAATCAGCGCATTTACATCGGGAACAATTACCGTTGCCTGTAGGGCATCGATAGCCAATTACATTTCTTATAATAAACTTATTCCATCAATCTTTCATGTTACCGGCACGGCGGCGGCTAATACTGGCGTAACAATAACATTGCCAGCGGCGGGAGTTGGAATGTTTCACTACATTACCAATATTCATTTAACCCGCAACGCTACAGCGGCGCTAGCCGGCACGGCGACACTTGTTCATACTAGCACCAACCTACCAGGCAACCCGGCATGGTCGGTTGGGAATGCCATGGCGGCAGGCGGAACTCAACTCGATTTAGACTACACACCAACGACACCATTGAAATCTTTAATCGCTAATACCGCAACAACTATCATAATGCCAGCGGCGGGAGCGGCGGTTTTAAATCGCGCAAATTGTAGTTATTATATTGGTGTATCATAATAAAAAAGAAAGTATCTTATGCCTAACGCAATCAGTAGAATTTACGGACCTGCTTTAGTTGCGGCTGGACCAGCAACTATTTACACCGTACCAGCAACAACATTGACTCGGCTTAGACAAATTCACATTGGCAACACGGCGGCTGGAATCGTAACTTTTACGTTATCTATTGGGGCTGACGCGGCAGCAACTAGATTGTTTCCTCTTACTAGCATTCCAGCCGGCGCAGCACAAGATTACTTTTGGGACATGCCAATGACAGCCGGTGAGATTCTTACCGTTTCATCCGGTACGCCAAATATTTTAACGTTGACTATTTCAGCTATCATCAACACGCTAGGATAACAAAATTTGCATTTTGCAAATAAAAGTTTATTATGAGTAGGTCAACACAAGTAAACAAGATAAATCCATCAAAGGAAAAAGAAAGACATAATCATGTTTGTCCAGCTTGTAAAAAACGCCGACGTTGCAAAATTGTTTCTTGCCGTAATCTTATCCGCCGTCTTTGCGACTTATGCCGAAGCGCAAACAGTAACGGTTGACATTAACAAGGCGCAACTAGCAATTAAATATGTTGCTGGCGTAACACCCGCAGATGGATTAAACGTCAAATGTGGGCCTACCACTGGCGGGCCTTATTCGCGCATTACTCAAACGGCAATCGGTACAACGCTTATACCAATTTTAAAAATCGTCGGCGGTAATGGTAATTGGTTTTGTGTTGTAACTGATTTTGTCCAGACGGCAAGCGGGCCGTTAGAAGGGAGGGGAAGCAACGAGATAAATTTTTTCGCCGCAACCGCACCATCCGGCATAATCACGATCTCAATAATTCCATAATTATTAAAAATGTT
>Ga0315273_10003440_pt1 | contig 19072 bp, 18 predicted proteins | sample YL17G02_0_MG_FD_205753 | JGI IMG/M metagenome (GOLD analysis project Ga0315273, IMG submission 205753) | Sediment microbial communities from Yellowstone Lake, YNP, Wyoming, USA - YL17G02_0 | ecosystem: Environmental > Aquatic > Freshwater > Lake > Sediment | place: USA: Wyoming | collected...
CGTCGCCGGTGAAGAGCAGCTCCTTCGCCTTGCGGATGCCCACCACCCAGGGCAGGAACATCGAGACCACGCCCGAGCCGAAGCGGATGTCGACGTAGCCGAAATACGCGTCGTCGGACGCCACGGTCAGGTCGCACGCGAGCATCAGGTCGGTGCCACCGGCCAGGCAGTACGAATGGACCTGCGCGATCGTCGGCTTCGGGCAGTCCGTGAACTCGAGCATCCGCGCCGTCGACGCGACGAGCTCCTCGTGCCAGCGCCGGGCGTCGTGCTCGCCGCCCTCGGCGTCCTCGTTCAGGTCGTAGCCCGAGCAGAACGCGCGGCCGGCACCCCGCAGGATCACGACCGAAACGGAGTCGTCCTCGCCGGCGGCTCGGATCGCGTCCGAGAGCCCTTGGATCAGATCGCCGTTCAGCGCGTTCAGCGCGTTCGGGCGGTTCATCGTCAGGCGCCGTACGGGGCCGAGGTCCTCGACCAGCACGACGGGCTCGATGGTTGTCTCACTCACGCCTATCCCTCTTCCCTTGGTCGGTCGCCGATGCGGCGAGAGGTGCCGGGAGCCTAGCAACCACCCCCCGGGGGGCGTCAGCCGGCGAGCAGGCCCTCACGCTCGAGCCGGGCGCGGAACCCGGCGGGCGACGTGAAGAGCTCGACCGCGAATCCGAGCGCCGCGGCTGCCTCCACGTTGCGTGCCGAGTCGTCGACGAACAGGCACGACGTTGCCTCGAGACCGAACCGGTCGAGCAGCCGACGGAACGCCTCGGGTGACGGCTTGGCGACTCCTTCCTCACCCGAGACCACCACGCCCCGGAGCCGCCCGAGCACCGAGAATCGCGCGCGCGCCCTCGGGAACATCTCGGCCGGCCAGTTCGTAAGCCCGTACTGGGGAACCCCCGCGGCCGCGAGCTCCTCGATCAGCATCACGCTCCCGTCGATCTGCCCGGCGAACATGTCGTCCCATCGCTCGACGTAGGCGCGGATCAGATCGGCGCGGTCCGGGAAGGCCTCGACGAGCTCGGCGACGCCCTCGGCCATCGGCCGGCCCTCGTCGTGACGGTGGTGCCACGCCGGCGTGCACACCTCGCCGAGGAACGCCTCCGCCGCGTCGTCGTCGGGCAGCAGGGTCCGGTAGAGGTAGCGGGGGTTCCAGTCGATCACCACCGAGCCCAGATCCCAGACGACCGCGTCGACGCGCGGGGTCATCGCAGCCGCTCGAGCACCTGGGCGGCGGCGCGGCGTCCGCTCAGCAGCGCCCCGTTCATCGTGCCGTGGTAGTCGGGCCCCGCGGTATGTTCGCCCGCGAACGCGACCCGTCCGACGGGCTGGGAGAACGTGGCGAGCCGGTCCCACGACGCGTTGTCGAACGCGGCGTACGACCCGAGCGTGAACGGGTCGTCGGCCCACGCGAACATCACCGGCTCGCTCTCGAACGTCACATCGGGGTTCATCGCGCGCACCGCGTCGAGCCACGGCCCGACGCGGCCCTGGTCCGCGCCGAGGGCCGACTGCGCGGCCGGCGACCCTGCGAACGAGACCACGCATCGGCGCGGCGCCCCGTCGTCGCCGTTCGCCGCCCAGCACCACATCGAGGTCTCCGAGGATTGGCGCGAGCGGATCGACGGCCTCCCCTTCGTAGCCACCGCGAACTTCGAGGCCACGCCCATCGGCAGGTCGCGCAACGCGGTCGCCAGCGGTTCGGGCAGCGAGGGAGTGAACCCGAGCCGGGCCGCGATCGGCGCCGGCACCGCCACCACGACGGCGTCGGCGCGTTCCTCGATCGGGCCGACCCGCACCGCCACCCCACGATCGTCGTGCTCGATCGCGTCCACGACCGAGCCGAGCCGGACGTCGTGGAGCTCCCCCGCGATCGCCGTCGCGAGCGCCTGGTTCCCGGGCCCCATCCGGAAGAACCGGCCTCCCGGCGGCGCCGCGAACGCGTGCTCCCCGTCGGTGACCCTGAGCGCCACGAGGTCGAGATCTTGCGCGCAGGTCCCGGCGAGCCGGGTCGAGACGATCCGGCGCGCCGCACCCTCACCCGGCACCCCCGCGAGGAAGCCGCCGAGGGTCCCCACGGCGGCGTCCTCCGGCGTGAGGGAGGCCCGCGCCGCCGAGGCCGCCGCGAGGAACACGTCCTGAGCCTCGAGCGAGGCCGCGCCCGCACCCCACGGCTCCCGCCGCCGATAGTCGGCCCCGGTCTCGGCCAACGCTACCCCGAACCGGTCCGCCAGCTCGTGCACCGTTGCGTCGCCTTCTTGGATCCACTCGGCGCCCAGCTCGACGATCGCGCCGTTCGTGAGGGTCACGGACCAGACCCGCCCGCCGACCCGCTCCCGCGCCTCGAGGACCGTCACCCGGGCGCCGGCTGCCTCGAGCTCCAGCGCCGCCGAGAGCCCGGCGAACCCGGAGCCAACCACGATGACCCTCGCGTGCGTATCCATACGTGAGACGGACCTTTCGGACTAGTCACTTCGGAGGATGGGGCCCCGCGGCTTGCATAGCACGGGCCGCCTATGGTACTCAGCGCCATCGACGTTTTGAGCCGTCGCTCAGGCCAGGGGCGCGATGAGGGGGAGGAAGTCATGAGCAGGCACCCGATGGAGAACCGTTTCAGCCGCAGGCAGTTCATGCGTCGCGCCGGAGGCGCGGCGATCGCACTACCCACGATGAGCGCGATCCTCGCCGCGTGCGGCAAGCCGGGCACCACGTCCGGTGACGACGGCTCAAGCGGCAGCGCAGAGCGTCAGATCGCCAGGCCCGACGACCCGGTCACGCTCCCCCTCAAGGGCGAGCCGATCCCGGCTGACACACCGATCGAGGCCGGCGCCACACTCCAGGTCTACAACTGGGACGCCTACATGTACAAGAAGGTCCTCAAGGACTTCGAGGACGAATTCGGCGTGACGGTGGAGTGGACGACGTTCAACAACCAGGAGGAGGGCATCCAGAAGCTCGTCTCGGGCCAGGTCAAGCCCGACGTGTTCTTCTCGACCATCGACTACATCTCACGCCTGGTCGAGAAGGATCTGCTGCTCCCGCTGACGCACGAGCTGTTGCCGAACATGGAGAGCAACGTCTGGCCTGCGTTCTCGAACCCCGGCCCCTTCTACGACGTGGGCTGGCAGTACACCGTGCCGTACACGATCTACACGACCGGCGTCGCGTACCGCCGCGACCGTGTCGATGACGCGTCTGCGGCGGAGCAGGGATACGACCTCTGCTGGAACGCCGACTACTCGGGCGCGATCAGCTACTACGACTCGTACCGGGACGCCCTCGGCATGGCCCTGGTCCGCGGCGGCGACATGGACCCGAACACGGGAGACCAGGCGTCGATCACCGCGGCCAAGGACTCGATCCTCCAGATCCTGAACGACTACAACGGCCGCCTGACGATCAACGGCACCTTCGCCAAGCTCCCCGAGGGCGAGTTCACGGTGTCGCAAGCGTGGTCCGGCGACATCGTCGGCGCGAAGTGGTACCTCCCGAAGGGGACATCTGAAGACGTGCTGGGCTTCTGGTTCCCCGACGACAAGGTGGGCCTGATCAGCAACGATACGATCGTGATCCCGACCACGGCCCAGAACCCACGGCTCGCGCACGAGTTCTTGAACTTCTTCCTGGACGAGGTGCACGGCTACGAGAACTTCGCCAGCTGGAACGGCTACCAGCCACCCTTCACCTCGATCAACCCCGGCAAGCTGATCTCGGACAAGGTCGTGCCGCCCGACCTCGAGAAGGCCGTCGTGACCGAGGAGATGTTCACCAAGGGCCTGGTCCCGGGCGAACTCACCCCCGAGGTCGACCAGCTATGGCTCGACGCGTGGAACGAGATCCAGGCGGGGGGTAGCTAGCCCGGGTGGAGGCAACGACCCCAACGGCCGAACCCGAACGGAAGGCACGGCACACCAAGAGCGCCGACCAGCGTTCCGGAGCGTGGTACCCCCGGTGGTACTGGCCTTCGTTCACGATGCCCGGGTCGCTCTGGCTCGTCTTGCTGTTCCTGCTGCCCTTCTACACGGTGCTGTCGGTGGCGTTCGGGACGGTCGAGCCGTTCTTCCGCACGCCACTGCCCGTGTACCAGCCCTGGTACTGGAGCTTCGCGACCTTCAGCACGACGCTCGAGAAGTTCTACGTGTCGCCGGCGATCTACCAGCCGGCGTTGATCCGGACGTTCACCTTCGTGTTCGCCGCGAGCCTCATCTGCCTGATCGTGGGGTACGCGGTGGCGTACTACGCCGCGCGGTTCGCGGGCAAGTACCGGGTATTGATCCTGGTACTCCTCGTGGCGCCCTTCTGGATCAGCTACCTGATGCGGATCTACGCCTGGCAGTCCCTGCTGCAGCCCGACGGCTACGTCAACGCCATCCTCGAGCGGCTCCATCTCATCAGCGACCCGGTGCTCTGGCTCTCAGGCAAGCCCATCACCGTGATCCTCGGGCTCGCCTACGGCTACATCCCGTTCATGATCTTGCCGCTGTACGGCTCGCTCGATCGGATCGAGGGGAGCATGCTCGAGGCCGGACGCGACCTCGGGGCCAGCCCCTCGCAGACGTTCCGGCGCGTGACGCTACCGCTGTCCAAGCCCGCGATCCTGGCGGGGCTCGTGATCGTCTCGCTCCCGATGTTCGGCGACTACTACACGAGCAACCTGCTCGGCACCCAGCGCACCTCGATGTTCGGCAACCTGATCGACACCTCCGTGTATCAAGCCGGCCAGGGACCCGAGGCGGGGTCGCTGGTCCTGATCCTGATGGTGATCGTGATCGTCCCGATGCTCTACTACCTGCGCGAGACGCGCCGCGCCGCGGAGAACGCATGAGCGACATCGTGATGGCTCCCTCGACCGCCGCGCCGGCGAAAACGGGGATCCGTGGCTGGCGCCGGAACCCGTGGCGCAAGCCGCGGGTCCTGCAGGCCGTGACGATCGGCTACCTGCTGTGGTCGCTGATCCCGGTGGTGATCGCCGTGATCTTCTCGTTCAACGCGGGCCGTTCGCGGAGCACCTGGCAGGGGTTCTCCCTCCGGTGGTGGACGGGCGACCCGTTCGATTCGCTCTTCCACGACCCGACGCTCCGCGCCGCGATGCTGCAGACCTTCCGGCTGTCGTTCCTCACCGTGCTGATCGCCGTCCCGCTCGGCACGGCGTTCGCGATCGGCATCGACCGCTGGCACGGCCGGCCGGCTCGGCCCGCGAACTTCGTGATGCTGCTGTCGTTCGTGGTGCCCGAGATGATCCTCGGGGTCTCGCTGTTCCTGCTGTTCACGAACCTGTTCGCAAGCCTTGTGCCGTTGGGGACGGCGGCGCAGTGGCTCGGCCTCACGACGTTCCAGATGTCGTACCCGGTGATCATCGTGCGGGCGCGATTGCTCTCGATCGGCCCGGAGTACGAGGAAGCCGCGATGGATCTGGGCGCGAAACCGGGTCAGTCGATCCGCCGCGTGCTGCTGCCGCTCCTGTCGCCGGCGATCCTCGCGAGCATCGCCGTGGTCTTCGCGGACTCGGTCGACGACTTCGTGATCGTGCGGTACCTGTCGGGACCGGCCAACAGCGAGCCCCTCTCGGTCAAGATCTACTCCGCCGCGCGCTCGTCGCCCACACCGGCCGTGAACGCCGCGGCCACCGTCATGCTGCTCGCGACCATGGCGATGATCATCGTGGGGTACCTGGTCTACCGGCGGTACGCCAAGGGCACGGGCGACGCGGGCGACATGGCCAGCTTCACGCAGCTGTAGATCGAGGCGTCCGGGAGGCCCGGGCCGGGAGGCTCAGCGCCCCTCGGCTACTCCTCTTCGAGCTCGCCGCTCGCGATGACCGGGGTTCCCGCCTCGGGAAGGACCCGCAGGGCCTCCGGCGGGAAGTGGGCCGTCACGGCCGCGCCCGAGGCGTAGGGCAGCGCATCACCCTCGTTCTGCTGCCAGGCCTGGATCGTCTGACCGGCCGCCAGATGCAGGATCACCTGGAGCACCGAGCCCACGTAGACGACCCGTTCCACCATGGCCGGCACGTGGTTCTGGCCGGTCGTGCCCTGGGGGAGCAGCTCGACCCGCTCGGGCCGGATCGTGATCTTGGCGGCCCCGACGGTGTCGGCATCGCCTTGCCCGGCCACCAGGTCGAACTCGCCGAGCGCCACCTTGCAGCCGCCCTGGCCCGTTCCCGAGGCGTTGGCGTCCATCAGGTTGGACACCCCGAGGAAGTCGGCCACGTACGCGGTGGCGGGCTCCTCGTAGATCTCCTTCGGGGGCCCGACCTGCTCGACGCGGCCCTGCGACATCACCGCGATCCGGTCCGACATCGTGAGGGCTTCTTCCTGGTCGTGCGTCACGTAGATGAACGTGATACCGACCTCCTCCTGGAGCGCCTTCAGCTCGATCTGGAGGCGTTTGCGGAGCTTCGCGTCGAGGGCGCCGAGGGGCTCGTCGAGCAGCAGCACCGCCGGATTCAAGATCAGGGCGCGGGCGAGCGCCACGCGCTGCTGCTGGCCGCCTGAGAGCTGGGACGGCCGCCGGTGGCCGAACCCTGTGAGCGCCACGAGCTCGAGGGACTCGCCCACGCGCTCCTTCGTCTCCTGCTTGGTCGCGCGCTTGTACTTCAGCCCGAAGGCGACGTTCTCCTCGACCGTGAGATGCGGGAACAGGGCGTAGTTCTGGAAGACCGTGTTGACGTTGCGCTTGTGGGGCGGGGTCTGCGCCATGTCGACCCCGTCGAGCAAGATCTGTCCCTCGGAGGGCCGCTCGAACCCGGCGATCATCCGCAGGCTCGTGGTCTTTCCGCACCCCGACGGCCCCAGCAGCGAGAAGAACTCACCCTCGGGCATCTCGAGATTGACCCCGGCCACGGCGGTGAAGTCCCCGAAGCGCTTGACGAGATCGACGAGTTGTACCTGTCCGCCAGCCATCGTGCGCGGAGTCTAGCCCATGGTGCAGGGCCCGGGTCAAGTTTGCACGGCCGTTCAACTTCTCGTGGCATGATGCGGCGATGGATGAGCTCCGGCTGCCCCTGCGCCCGGAGGTGGCCCCCGAGACCGGCAGCATCTCGTCGAGGGCGACGCTGCCTCTCCTGGCGGGGTATTGGGCCTTCGGCCAGTACTGGGGCGTCTGGGTGATCATCGTCTTCGACTTCCAGCGCTTCCACGCGATACCGGAGAGCCGGCTCGGGTTCCTTTACGCCTCGCTGTCGCTGACCGCCGTGCTGGTGATGCTGCTGGTGGCCCCGCGCCTGCAGCCGCTGCCGCTCTCGTTCAGCGTGCCGATCTCGCTGGTCTCGCTGGGGGTGGGGTCGTTCGCGATCGGCTACCTGCCGAGCTCGGCCATCGTCGTCGGGTTCATGCTCGTCGGGATGGGGAACGGCCTGATCGACGTCTATCTGAACGTGGCGGCCCAGCGTGTCGAGGTCGCCACGAAGCGCCCCGTGCTGCAGTGGCTCCACGCCTCGTATGCCCTGGGCGGGGTCACGGGCGCCGCGGTCGCGGGGGTCCTGCTCATGGCCGGCCTCGACTTCCGGCTCGGCCTCCTGTACGCGACGATCGCGCTGTTCGTGACCGCGACGTGGAACCTGCGCACGGCCCCCCGCGAGCAGGGCCCCGAGGGCATCGCCACCACGTTCTCGGTCTCGGCGCTCGGCCGCACCCCGGCGCTGTGGGTGCCCGCGATCTGCGTTCTGTTCGCCTTCCTCGTGGAGGGGTCGATGGACACCTGGTCGGGTCTCTACCTGCGCGACGAGCTCGGCGCGACGGCGGGCATAACGGCGATCGTGTTCGTGGCCTTCTCGAGCGCCATCTTCTTCGGCCGCATGTTCGCCGGGAAGGTGCTCTACGGTCTGGGGCCGCGGAGCACGATCCTGATCGCGGGTGTGGGCTCGGCGGTCGGAGGTTTGGTGGCGGTGACGACCGACAGCGCCGTGGTGGTCGGCGCGGCGTTCCTGCTCCTGGGGTTCGCCATCAGCGCCGCCGCACCGGCTGGGTTCTCGCTCACCGAAGATATCGGCGAGGACCCGACGAACGCGATCGCCGCCGTCACCACGGTGGGGTACACGGGGTTCATCTGGAGCCCGCCGCTCGTCGGCTACATCGCCCAGACGGTGGACCTGCGCGCGGCGATGGGCGTGATCGTCGTCGCGACGCTGGGGATCATCGCGGCAGGGCTGATTGCCCCCCGCTCGCGTTCCTGATCGCCCTCACGCCGCTACTCGGCGAGGTTCAGGTAGACGGCCTTCTCCTCGAGGAAGTCGTCGAGCCCGTGCTTGCCGAGCTCGCGGCCGATCCCGGATTGCTTGTAGCCGCCCCACGGCATCTCGGTCGGCGCGGGCTGCGTGTCGTTGATCCACACGATCCCCGCGCGGATCGCCTGCGCGGTGCGCATCGCCTTCTTCACGTCGTTCGTCCAGATCGCGGCCGCGAGCCCGTACTCGTTGTCGTTCGACATCGCGACCACGTCGTCGACGGTTTCGAACGGGATCACCGACATCACCGGACCGAAGATCTCCTCGCGCGCGATGCGCGCCGAATTGTCGACGTCGGCGAACACGGTCGGCGCGACGTAGTACCCATCGGCGAGCCGGGGGTCGGCGGGCATGGCGCCCCGCCCCGCGAGCCGGGCCTCTTCGGCGCCGATCTCGACGTAGCGAGCCACGCGCTCCTGCTGCTCCTTCGAGATCAGCGGGCCCATCGTGGTGGTCGAGTCCTGCGGATCGCCCACCCTGACGGCGGCGGCGTGGCCGACCAGCGCGTTCACGGCATCGTCGTAGATCGGCCTGTCCACGAACACCCTCGTGCCCGCCGAGCAGATCTCGCCCTGGTTCCAGAACACGCCGTTGGCCGAGCCCTCGATCGCGGCCGGGAAGTCGGCATCGGCGAACACGATGTTCGGCGACTTGCCGCCGAGCTCGAGCGTCACGCGCTTCAGCGTGTCCGCGCCGCTCCGCATGATGATCTTGCCGACCTCCTTCGAGCCCGTGAAGCCCACCTTGTCGACGCCGGGATGGGTCGTCAGGGGGGCGCCGGCCGTCTCACCGAACCCGGTGAGCACGCCGAGCACGCCGGCGGGGAGCCCGGCCTCCTCGAGGATCTTCGGGATCTCGAGACAGGTGAGCGGGGCCTGCTCCGGCGGCTTCAAGATGAAGGTGCAGCCGGCCGCGATCGCCGGGGCGACCTTCTGCACTGCCATCATCATCGGGTAGTTCCAGGGGGTGATCCCGACGGCGACGCCGACCGGCTCCTTCCAGATCATGAACATCGCGTCGGCGTCGACGTGCTGGCTCTCGCCTGCGATCTTCGTGGCCCAGCCCCCGTAGTACTCGAACATGAAGGCGACCTCGTCGATGTCGGCGCCGGCGTCCGAGATCGGCTTGCCGGCGTCCAGGGACTCCAGCGCCGCGAGCCGATCGCGCTCACGTCGCACGATGTCGGCGGCCCGCAGCAGGATCCGGCCGCGCTCCCGCGCCGGCGTCCTCGGCCACCACGTGCCCTCGTCGAAGGTGCGCCGCGCGGTCGCCACCGCTCGCTCGACGTCGTCGGGCTGCGAGTCGGGTGCGGTCGCGATCACCGCGCCCGTCGAGGGATCGAAGACGTCGAACCGTCCCCCGTCGAGCGCGTCGACCCACGTGCCGTCGATGTAGTTCTGCAGGGCGTCGGCCATCTCGTTCGATCCCCTCCATGGGCTCGCTCACGATCGCGCGGAAGCCTACCGCCCCGGGGGACGATCAAGGCCCCGGCCGAACCGGCCGGGGCCTCTCCCGTGTGCGCACCTACGCCTGCTCGATCTCCCCGTCGTGCCACTCCGGGTCCGCCTCCATGAGGCCGCGGAACTCCTCGTAGCGCTCGTTCTGCGCCGGGTCGTCGGCGTTGCGCTCGTAGGACGCCCGGTCCTCGAAGATCGCGAACAGCCACGAGGTGTCGCTGTCGTTCTGGTGCAGGACATAGGAGGCGACGAAGCCCGGGACCTCGTCGTACTTCTGGCGCTGGGTGATCTTCTGAAGCGCCTCGCGGTTCTCGGGCTTGACGTGCGTACGTGCGACGGTGCCGTACATGGACATCCCCTTCCCTCGGGCAGGTTCGGCAGGCAGGACCACCACGCTACGCCCACCGCGGCTCGTTGAGAACCCCACCGAGCCCCGCTCGGGCTACGCTCCTCGATGATGCACACCGATCAGCTGCCCCACCACCGCCGACGCCGCGCCCTGGGCATCCTCGCGGCGCTGGCGCTCGCCGTCGTGGGGATCGTGGCGTGGACGAACATCCGCAGCAGCGAAGACCCCTTCGCGGTCTTCCATCAGTCGCGTGAGGAGCCGATCCCGGGGACGTTCGGCTACGTGCTCGCCCCGGCGGACGGGAGCCCGCGCGTCGAGCCGGAGACCGCGTATGCGGATCTCCTCGGCTCGGGACGTGGCCTCGACGTGTCCCTCACCTACGCGGTCGTGCGCAACGATCGCGACGGCCTCGAGTGGGGACCCGCCTGGGTCTACCTCACCCACGACCTCTGCTACTTCACAGCGAAGGGCGACTTCGTCTCGCCGAGCCGCGCGGGCGAGGACGACGGCTGCACCCCGGACAACATCCTCGTCCAGGTGGTCGACGCCGACACGGGACGGTTCGTCGCGGCGTTCGACGCGTTCGATGTGCACGGCGGGTGGCTCCCCGCGCGCGCTGGAGATCCTCAGACGTTGCCGACCACGCGGTTCCACTGAGCGAGCCACCGCGCACGCTCGCTGGGACCGAATCCCACCAGCATCTGCCCGCCGGTGAAGTCCGCCTCCGACAGGATCGTGGCGCGCAGGTTCGGCGGCACCGCGTCCCGCCACTCGAACGACGGATCGTCGAATCGCTCGCGCGTCAGCGCGGTCAGCGGCGGCTGGTAGCCGTTCCACGTGAAGTTCGCCATGCCGACGTCGACCTGTAGCAGGTGGTCGATGAACGCGTGCGCGATCGCAGGGTTCCGGCCGCGGGCGCAGATCGCCATCAGGTCGCAGCCGACGACCTTGCCCGTCGGCGGCGACCAGTACCGCAGGAGGTCGACGCGCTCCGGATGGCCCTCCTCCTCGGCGTAGCGACGGGCGGTGAGGATGTCGCCGGACCACGCCTGGTGGACCGAGAACTCCCCGCCGGGGAGCCCGTCCCATGCGCCGTTCGCCGTGAACTCGATGCCGACCTCGCGCACGGCGGTCTCCAGGTCGGCCGCGGCGGTGGCGAGCTCGTCATCGGTGGCCGCCCGCAGGTCGGTGACGCCGCGCCGCTGCAGAGCGAGGGACAGCGCCTCGACGTCGTCGTCGTACATCCCAACCGCGCCGCGGTACTGCGGGTTCCAGAAGACGTCGAACGGCTGGGCGAGGGCGTCGGGCGCGTCGGCGGCATCGACCCGGTCGTGCCGCCAGCCGATCCCGCTCGAGTACACGGTGTAGGGCACCGTGTACCGCGCCCCCGGGTCGTAGAACGGACCGTCGTCCGCCCGGAAGAACGGCCAGAGGTTCCCCAGGTTGGGAAGCTGCCCATGGTCGAGGGGACGGAGCAGGCGGGCGGCGATCAGCCCGTCGAGCACGTCCACGGTCGGGAAGAAGATGTCGTACTCGGAGGCCGGATCGGCGAGCACCGCGACCGCCTCGTCGACGTGGGAGAAGCTGTCGACCTCCACGGTGACGCCATCGTCGCGGTACCGACGTTCGAACGACCGCAGCACGTCGCGCGCGAGGTAGTCCTTCCATTCGTACACCCGGAGGACGGCGCCATGCTCGACCGGGCGCCCGCTCTGGAAGGTCGAACCCAGGCCTCCGGCGCCGACCGGCGCGGCGGCCGGCGACGGACGCGGCGCGGGGGCCGGCGACGAGCACGCCGCCAGGATCGAGCCGGCCGCCGGCAGGGCGGCGGCCGCGAGGCCGGCGCGACGCAGGAACTCCCGTCGGTCGATCGGGGACGTCATCTCAGCCATCCTCCCCGGTCCGCCACCGGCGGCGCAAGGCACTCACGGTTCGAGGGCGGGCGGCTCGGCGCCGATACCCCACGCGTCCGCGCCCCCGTCGATCACGACCGTCGTGCCGGTGATGTACGCGCCCCCGGGCGAGGTGAGGAACGCGATCGTTGCGGCGACCTCCTCGGCCGAGCCGGCGCGGCGCGCCGGCACCATCGCCTCGAACGCGGCGAACGCCTCCTCGCCGCCGTACTGCATCGCGCCCTCGGTCCGCACCAGACCGCACGCCACGCAGATCGCACGGATCCCGAACTTCGACCACTCGATCGCCAGGCTCGAGGCCATGTTCTCGAGCGCCGCGCGTGCGGTGGACGAATGCGCCATCGTCGGGATGCCCCGCCGCGGGCTGAACCCCACGAAGATCACCACGCCCCGTCGCCCAGGGATCATCCACCGGGTCGCCACCTTGTGGGTGAGGTCCCACGGCGCGTCGACGTTCAGCCGATGGACCGCACGGAATCCCTTGAGCGAGATGTCCTCGGCGGGCGCCGCGAACTGGCCACCCGCGTTGTTCACGAGGAGGTCGACGGCGCCGAACCGGTCGCCCACCTCGTCGAGGAACGCATCTACCTGGTCGGGCTCGCGGACGTCGCACGTGCGCGAGAACACCTGCCCGCCCGCCGCCTCGAGCTCGGCGCGGACCGCCTCGAGCGGCTCGGGGCGCCGGCCGCAGATCGCAACGGACGCTCCCGTTCGCGCCAGTTCCCGAGCCACGGCCCGGCCGATCCCGGTCCCACCGCCGGTCACGATCGCGACGGCGCCCGCGTTGGCGTCGTCGGCGAGCGGGGAGCGGAAGCCGTCGGTCATCGCCGCAGTATGGAACACGGGGGCGCCGACGGGGGCGCCGACGCGGGAATCGCGAAGCCCCCGGTTGGTCGTAGGCTTACGGGATGCTGGTCTTCATCCTGATCCTGCTGCTGATCGCCGCGATCTTCGGCGTGCTCGGGGCGGTCCTCAAGTGGACACTCGTCCTCGTGCTCGTCTCCCTGCTCACCGTGGTGGCGCTGGGGGCGATCGCCGCGTGGATGGTCCGCCGTCAGATGCGCAAGATGCAGGCCGGCGGGAGCCAACGGGTCGCCGTGCGGCGCGTGATCCGGTACAACACGCAGTCCCCGCCGCCCGACCAGCTCCCCGGCGACCGCGACGACCGCTACTAGGCCCGGCGACCGGCGGCACGCGCGGCGATCCGGTCGCGGACTTCGCCAGGCGCGTACCCGATCCGGTCCCGCAGCCTCCCGCGTGGCTCCCCGGCGTCCTGACGCACATCGCCCGACCGCAGCGCCCACCCCGCCGCCCTTGCCGCCGCGTACCGCAACGGCTCGGGCGGCACCTTCGCGATCTCAGGCCCCACGACCGGGAGCGAGGTCCACTCGTCCTCGACGCCCTGCACGAGCGAGGCGAGGATCCGTCCGCCCACCATGGTCTGGGAGAGGCCGTGCCCGCTGAACCCGAGCCCCGCGTACACGTTCCCAGGCGCGAGGGTCTTGTAGAAGGGCAGGAAGCTCATCGTCTGATCGATCGGGCCGCCCCACGCGTGCGTGAATCGCACGCCTTCGAGCTGTGGGAACAGATGGATCAACCCCTCGGCGGCGACCTCGGCGACGGCGCGATCGTGGGTCACGGCGCGGCCGCTGGCCCGGCCGCCGAGGACGACGCCGAGCGAACCGCCGCCGATCGCGATGCGGCCGTCATCGGTCGGCCGCAGGTAGTACAGGAGCTCGCGCCCGTCGGCGATCCCGACCTGCGATGTCCACCCGATCTCCTCGAGCCGGTCGGGGATCGGCTCGGTCACGACCACGTTGTCCACGATCACGGCGAAACTCCGTCGGAACCCCGGCCACGAGGCCGCCCAAGATCCCGTCGTCAACACGACCTGGTCCGCGCGCACCGCGCCGTGTTCGGCGCGCACCACGGCGGGACGCGAGCGATCGACACCGGTCACCGTCGTGCGCTCGAAGATGCGCACGCCGCGCTCGAGCGCCACGCGGCGGAGCCCGCGCGCGAGCCGCGCCGGCTGCACGATCGCGCCCTCGTCGATCATCCGAGCAGCCACGATCCGGGGCGAGTCCGCGATCGCCCGGGCCTCCTCCACGGACATCGGGCGCATCTTCTCGCCCAGGCCGCGCGCCGCCAGGAACTCGGCCGGGCCTTCGCCGGACGGGCCCTCCTGCCAGGCGGCCGTGCGGATCCCCATCAACCCGTCCCGGTGATACCAGGCGTCGACATCGTGCTCGGCCAGCCACTCGCCGACCTCGGTCACGGAGTCCCCGAGGAGCTGCAGGTAATGGAGGCCCGCCTCATCGCCGAAGAGGGCGCACGTCGCCGGGGCATCCCACCACGACGAGGAGAAGAATCCGCCGTTGCGCCCGCTCGCCCCGCCGCCGCAGATGTCCTGCTCGAGCAGCACGATCCGCATCGACGGCTCACGCCGCGACAGCTCGACCGCGGTCCACAGCCCGGCGAAGCCGCCCCCCACGATGCACACGTCGGCACCGAGGTTCGCGTCGAGCGGCGGACATGGCGCGCCCGGGTCGGCGGCCAGCGCCTCCTGCAGCCAGAAGCTGCGCGCCGCGCCCGGGTCGGGGAGGTCGAGCTCGAACCGGCGGCTCATGGGCGCCTCGCCCCGAGATAGCCACGCCCTGTGACGAACGCCACGATCGCCCGCCCGATCAGCAGGAACAACAGCGTGAACGCGAGCCCCACCACGAGGAAGATCAGGAACGGCCGGATATCGGACGGCGATCCCACCCACAGGGACCGGACGACCAGCGCGATCGGCACGGCCACGATCCAGGTGCGCAGCAGCATCCCGAGACCCGGGCGCCGGTAGGTGCCCAAAGCCGCCGCGGCGATCGCCCAGGTCCCCAGGAGCGGAACGGCGTTCCGTAGGAAGATCGTCGCGTAGGTGCCCTCGTGGTGGGACCGCATACCGGTGACGATGAAGAGCACCAGCGAGAGCAGGTCGACCGTCACGAGGAGCGGCACGGGGGCCGGCCGCGGGGGCGAGGACCCCCGCGGCGCGGGCGATGTGGAGGTCGAACTCGACATGCCTCCATGATGTCAGCCGCACGCGGCGGCCACCTGTGCCACGATGGCCGTCCATGGCAGCCCCGACCTTCCCCGTCGGCGGGCGTCGGATCGCGGCACTCGTCTGCGCCGTCGCGCTGGTCGCGTGCGGCGGATCCACGCCGCCTCCACCGCAGCCTCTCCACCTTTCTGTCGACGGGGTGACCCGCGACGTCGACCCAGGGACCACGCTCAAGGAGCTCGGGCTGCACGCGCACGACGGGCGCCTGGTATCGGTCTCCGGGACGGTGCTCGACCCGCTCGCGGATCCCGGGAAGATCCTCGTGAACGGTCACGCCGTTCCCCCCCGCACGCGGCTCCGCGACGGCGACGCGATCCGCGTGCTCGATGGCGAGACCCGTACCGAGGGCACGCGCCGGATCGTCGCCGATCTGCCCGGTCGGCACGTCGGCAACCCGGAGTTCTCCCTGCGCAGGTACCGGATCCGGCAGGTCACGGTGGAGGGGCAGATCAGCGGCGCACCCGTCTCCTTCGACGAGATCCCCCGAGGCAAGGGCACGGCGCCCATGGCGGTGGCCCTGACGTTCGACGACGGGCCCTGGCCGGGGGCGACCGACCGCGTCCTCGCGATCCTCCGCAGATTCCACGTGCGGGCCACCTTCTTCATGGTCGGCCGACAGGTGGCGTCCTACCCGGGCATCGTGCACCGCGTCGTGGCGGCGGGGCACGAGATCGGCAACCACTCGTTGGATCACCCGGAGGGGTTCGCCGCGCTCACCGACGACCGGGTGTCCGCGGAGATGGCCGACACGAACGCGCTCCTCGCCGATCTCGGCGTGGTTCCCGCGAGCTTCCGGCCGCCGGGAGGCAGCTACGACGACTCGGTGGTGGCGACCGCGCGCACCCAGGGGATGCGGACGGTGCTCTGGGACGTCGACCCCCGTGACTGGGTCTCGGGGGTACCGGCGAAGCTGATCGTCTCGAGCGTGCTCCGCAGGGTGAGGCCCGGGTCGATCGTCCTGCTGCACGACGGGGGCGGCGACGCCCAGCACACGATCAAAGCGTTGCCCGATCTGATCCGAAGTCTCCGGCGTCGCGGCTATCGGTTCGTCACGATCCCTGGGCCGAACGGATGACCGCGCCGTAGGCTCCGAGACATGAAGGTTGCCTCGCGCCGGGTCGTCGGCGAGCTCCGCGCGGTCGCGGACCAAACCAGGAAGCCGGACATGGCCCGCGTCGGCATCCGCGTCGACCGGGCGCTGGGTGTGAGCATCCCGCACTGTCGCCGGATCGCACGTGGCCACCGGGGCGATCACGCCCTCGCGCTCGACCTGTGGACCACCGGGATCCACGAGGCCCGAATCGTCGCCTCGATGATCGACGACCCGGCCGAGGTCACACCCGGGCAGATGGAGGCCTGGGTCGTGGACTTCGACTCATGGGACGTCTGTGACCAGGTGTGCAGCAACCTGTTCGGGCCATCGGCGCACGCCTTCCCGGCGGCCCGGGCCTGGGTGCGCCGCGACGAGGAGTTCGCGAAGCGGGCCGGGTTCACGCTGATCGCCGAGCGCGCCGTGCGCGACCGCAAGCACGACGATGCGTTCTGGACCGGCTGGTTCCCCGTGATCCGCGATGGAGCCACCGACGAACGGAACTATGTGAAGAAGGCCGTCAACTGGGCGCTCCGGCAGATCGGGAAACGGAACGCATCGCTCAACGCCGCCGCGATCGCCGAGGCGGAGGCGCTGCTCGACCTCGGCTCTCCCAGCGCCCGATGGATCGCCCGCGACGCCCTGCGAGAGCTGCGGAGCGACGCCGTGCAGACCAGGCTGCGCGACCGCGGCTAACGCGCGGGCATCGCCGCGGCGAGCTCGCGGTACGCGGGCATGCAGACGTCCGTGTCGTCGCCGGACACGAACTGGACGCACACGTGGTCGGCGCCGGCGTCCAGGTGCTCTCGGACCCGCGCCGCGATCGCGTCGGCGTCGCCCCGCGCGATCGTCGCGTCGATCAGCCGTTCGCTCCCACGCCCGGCCACATCGTCCTCATCGAATCCCTGGCGAAGCAGGTTCTTCGCGTAGTTCGGCAGCTCCAGGTAGTGGCCGGCCCAGTCGCGCGCGACCCCCCGGGCACGGTCCGCATCGGTCTCCAGCACGGCGGTGAGCTCCACCGCGAGCACGGGCTCGGGTCCCAGCACCTCCCGCGCATGCGCCGTGTGCGTTACCGGCACGAAGTAGGAATGCGCGCCGAGCGCTCGCTCCGCCGAGAGCCGCAGCATCCCGTCGCCGAGCGCGGCGAGCAGGCGCGTCACCGGTGTCTCGGGCGCCCATCCCCAGGGCGCCGCGTCCATCCGATCCAGGTACGCGCGCATCCGGGTGAACGGCCGGTCCCACATGATGCCGCGCGACTCGGTCGAGTACTCGTGGCCCACGCCGATCCCCAGCACCGCACGGCCTGGATACGCGTCGGCGAGGGTGCGGCCGCCCTGCGCCATGACCTCGGGTTGGCGTGCCGTGATGTTCGCGATGCCGGAGGCGACCGTCATCCGGGCCGTCGCCGACAACAGCAGCGACAGATGGGCGAACACGTCACGCGACGACGACCCCTCGGGGACCCAGATCGCCGGGAAGCCGAGGGACTCGAGCTCGCCCACGTCGGTCCGCACCGTGCCGGCGGGCCGCGCGTCGAACGCGAAGGTCCACGCCCCCACCCGCCCGATCCGTCCGCGCAGCGCGTCGTGCTCCGTACTCATGCCGGCACGCTACAAGACGCGAGGGAGGGGGCGCATGCGCCCCCTCCCTCGTCGCGGATCCCGCGGATGGATCCGGTGTTCCTACTCCTTGCCGCCGGCCTCGATCAGCTCGGCGGGCGAGTCGGGCACGACCACGGCGGGCTCGATCCCGTGGCCTTCCACGTCCACCCTGGGCAGCCACTCGAGCCACGACGGCAGGTACCAGTTGCGGTCGCCGAGGAGCTTCATCGTCGAGGGCACCAGGATCGAACGGACGACCGTGGCATCGAGGAACACCGCGACCGCGAGTCCGAAGCCCATCTGCTCGAGCGAGGTGAGTCGCCCGGCCGCGAAGCCGGCGAACACCGCGACCATGATGATCGCCGCGCCGGTGATGATCCCACCGGTCGTCCGCAGGCCGTAGGCCACGGCCTCCGAGTTGTCCTTCGTCTTGTCGTACTCCTCACGGATCCGGCTGATCAGGAACACGTGGTAGTCCATCGAGAGCCCGAACAGGATCGAGAAGAGGAACAGCGGCAGCCACGCCTCGATCGCGTCGACCTGCTGGAACCCGAAGAGGTTCGCGATCCATTCGCCGATCGCGGGACCGCCCTTCTGGAAGACCAGCACGATCAGGCCGTAGGCGGCGCCGACCGACAGCAGGTTCATCACGATCGCCTTGGCAGGGACGACCAGCGAGCGGAACACCACGGTCAGCAGAAGGAACGACAGGCCCAGCACCACCAAGATGATCAGCGGCGTGTACTGGTCCGAGACGTCGAAGAAGTCCTTCACGAACGCGGTGTCCCCGCCGACGAGGACCTCCGCGTCCACGCCGTCGAAGGCCGCAGGGATGTAGTCGTTCCTCAGGTTCGCGATCTCGAGAACTGCGGCCTCGCCCTGCGCGTCGGTGGCCGCACCCGCGAGCGGGATCTCCACCAGGGCCACCGACCCGTCCGCGCCTACCTGCGCGTCGGTCGGCGTCCCGAGGTTCGGGTCGTCGGCGATGGCCGCCTCGAGCGCGTCCACGGCCTGCTGGACCTCGGGTGCCAGCGTCGCGGGCGCGCCAGGTTGGGCCGGCGGCGTGCCGACCGCGTCACCCGAGATCACGATCTGCGCCGACGCCTGCGCCCCCGCCTTCGGGAACTCGGCCAGCAGCACGGTGTACGCATCCTTGGTCTGCACGCCATCGGGCAGGGTGCTGATCCCCGACAGGCCCGTCTTGATGCCCATCCCATCGTCCTCGGGGTGCCCCTGGATCCAGTACGGGAGCGACAGGGCGATCATGAAGCTGCCCGCGACGACGAGCCACGCGACCGGGCGCGCCATCACGGCGCGGGACGCGCGGTCCCAGAACCC
>Ga0315273_10003441_pt1 | contig 19071 bp, 8 predicted proteins | sample YL17G02_0_MG_FD_205753 | JGI IMG/M metagenome (GOLD analysis project Ga0315273, IMG submission 205753) | Sediment microbial communities from Yellowstone Lake, YNP, Wyoming, USA - YL17G02_0 | ecosystem: Environmental > Aquatic > Freshwater > Lake > Sediment | place: USA: Wyoming | collected...
TCGAGCGCCGGGATCAACTCCTCGGCACTCTGCCACCGGTCCGCCGGCTTTTTCTCCAGACACCGCATCACCAGAGCGGCGAGCGACGGCGGGATGCTGGCCCGGAACTTGGTGACCGGGTCCGCCGCGGTGGTCACATGGGCCGCCAGGATCGCCTGCGGGCTCGCCCCGGTGAACGGTGGGCGGCCGGTCAGCAGCTCATAGGCCACCACCCCAAACGCGTAGATGTCCGCTCGGTGGTCGGTGTGCGGGTCCGCCGCCGCCTGCTCGGGGGCCATGTAGGCCGGTGTGCCCAGGGCCACCCCTGCGGTGGTGAGCGTCTGCCGGCCGGTCGCTTCGCTCACGGCCTTGGCCACGCCGAAGTCCGTCACCAGGGCATGGCGGCCCGAGAGCATCACGTTCTCGGGCTTGATGTCTCGGTGGACCACCCCGTGCTGATGGGCGTAGGCCATCGCGTCGGCGATGTCCCGGAGGATCCGCACGGCATCCGCAATCGGGAGCTCCCCTTCCCGGATCAGCTTCTGGCGGAGGCTGGTGCCCTCCACGTAGGGCATGACGTAATAGAGGAAGCCGTCGGCCTGGCCGGAGTCGTAGAGCGGCAGGACGTGGGGGTGCTGGAGGTTGGCGGCGATCTTCACTTCACGGAGGAAGCGCTCCGGACCCAGCGAGGCGGCCAAGTCGGCCCGAAGGACCTTCACCGCCACCTTGCGGTCGTGCTTCAGGTCCTCGGCGAGATAGACCGTGGCCATGCCACCCGCGCCGAGTTCGCGCTCGAGACGGTAGCGGTCAGCCAGGGCGGCGGTCAGGCGGTCCAGAGGCTCGGGCAGGCCGGGTCGCTTGTTGGGGAGTGTCCTACAATACGGTGCGGGGCGGGTTTGGGCCAGAGATCCGCTACCGCGGCCTCTCCGCCAGGGCTGTCATTGCGAGCCGCGAGGCGGAAGCAATCTGGAAGCATAGGGGCGAAAGGACTGGAAGCGTAAGGGCGAAAGGACTGTCGTTGCGAGCCGCGCAGCGGCGAAGCAATCTCGCCGCGCAGCAACCGGATCGCTTCGGACCCTCCGGGTCCTCGCAATGACACCACTCGCCGGCCACCCTCATTGCGAGCCGCGAAGGGGCATCCCCCGCCCCTGCAGTCATTGCGAGCCGCGGAGCGGCGAAGCAATCTGGTGGCGTAGGAGCGACAGGGCGAAGGGGCGGAGAGGCAATCGGACCGTCATTCCGAGCCTCGCAGCGGCGAGGCCCCCGGACGGCGCCATAGCCGTTCAGCCGGCGGCCTCGTCGCCCTCGAGCGCGGCCAGGTCGGTAAGCAGGTCGAGCCAATCGTCGATCACCGGCGAATCACTCTCACGGGGATCTCCGCCCGACGGTAGGAGGGCAAGGATCGACCGGTGAGTTCCCACATCCGGTCGCGAAGCGTCCAGACCATCTCGAGTCGTTCGGCCACCGTGGTCGAGGCCGAGAGGTCATCGCCTGGCTCCTCCCCGAGACGGAACGCCCGCACGGGCCATTTGGCTGGGTCACGGCGCGGCTCTGAATCCATGGCAGAAATCTAATCCGTCATTCCCCAGGCGGTTGCCTTCGGGTCGCGAAGCGCCGAAGCACTCCCGCCCGCTGTCATTGCGAGCCGCGGAGCGGCGAAGCAATCTCCTGGCCATTGGAGTAATGCGCCCAGTCTCACAACGGCGGCAGGTTCTCGAGTTGCCGCGCGACGGCTTCCCACCGGGCCTTGGCGACGGGGAGGAACTGTTCGAACCGGGGGAAGCCGCGGAGGTTTGCCAGCAGCGGGTCGCGGGTGAGGTGGGGATAGTCGGCGTATCCCTTGGCGAACATATGGTCGAGCCAGTCCATCGCCTCGTCCTCCAGCCCCACCATCGCATGCGCCTCAACGACGGGAAGGGCCCAGGTCACGAACGTGGTGTCCAGAAACGACCGCAGCGCCGGAGTCGAGGACGCGGCAACGCCCTCGGCGTTGCCCTCGGCCCCGCAGGCACAGAGTCGACAGCAATCCGCCGTTCCCGCCGACCAGTTCCTGGCCTCCTGCTCGAGCTCCCGATACACCGCCGCACCGCGCCCCGCTTGCCCGCAGAGCGTCAGCGTCCAACCCAGGTAGAACCGCAGATCGAAGTTCTCGGGCTCGAACCGGAGGCCCGCTTCGGCCGCGGCCAGGGCCTCCTGGTACCGTCCGGCCATCATCTCCATGACGACCAGCGCACCGTGGGCTCCGTAGGACAACGGGTCCAACTCCATGAGCGTCGCGACTCTGGGGCGGCACCGGTCTGGCTGTCCCAAGGCCTGCGCCACCACGATGGCCCAGAGTGCCAGGGCGTCCGTCTGGTTTGGGACCGCCGCCAGGACTCGTGAGGTGCCGTGCACGGCGTCGAGCAGTTCGTTGTTCACCATGGCCAGCACGCCGCGCGCCAGCTGGATCTCCAGGCTAGCAGGATCGAGCGCCACCGCGCGCGACAGCACCTCCCGGGCCAGGGCCACTGCATCGAGCGGGGTCTCCCACCCCATGTTGCGATACCAGCAGTAGGTCCACACCAGCATAGTCAGGATCCGGAGATTCGGTCCCTCGACGGCCTCGGCCTGCCGGAGGAACATTACTGCCCGGTCGAGGCCCGGCTTGGTGGTCTTGTTGAACTCCAGGCGAGCCTTGAGGTACAACTCGTACGCGACGGGGTCCTTGATGGGCCGGTCGGACAGGGCGCTCTGCTCGTCGGTCGTGAGCGTCAGCTTGAGCGCCGCCACGATCTGCCGCGAGAGCCGCTCCTGGAGGTCGAAGACCTCGTTTGTCGTCCCCACGTACTTCTCCGCCCATACCTGGCTGTCGTCCTTGGCGTCGCTCAATTGGGCGGTAATCCGGAGACTGGACCCCGCCTTGCGCACGCTCCCGCCCAGCACGTACCGCACCTTGAGTTCCCGCCCGAGAGTCGGGGCGTCCTTGGTCGTTCCCTTGAGCCGCATCGCCGAGTTCCGGGCAATCACCTTGAGTTCCCGGATCTTGGAGAGATCGGCAATCAGTTCCTCGGTCAGGCCGTCGGCGAAGTAGGCGTTGTCGGGGTCGGGGCTCGCGTTCTCGAAGGGGAGGACGACGATGGAGCGGTCGGCCGCCGGCGCGGCTTGGTTCTCCCACCATCGAATCCGGGACAACGCCTTGGCCTCGGGCGGTAACTCGGGAATCCCGACCTTGCGGCAGAGAGCCTCGAAGCGGGGATCATCGCGGATCGGGTCGACCATCGGATCCACCCGCAACATGGTGAGCAAATGGTGTCTTTCCTCAGCCGCGCGCTCAGCCCAGGCAAACGCCGCATCCGGGTCCGTCAGCACATTGACATACATCAGGGCGAGGGCCGGAAAGGCCTCGCCGGCGGCGCGCCGGCTGGTGAGTTCCGACGTCAGGGCCCGGGCCGAGGCGGTGTCGCCTCGGACCAATCGAACCACGGCCAGCAGGAAGACAACCCAGTGGTAGCGGTCCGATTCTTTCAGCGCGACCCGGAGGATGGCTTCAGCCGCCTCGCTTCGTCCGGCGTAGAGTTCCGCGTGGCCCAGGACTCGTTTGGCGTCCCAGTAGGCGGGATCCAGTCGGAGCGCCTCCCGGGAGGCAGCTGCTGCTTCATCGAAGCGGCGGCCGAGGAATCGGACAATTCCGGCCCACACGAAGACACTCGGGCTCAATGGATCAATCCGGGTCGCACGCGCCGCCCATTCGATCCCTCGCTCGAACGCGCCCTGCGAGATCCAGACGAAGGCACCCCAGAGGTAGCCGGAGGCCTCCCCCGGCTCGAGTTCGACCGCGCGTTCCGCGTGGTGCGCGGCGGCAGGCCAGTCCCAGGCATAGAGCAGGGCATGCGCGGCCAGCGCGGCATGCGCGCTGCCGAGGTCGGGCGCGAGAGCGAGCGCCCGGTCCGCCGCGGCCTTGACCTTCGGGAATGCCTCCCGCGACGGAACCAGCCCGTAGCTGTTCAGCCCAGCGAGGGCCAAGGCCAGGGCCGCGTGCGCCGGAGCGAACGACGGATCGCGGCGGATCACCTCTTCGAGCAGCCCGATCGCCTCGTTACCCTGGCTGGCCAACCTCGCCAGGGCGTGGCGTCCCTTGAGGTAGATTCCATAGGTGTCCGGATCGGTCTCCTGTCGGACTCGCGGCCGCGTCGCACCGCCGAGCAGGCGGGCACCCACGGCTTGACGAATCGCGTCGGTGATCTCGTCCTGCACCGCGAAGACATCCTTCATCTCCCGCTCGTACCGCTGCGACCATTTGTGCGAGCCGTCGGTCACGTCGATCAGCTGGGCCGTGATCCGGATCCGGTTTCCCGCCTTTCGGACGCTCCCCTCGAGCACCGTCTTCACGCCTAACGCTCGGCCGATCTCGCGGATGTCGACATTCTTCCCCTTGAACGAGAACGCCGAGGTCCGGGCGATCACTTTGAGGTTGGGGAACTGAGTCAGGGCGTTTATCAGCTCCTCGGAGATCCCGTCGGAGAAGTACTCGTTCTCGGGGTCGGCGCTCATGTTGGCAAACGGAAGCACCGCGATCGAGGGCTCCGAGTCTCCCACCGGGCGTATCGCCCCGCCGGCGGCACCAATGGTGGATCCGGCCAACGCTTTGGTCAGGGCTTGAGCGTCCGCCGGTCGCCCGGCGGGATCCCGGGCCAGCGTCTGGGCCACCAGCCGATCGAGCCACTCCGGCACCTCGGCCCGCCGGGTCCGGACTGCGGGCACCAGCTCGGTAAACTGCTTCACCAGAATCGCCTGCTGGGTCGGCCCCTGATACGGCGTCGCCCCGGTCAGCATCTCGTAGAGGACGCAGCCCAGCGCATAGAGGTCGGCCCGGCCGTCGACCTCCTTCTCCCCCACCGCCTGCTCCGGCGCCATGTACGCCGGCGTCCCCAGCGCGAACCCGGTCTGGGTCAACTGCTCGGCGGCCGTGTCGAGCGCCCGGGCGATCCCGAAGTCGGCGACGAAGGCATGCCCATCGGCGAGGAGGATGTTCTCGGGCTTGATGTCGCGATGGATCACACCCTTGTGGTGGGCGTACCCCAACGCGTCCGCGACTTCGCGGGCGATATGGAGTGCGGCATCGATCGGGAGGGGCCCCTCGCGGCGGAGGCGGGCGCGGAGGGTTTCGCCGTCCACGAGCGGCATCAAGTAGTAGAGGAAGCCGGCCGCCTCGCCGGAATCGTGGAGCGCGATGATGTGGGGATGGTGGAGCTGCGCGGCGAGCTGGATCTCGCGGAGAAACCGCTCGGTACCGAGGGACCGGGCCAGCTCGGGCCGGAAGACCTTGACCGCCACCTTCCGGTGGTGCTTCAGATCCTCGGCCTGGTAGACGGTGGCCATGCCGCCCGTCCCGAGCTCGCGCTCGATTCGGTAGCGGTCCGCGAGCGCGGCAGCCAGGCGCTCCAGGGGATCAGCCATTTGCCGTCACCGCTTGCGAGGACAGGTCAATCGCCGGTGACTCACGGGTTGGGTTCGATCGTGTGCCGAAGAGTGCCAACGAAGTTCTTCACCATTCGGACTTCGAGCCGAATGGGCTCCAGTGGCTTCATCAGCAGAAAGCGCCCGTCGGATGCCAAGTCCCAACTCTGGTCGCCGAAGGCATCGTGCAGATAAGGCCCCTCAAACAGTTGGACGACTGGTGCCGTCGGGAACCCCGACCCTGGTAGTACCCGGGCTGCCATGATCCGCTGTCCGTTTCGGAAGAAGATCTCTTTGCCGTCGGCGGCCCAGATCGGTTCAGTGCCGCCATCGGTGGACACCGGGTATTCCGTGTCCAGCGCGGGCCAGGGTGTCACCACAACCTGGAATGGTCCGCTGGCATTCGTCTGATAGGCAATCCAGCGCCCGTCGGGGGAAAATCGGGCTCCCCTCTGATCGCCGGGCAGGGGGACGCGTTGGGACTCCCCAGATCGGAGGTTCATGGCATAAAGGTCATTATCTGCGCCAGAGGCGCCGTAGAAGACGAGCACGTCACCATCCGGGGAGACTGAGGTGGGCCAGGTCTCGTACTCGGCACGCAGGAAGGGCGGTGGAGCACGCCGGCCGTCCGCGGGGCGAACAACCAGCCCTTGATTGGGATGCGTTCCCGTCGAGGTGACAACCGCCGAACCATCGGGCAGCCAGACCGGCTCTGTTGCCAAGGAGTCTGAGATCTTGGTCCGTGCGCCGGTCCGCAGATCGAAGACTTCCATGCGATTGTTCAAACCGCCGACGGCAAGACGTCGCCCATCACCCGCCAGGCGCGGCCACCGCAGCGTACCTGAAGGAGCGAAGGCAGGGAGGGGTTCTTCCCCCCCAGTCCTTGTCACCCATACCAGTTGCCGACGTGCTGGAGCAGTGGACAGCCAGGCCAAGGAGCCGACCGCGGAAAGCGCGGCTTGCGGCTCGCCTGTAACGGACTTGGGCAGGGCAAGGCTTAACGTTAACGGGGTGGCGACAGGATCCCCGACGCATCGCAGCCGCGAAGGGTCGAACCGTCTGCCCTGCAGTTCCTGGCTCTGCCGGGAGGCTGGACCAACAAGCCAGCCGCGGGCGTACCATCCGAAGCAGTCGGCGCTGTCGGTCAGCAAATGTCGCTCGCCCCGCATATCGGTCCAGCCCACGCTGCTCGTCCCTGTACCATCTCTGAGCATGAACAGGACGCGACCGTCGGGCAGCTGAGAGATCCCCGTGACCTGTTCCCGTTTGCTCGTGTCGGCAGCGAGCACTATGCGCAGGTCCCCTCTTAGAGCCGCGGCCCCCCAGAGCGCCTGTGTCGTGCATACCACGATATTCCCATCGGGACCCCAGGTGATGCCGCAGATATTCCATGAGGATGCGTCGAGCCTACCGATCCGCACCGGAGAGATATGGTCGACGTCGGTGCGCCAGAGTTCTGGTGCCCCGCTGGGGCTGCCCCGAACAAAGCCCAAGGTCCGGCTGTCCGGCGAGAAGAAGGGCGACCTTCCACCACCCGGGATTTCGCTCACGCCGAACTGATCCAGTCGATGAAGGAAGAGCACGTCCTTGTCACCCCGACTCCCCCCGAACGCGATCCATCCGTCATCCGGCGAAAGCGCTACATCAGATCTGAATGGTTGAACGGTCACGTCCCGAATGCTGTCCGGCAAAGTGATGGACAGGCTGAGAACCTCTTCCCCGGCCTCACCGCCCGGAGCGAGCAGTCTCACCGTGCCACCCCACAGAATCCCAGTCGCGGCGAGCACGAGTGCCACGGCGCTACGAGGGTCGCGGATCCATACCGCCCACGAGCGCTGTCGGCGGGTCACGCCGGCGCCGGATGTCGCAGCCCCCGCAACCAGCGCATCCGCGAACTGGGCCGCCATGGTAAAACGGTCCGCAGGCACCTTGGCGAGGGCCTTGAGCACCGCAGCTTCGACCTGAGGCGGCACCGTGTCCCGAATCGTCCCCGGCGGCACCGGTCGCTCGTGGGTCACTTTCGCCACAATCGCCTGCACTGTCGCCCCGGTGAAGGGCGGCTCCCCGGTCAGCATCTCGTACAGCACACAGCCGAGCGCGTAGATATCGCTCTTCGGCGTCACCGTCCGCTCGCCCAGCGCCTGCTCCGGACTCATGTACTCCGGCGTCCCCAGGCTCATCCCGGTCTGGGTCATCCGCTGCCCGCCCGCGCTGCTCACGGCCAGCGCGATTCCGAAGTCGGCGATCAGCGCCTGCCCCTCGTGCAGCAGGATGTTCTCCGGCTTGATGTCCCGGTGGATCACGCCGTGCCGGTGGGCATAGTCGAGTGCGCTTGCTACTTCTCTCGTGATCCGGACTGCATCGTCAATCGGCAGCTGCTGCTCCCGCTCGAGGCGGGCCCGGAGGGTCTCACCCTCCACATACGGCATCACGTAGAAGAGCAGCCCGTCGGCCTGGCCCGAGTCGTGGAGCGGGAGGATGTGCGGGTGCTGGAGGTTGGCGGTGGTGCGGATCTCAGCCAGGAAGCGCTCGGCGCCAAGAACGGCGGCCAGTTCAGGATGCAGGACCTTCACCGCCACCTTGCGGTGGTGCTTGAGGTCCTCGGCCAGGTAGACCGTGGCCATGCCGCCGGCACCGAGCTCACGCTCGATACGGTAGTGGTCCGCCAGGGCGGCGGTCAGGCGCTCCAGAGGCTCGGCCAGGTACAGTCCGGATTAGAAGATAGGCTCAATGTGACCCATCCGGACGATACGCGCCAGCGAATGGGCTTGGCGTCCTCCCCACCCGGAGCCACTGCCAACCGCTCGGATCAGTCACCCGGCGGGGAACCGCCCCCAAGCTCTCCCTGCTGTCCGATTTCTGACATCTATCGCCATGATCCGGCGGGCCGTACCCTCTGAGGCCCGATGCCGGGTTACCGGCGTCCAGGGCGACCCCAACCCAGTCACTGGGAGGCCCAGTACCACTGCCGGAGCAGTGCTCCTGGGTTGGTCAACGACGGGCGTTTGTGGCGCACAGTCGGTGGCATGGATGCGCACCTCACAGTCCCTTGACGTAGGCGACAACGCGGCATAACAAGCACTTGCAGTCGACAAGGACTCTCACCCGCCCGGAGGCTTGATGCCGCTCGTGCCTTGCCTACGACGCTCCGTAGTCTATGCAGTAGCTGGGTACCTGCTGCTCGCATCCCTTGGATGTTCAAGGAGTGGCCTCTCGCCGGCGCCGGCAGGCGCCTGGTCGGACCAGTCACGGCACCAGAACGACTCGGTGTTCGTGAATGGCATCTATCTCAACTACCTCGACTGGGGCGGCACTGGCACGCCATTGATCCTCCTGCACGGCCTGGGGGACAACGCGCACTTCTACGATGACCTCGTTCCGGCACTTGGCGGCGACTTTCGGGTGATCGCCTATTCAAGGCGGGGACACGGTCGCTCGGGAAAGGCTGGGCCGTACGACACCGCTACCCTCGTCGAGGACCTCCGGCAGCTGATGGATAGCCTGAGCATCACGAAGGCCGACATCGGGGGTTGGTCATTCTCCGGCAATGAACTCACGTTGATGGCGTCGAGCCACCCAGACCGAGTCGGTCGCATCATCTATCTCGAAGCGGCGTACGACCTTGGCGACCCGGCCGAGGCCCCCGTCTGGGAGCATATTCCGGACATGGGTATCGCGCCGGACCAGTCGCTCGCGTCACTCGACGCATTTCGCCGGTGGCAGATGCGCACCGTCTTCCCGGCGATTGCGGACTCCCTCCGCCTCGAAGCCTACTTTCGCGACTTGGTCGACATTCAGTCGGATGGAACCGTACGTTTGATGGCGGGCGATTCCCTCGTGTCCCGCATCTACGCGGCTGGGTATCGTCGCGACTACACCAAGGTTCGGGCCCCCGCTCTGGTGATCGCTGCGGAGTCCTACGCCGACCTCGAGCACGGTGACACGGCGCAGCGGGCCAGGAACCTCGCGTGGGAGCGGACATACATGGACCCGTTCAAGAGGAACTCCCTCGAACGTGCGCGCCGTGAGCTACCGAGTGCGCAATTCCTCACCGTACCGGGTGGGCACTCAGAATTCCTGCTCGTGTCGCGGGACCGTGTGGCGCAAGCTATCAGGCAATTTCTCGGGAAGTAGGCGTCGGTGAGGCATAACCAGGAATTGAGGACTGCCGGAGGCGCATCGCGCCTCCGCCGCTTCATTCGGGGCCGTTAGGCCGAGGTCGAACGCTCAGAGAGGACGGGTCCCATGATTCGCCGCTTGCTGGTCCTGGTCAGTGGGCTGCTCCTCCTGGGCTGCTCCTCGGGCTCGCAGCCCACCAGGGGCACTCTGTCAATGGAGGAGGAGCTGGCCATCGCCGACACCATCCGCGGAATCATCCGGGAGTATTCTGCAGCATGGACCCAGATCACTTGCGAGAATCAGGATGCGGTTCTCAGGTTCTTCGATTGGTCCGGCCCTGGCCTGGTCGATGCCAACGAGACCACCGTAACCGAATACGCCGGAGACGCGTGGCCGAACCTGGTTCGAGACGCCGCCTGCTCGCGGGTGCGAGAAGAGGCTGGCATTGACTCGCTACTGGTGCGGGTGCTCTCGCGGGACATTGTGACGGTCAGCTGGACCTTTCACGCGGCCTACATCCAGAAGGTGGGCCCCCCGAAACTGGCTCGTGGGGCGGTGCTGCAGGCGTTCAGGCGAACGGCAGACGGATGGAAGACGCCGGTCGGGATGAGCACCCATCAGCCGGTGCCACCTCCGTGACTTCGGCGGCGGCGTCGGTCACGGCGCCCGGCGTTTCTTGAGCAGCCGCGCGAGCTCCGAGAACCAGTGCTCCGCCACGACCAGCGAGGTCGTCGACCCGGCGGCGCCGCCCACCCGCTTGGCCATGAGGAACCGGCCATCGGGGGCGACGTCGTAGGGCGTGTAGAACTCCGGGCTGCCGCCCCAGAAGTCGTCGGATAATCGGAACAGCTTGCGCGGTGTTCCCAACCCGGGCGTTGGTCCGGGCGTCACCGACACCGCCATCATGTCGCGCACGGGGGTCATGTAGAACAACTCCCGGCCGTTCCGGGCCCACAGCGGCGCGAACCCGCCGGCCACCGAGACCTGCCACTTGGCGGCCTCGGTGTTCGGAAAGGGGCGAAGGAACACATCGGTCTGGCCGGTCTCGTTGGACTCATAGGCCAGCCACCGGTCGTCCGGCGAAAGTGCCAAGGCCGACTCGTCGTACTTGGTGGCGACCAACGGTCGGAGGGCGCTATCGATGCCGGGCCGGAATCCGAGGATGTCCCTGCCACCCGTCCCACCCGCCGCAAACTGACGGACCAGTAACCACCGCCGATCGGTCGACCAGGCCGCCTCACTCGCCGCGCTACCCCGGTACAACACGGAGTCCGAGCCGGAACCGTCGGCCCGACGCTGCCGGACGCCGTCGATCCCAACCACGTACACCACCGTTCGGCCATCGGCAGTCCACCGGGGCCGGGTCGTTGGACCAGAATCGAAGGTGAGCCGGGCCAGCGGACCGGCGGGGAGGCGTTTCATCCAGATGACGCTGCCATCGGAAGTGAGCGAGTAGTCCTGGTAGTCCTGGCTCGCCAGCCCGATGGCGAGCGCCGAGCCATCCGGCGACAGCGCCCAACCCACGTTGGAACCCCATACTATGGGCCGAAAGATCCAGGTCGGGTCGACCAGCGACTCGCGACCCTGGCGATCGACCCAGACAGCCTGGTACTCGCTCGACCGACGGTCTTGCATCTGGGTCACCAGTGTGCCTCGTGCAGAGACCGAGAACTGCGGCGTGCCGAAAAGGCCGAATGCAACCCCTTCCATCACGGGCACCGGCGGTCCGCGGACCTCGAACGACGTCAGATCAAACCCGACGACGGACAGGGTCCCTTCTCCGGTCCCGTAGAGCAGGTGACCGGTGGCCAGGTATTCGGCTCTGGAGACGCCGACGAGAAGTCGCTTCGATGCCCCCGACTGCAGATCGAGTCCCCAGAGCTCCTCATTCTTGTTTCCCTCAAAGTAGCGGGAGAACAGGACCCCCCTGGCGTCGGGGAGCCCGACCGGCCGGCAAGCAGAGTAGGACGAATCCATCCGCAACACTTCGGTGGGCTGGCCACCGGTCGGCGACGTTCGCCAGAGCCCGGTCGCTGTTTCATCACTGTAGATCAAGCTTCCGTCAGCAAGCCAGGTGTGGCCGCAACCGACCTGGTTGGCCGCTGTCACCGAGGGACCACCACCGGTCGGCGTGATGAAGAGTGTTCCGGGAAAGCCGTTGGCCCACGCGACCGACTTGCCGTCCGGGGAGATGGCAAAGCTCACCGCGCCGTTGGTCCCCGGAACCGGGACGGCCTCGGCTCGATCCCGCGACTTGACCCAAAGCTGGTTACCCCCGCCCTGGGTGAGCCCGCTGCCGCCGGGGCCGAGATAGACGAGCCGGGAGTCGTCAGGGGCAATGGCGGCTCCCAGATTGGGACCTCGGGAAACCGGCACCACCAGCGGGTACCGGCTGACCGGTGGCTCGGCCGGGGACCGGAGCAGCGCCCACGCCGCCACCGCGATCGCCGCCACCGCCGTGAGCGGCGCGATCAGCCGGCCAGCACGGGCGCCGCGCCTCCGGCTCTGGAGCACTGGCTTACCGCGAACTGTAGTCTCAGGGTTTCGCAGCGCCTCCGCAAACGCTGCCGCGCTCGGAAACCGATCGGCGGGCAACTTGGCCAGCGCGATCAACACCGCGTCTTCGAGCGGCTCCGGCACCGTGTCCCGGAAACTCCGGATCGCCGCCGGCTTCTCCGTCATCACCTTGGCCAGGATCGCCTGGGCACTCGACCCCTGGAACGGGGGATCACCCGAGAGCATCTCGTAGAGCACGCAGCCCAACGCGTAGACGTCGGTCCGGGCGTCGAGGGTGCGCTCTCCCATCGCCTGCTCGGGGCTCATGTAGGTGGGCGTCCCGAGCGACATCCCAGTCTCGGTCATCCGCGTGCCCCCGGTCGTGGCGACCGCGAGCGCGATCCCGAAATCCGCCACCAGGGCCTGGCCGTCGTGGAGCAGGATGTTCTCGGGCTTGATGTCCCGGTGGATCACACCGTGGCGGTGGGCGTAGTCGAGCGCGCTCGCCACCTCGGTGGCGATCCGGACCGCCTCCGGCAACGGGAGCTGTTTCTCGCGGGTCAGCCGGTCGCGAAGTGATTCGCCCACGACGAAGGGCATCACGTAGAAGACGGTGCCGTCGACGGCACCTGAGTCGAACAGCGGGAGGATGTGGGGATGCTGGAGGTTGGCGGTGGTCTTGATCTCGGCCAGGAACCGCTCGGCCCCGATCACCGCGGCGAGTTCGGGCCGCAGCACCTTGAGGGCGACCTGGCGATCGTGGCGGACGTCGTGGGCGAGGTACACGGTGGCCATGCCCCCCTGGCCGAGCGGGCGGGCGATGGTGTACCGGCCGGTCAGGGCCGACTGGAGCGAGGCGACGGGGTCGATCACGGTCCTCAGAAGATACCGCGCGGAGGACGGATCGTCAGCTATTCGAAGAGGTCGCCCCTCGCGACCCGGCGGGAGAACTCCTCGACCGGGAGAACCGTGACGCCCCGATCCCGGAGGACATCCGCACCCCCATAGACCAGGTATCCCGCCGTCAAGGTCTTCTCGTCAATCAGCTGGTGAAGGGTCGCGGAATCCTCGCGGCGCCATCGCGCCGAGGCCTTCACTTCGACGCCGACGACCCGACGCCCACGCCGCCAGATGAAGTCGACCTCGGTGCCCGCAGGTGTCCGCCAGTAGGATAGCTCACCTCCAGCATTGCAACCGGCCATCGCGGCGCGGAGCTCGTGGAGCACCAGGGTCTCGAGCAACGGGCCCCGCTCCGCCGCCTCGAGCGGCTCCCGAATCCGGCCGAGCAGTGCCCGGGCGACCCCGGGATCGAAGAGGTAGAACTTGGGATGTCGCACCTCCTTGATCCGGGCCTTCGAGCGCCACGCGGGCAACCAGACGCCGATCAGGGTGTCGACCAGGACCTGGTAGTAGCGCGCCACCGTCATCCGGCTCACGCCCGCGTCCCGAGCGGTACCGGCGACATTGACAACCTGCCCGTTCGAGAGCGCGGCCACTTCCAGGAACCGGCTGAAGGCCCCGAAGTCCTTGGTCAGCGCCTCCTGCTGGATCTCTTCCTTGAGGTACGTGGCGACGTAGGCCTCAAGGATGTCCACCGCGTGCCCGGGATCGCTCCGAATGGCCGGCAACATCCCAAAGCGAAGCACCTGATCGACCGCAATGGACGAGCCAAACTCCGCGCCCGTCAGCGGGAAGAACTGCCGTAGGAAGACTCGGCCGGCCAGGAGGTTGGTCTCCATCCGCCGGAGCTTCCGGGCGCTTGAACCACAGAGCGCAAAGCGGTACCCCTGACCATGGGTGGAGATCAGCGACTGTACCTCGTCCAGAATCGCCGGCAGCTTGGGGATCTCGTCCACGACAACCCAGGAGCCTCGGGGCAGCGCCTCGACCCGGGCCCGAAATAGATCCGGCTGGCGGGTCAATTCCAGGACGGTGCTCATCCGCAGCAGATCGAACCACTCGGCCCCGGGGAGCACCTGCCGCAGCCAAGTGGTCTTTCCGGTACCCCGGGGTCCCACCAACAGGAACGATCGCTCGGGGCGAGGCAGAGACCGGGTAAACATAGTGGTCAGTTTAGCGGTAAAAGTGCCCACTGTCAATACAGCGTGAAGGCAACCGCACCGGCAAGGGTCAGAGGCTGAATTCGGCCAAGAGGGCCGCTTGGCGCGTCCGGGCATCCGCCATTAGCGACTCGAACTCGGGGTCGCCGCGGAGGGGGGCGAGCCACCGGCTTCGCTCAGTGAGATAGGTCACGTGCACGAAGCCGAGCTTGACGGCGTTGGAGAGGTAGTCAAGCGCCCGGGCGCGATCACCGGTCTTGGCGAATGCCTCGGCGGCCCACAGCGACTGCCAGCCGACGGTGGTCACGCCGTAGTGAGCCGCCGTCGAGAAGGGGGGAATGGCGGTGCCCTGAACCGCGTTGATCAGTGCCCGGAAAATCTCAGGGACAAATCCGGGTTCGCCGGTACTCATCGGCTCCAGAATCGGCACCGCGCCATGTTCATCCCTAGCGGCAACCAGCGCGAGCGCCAACGCCACGCAGCCCAACGGGCTCGACGGGTTGGTTTCATAGGACTGGCGCGCCCACCGCAGACCGGTACCGACGTCACCGGCCGTGCACGCGACCCAGCCCGCCCAGAAGGTCCCCATGGCGTTGTACGGATCGGCATCGACGGCCCGCCGCATCCAGGCGAGGGCCGGGCCGTCGCTTCCGAGGTAACCGCAAAGCGATCCGAAAATGAAGGCCCCGTCGGCCGAAAACTCCCCGTTCACTGCCTGCCGGGCCCACCGTACGCCGGCGCGGATGTCGCCGATCCGGCCGTAGTGGGTGGCCTTCAGGACCATCGCCGGCACGGACGCCGGGTTGATGGCGAGGGCCCGATCGGCGGCAGCCAGAATGCGCGACGGGGTGGCGGGGTCCATGTCGACCGCGATGGTCAAGGCCGTGGAATCGATCGTCCCCGCCGCTGCGTGGAGGACGTCGTTGTCGCCGAATCGGACCAGGGCGTCCGCAATGATCCGCTGCGCCTCGGCGAACGCTGTCGCCGTGAGATCCTCCGCCACCCGCCTCGACCGGAGGTAGGCCTCGAGCACGGGAAGTGAGGTGATCGCCCGGGAGGCAAGCCGCCGGTCCTCGGCCGGGCTCAGTTTGGCCCGAAGTTCGGCGACAATCGCCCGGGCGATCCGCTCCTGCATCCCGAACACGTCGTCCATCGTCCCGTTGTACTTCTCCGCCCACAGGTGAGTATCCGTGGTCCCGTCGATCAACTGGGCCGTGATCCGGAGCGCATTCCCAGATCGCCTAACGCTTCCTTCCAGGAGGTAGCGGACGTTGAGGAGCCGGGCCATCTCTTTCAGGTCCTGGGTCCGCTTCCGCGCCGCCACGGCCGAGTTCCGGGCAATCACCTTGAGCGACTCGACCTTCGACAAGTCCGCGATCACCTCTTCCGAGAGGCCGTCGGCCAAGTAGGCGTCGTTCGGATCGGGACTCAGGTTGTCGAACGGCACCACCACGATCGACCGGTCCCCGGCCTGATCGAGCACCCGGGGCCCTGCCGGGGTCAGCGCCTCACCGAACGCGGCGGCACTCGCGAACCGGTCGGCGGGTTCCCGGGCCAGCGCCCGGGCCAGCGCCGCGTCGAGACCGCCGGTGATCTCGCTCCGCCGGGAACTCAACCGCGGGGCCGCCTCGGTGAATCGCTTGACCAGCATGGCCTCGGCGGTCTTCCCCTCGAACGGCAACCCGCCCGCGATCAGCTCGAACAGGACGCAGCCGAGACTGTAGACGTCCGCAGCCGGCCCGACCTCGTCGTCCCCGGCTACTTGTTCGGGGCTCATGTACGCCGGTGTGCCGAGCGAGAGCCCGGACTGGGTCAGCCGCTCGGCGCCGCCGGCCGGGCCGGCCCGGGCGATCCCGAAATCGGTGAGGAGCGCGTGTCCGCGGGAGAGCAGGATGTTCTCCGGCTTGATGTCCCGGTGAATCACGCCCTGGCCGTGGGCATAATCGAGCGCGTCCGCCACTTCCCGGGCGAGTTTGACGGCCTCGGCGGGATCGAGCCGGTGTTCGCGGGTCAGCCGGTCGCGGAGGGATTCGCCCTCGATCAGGGGCATCACGTAGAAGAGCCGGCCCCCGTCCTCGCCGGAGTCGAACACCGGCACGATGTGGGGATGTTGGAGCCGGGCGGCGATCCCGATTTCGCGGAGGAACCGTTCCGGGCCTAACGCCCGGGCCAGCCGTTCGTCGAGGACCTTGAGGGCGACCCGGCGATCGTGGCGGAGGTCGTGGGCTCGCCAGACCGTGGCCATGCCGCCCCGGCCGAGCTCACCGTCGATCCGGTAGCGGGCGCTGAGGGGCTCGGGGGTGGTCATCGCGGGGCCGTTGGATCCGGCGGCGCCTGGCGATCCCAGCGGGTGACATCGATCCCGGCTTTGCGGAAGACCTCTCGGAACCGGGGATCCTGGCGCAATGGCTTGGTCCAGGGTAGACCGGGGCTGGTCAGCGCGCGCTTTTCCGCCGCGACCTCGAGCCAATGGATCGCCTCGTCGTACTTCCCGAGCACGGTGGCAGCCGCCGCTAAACCGAGAACGAACGGACCGAGGCGTTCCCCGTCCTTGACCATGGCGTGGTACCGGGCCTCGGCCGCGGCCTTGGGTTCCTGCATGGCCAGCAGCCAGCCTCGCACGGAGTGGAAGGGGCCGGGCCCGCCCACCCGCCGCTCATAGTCATCCAACTCAGCGAGGCCCGCTTGAGGAAGGCCCTCCGCGCCCAGGACGTAGGCCAGATCGACGTGGATTTCGGCGGAGCTCGAATCCACCGCAAACGCGGCATCGAGCTCCCGCCGAGCCGCCGCCACTTCTCCGGCGTTGATGAGGCCCCACGCAAGGTTCTGGTGAGAGAGGGCCGTTGGCTCCAGCGCAACGGACCGCTCGTACGCAGTGACCGCCTCCCCCGTGGCGCCGATCCTGACGAACAGGTCGCCAATAGCGTTATAGCCCAGCGCGGTTGGCTCGATCTCGAGCGCGGCCCGGAGATCCGCTTCGGCACCTTTCCAGTCCGTGTCGCGACCAAAGCGGAGGGTGCCACGGGCAACGTACGCCGTCCCGTTTCGCGGGTCCAACTCGAAAGCTTTGCCGATGGCTCGCTCAGCCGCCGGAAAGGCCTGCTCGCCTGGAAGCCAGTGATACACGGCGGCACCATTGGCGTAGGCTAAGCCAAGTGCCCCATAGGCACCGGCAAAGGTGGAGTCCAACGCGATCGCCCGCTCGAACTGCTCGATCGCCGCCAGAAAGCCGGCCCGCGAGAAGCGGTCGAGGTAGTGCTTGCCAACCAAGTACGCCTGATACGCCGCTGGATTGACCGACCGGCTTGAACCCGCCGACCGGGCCGGGTCACTGTTCGGCGGGCTGCCGAGAATCGCCGTGGCCATCTCCCGAGCGGCCCGCCCCGCCAGGAGGGACACGTCCGCCGACGTGACGTCGTAACTCCCCGCCCAGCGATTCTCCTTGGTAACCGGATCCGCCAACTCGAGCGCGATCGACAGCCCGCCGGCCATCCGGACCAGCGACCCCACGGCCACCCCGTCGACGTTGAGGTCCCGGGCCACCCGGTCGAAATCGGGCTCGGCCCCGGCGTACCGGGCCACCGAGGCGAACCCGATCACCTTGACCCCCGCCCGGGTGAGCGAGGAGATCATTTCCCGGGTGAGCCCCTCCGCCAGGATCGCATCCGCAGTGTCGCCGGTGGCGTTGCGGAGCGGCAGCACCGCGAGCCGGCTAACGGACACCCGGGTCGCGGGCGCTCGGGTCCGCCACCACACCAGGCCGGCCGCGACGAGGAGGACCGCCGCGGCGCCAACCGCGAGCCAGATCCTGCCAGGTCGCCGGGACGGGGCCACCGCGGGATTCGGCTGCGTGTGGGTCGGGGTCATGCCACCGCTCGGTGTCGCAGCCAGCACCTCCAACTGGATCAGCAGCTCCCCCGCCGTCTGCCACCGGTCCGCCGGCTTCTTCTCCAGGCACCGCATGATCGTGCCTGCCATCACCGGCGGCACCGCCGGGCGGTGGTCGGTCACCGGCCGCGGCAACTCGGTCACCTGCGCAGCCAGCACCGCCTGTGGACTCGAGCCAGTGAACGGTGGCCGCCCCGTCAGCAGCTCGTAGCCCATCGCCCCGACCGCATAGAGGTCGGCCCGGTGATCCATATGCGGGTCAGCCGCTGCCTGCTCCGGAGCCATGTAGGCCGGGGTGCCGAGCGCCACGCCCGCAGTCGTAAGCTGCTGCCGCCCGGTCGCCTCGTGCAGCGCCTTAGCGACCCCAAAGTCGGTCACGAGCGCGTGTCGGCCGGATAGCATCACATTTTCGGGCTTGATGTCGCGATGGACCACACCACGCCCGTGGGCATAGGCCAGGGCGTCGGTCACCTCTTTCAGTATCCGGACCGCCTCGGCCACCGGGAGCTCGCCTTCGCGGGTGAGCTTGTCGCGGAGCGATTCCCCCTCCACGTAGGGCATCACGTAGAAGAGGAAGCCGTCGGCTTGGCCTGAGTCGTGGAGCGGGAGGATGTGGGGATGGGTGAGGCGGGCCGCGATCTGGATTTCCTGGAGGAAACGCTGGGGACCGAGGGTGGCGGCCAACTCGGGTCGCAGCACCTTGATCGCCACCTCGCGGTCGTGCCGGAGGTCGCGCGCCAGGTAGACCGTAGCCATGCCGCCGGCGCCGAGCTCGCGCTCGATCCGGTAGCGGTCAGCCAGCGCTGCGGTCAGGCGCTCCAGGGGATCAGCCAGGTACAGTCCGGATCAGGGGATACGCTCAATGTGGCCCATCAATGTGATCCCCGCCAGAGCTGGGGTCATGACGCATCGCGGGCGGCACGGAGCCGGGTCGAACGGCTAGCGGTTTTGCCGTTCGCGCGGTACAATCGTCCATCCCCGTCACACCTCGTCACCCCATGAAAGGCGGCCCGCTCATGCTTCGCCACCTCGTCTTCCCCGTTGTCGTCTTGGCAGCCGCTCTGCCGAACGCCGCCCACGCGCAGAATCCCAC
>Ga0315273_10003442_pt1 | contig 19066 bp, 13 predicted proteins | sample YL17G02_0_MG_FD_205753 | JGI IMG/M metagenome (GOLD analysis project Ga0315273, IMG submission 205753) | Sediment microbial communities from Yellowstone Lake, YNP, Wyoming, USA - YL17G02_0 | ecosystem: Environmental > Aquatic > Freshwater > Lake > Sediment | place: USA: Wyoming | collected...
TCAATCGCATCGACGAACACGAGATCGGAGACGTCGATGAGCGAGTGCTCGTTGTCGACGAACCTGTAGGGCGGTGCCGGCTGGAACCCCTCATCGGCCATCTGCACGTGGCGGGGTGCGAACGACCCCATGTGCAGCCAGACGGTTGCCGACCCGGGCCCGCCGTTGTAGAGAAACGAGAGGGGCCGCGTCTTCGCGTCCTCGCCATCCTTCGTGTACGCCACGAAGAACATCCGCGCGGCCACCTTGCCGTCATCGAGCCGGATCGGCACGGTGCCCGTGGTGGCGGTGTACTTGATGTCACGCCCATCGAGGCGCAGGGTGTGGGACGTCTGGGAAATCTTCTCTTCGTTCGGGCCAGCGACTTCGTAGCGCGGGGCCGGCTGCCCGGCCTCGCGCGGGGCCGGCTGCTGCGCCGCTGGCGCGCCACCGGGCCGCTCCCGGCCCGGTTGCTGGGCGTGAACCGGCGCCAGCGACAGCGCCAGCGCAGTGACGAAACAGGCGCGCCACTTGAACATCGTCGTGCTCCCCCCGGGTCTATCTACTTCTTATTGGCGGCTTCGAGCGACGTGATGAGCGCAGCGATGTCGCCATCGGTCAGGTGCCGCTTCGCTTTTTCGAGCATCGTCTTGAAATGGGCGTACTCACTCGGCTTGGCCGGAAATCCCGTATTCCCTTCCGGCCCCGTCGAGTCGATCACCGCTTTGCCGTCTGGCGTCACGATGACCATCCACGGCAGTCCCTGTTCCTTGGGTTGATAGCTCTTTGCGAGGTCGGCCGCACCCGGCGCGCGATCGGCGTCGAGCTTGAGAATCACGAATTCCTTTGCGAGCAACGGTGCAACGTCTTTGGTCGCCATCCAGGCGCCCAGCCTATGGCACCACCCTCACCAGGGGGCCGCGAACCAGACGAACACCTGCTTACCCTCGCGCTTGGCCTGAGCCAGCGCGGCGTCGAACACCGGCCCGACCGGCGGAGGCGCCGGCGCCTGGTGTGTCGTCAGGAACGCGCCCATCTTCTTGGCGTCGAACGCGGCAGCATCGGTGTCGCTCGCCAGGCTCGTGGCCGACATCTGGGCGAGCACCTTCCCCTTGGCGTCGAGGATGGTGAAGTGCGGCAGTGCGCCAGCGGCGAGCGTCACGCCAAACGACTTGGCGAGATCCATGTTCTTGTCGAGGTGGCCGACGTCAACGTAGACCAGCTTGTAGTCGTCGCGGAACTTGCTCGACACCTCGGGCGCGCGCTGCACCTGTTGGTACTTCGTGCACGCCTCCTCGTCATTGGCGCCCCAGTTGATGAGGACGCGGATGTCGTCCTCGGCGGCGGAGGCGACAGCCGCCGCGATCTGCGCCTTCGCGTCGGCGGTCTCGCTGTATACCTTGCGCGGCGCGGGCGGGGCCTTCTGGATGATTGCCGGCGCCACGGTCGGCGGCGGCTGCTGGGCAGGCGGCGCTGCCTGACCGCTTATCGCCAAGACTAGCGATAACAGGGATAGGGTCATACGTCTCCTCGTTGGGGGCCTCTACATTGTCCGATTGGGGCGCAGCATAGCATAGCAGGCCCGCGCGCGCCCTGCCGGGCGTCGGTCGGATCTGAAGATCCGGCCTCCAGCTCAAAATGCCCGGACAACGGCCGCAAAACGACCTGCTAGGCTGGCCGCGCCGCCGCCCTCGCGCTGCCGGACTTCAGTGCGCCAAGAAACCGCGAGCGCAGCGTCTGGCTAACCAGCGCCTTCTTGACCGGTGTCAGGCGCAGGAACCCGCCGACGAACGCGCGCAGAAACTGGTGCGACAGCCGTTCGGGTTCGGCGAACAGCAGGTTCTGCAAGGTGCCCACTTCCAGGGACTGCAGGATGATCTTCTCGAAGGTCGTCTCCGGGTACAGCACGCGCTGCGGTCGATGGTGGAGCGTCATCGAACCGGTCGTGCACGCGAGCGAACACACGCCACACCCGAGGCAGATCGATTCGTCCACCACGGGCCGCGCCTTCTTCTTGCCCACCGGCTCGGTCAGCCGTTCGAGAGAAATCGCGTTGATCGGGCAGGCCTTCTTGCACTTCAGGCAGCCGTCACAGGTGGTGTCCTCGGCCTTCGCGAGGTAGTTGGAGGTCACCAGGGTGTGCGGGTAGCCGAACTGGCTGATGCCGAGCAGCAAGTTGCAGCAGCATCCGCAGCACAGGCACACGAAGCTCACGCTCTTCTGCACGTTGTCGGCGTTCATCACGAGCCCGATGTCCCTCGCCTGGGTCAGCCGATCGAGCATCTCGCTCTTGTCTATCGATCGCGCCAGCTTGTGGCGCACCAGATAGTCGGCCGCCTCTCCCATCGACGTACACGTCTCAAGGGGCACGTCGCACCGCTTCAGGCCCATGTGCGACTTCTCGTGGCGGCAGGAGCAGATGCCGACGGCGAATTGCTTCTGCGATTCGACGATCGACACCGCCTTCTCGTAGTCGAGCACCTCGACGTGCTCCTCTGGTGCGACGGTCTGCTCGTGAGGCAGCGTCCGCATCAGTTGCAGCTGCTGTCCTGCGCCGAGGTTGGCCTCCCAGACTCCGCCGTTCGACAGGTAGTCGTGAAACAGCCGCGCGCACTCCTTGAGGTCGACGCCGTCTCCGGTCCGCATCATCGTGAACTCGAAAATCCCGACGGCCAGCGGCGAGGGGATGTAACGGTACTGTCCTCCCACGTGCATGTCGGTCACGAGGCCCTTCAGGCACAAGGCTTCCAGCACCCGCTCCAGCGTGGCGCGGGGGTATCCGGTCGTCTGCTCGAGATGCTCGATCGTGGTCGGGCCGTACGGCATACGGACGATGAGGTCCGCCTCTTCGGCCGAGTACAGTTGCTTCAAGAGCGCGTGGAAGGTGTCGTTCCAGGGGGCCCTGAGTGTCAGCCCGTCGATCTTCTTGCCAAGTGCACGGTAGATGTCCTTGCCGACCAGATGACCCATGGATCTCCCTCTCGCTCGTCCTCGCCCGTCTTCGCCCGTCTTCGCCCGTCGTGCGCGCGATGCCTGGCAGGCCTTGCTGCCGCGACCAGCAACTCCGTCAACCGTCCATCGCGTCTCTACTCTCTACGGAAAGCGCGAGCCCCATCTGGAGCAGGCGGACGACGGCCATCAGGATATAGAGGGTTGATTGACCGCCTTACTGTCGCACGCCGCTGGTGAGGCTGGCAAGCGCGAAACCGGCGCCCAGCGCGGCCGTGGGGTCATCCCCGAGCGTGTCACGTCCGGAAGGCGAGGACCACCGCCCGATCCTGCCGGAAGGCGAGCGCGGCACGATTGCCACAGAATGTTGTGGCTGCAGGGATACGTCTCACGCGCAGGCGGATCTTCATGTCCCGTCGGGGCGTGGGCTGGCCCAGTGCCGGAGAAATGGGGCCTGGCCACATTTCCTGACGTTCTGTCTCGAATCGAGACAGCGCGGCAATTCTCGTCGGGACGTGACGATTCTAGTTGACAGCGGCCGGCTGAAGGCCTACTTTGATGCACCTCATCGTTTATTTCCGTCGGCCGTACCTGTCTTTTTCCTCGTGGGGTTTTCAGTTCTCTCGGTGGGTTCCCCCACCCAGCGCATTCTGTTCGTGTCGCGCAGTGTGTCCGTATCGCCTAGTCGCGTTCGGCGTCGCGTCCCGGTAGCTGTCACCTCACCAATCAGCTCAGGAGGCGCGGCCCCCCATCTGACGTCGTCGCTCGTCCGGACTCTTCGTTTCGTTGCTTCGCGTCGCCTGAGGCCGAAACCTCTGGGCCCGTGGCGACACTATCTAGTGGAGGTATGTCATGGTCGGGAAGCCCCTCGTGTCGTTCGCACGCACCCTGAACGCGTTCCAGTTTCTGGGAACGGCGGTCGCCTGCGCGACGCTGGTCCTCGTCGTGTTCGTCTCGAGTGCGCCCGCGCAGATTGCCGGTCGCAACGTGAACATGGTGTCGGGCACGACGTGGCCCGAGGGTGATCCGTACCTTCAGCGCCAGAACGAGCCGTCGGTCGCCGCGTCCACCCGAAACCCGCTGCACCTGCTGGCGGGCGCCAACGACTACCGGACGGTGGATATTCCGTTTGTCACCGGCGGCGATGTCACCGGCGATGCGTGGCTGGGTGTCTTCAAGTCGTTCGACGGGGGTCAGCGCTGGACGAGCACGCTGGTTCCCGGCTATCCCCAGGACATGTCGGCCAACGGCATCGCTTCTCCGTTGAAGGGCTACGCTGCCGCGGCGGATCCCGTCGTCCGGCCTGGAACCAGCGGGCTGCTCTACTACAGCGGCATGGTGTTCGACCGAACCGCCAACGGCCGCAGCGCGATCTTCGTGGCGCGCTTCATCGACAACAACAACCAGGAAAACGGCGACACGATCGCGTACAACGGCGCGTCCATCGTCGCGAAGAGCACGGGAGCCGGCGGCGAGTTTTTCGACAAGCCCTGGCTGGCCGTAGATATCCCGCGCGGTAACGCCCCCACGTGCCGCATCGTCACGCCTGGCGGGACCGGTTCGATCACCCAGACGATTCCGGCGGGCTATGCGTACGTGGCCTATACGCGGGTGTGGTACGACGCTCGCGGCCTGATGTATTCCGAGATTCGGTTCACCGCGTCCACCGATTGCGGCAGGACGTGGAGTCCGTCTGTGGTCCTGAGCCGAGCCGTGGACAGGTTGAACCAGGGCGCCTCAATCGCCATTGATCCGAACAGTGGACGCGTATTTGTGACCTGGCGCCGCATCAGCGCCGCGGTCACCGACGCCGGCAACGCGATGATGGCCGCCCAGGCGCCGAGCGTGGGCGGAAAGGCGGGGGCCGCAAGAGAAGTGCGTCGTCTTCCCCGCCATGACAAGGATCTTCCAGACCCCGAGAAGTACTTCGAACACCGGCGCGGACAAGGAACCCCGAAGAAGCCTGTCGTGGCCGGCGGCATGGTCGGCGAGTTCGACCAGGCCACTGAGGGCGTTGACGGTTCACTCAGCTTCCGGACCAATGCCTACCCGTCCATCGCCATTGATGGCAGCAGCCGCATCTACATGGCCTGGACCGAGCGCGGACTTGCGACCGGCGCAGCCAACGCGGGAGTGGATGGCGACGCACGCATCGTCGTCTCGACGTCGAGCGACGGAATCGCCTGGTCCAATCCGAGGCCCGTCGCCAACGAGGGCAATCCCGGCCACCAGTTGATGCCGACCCTCACCTTCGGCGGCGGCAAGCTGGTGCTGGTCTACTACGACCTGCGGGAGGATGTGTCCGACACGTTTGCGCCGTTCGTGGACGACAAGACACCCATCGACTTGGGTCGCGGACGCCACACGTTGGACATGCGTGCGTCGTTCGGGACACCGGGCGCCCCGCCAGTATTCCAGCCGTCGATCCGGGTGTCGGACTATCTGGTTGGATATCAGGAGGGCGTTCTCGGTCAGCTGCAGTTCAACGCCCCGAATCTCCCGATGTTCCGACTCGGCACGGCGCCGTTCATGGGCGACTACGTGGATGTGGCACTCGCCCCGGCGTTTGTCCCCGCCGCCAACGGCGGGTGGGCCTACAACACCAATGGCGCACTGCCGGTGTTCCACGCGGTGTGGACTGACAATCGGGATGTCAGAGCGCCGAGAACGGACACCAACGGTGACGGCAATCCGTGGAACGACTACACGGCGCCAACGCAGCGACTTGCCGGCACGGCGAGTGTCTTCGATCCGGTATCCGGCGTGCTGCCAACCTGTTCGCCTGAGAATACCGGCGCCCGTAACCAGAACATCTACACGGCGCGCCTGACGACGGGGCTCCTGGTTGGATCGCCGGGCAACACGAAACCGCTGAGTCGAAATCTGCAGCGCGCGTTTGTCGTGTTTGCCCAGAACACCTCGTCTGTGACGAAGGCGTTCCGGTTGACGATCGTCAATCAGCCTGCTGGCGGCCGCGCGTCATTCAGGCAGTTCGACGGCGGCGCCGCACCGCAAACCACGATCGATGTGACGACGCCGGCGCGGTCCACCTCCTCGCGGTCGGTCTACGCCACCTCGTCTGATCCGGCAGCGCAGATCAAGGTGACTGTCGCGGAGATTGCCGTGGCTGGTGGCGCCACCGTGCCTGGCGGCCTGAAAGACGTGATCCTCCTGAACCCGGATAGCGCCAACCCGGCCATCACCAACCCGGCTATTACGAATCCGGCGATCACCAACCCCGCCATCACCAACGAAGAGGTCTACAACCCGGCGATCACCAACCCCGCCATCACCAACCCGGCCATCACCAATCCGGCGATCACCAACCCCGCCATCACCAACCCCGCGATCACCAATCCCGCCATCACCAACCCGGCCATTACGAACCCGGCCATCACCAATCCCGACATGACGAACCCGGCCATCACCAATGTCACGGTGGTGAACCCGGCGATCACGAATCCGGCCATTACCAATCCGGCGATCACGAATCCGGCCATTACCAACCCAGCGATCACGAATCCGGCGATTACCAACCCGGCGATTACCAACGGGTCGTTGACCGACGTCACCTGGACGATGACCAACACCGGCAACACGACGGCTGCCTTCAACGTCAATCTGTTCCTGGCGAATAGCATCTCCAAGCTGTGCTCGACGCCGCAGACCGACTCCTGTATCGCGACCCAACTCATCATCCAGAAGACCTACACGACGCCAACGGCGACGGCCTGCACGCTGGAGGTCGAAACCCACGACATCCTCGTGGCGAACATCCTGAACCCGAGGTTTGTCACGCCCGCGTCGCCTTCTCCTGGTCAGAACGATCCGGCCGCCACAAACGCCACCATCTGGCTGGCGCCGGGCGAAACGGCTGTGATCACGCTGCGCATCATCGATCCGACCAAGTCCGACAACGTTACGATTGATGGTGCCTCGATCGACCCGGTGTTCCTGCCGCCCTCGCAGGGCGGCAGCGGCCTCCCGATGCCCGCGATCGCCCCGCAAGGCGTCCCGAGCGATGCGCCAGCCGGCGTCACGACACCACCGGTGGTCTACCCTACAGGCTCGACGATGGCGTTTACCGGGCAGCCCTCCCTTGCCCTGGTCGGCGCGCCGATTTCGCCAATGGTGAGTGTCCGAATTCTCAACGCGGCCCGAGTGGGGGTGGCGGGAGTTCAAGTCACGCTGACGCTGTTTGGGACTTCCGGGGCCGCGGTGCTGAGCGGTAACCAGGTAATCACTGACAGCGGCGGAACGGCGGCGTTTCCGCTGCTGAGAGTCAACACGCCCGGCATTGGGTATCAACTGCAGGCGACCGCCAGCCTGCCTCCTCCCGCCGCCGCGATCCCACCCGCGTTCTCGCTCCCGTTCACCGTTCGGTACCCACTGGTGGCCGTGCCGCTCGCGCGTGCCACGAACGAAGACGCGCCGTTGACGATCGGCGACGCGCTCGCGGTCCAGCCGAACCCGAATGGCGGGGTGTTGTCGATCGCCGGGGTCGGTGCGGCGTCGCACGGGACGACGACGTTCACGGCAGCGACGATCCGCTACACGCCGGCGCTGCACTACAGCGGCCCGGACAGCTTCTCCTTCACGGTAACTGACGGCATGGTCACCTCGGCGCCGGCGACGGTGACCATCACCGTGAACCCCACCGGTCCGCTGACGATCACGACGACATCGCTGCCAGACGTCGTGCTCATGGAAGCATCCGCGCTGGGCGGCCTCGTGGCCACGGGCGGCTCCGGACAGAGGAGTTGGAGCGTCGGTCCGGATACGCTCCCGCCGGGAGTGACGCTCGACGGCGTCACCGGCGGGTTCACGGGCATGCCGGCCCGGCCCGGCGAGTTCTCGTTCACCGTTAGCGTGACGGACTGCGCCAACAGTTCGTGCCCGAGCGGCACGTCCCCGCAGACGGCGACAATGCCGTTGACGATGACGGTGTACGCTCCCGATCAAGTCGGTGGGCAGGACTCGAATCAATCAGCCATCAACTTTGGTGGCGCCAACGGATACACGCTCGCGCAGGTATTCACGGTGGGGGTCAGCGGCACCCTGGCAGCCGTCAAGTTGCCAACGGTCTCCTGTCCCGCCGGCGCCGCGCTCACAATCGCCGTCACGGCGGTCGGCGGCCTTGCGGGCCGGCCGTTGGAATCCTCTCCAATGACGTCGTGGACAACAGGCTCGCCCGGGGCTGGTCCCATCAGACTGCCGTCGCCTGTGCTTGCGGCGGCGGGCACTCCGCTCGCGCTGGTCTTGAGCGCGGATCAGGAATGCCAAGTCCAGCAGGCGCCGATCAGCAGCGTGGGGTATCGGTTCGGCCAGGCATTGGCCAGGAACTCCACGATCGACTGGCAACCGTTGCAGAACAGCCCGTTCGGACGCAACAACATTCCGTTCGAGACACTCGTGTTCCCAGTCGACGGGCTGATCTACGCGGACCCGAACCGCCCGCCGTTTGGCGAGACGGCGACAGCTTTTTATCTCAGTTGGGGGTGGGGTGGAATGTGGGAGGTCCTGCTGCCCACGTTGGGAGGCCCGGCGGAACTCTTCCAACCGTACGGCAGCCCGACGATGACAACCGTCGGCAGCATGGTCGTGCCCCGTGTGAACTACACGGCGACGCTACTCTACGACGGTACCGTCCTGATTGTCGGAGGACAGGACCCGAACGACCCGCACGTCACACTCAACAGCATCGAGTTGTTCACGCCAGCTACGGGGGAATTCCAACAAGTGGCGACACTGGCCCACGCGCGGGCTTCGCACACCGCGACGATGATTCCAACGGAGGGTGACGGTCTCCTCATCCTGGGCGGCGAGGCGTGGGATTCGGCCGCCGGTCGATTCGTGAAGATCGCCGAGGCGGAGATCTTCACTCCGTACTGGAACACCATCTCCTCGGCAGGCAATCTCCTCGCAGCCCGCTCCCATCACACGGCCGCGGCAATACAAGACAGGGGGATCCTCATCACAGGCGGGTATGCCGACGGGCCGGGATCGCCAGCGGCGGAGTACTACGATCCGTCGGCCGCAGTAGGCAATGAGTTCTCGCTGACCGCAGGACCGATGGCGGTCTCCCGCGTCGAGCACACGGCGACGGTGATTCGCGATGGGGCGGGGTACTGGAAAGTGCTGCTCGCAGGTGGCACCGACAGCGCCGGCCGGCTCCTGGCCGAAGCGGAACTGTTCGATCCGGATACCGGGACGTTCAGCCCGGCGGGCACGCTCCTGACGCCGCGCCGGAACCACACGGCAACAGTGCTTGACGACGGCAGCGTGTTGCTGGCGGGCGGTACATCGACGCCGAATACGGAGCCTGACCGACATCTGGCCAGCCTCGAGCGCTACGTGTTGGGCGCGCTGCCAGCGTTCAGCAACGCCGGCAGCCTGATTGTGTCGCGAACGCAGCATGCCGCGAACAACGACACAGGGGCGTTGTTCGTCGTTGGCGGCCGGGCTTCTGCCAAGCTCGGCGGTCGAACCATCGAGACGTACAGCACGATCTATTATGGGTCCCCGCCGTTCGCGATCACGACGGTCCCGCTGCCAAACGGGATTGTCGGTCAGGTCTACACGGCGACGTTAGGGGCCGACGGCGGCTGGGGGGGGCCGTATACCTTCGGCGTGTCGGCCGGCTCGCTACCGACCGGGCTCGCGCTGTCGTTCGACGCGCCCACGGGCACGACGACTATCAGCGGGATACCGGCTGTCGGCACCGAGGGGCCATGGACGTTCACTCTTGAGGTGACGGACGCATCGAGCGGCGAGTTCGCCCTCCAGACCGTCACCATTCGCGTCAACGCCCTCGAGATCCAGACGACGTCCCCGGATCTGCCGAATGGCGTCCAGGGAGCCGCCTACAGCTATCAACTCGCGTTGCGGCCCGACGCGCCCGGCATGGGCACAGTGACGTGGTCCGCGCCGGGGTCCCTGCCGTCTTGGCTCACCCTGAGCTCGGGCGGGTTTCTCTCGGGTAGTATTCCCGACACCGTGGTGGGTTCGTTCTCATTCGAAGTCCAGGTACAGGACTCGGCCGGCCAGGTCGCATACAAGACCCTGACCGTCGTGGTAACAACAACAATCCCCGACGACATCGTGACAGCATCTTACGGGGGCGCGGATCTCGCTGGCCCGACGTGATGGACACGCGGGAGAAGATCTGAGGGCGGGTGTCCGTCGGCCACGCACCGCCACACGTTGAGAGGCATCGTCGGCTCGTGATCGTCGATCTCAATCGCCCAGAGCGTCCGCCGCACGGTCGCGAGGTCGGCGGAATCCCGAATCTCCTCGTGGCGAAGAAACTCCGCCCAGGCGCCGTCCGGTGTGTCGGCAAAGTAGTGCGCCGGCCCCTCGCCCTCGCCATGCCAGCGACCGGCCGGCTGGGCACGGGATTCCCACACGAACGGATACCGACGGTCGGTTTGGCGAAAGACAATCATGTGGCAGAAAACGCAACCAAAGAACGGGCAAGTTGCCGCACTTTCTGCGCACCCGGTCCTTCCGGATCCCACTCGCCTTTGAGCAGCGCGGCGGGTGCCTTGCCCCCGAGCGCGGTTCGAGGCCGCTCGAACCACCGACGCATCCCGATGTTGTTGTACGACCCGGCGAGGTCGGCCACAATCAGTGCGAGGCAGTGCAATCGCTCGGCCGCCGGGTCGGGCGTGTCGCGTTCGCCGGACTGGTAGCGCCGCAGGCTCGACAGAGACACGCCCACCAAGCGCGCCAACTGTTCGGCGTCGAACACGCGGGAGAGGCTTGGCCACTCTGTCCTGGGCACGGGAGACCCTTCGAGGGCCGAAATCACAAGGCGCAAGAGGGCGGCGATGTCGTGCGCAGTCGGCGGTGTCACGCTCGACCACGGGAGTCGAGGGACACTGGCAACGCCCGCCTCACGTGCGCGCGTGACGAGTCGATCGGCAGTACCGGCGTCGAGCGTCGCCGCCTCGTCGAAACCCATGACGCCCATGGCATCAGCCCGTCGCGCGGCATCGACCCACAGCCGCCTCACCTCATCGGAATCCAATTGGAAGATGAATGGACTATTCATAATATCCACTCCATGTCCAATTCTATTCCAATCTATTGCACTCGTCAACCCGGTGTTCGTGGCGCCACAGCCCAAGTGCAAATGCCGCGCCAGAAGATCAACAGAGGGGTCGAGAAGGGGGCAGGCCAGCCTTACCGTTCGCCGACGCGCTTTCGTGCGTCGGCCGCCAGCGGGTCACGCAGGCCCTCGGGCCTGAGCGCGAGATAGGCCTTGTAGTCGTCGACCGCGGCCGGCTTCATGCCGAGGCCCTCTTTGGCCCGGCCGAGCCAGTAGTTGAGCGGCGCGAGATAGCGGAACGTCGGCAGGTCGTCGAGGAAGATGGCCGTGGCTTCGCCGCGGCGTTTCTGGCAGATCTCGAATTCCGACAGCGCCTGCGCGTACAGACCCGCCTCGACGTACGCGACGCCGAGATCGAAACGCGCGAGCCACAGATCCGTAAACGTGCGCGCCGCCTGGAAGGCGTCCACCGCGTCGGTCGCGCGGCGCTCCTTGAGGGCAATCTCCCCTTCGATCACCTTGCCGTAGGCACGAGCTTTCCTGCGCACCTGCTTCTGCAGCTCTGCGCTGAACGCTCTCGCGTCCGCGTTCTTGTTCGCCGCCAGGAGGATGCGCGCCGCCGGCACCAGCGCGGTCTCGTCGCGGCCTTCCGCGACGGCCTTCTTCGCCATGGCCAACGCCTCAGTCTGCTTGCCTTCGAATTCGAGCGCCTCGGCCATCGCCACGTACTTCGAGACGAGGCCGGTAGTGGTTCCGGTTCGCACGTCCTCGGGGACACTCTTCTCGAGGAGGCCCCGGGCTTCGGCCGGCCGGCCCTGGTAGAGCGCGAGATCGGCGAGCCCCATCGCCGACACCGATTGCCCGGTGGAGTCGGTGCCCGCCATGCGCGTGTAGGCATCGCGCGCAGCGTCCGCATTCCCGGCCGCCAGCTCGGCGATGGCCAACGGCAAGTATCCCACCCACAACTTCGGCTCGAGTCCAATGATGACGCGCCCCTGCATGGCTGCCCCGGTGAAGTTCCCCGCGTACATCGCATAGAGCGAGTTGTTGCTCGTGAACTTGACGCTGGTCGGCAGGATGTGTTCAGCCTTGCGCCCTTCCTCGTCGGCCTTCGGGAAGTTGAGGAGGTTGAAGTGCGCAAATGCGAGGTTGGCGTGGCCGGCGGTATCGGCCGGATACCGGGCGATAAGCGCCTCGTAGTTCTCAACGGCCTTCTCGTAGTCACCGGCAGCGAGGAAGTACACGCCCAGCGAACGGTACTTCTCGCGCTCGGTCATCCGGTCGAGCAGCGACAGCGCCTTGGCGATGATCTCGGAGCTTTCGGATTTCCGGCCGATGTTCCACGCGCACACCGCCCACCCCGCGTATGCGCGGCCGAATTGCGGGTCGTGCTGAATGGCGAGGCGGTAATGTTCGATGGCCTTCTCGTCTTTTCTGTTGAGCGCCAGATCCTGGGCCAGCGAGTACTCGCGCACGGCATCGAGCGACGTCGCCGTGAAGGTCTCGGCCGCAGCCGCCAGGGCCGATGCGGTCGCTGTTTCGCCGAGCGCCGTGCGCACTTTGCCGCCGAGCGAGCCGACGACGGCGCCGAGTACCTCGGCCTTGCTGCCGGCCCGGGCCTGCAAGGTTGCGGACGGCTTGTCGATGGTCGGATCCAGCACATTCACGGTGATGTCGTAGCTCGATCCCTGCTGGGCAATCGCGCCGATCAGAAGTACTTTGATGCCCTCCCGACGCGCGACCACCCGCGCTCCCGCCTCGTCGAGCTTCGTCCCGGGCGTCAGCTTCGCGAGAATCTTCTCCGCATCGGCGTGCGGGTACGCGGTGATAAACGACGCGCCCTCGACCGCGATCGCCAGCGCCTGTTCGAGCGCGCCGTCGAACATCTGATCGCCGGACTTGTTGGTGAAGTCGGCAATTAACACCGATACGGGCTCACGCGGGGTGGCCGTCGCGGTCCCCTGGCGACCTCCTCGCGTCGCCTGCCACACAACCACAGCCACCGCGACGAGGCAGAGCGCGGCCAGCGCCGGCACCAGCCATCGCCGTCGCGCCGGGGGTTTGGCCCCGGCAAGACGCGCGTGCCCGGTCGTCTCGAGTCCGTCGAGTGCCTCGGCCAGTTCGGCCGACGTCTTGAAGCGGGCCGACGCGTCCGGCTGCAGGCAGCGCGAAACGACCCGATCGATGGCGTCGGGAATGGCCGGGTCGATCGACCGCAGCGGGGGCGGCGCCTGCTTGATGCGCTGCATCAGCGCCGAGAGCGCGGTATCACCGGACTCGCGATGCCCGACCAGCAACTCCGAGAGAATCAACCCGAACGCGTACACGTCCGCCCGCTGATCGATGTCGCCGCCAGTCGCCTGCTCCGGCGCCATGTACTCGAGCGTGCCGATGATGGCCCCGCTCGCCCCGCCGAGCGCGGCACTCGACACCGAGCGGGCAATCCCGAAGTCCAGGATCAACGCCTGATCGTCGGCGTCCACCATGATGTTGGCGGGCTTCAGATCCCGATGAACGATGCCGGCCTCGTGCGCCGCGATCAAGCCCGAGACAATCTGCCGCGCCAGCGACAGGGCGCGGGGCACCGGCAGGCGTCCCTCACGCCTGATCAGGGCCGACAGCGTTTCGCCCTGGACAAACGGCATCGTGAAGTACTTGATGCCATTCACCTCGCCGAGGTCGTGGATGCGAATGACGTGCCTGTGGGTGACCTGGCGGGCGAGCACGAGTTCGCGCTTGAACCGCCGTTCGAGATCGAGCGCCGCGTTCGGATCGGCAGCCTTCTCGGGCCGGACAATCTTGAGCGCCACCGCCACGGCCAACTCGTCGTCCCACGCCTGGTAGACCACGCCCATGCCGCCGCGGCCCAGTTCGCGGATGATGCGGTACCGGCTGCCGAAGACCTGCCCGGGATCCAGTCTGCCGGCGTCCGCGCCGCGTGGGAATGCCGAAGGCGTCGCGCCACCGGGTTCCGGCAGGCGCGTCTGGTCGAGCGGCACGCGGGTTTCGTCCGGCGACCCGGAGGAGTCAACCGCCGACGGGCCCGAAGGCGCGGAGGCGCCCGAAACGGGCTCGGACACACTGCGTCCGCAGCTTGCGCAGTAGCGTCGGTCAGCCGGCGTTTCCCCGCCGCAATGAGAACAGACCACGAAGGGGGCCTCCGCTCCTGTCGGGTTGTGACAGCCGTGCGCGATTATCCTCCAGAAGGGACCGCGGCGCCAGCACAGATAGGGGCCGGGAAGATCGACTCAGGATTCAGGTGACGGCGATCGCTCAGTCGCGGTTCACCCCAGGGTGTCAGCCTGCGGACCGTAGTAGCGGATCGCCACGATGGTGATGTCGTCTTCCTGTGCGGCGTCGCCGGCATGGGCCTCGACCGCCTGGAACAGGCTATTGACAATGAGATCCGGCCGGTGCTGCGCGACCAGGCGCAACTGCCGTTCGAGGCCGTCGGTGCCGAAACTGATGCCGCCCGGATCGATCGCGTCGCAGACACCATCGGTGTAGGCGAGGAACGCGTCACCAGGGTCGATCGCCAGTTCGGTGAGCGGAAACGTGGCATCCTCCATCACGCCTAGCGCAAGACCGTTGGCGGCGGCAATGATCTCCACGGCTCCGTTCCGCCGCAACAGATACGGAAGGTTGTGGCCGGCATTCGCGAGTGCCATGCGTCCGGTGGCGAGATCAAGACATCCGGCAATCGCCGTGACGAACATCGCGCGGTCGTTGTCGCGGGCCAACTCCCGATTGAGGCGGGCCATGACGTCGCCGAGCGGAAGCCCGAGCGGGGCGATCGCGCGGAAGAACGTCTGCGCCATCACCATCATCAATGCGGCCGCCATGCCCTTGCCCGCGACATCACCGATGATGAACCACAGACGGCCGGCGTCCACCTGGAACTCGTAGAAATCACCGCCGACCAGGCGCGCGGGCAACTGCCGTGCGGCGGTGTCCACCTCGCTCCGATCGAGCGAACGCCGCTGCAGCATGCCCGTCTGGATATCGCGCGCGAGGGCGAGCTCGCGATCGACGACGCGGCGCTCGGCCGCCTCCTCGGCCAGTGCGATGCTGCGCGCGCGCATCGCCGCCGCCGAGGCGAGCGACACCAGCAGCTCGAGGTCCTGCTCTTCGAAGCGCCGCGCATGGAATCTCGAGTACAGCGCGATCATGCCAAGGCACCCCTCGGCGTCGGAAAGCGGCGCCGCCACGATGCTCCTGACGCCCGAGGCGATCACGCTCTCCGAGGCGAATCGCTCGTCGAGCGGGGCGTCGTAGACCAGCGCGGCGGCGCCCTTGACCGCGACTTCTTCGGCGAGCCGGCGGGACACGAGCAGGCCGCCCGTTGACTTCGCCGAGCGGCGCTCCGCAGCCTGATAGAGCTCCCCGTCCGGGCGCTTGAGAAAGATCGCCGCGTCGTCGGGTCGAAGCAACACGAAGGCACGATCGAGGATCAACTGGAGAAGTTGCTCGCGCGAGATTGGCGTGGCGAGCGCGCGGTGCACGTCGTTGAGCAGGCGGAGGCGCGAGGACGCCTGCACACCGGGTTCATCGACCTGCATCAGTTCGGAGGCGGGTTTCAGCACCGAGAAGATAGTCTGGTTGTCGGAGAGCGCCGCCACCCGCACCGGTTCCACCGGGGCCGCCCCCTCGACGTGCTCTACGTGGAACACCGTTTCCCCGATTCGGATCTCGTCGCCCGGCCGAAGCAGTTCGGTGCCCAGGAGCGGATTGCCGTTCAGCCGGGTGCCGAAGCGCGACCCGAGATCCTCGACAAGCCAGCAGTCGTCGCGGCACAACAACCTCGCGTGCCGCCGCGACACGCTGCTGTCAGAGACGACGATATCCGCGCTGGCGCTGCGCCCAACGACAAGCTCGTTCGCCCGATATGCCTGCGTCACCACGGAGGCTCCCGGGCGCGTGATCTGCAGCTCGATCGTGGTCACGTTGGCTGGGCCTGCTCTACGAGGCGTTCGCGCCGCAACGGGCGATCGCGAGATCCCGCGTCGGTTCGACCAGAAAGAGCGGCAGGAAACCAGCGAGGTCGAACACCTGCCGCACCGCATCGGCCAGCGCGCACAGCACCAGCGTGCCAGGCTTGGTCTTCAGCCGCTTCGCGACGATCAGCAACACCCGAAGGCCGGCGCTGCTGATGTAGCTCACACGGTCAAGGTCCACGACGAGCCGGAGTTCGCCGGCGTCGATCGCCTTCGTCAGCGCCTGCTCCAGCGCATCGCTCGTGGTGCTGTCTATCCGGCCCGCCGGTGCGACGACAAACACGAGGCCCTGCTTGGTCTCGGCAATGTCCATGCGATTATTCCCTTCCACGCTCGGGCTGGTCTGCTCCCGGACCACGGAACGTCAGGACCAGGTGGTTGCGCCCGTCCAGGCGAGTGTATTCCACCCGGTCGCACAAGTGCTTGACCAGATGGACGCCGAGTCCGCCCGGGCGCCGATCCTCCAGAGGGGTGGTGAGATCCGGATCGGGCAGCGTCAGCGGATCGAGGTCGGGCCCGTCGTCTTCAACGGTCAATTGGAGCCGGCCGTTGACCAGGGCGAAGGTCACCTCGATAAACCGATCCTCGCCGCCGGCACTCCCGTGTCGCACGATATTCGAGAGAATTTCGTCGAGCGCGACCTGGACCGGCCATCCCGCCGGCTGATTGAGGCCCTGTTCCGCCTGGAACGTGTCGAACGCGTCGGCCGCAGCGCGGATTCCGCTGTGGCTGGGGGTCACCCGGACGGTGAATCTAGACATCGAGGTCATGGTCGGCCGCCGAAGATTCGGCTGGATTTTCGGCCATGTTACCACCGTCAGCCGTGGTATAACGTGGGCACTCAGCAGTACCGTCGCCTCGAATCTCGTCGTCTCGGCCAACTTTCCGGGGGCCTGCGTGTCATTTACTTCGGACGGGAACGACGATGTCGTTCTCGTCGAACGATGTCTGCGCGGCGACATGGATGCCTTCAGGCCGTTGGTTGAACGGTACGAACGGGTGCTGTTCGGCGTGGCCTTGAGGATGCTGGGAGACGAAGACGAGGCCACCGACGCCGCCCAGAACGCATTTGTGCGCGGCTATCAGAAGCTGGAGACGTACGACCGCCACCACAAGTTCTTCAGCTGGCTGTACCGCATCCTGGTCAACGAGTGCCTGAACGTCAGGCGCGCGCGCCGGGTTCAGGTGCCCCTCGGCGTGTCGCTGGCGGCTCCCGACGACACCTACCGGACGGCAGAGCAAGCGGAAATCCGGGCGGCCGTGCAATCGGCCCTGTTGCGGTTGCCGGTGCCAAATCGCGAGGTCGTCGTCCTCAGGCATTTTGCGGGCCTGTCGTACCACGAGATCGCGGAGACGCTCGACGTGCCCGAGAAGACGGTTAAGTCGCGGCTGTACGAGGCGCGGCAGCAACTGGGAGACCTCCTCCAGTGCTGGAGGGCAGAACGGTGAACCAACATCCACACGACGAACTCCTGCACGGGGCACTGGACGGAACGCTCTCAGAGGCGCAGGCCGGGCGCCTGCGTGAGCAACTGGCGGCCGACGCGGCCCTGCGGGAACGGGCTGAAGGTCTTCGGCGCGTCAAGGAACTGGTGGACGGACTTGGGCCGGCCGAGCCACCTGGCGGGTTCGCGGATAGGGTGATGGCGGCTGTCGCGGAGGGCGCACCAGAACGTCCGTCGTGGCTTCGGCAGTGGGCAGATCGGGTGGCGGCTGGTCGGGACCAACTTTTCCATCGGCGGGTACGTCATTTGGAGCGGGGCAACGGCAGCGGGGACGGGCTCCGCTGGACAACCGGCATGGCCGGAGGAGGTGGGAACGTGGCGAAGAAGACATTGTGGGCGGTCGCCGGATTGGCAGTGGCAACAATCCTTGTTGTCGTGTACTACAACGGAACGCGCTCTGTTGACCAGGGCGCCGAGGGCACCATCGGGGCGGCCGACCGCTATCGGGGCGCGCAGCCGACCACCGTCGCGGCCAAGGAAGGGAACGCGCAGAAGTTCCTTCAGAGCGATACGTTCGACCGGTTGCTCAAGGACAAGAACGTGCGTGCGCTGATGGCCGACAGCGAGATGTGCGCCCTGCTGGCCAGCCAGGACGTTGAAGCGGCGCTGAGCGGCAAGGCGAAGAACGCGCTGATGGACGATGCGGTCGAGGCGGCGATCAAGCACAAGGGGCTCCAGGTCGCGATGCAGGATGAAGCCATAGCGGCGGCGCTGCACGCCACCAGCCTGCACGTCGCGATGCAGGACGAGACCATCGACGCAGCCATGCACGCCGCCAGCCTCCAGACCGCGCTGGCTGACGAGGGTGTGCAGGCGGCGCTGCACCAGTCGGAAGCGTTCTTGGCGGTGGCCGACGCCGACGCCATTCAGGCCGCGCTCAGCGGACAGCACACGAAGAACAAACTGGCCGGCAGCGCAGAATTCGAGGCGGCGATCCAGGGCAGCCCGAAGTTCAGGGCGATGCTGTCCGATGCCACGTTCGAAGCGGCCATGAGAGGCACGGGCCGCGGCCTCCTGGTGGCGATGATCTCCGATGACGCCTTCGAAGCGGCGCTCAAGCCGAAGAACAGGCTCTTCACCGCGCTGCTCGCCGATGATGGATTCCAGGCGGCGATGAAGCACTCGAAACTCCAGGCGCTGCTCGCAGACGACGCCTTCGAGGTGGCGATGCACAAGAACCGCAAGCTCTTCGCCGCGCTCGCCGACGACGGGTTCATGGCGGCGATGCACAACGCGGACATGATGCTGGCGCTCGCCGGAGACCCGGACTTCCAGGCCGCGCTGCGTGAAAGTTCGGCGCTGGCGGCGGCAATCCGCGCTCGCGACAAGTAGTTGCAGCCGTCGCGCAACTGACTCGTTCGATCCCGCCCGGCGGCACATCGCGTGCCGCCGGGCAGTCGTGTGTCTGACCGAAGGCCTCTATCCGGAATCGTGACGTCGTAGGGGCGGCCCCCCGTGGCCGTCCCGGGCGAGCACCCTTCGACCCCGCTCAGGGCAGGCAGGGGCTCGCCCCTACGGAGGGACGGCAACACCGAATTGCCGCCGGATCGTTCGTAGTCAATCGTTCCTACACGCAACGGGGGGATCCG
>Ga0315273_10003443_pt1 | contig 19064 bp, 16 predicted proteins | sample YL17G02_0_MG_FD_205753 | JGI IMG/M metagenome (GOLD analysis project Ga0315273, IMG submission 205753) | Sediment microbial communities from Yellowstone Lake, YNP, Wyoming, USA - YL17G02_0 | ecosystem: Environmental > Aquatic > Freshwater > Lake > Sediment | place: USA: Wyoming | collected...
GATCGACTCCTCGCCGCGGCGTTCGACGCGAAGCCGGGCCAGCGCGGCGGGAAACAGGTACTCGAGCGCCAGCGTGGGCACGTTGATCGTCCGGTCGATGCTGCCCAGGTTGTAGCGGGCGCTCTCGTCGGTGATGCGACGGGCGTCGCCCGCCGCGCTTTTCGGCGCGTCGATGAACAGCTTCCTCAGCCGGTCCTCGCGGTCCCGGATCTTCTTGCCGTCGGCTTCGAAGACATCGCGGAACGGCAGCCACCGGCTCAGGTCCGGGGTGCTGACCGTCAGGAAGTCCGAACGAAGGACCCGGTGCACGGTGTTCGGACTGGAGCTGACGCCAATGCTGGGGTAGTCCACGCGCTGGTCGTACTCCTCCTCGGCGACGACGCTCGTGAAGTCGCGCACGTAGGCCTGCACGTACTCCACGGTGCGGGCGAGGACCAGGTCCAGCTCGGGGTCGCGCGGCGGCGCGGCCTGGGCACCGTTGACGTGGGCGTCGGGAAGTGCGGGCGGCGGAGCGGCTGGGGCAACGGGCCTGACCTCAACGATGCCCGGCGACACACCTTGCGGTGTCCACCGCCGGGCGACAATGGTCCGGACGTCCGGCCGGCGCGTGGCGACGCGCACGTCGCACAGCGCGGCGTCGCCCTTGGCCCGCTTGTCGAGCGTCAGCGCGTAGAACCCGCCGATCTCGGCCATCAACTGGTCGAACTGCCGTTCGGGAGCACGGTCCAGGGCGAACACCGATCCACCCGATTCGGCGGCCAGGCGCTCGAGCGGACCCGCGCTCGAGCGAGCGCCACGGCCGGGCAGGAGCAGGAGGTGCACGACCGTCTGCGCGGCGGCGGCCGCATCAGTACGCCGGGGTTCATCACGCGCGGCGCGTGACGCGGCCGGTTGGCCGGCTGACACGACGACCAGCGTCTTCGGCCCCGGTGTCTCCCGCATTCGCTCGAGCAGCCCAGGCAGGGCGCCCAGTGCGGCCAACGGGTCGGCCGACTCCGCCTCATCGGCCGGCGCCGAGTAGCGCGCAGGGAGTGGCCCCTCTCCGTCGGCCACGCTCAACGGCCGCTCGCGGAGACCACGTTGATCCGGGGACGCGCGGCCTGTCAGGTGGCGCAGCACCTCGAGCGCGCGCGCCCGGTCGCTTGTGACCACCAGCGCCTTGTCGAACTGCGGCAGCCGCACCACGGCGACCCGATCGGACGGTCCAAGCCGATCCAGGATGGCCCGGACGGCTGTTGCTGCGGCCCGTTCACCTCCCCTGGGGATGGTCGTCTCATCCACCGCCACGACCATCGCCCGTGCAGGCTCGGCCAGGACCGGGTCCGTCGTCGCCGCCAGGGCGCGGCGCGCCGAGACCTCGGCGCCAGGCCCTCGAAACACGTACGCCGCGCGGACGACGTCGCGCGTGAATCCATCCACCGTCACGTCGAAGTCGGCCGCGCGCAGTGTCGGCACCGGGCGGCCTTGCGCGTCGAGCACGACCACGGTGAGGAGCGGGCCTTCCGGCGTCGCGGCTGCGGAAGGGGCGGGCCGCTGCGGCGGCCACCGGTCGGTGCCACTCCGGCGCCCCGTGGTGTGCGCGAGCGCGGACAGCAGCGAGACGGTCACCAGCGTGACGGCCACCGTGTTCACGGCAACATGAGTGCGACTGTTCACGACGCTCCCCATGGATGTCCGGGAGGCGCTGCACCGGACCCCGCTCGAGTCAGGTCTCCCGGATCCGGCCACGTGCGAAGCATAGCACCCGGCGGGAAACCCCTCTGCCCACGTGCAGGAACTGGCGCGTCGCGTCTGGAGATCGGTACTTGCCGGCGCAGAGCCGGCCTCCGGTCCCCGGCGACTTCCTCGGGACATCAACCTGCGCGGCAATTCGGCCGTGCGCGACAAAGACCCATGTGCGTCGTCTGCCCGGGCGACGACCGTCCGGCAGGACGCGCGCGTTCTCGCTCCGCCGGCGGCGCTTGCGCGTCCGACTGCGACGCGATCGCCCCATCAAGAGGCTCGCCCATGTCGCTGATGCTCCGCCTGGCTCTCCCCTGCCTCCTCCTCGGCTGAGTGTCGTCGCACTCGCCGGTCGGCACCGAGGATCTGCCGCGCGGGCGCATCGTCGAGAAGGTGACGTGCGCGGACGACGCCACGCAGAGCTACGCCCTGTACCTCCCGTCGCGCTACTCGCCCGACAGGACGTGGCCCATCCTCTACGCGTTCGATGCGAGGGCCAGGGGACTGCTGCCCGGTTCGGCCTGATGGCCCGCATCAGGCCCGACAACGCCCAGGTGGACTACACGCTTGCGTGCGCCCACGCCCGCGACGGGAAGAAGAAGGCAGCCATCGAGGCGCTGCAGGGCGCCGTCAAGAAGGGCTTCACGGACGCGGCGGCCATCGAGACCGATCCGGATTTCGCGTCGCTGCGCGGCGAGGAGGCGTTCCGGAAGATCGTGGACGGCCTCAGGAAGTGATTCGCAGCGGCGGTGCGGGCGATCGCACCTCGTTCACCGGCCCGCGAGCACCGTCGCCAGCCAGGCCTTCAAGTCCTGGACGGGGCCCGCCCCGGGACGCGAGAGGTCGATGAACTTCGCGGGCTCCTTGACTATCGTTGTGTCCTGCCACGTCGCGGTGCCGGGTTGGCCAACGCGAATCAGCCAGGTCTTCAGCCCGGCCGGAATCTGGTACAAGGGGAGTCGGTAGTAGCCGACGATCTCAACAAGCATGGTCACGCACACGAGTGTTTCGCGCCCGGGGCGCAGGCCGGGTGAGAGTTCGGACCGAAGAGACACGTCAAACGCCCAATCGCCTGCACCCTTGACCCACTTCGCCAGACTCAGATCCCGGCTCAGCACCACGAGTTTCGGGCCCTCCTGCTCGGGCCCCGGCTTCTCGTCCATCGCCCGCAGACGCTTCGGCGTGGATTCACACAGTCCCCGATAGACGGCCAGTTCGTTGAGATCGGGGAGATAGACCGTTCCAATCGCCACGAGATCCTGTCCACGGGCACCCACGCCAACGACAACCGCGTCGCCATTCTCCCGCCACGCCATCGTCGACGCATTTCCGCCCTCCGCCGTGATGAGGTAGCTGCCGGGCAACACGTTGTCAAAGCGGAAGCGGCCGGCTTCATCCGTCGCGGCGCGCGCGGCAGGTTTGCCAGACTGCATCAGAAGCAGGTTCGCGGCCACCAGCGGGCGCCCGCGAGGGAACGTCAGCGCGGTCCCTTCAATGGTTCCTTCCCTTGCTTTCGCGCTCCCGGGAAAACCGCTGAGGTCGAACGCGGCCGACTCGAGCTGGAGGGTCTTCAGTTCGGCATTCCTCGCCGTCTCAAACGTGATCTCAAGACGCTGGCGTGACGACCAGTGGAAGTCGAGTGGCCGGGCGGTGCGGCCCTCGGAGTCGCTCAGGACGGACCGCAACACGACAGATTTCAGTTCCTTCAGGCGCTCTTTCACGTCTCCCGTCACTTCTATGGTGATTCCGACCAGCCCACCGCCCGGGCCTGGGTACTCCCGCTTCCCAATCGACATCGAAATCAGCCGCTGCACAGAAACGACGCGAGCCTCTGCACCTGCCAGGCGCTGCACGTCCTGTGGCGCTGCGGCACCAACGCAGAGTCCAGCGATCAACGCAGCGGGAATCCATGGGTTCATGGCAACCTTCGCAGTTCATGCGGCTGGGCACCGAGGCGCCGCGTCACACTCTCACCGTCACCACGTCAATGCGCGCCCGGTCGCCGATGCCCAGGCCCTTGGACGCGGCCGTCTCGATGTGACGGCTCTGCGCCATCTTGTCCGCCAGCCCAGCCGTGCGCCGCTTGTTCATGATCACGTCCCTGGTGACCACATCGAGCGCCACCGGGTCGGTCGCCACGTAGATGGCGTTCTCCCGCCAGATCGTGGAGCGGTCCCCGGGCTGCGGGCCGCCGTCGAAGCAGCACTCGGTGGCATCCAGCACGATGAGCGGCACCTTCGTCACCGTGAGGTAGTGTTCGCACGCCTCGGCGATGTAGGGGTCGCAGTTGCCGTTGTGCGCGGCGCGGTGATGGCTGTAGCAGCCGAAGGCGATGTTCTTGAGCGCGATTGTCACGCCCGACCCGCCGTGGTCCTTCAGGACCGGCAGGTTGATCGTGAGGTCGGTGGCCTGGCTGGCCATTGTATCCACCGGCGCCCGGCCGCCCGAGGCCTGCAGCACCTTCGTGGCGTCGTAGCGGCCGCCCGACTCGATCCGTTCGCCGTGCCTGCCGCGTCCGAACTTGTAGGCGGTAGGGCCGAAGTGGTCGCTGTGCCGGTCCCACACGACGAGGTCGTCCGGCTTGATGCCGGCGCCGAGCGCGGCCACGGTCAGCGCCTCGGTGATCTCGGGCGCGGTGTAGATGTGCGGCCGGCCCAGCAGGTTGATCTTCAACCCCACGCGCGCGCCGGGCTTGAAGAAACGGCGCCACGCGGCGTCCGCGCTCGCCTCGCCCGTGAACGCCATCACGCCGCGCGTCACCATGTCGGAAACGACCTGCGGATCGCGCGCGTCGCCCCGCCAGATCTTCGTCGATTCCACCCGGACGATCTTCGCGGGGCCCGGTTGTGCCGCGTCCGCGCCGCGCGGGCCGATGGCGGCCGCCGCCGCCGCGCCCAGCAGTCCCGTCAGCATCGTGCGCCGTGTGATGCCGTGTTCTCGTGTGGCCATCGTATCCTTTCGCCGCGATCGATCTCGCGCGAGGTGGTGCGTCCTGATTTTCGACGCTCGATTATGGATGGAGGTCCCGGCGAAGCGTCGCCTCAAACCGCCCAGCACGACAGCGGTTCAGCCCGCTTCGCCGGTGAGGCTGGCCAAGGCGCCCTGCAGGGCAGGGACACCAGCATACCGGCGCGACGGGTCGTGCGCCAGTGCGCGCTCGACCACCGCGACCAGTCCGCCGGGCAGGTGCGGACGGCACTCGGCGAGCGGCCGGCGCCGGCCCGACGCGTGGGCCGCGCGCAGGTCCGGCAGCGTCCGCCCGCTGACCGGGTAGGCGCCGGTGACAAGATGGTAGAGGAGGACGCCGATGCTGTACACCTCGCTCCTGACCGTCGCCGGTTTCCGGTCGAGGACTTCCGGCGCCAGGCACAGCGGGGTGCCGGTGAGCGGGGGGCGCGCGCTCGCGCGGCCGCCGCCCCACGCGATTCCGCCGATGTCGATGAGGACCAGGCGCCCGTCGTCGGCCTGGACGACGTTCTGCGCCTTGATATCGCCGTGGAGCAGGCCTGCCCGGTGAACGGCCGCCGTGCCGCGGCAGACATCCAGGCCGATGAGGATCGCGTCGCGGGCGGCGACAGGGCCGAGCCGCCCGAGCCGTTCCTCGAGCGTGCAGCCGTGGAGCCGCTCCATCCAGATCCCCATGCGGCTGTCGTGGGACGCGGCGCCGTAGACGGCGATCACGTTGGCGTGACGGACCCGGCAGAGGGCGCGGCTGTCTTCGATGATCGCCCGTGCGATGGCTTCCGAGGGCCAGGGGCCGCACTTGAGAAGCTTCAACGCGACCTCGCGGCCGTTCCGGACGTCCACCGCCCGGAAGACCTTGCTGAAGGCGCCCTCGCCGATCTGCTGCAGGATGCACAGTGGTCCCCACGCCCGAGGCGTGCCCTCCCGGCGCGACGCGTGCTGACCGCGCCAGGCGTGGATCATGTCGGCGAGCGCCCGCATCTGCCGCTCGGCGGGCGACCGGGCGTCGTGGCGGTCGCGCACGGTCGGCCCGCCGTCGTCACCGATCTGGTCGGCGATGGCACACGCCTCAGCGAGCAGGCGGTCGTCCTCACGCACGGCCCATCTCCTGCGCCAGTCTCACCAGCGCCCGTGCCACGGCCATCCGCGCCGCGTCGGGCGAGGGCTTCCCCAGCAGGTGCGCCAGTTCCTGGTAGCTGCACCGCAATTCCACACGCCCGACGACCGCTTTGCGGTCGTCGGGCGCCAGGCGGGCCAGCGCCGCCTCGTACTGCTGATACGTCTCGGCGCCGACCACCACTTCGAGCGGCGACGGCCCGGGATGCAGGAGGACGTCCTCGAGCGGCACCCGCGGCGGCCGACGGCCGGCCCGGCGGTACTCGCTGCAGATGCGGTTGTGGAGCGCCTGGCGGAGGTAGGCTTCGAGCGCCGCGTCGCCGCGCGGTTCGAAGGTGCCCAGGTGTTTCAAGGTCTGAACGACCGTTTCCTGCACCAGGTCGGCGGTGTCCGACAGGTCACGGGCCCAGTGGGGAAGCCGCCCGGTGGCCCATCGCTGCACGAGGACCAGGCAGCGCGTCAGCAGCACGTCCATCGCCTGCCGATCGCCCGAGCGCGCGCGCTCGAGAAGGCGGGCAGACGAGACGGACACCGCCGCGGCCGTCGCCGCGCGGCCGACGACCCGTCGCCTGGACCGATCTTCTTCAGCCATGGGGTGCACGCCCCTTCACGTCGGGGAAGCGCGGGGCGTTTACTGGAAGCGGATCGTCACCGCGCCGCCCAGCGTGATGAGATCGCCGGGCCGCAGCGCCGCGGGCTCTCCCCTCTGTAGAAGGACACCGTTCAGGTGCGTTCCGTTGGTGCTGCAATCCACCACATAGTGCCGGCGGTATCGGCGCGAGATCTCGCAGTGCCGCCGGGACACGCGGTGGGCCGGGTCGTCGAGCACCCAGTCCACCTGGGACTCCATGGTGCCGATGATCACGAGTTTCTTGCGCAGCGGCAGCAGTTCGCCCTCCTGCGGTCCCTCGGTGATCTCGAGGCTTCTGGGCTTGGGCCGCAGCTTGAGGGCGCCGATGATGCCGCCCAGGGCGCCCACGGCCAGCATCACGTACATCACGATTCTCTTGAACTGCTGCACCTGGGCCATGGTCTGGATGGCCGCCCGGAACTTCCTCAGCGCAGCGTCCTCGGGGTTCAGCTTGAGGGCGGCGTCGATCTCGTTCCTGGCCTTCTGCAGGTCGGAGGCTCCGCGGCTGAGCACGGCGCCCTCGTAGGCGCTGTGGGCCTTCTGCGTCTGCTGTTGAGTCTTCTTCTGCTTGTCGGTCGCTTCGGCGGCCTGCTTCTTCTGCTCAGCCTTCACGCCGTCCCTCGTCGCGATCTGCTGCTGCACCTTCTGCTGCTCGGCGAGAACGACGGTGTCCCTTGGAGCGAGGTCCAGTGCCTCCTCGAGCAACTTGAGCGCCTCTTCAGGGGTTTTCGCCTTGCGCGCCTGCTTGAGGAGGTGGTCCACCTTCTCCTGGTCTTTTTCCTTTTGTTCGCTGGTCGGCACGCTTTGGACGGAGGGTGGCGGGGCCTGGGCCTGGGGGGCCTGGCCGGCCTGCGGGGCCCGCGCGTGGGCGATCGGCGGCGCCGCGGCCGCGAGCAGCAAGGCCAACAGGCACGCGCGTTTCAGGGCAGCAGCCATGGTCGTCAGCGGGCGGAACAGATGTACCCAGGCCGTTAATATTGTCATAGGTTTTCGGGGATTTCAATGCTATTGTGTTCGCTTCGCATCTCCAGGGCGTTTATCAGAATAGGGTCGTCTCGAAAGCGCCTTGGGGCCGTGTCGTATTCGTGGTGTGCCCGGGAACCACGTCCCATCGCCGTCGCCGAACGGCTGAAGGAGCGGATTGCATGGCCAAGGAAAGCATCAACAAGAAGCTGTCACGCGTGAGGAAGCCGCGCGTGCACATCTCGTACGACGTTGAGGTGGGCGACGCCATCGAGAAGAAGGACCTCCCCTTCGTCGTCGGCGTGCTCAGCGACCTGTCCGGCCAGCCGGCCGAACCGCTGGCGCGCCTGAAGGACCGGAAGTTCGTCCAGGTGGACCGGGACAACTTCGACCAGGTGCTGGCGGCCTCCAAGCCCCGCGTGGCGATGGGCGTGGAGAACAAGCTGACCAACGACGGCGGCAAGATCGGGGTGGAGCTGAAGTTCAACTGCCTCGACGACTTCACGCCGGAGGCGGTGGCGCAGCAGGTGGACCCCATCCGAAAGCTGGTTGAGGCGCGCCGGCGGTTGAACGAGCTGGCGCTGAAGATCAACTCCAACGACAAGCTCGAGGAACTGCTGCAGGAGGTCGTGCACAACACCGAGGCGCTGAAGCGTCTGGGCGCCGCAGCCGAGGAGAAGAAGTAATGGCTGAACAGCGTGCCGACGCCAAGGCCGCCCAGGCCGAAACGGTGCTGCAGGGCGAGAGCAGCCTGCTCGATCAGATTCTGGACAACTTCACCGCCGAGCCCGCCCAGCGGGACTACGCGAAGGACGTGATCGCCGACTTCGCCCGCCAGGTGCTCGAGGGCGCGATCGTCATCGGCAAGGACGCCGAGACGACGCTCAAGACGCGCATCGCGCAGATCGACGAGCTGATCTCGGCGCAGCTGAACGCCGTCATGCACGCGCCGGAGTTCCAGAAGCTCGAGGGCACGTGGCGCGGGCTGCACTACCTGGTGTTCCAGAGCGAGACGAGCACGACCCTGAAGATCAAGGTAATGAACGTCACGAAGAAGGATCTGCTGCGGGACCTCGAGAAGGCGCCGGAGTTCGACCAGAGCGCGACGTTCAAGAAGGTGTACGAGGAGGAGTTCGGCATCTTCGGCGGCGCCCCGTTCGCGACGCTGCTCGGCGACTACGAGTTCGGCAACACGCCGCAGGACATCTCGCTGCTGGAGAAGATGTCCAACGTGGCAGCGGCGGCGCACGCGCCGTTCATCTCGGCGGCCTCCTCGCAGATGTTCAACCTCGAGGACTACACGAAGCTGGGCGACCCGCGCGACCTGGCGAAGATCTTCGAGTCGGTGGACTTTGCGAAGTGGCGGTCGTTCCGCGAGTCCGAGGACTCCAGGTACGTGGGGCTTTGCCTGCCCCACATCCTGATGCGGCTGCCGTACGGCAGCCAGACGGTCCCCGTGGAGTCGTTCAATTTCGAGGAGGATGTGGACGGCAAGGATCACGGCAAGTATCTCTGGAGCAATGCCGCCTGGGCCATGGTCACGCGGCTGACCGACGCCTTCGCGCAGTACGAGTGGTGCACCGCGATTCGCGGCGTGGAGGGCGGCGGCCTGGTCGAGGGGCTGCCGACGCACACGTTCCGCACCGACGAGGGCGACGTGGCGCTGAAGTGCCCGACCGAGATCGCCATTACCGATCGCCGCGAGAAGGAACTCGCGGACCAGGGGTTCATCCCGCTCGTGCACTGCAAGGGGCAGGACTACGCGGCGTTCTTCTCCGTGCAGTCCGCCAACAAGGCGAAGAAGTACGACAAGGCCGCGGCCAACGCCAACGCGCGGTTGTCCGGGCAACTGCAGTACATCTTCGCCGTCTCGCGCTTCGCGCACTACCTCAAGGCGATGATGCGCGACAAGGTCGGCAGCTTCATGTCGCGCAAGAACTGCGAGGATTTTCTCAACAAGTGGATCAGCAACTACATCCTCCTGAACGACAACGCGAGCCAGACGGTGAAGGCGCAGTACCCGTTGCGTGAGGCGCGCATCGAGGTCGAGGAGATTCCGGGCAAGCCGGGCGCCTACCGGGCGATTGCGTACCTGAGGCCCCACTTCCAGCTCGACGAGATCGACGTGTCGCTTCGCCTGGTCGCAGATCTGCCGAAACCGGCCGCTGGATAGGCGGCCTCGTCATGACGAAGGAGTAGAACGATGGCTTTTGACGCGTTTCTCAACATCGCCGGGATCGCTGGAGAGAGCACCGACACCGCGCACACGGGGTGGATCGAGATCCTGTCGTACAGCCACGGGCTGTCGCAGTCGAGCGTTGGCTCGCAGGCGAGCGCCCACGGCGCCTATACCTCGGGCCGCGTCGACATGCAGGACTTCTCGATCGTCAAGTCGGTCGACAAGGCGTCACCGCTCCTCGCGCTGGCGTGCTGCAAAGGGGACCACGTCGCTGACGTGACCGTCGAGCTGTGCCGGGCGGGCGGCGACAAGCAGAAGTACATGGAGTACAAGTTGACCGACGTGCTCGTCGCATCGGTTCGCCCCGGCGGCAGCTCCAAGGGTGAGGGCCTGCCGCTCGAGGAGGTGGCGTTCCGGTTCGGCAAGATCAACTGGACCTACATTCCGCTGGACGACAAGGGCAAGCCGCAGGGCCAAGTTCCGGCCGCTTGGGATCTGGAGGGGAACGTCCCAGGCTAGGGCGAGAGTGACGGACCGTGCCAAGCGCCGACTTCGAGTTCGTGGTCACGCAATCGGTGTTCGATCGCCTGCTCGATCTGGAGCCTGGCAGTGCCCGCGATCCACAGACGTCGCACGCTGAGGGGGTGAGCCGGTTGCGGCAGGCCGTGCGCCGCGATCTGGAGCACCTCCTCAACACCCGCAACCCGGTTCCCGGTCTCAGCCCCGAGTTCGCCGAAGCCGGCCAGTCCGTCCTCACGTACGGGGTGGCCGACTTCACGGCGTTCACTGTCCTCTCGCCGCGCGACCAGGAGCGGCTGCGTCAGTTCATCGAAAGGAGCATTCGCACCTTCGAACCGCGCCTCACCGATGTGACGGTGAGCATCCTGCCCGTCGGTGCCACCGAGCGCTCACTGCTCCTGCACGTGGATGCGCGGCTGTTGATGGATCCCGTGCCCGAGCCGATCAGCTTCGACGTGATCATGCCCCAGGCGTCCAGCCGTTGCGAGGTGAAGGAGAAGTGATGCGTGACGAGCTCCTCGCCTACTACGAGCGGGAACTCACCTACGTCCGGCGCATGGCCACGGAGTTCTCGGAGAAGTACCCCAAGGTGGCCGGCCGTCTCCTGCTGGAACCGGGCAAGTGCGAGGACCCGCACGTCGAGCGCCTCATCGAGGCGTTCGCGCTCCTCGCTGCGCGCATCCACCTGAAGCTCGACGACGAGTTCCCCGAGATCACCGAGGCGCTTCTCCAGGTCCTCTATCCGCACTTCCTCGCGCCCGTCCCGTCGATCGCCGTCGTCCAGTTTGTCCTCGATCCCGACCAGGGTGCGCTGTCCAACGGCTACACCGTGGACCGCCATACGACGCTCTACGCGAAGCCGAGCCAGGGCACGATCTGCTGCTTCCGCACCGCGTACCCGACCACCATCTGGCCCATCGAGGTCACGCTCGCCCGACTCGAGACGCCGGCGCCCGTCGACGCGGCCGGCCGCGCCGCCCCGGCCGCGCTCCGCCTGCGCCTGCGCACCCAGGGCGTCGTTACGTTCGGCGAGCTGGCGCTCGACCGCCTGCGGTTCTTCCTGAGCGGCGAGAGCGGGTTGGCGCACACTCTCTACGAGGCGCTGTTCGGCGCCTGCACCCGCGTCGAGTTGCGGCACCCGGATCCCGCCAGCCCCATCGCGCCCATCACGCTGCCCGCCTCCTGCCTGTCGGAGGTCGGCTTCGGCGCCGACGAAGGGCTGCTGCCCTACTCCAGCCGGTCGTTTCCCGGCTACCGGCTGTTCCAGGAGTACTTCAGCTTTCCCGAGAAATTCCTCTTCGCCGACGTCTCGGGCCTCGGGCCAACCGCCACGGCCGGCTTCGACTGCGAAGTGGACCTGGTGTGCTTCCTGAGCCGGGCGCCTCGCATCAGCCAGGCGCTGGAGCCGCAGAACTTCCGTCTCGGCTGCACCTGCATCGTCAACCTGTTCCCGCAAACGGCCGAGCCGATCCGGCTCGACCATGCGCACACCGAGTACCGGGTGATCGCGGACATGCGCCGACAGTTGACGACCGAGGTGTACTCGGTGGACTCGGTGACGGGCATGGTGCCGCAGTCGGGCGAGACCGAGGAGTACCAGCCGTTCTACTCGTTCCGGCACTCGTTCACCAGGCAGAAGCCGACCACCTTCTGGCATGCCGCGCGCCGCCCGTCGCAGCGCAAGAACGACCCGGGCACCGAGGTGTTCCTGTCGCTGGTCAATCTTGACTTCCGGCCGACACTGCCCGCCGCCGAGGTGCTGACGGTGCGGACGACGGCGACCAACCGCGATCTGCCCGGGCTGCTGCCGTTCGGCGATCCGGCGGGGGACTTCCAGCTGGAAGGCGCGGCGCCTATCAAGCGGATCGTGTGCCTGGTCAAGCCGACGCCGACCGAACGCCCCGCGATGGGGCATCGGCTGCAGTGGCGGCTCATCTCGCACCTGTCGCTCAACTACTTGTCGCTGGTCGGCGAGGGCGCCGACGGCAAGCCCGAAGCCCTCCAGGAGATCCTCCGCCTGTACGACTACGCCGAGTCGCCCGTCGTGCAGCAACAGATCGCGGGCATGACGCAGATTGCGAGCAAGCACGTCGTCCGCCGCATCCGCACGGGCGCGGGCAGCGGGCTGGCGCGCGGGATCGAGGCGACGATCGAGTTCGACGAGTCGCGCTACGTCGGGGCTGGCGTCTACCTGTTCTCGTCGGTCGTCGAGAAGTTCCTCGGCCTCTACGTGTCGATCAACTCCTTCAGCGAACTGGTGGCGACCACGCGTCAGCGCGGGCTGCTGAAGCGGTGGCCGCCGCGATCCGGCCAGCAGGCCCTGGTATGAGCGCCGATCTCTCCGTCGAGCAGCGCCTGTTCAGCGAGCCCTGGCGGTTCGAGTTCTTCCAGGCCGTGCGGTTGCTGGAGCGCCTGTTCACCGACCGGGCGCCCACGGGCCGCCACGAGCATCCCCGCCAGGAAATCGCGCGCTTCCGCTCGCACATCTCGCTGGTCTTTCCGGCCAGCGAGATCTTCGCGCTGCAGCCGGGGAAGACCGACGCCGCCGGCGCCGTCTCGCCCGCCGAGGTCACGGTGAACTTCATGGGCCTGGCCGGGCCGCTGGGCGCGCTGCCCACGCACTACGCGGCGATGCTCGCCGATCCCGGCCTCCGCACCCGCTCGGCCGCGTTCCGTGAGTTCCTCGACCTGTTCAACCACCGGCTGATCTCGCTGTTCTACCGGGCGTGGGAGAAGTACCGGCCGGCCATCGCCTTCGAGCGCGGCGACGAGGACCGGTTCTCGTTCTACCTGTTCTGCCTGGTCGGCATGGGGACGCCGGGCTCGCGCGGCCGGATGAAGGTGGACGATCACGCGCTGCTCTTCTACTCGGGGCTGCTGGCGCAGCGCCCGCACGCCGCGGTCTCGCTCGAAGGGATCCTGCGCGACTATTTCGGCGTGCCGGTGCACGTCCGCCAGTTCGAGGGGCAGTGGTTCCCGGCCAACCCGGAGACGCTGACGCGGATTGGGGTGACCAACGGGCAGAACAACCGGCTGGGCGTGGACAGCATCCTCTGGGAGCACGTGTGGGACCCGCAAGCCCGCTTCCGCGTGCGCCTCGGCCCGCTGACCTTCCAGCAGTTCCAGGATTTCCTGCCGACGGGCGAAGGCTACGCGCGGCTGGTGGAATTAGTGCGCCTGTACGTCGGAGACGAGTATGATTTCGACATCCAGCCGGTCCTCCGGCGCGACCAGATCCCGCCCGTGGCGCTGGGACTGGCGCGGACGATCCGTCTGGGGTGGTCGATGTGGCTGACAACGCGGGCGGGTGAGCGCGACGCCGAGGCAGCCGTGTTCTCTGCCTGGAGGCATCAAGCAACTGTGCAGGGGTGTGCGTCATGACGAATCTCAAGGGACTGATCGGACGGCTCAACGACACCTGCCGGAAGGCGCTCGAGGACGCGGCCGGCCTCTGCCTCTCCCGGACCAACTACGAGGTTGAGGTCGAGCACATCCTGCTCAAGCTGCTCGAGTCCTCGAACACGGACCTCCATCGGATCCTCGACCGCTTCGGCGTCAACACGTCGCGCTTCAGCAAGGACGTCGTGGCCGCCATCGACAAGTTCAAGCGCGGCAACTCGCGGACGCCGTCCTTCTCGCCGCGCGTGCCCAAGCTCATCGCCGACGCCTGGGTCATCGGGTCGATCGATTACAGCGCGACCGCCGTGCGCTCGGGCCACCTGCTGCTGGCGCTGCTGACGCAGGAGCGGGGTGGCGGGCTCGAGAGCATCACCGAGGCGAAGCTGCTCTCGGTGGAGACGCTGCGCGCCGAGTTCGACAAGATCGTCACCGGGTCGGTGGAGGCCGAGATCTCGTCCCGCGCCGAGGGGCGCGACGCATCTCCCGGCGAGCGGCGTCCGGCCGGCACGCAGGGGCTGGACCTGTACACGGTAGATCTCACGGCGCGCGCCAAGCGCGGCGAGCTGGACCCGGTCACCGGGCGCGATTTCGAGATCCGCCAGATGGTGGACATCCTGATGCGCCGGCGGCAGAACAACCCGATCCTGACCGGCGAGGCGGGCGTCGGCAAGACGGCCGTCGTCGAGGGCTTCGCGCAGCGCGTCGCCTCAGGCGACGTGCCGCCGCCGCTGCGCGGCGTGGCGGTGCGCACGCTGGACCTCGGCCTCCTGCAGGCGGGGGCGGGCATCAAGGGCGAGTTCGAGAACCGGCTCAAGGGGGTGATCACCGAGGTGAAGGGCTCGCCGACGCCCATCATCCTCTTCATCGACGAGGCGCACACCCTCATCGGCGCGGGCGGGGCGGCCGGTCAGAACGACGCGGCGAACCTGCTGAAGCCGGCGCTGGCGCGCGGCGAGCTGCGGACCATCGCCGCCACCACGTGGGCGGAATACAAGAAGTACTTCGAGAAGGACGCCGCCCTGACCCGCCGCTTCCAGGTGGTGAAGGTGGACGAGCCGAAGGTGGACCAGGCGATCGGTATGATGCGGCACCTGGCCCCCAGGCTCGAAAGCCACCACAAGGTGCGCATCCTGGACGAGGCGGTCGAGGCCGCCGTCAAGCTTTCGGACCGGTACCTGAGCGGGCGGCAGCTGCCCGACAAGTCGGTCAGCGTGCTGGACACCGCGTGCGCGCGTCTGGCCGTCGCGCAGAACACGACCCCGGCGAAGGTGGAGGACTGCGAACGGCGGCTGGCCGGCCTGACGCTCGAGATCGAGATCCGGCAGCGCGAGCAGGTGACCACCGGCGCGGTGGACGCCAAGCTGGACGAAGCGCTGGCGCAGAAGGTCGTCGTGGAAGAGGAACTGGCCGCGCTCAAGGCCCGCCACGAGCAGGAGAAGGTGCTCGTGGAGCAGATCAACCTGGTGCGCAAACAACTCGAGGCGACCGTGGCGCCACCCGCGCCGGCGGTGAACGCCGTGCCGCCGCCCGCCGGCCAGGCGGCGGCGGTGGCGGGTGACGTGGCGGCACCCGCGCCCGCCGACGCGCCCGCGCCGATCGACGTGCAGGCGCTCAGGGCGGAGTTGCTCCGCCTGTCGACCGAGTTGCACGACGTGCAGGCGGGCGATCCGCTGATGCACCCGGTGGTCGACGCCCGGACGGTGGGCGACGTGATCTCCGGCTGGACCGGGATTCCCGTCGGCAAGATGAAGGGCGACGAGATCACCACGATCATGACGCTGCACGAGAAGCTGGGGCAGCGCGTGCTCGGGCAGCAGCGCGCGCTGGAGGCCATCGGGGAGCGGATCCGGATCTCGCGGGCCCGGCTGGAGGACCCGCGCAAGCCGATCGGCGTCTTCATGCTGGTCGGCCCGAGCGGCGTCGGCAAGACCGAGACGGCGCTGGCGCTGGCCGACACGCTCTACGGCGGCGAGCAGAACCTGATCACGATCAACATGTCCGAATACCAGGAGGCGCACACCGTCTCGAGCCTCAAGGGATCGCCGCCCGGATACGTCGGCTACGGCGAGGGCGGCGTGCTCACCGAGGCCGTGCGGCGCAAGCCGTACAGCGTCGTGCTGCTCGACGAGGTGGAGAAGGCGCACCAGGACGTGATGGAACTGTTCTACCAGGTGTTCGACAAGGGCATGCTCGAGGACGGCGAGGGGCGGGTGATCGACTTCAAGAACACGGTCATCCTGCTCACGTCGAACACGGGGACGAGCACCATCGTCGCGGCCACCGCTGACGAGACGAAGCTGCCGGCGCCCCAGGCGCTCGCCGAGGCGCTGCGGCCGGATCTGCTGGACGAGTTCCCCGCGGCGTTCCTCGGCCGCCTCGTCGTCGTCCCGTACTACCCCATCGCCGATGCCATCATGAGGGACATCATCCGCCTGCAGCTCGGCCGGATCGCCTCGCGCATCCGCGCCAGCTACGGGGCCTCGTTCACCTACGACGAGGCGATGGTGGAGGCGGTGAAGGCCCGGTGCACGGAAGTGGAAAGCGGGGCCCGGAACGTCGAGCACGTGCTGATGCGGACGCTGCTGCCCGAGATCTCGCGCGAGGTGCTGACCAGGCTGGCCGAGGAGCGCGAGCTGACGTCGGTGCACGTCACGGCGGGCGACAGCGGCGCCTTCGAGTACGTTATCCAGTAGCGGACAGCTGCACGTGGAGGAACGATGGCGCCGAAGTTTACGCAGGACAATCGGCCAATGGCAATCCTGGCCCCTTCCCTGGGGAAGGACGTCCTCCTGCTCCGGGGGTTCGCCGGCGAGGAAGGGATCTCGCGTCCCTTTCGCTACGAACTCGACCTCGTTTCCGAGAAGCCGGACGTGGACTTCACGTCCATCGTCGGCAAGAACGTGACGATCCAGATGAAGATGGCGAACGGCACGCCCACCTACCTGGACGGCGTGATCAGCCGTTTCTCGCAGGGTGGCAAGCAGTCTGGCGATACCGGGCTGACGGCATACAGTGCGGAGATGGTGCCCTACTTCTGGCTCTTCAGCCAGAACCGGGACTGCCGGAACACCTTCAAGGTCTTCCAGAAGAAGACGGTCAAACAGATCATCGAGGGTTTCCTGGCCCTCGTCGAACACACGAACCACAGCGCGTCCGACGTGAAGGAGACTTACCCAACGCTCGAATACTGCGTGCAGTACCGCGAGTCCGATTTCAACTTTCTCTCGCGCCTGATGGAGCAGTACGGGATCTTCTACTACTTCAAGCACGACAAAGGTTCGCACCAGCTCGTCATCGGCGACTCCAACACGGCCTTCGGGACCTGTTCCGGGCACGCCGAGGTGAAGTACCAGCGATCCGACAGCGACAGGTCCGAGGAGGACATGGTGACCGCCTGGCTGCACGAGCACAGGGTGCGGCCGAGCGCGGCGGCGCTGGCCGACTACAACTTCGAGACGCCGGTCAAGTTGGGGGCCACGCCGCCGACCAACAAGCTGCTGGTCCCGGAAGGGACGCAATCCGGGCCGATCAAGAGCGAGGTCTACGACTACCCGGGCAAGTACCTGAAGGTGACGGAAGGCAAGCCGCTGGTGAAATCCCGGCTCCAGGCCGAGGAGGTCGACCTGGTGGTCGTCACGGGCAGCAGCAACTGCCGCGGCTTCCGCAGCGGCTATCGCTTCAAGTTGAAGAACCACTACCGGGATGATTTCAGCAAGCCCGACGTCGAGTATCTGATCACGTCGATGACGTCCTGGGCAACCGAGGCCGCGTACGAGTCGGGAGGCGAAGGCGAGTTCAACTACGGGAACGAGTTCGAGGCGATTCCCATCGCCCCGGCCAGCAGGCCGTTTCGACCGCCACGCGTCACTCCCCGGCCGAAGATTGCGGGGACGCAGACCGCGCTTGTCGTCGGCCCCCCCGACGCCCCGAAAGAGGAGATCCACTGCGACAAGTACGGCCGCATCAAGGTCCAGTTCCACTGGGATCGGACAGGAAAACAGGACTGGGAAAGTTCCTGCTATGTCCGCGTGGCGTCACCGTGGGCCGGGAAGCACTGGGGTGTCCAGTTCATTCCGCGCATCGGCCAGGAAGTGGTGGTGGCGTTTCTCGAAGGCGATCCCGACCGGCCGCTCGTCGTCGGGTCGGTCTACAACGCCGATCAGATGCCGCCGTACGAACTGCCGGCCAACCAGACGCGCAGCACCATCAAGTCGAACTCGTCGATGGGGGGCGAAGGGTTCAACGAGATCCGCTTTGAGGACAAGAAGGGCAAGGAACAGATCTTCGTGCACGCCGAGCACAACATGGACGTGCGGGTGAAAGCCAGCTCGATGGAGAGCGTGGGTGGCAGCCGCCACCTGACCGTCGGCGGGGAGAAAGACGGCAGCAAGAGCGGGGACCAGAAGGAGATGGTCTACCGGGACAAGCACCTGAAGGTCCACCGCAACCAGGAGGAGCTCATCGGCGGCGACATGCTGTTGCACGTGGGGGGCGTGGATGGCGGCGAAGGCAATGTGGACATCGACATCGGGGGAAAGAAGAGGGAACTGATCGAAAAAGACAGCGAGCTGCAGGTCGCCGGCAATCGAATCCAGGAGGTCATTGGCGACCAGTCCCTGACCGTTCACGGTAACCAGCAGGAGAAGGTGGGGCAGAAGCACGCGGTCGACGCCGGGATGGAAATTCACCTGAAGGCCGGGATGAAGGTGGTGATTGAGGGCGGCACGCAGGTGACCATGAAGGTGGGCGGCAATTTCGTGGACATCAACCCGGCCGGCGTGACGATCACTGGCACGTTGGTGATGATCAACAGCGGCGGCGCCGCGGGCTCCGGGGGCGGCTCGAGCCCGACCGCATTTGGCGCTGTCAGCGTCGCTGAGCCGGCAGCGCCAGCCGGCGCGGACAACGCCACGAGCGGCCAGAAGTCTTGCGGGTGAGGGGATGCCATGAAGGTCACATTCGAAGGTCTCGACCCCGCCGTCCGCAAGCTGCAGGCGCTCCCGTTCCCCTCGTCGCCCGACGACGATGACCTGGCCGACATCGTGTCGGGCCTGTCGGGCCTGACCGCGGAGATGCTGCGGGCGGCCGACCGCGCGGGCCGCGGCGAGCCGGTCTGGCCCGACCAGGTGCCGGAGACCGCCGCGCTCATTCGCCGGCTGAGCGAGATTCAGACGGTTGGCGAGGACGACGTGGCGATCTACGGGCAGGCGGTCGCATATCTCGAAGCGCTGGACCAGATCCGTCGACTGCTGCTTGGCCAGTAGTTCCGGTTCGATCGCACGCACGACGACGGCCGGAGAATCCGCTTCGCGACGCGACGGGTTCAGCCGGAGGGCGTGACATCATCCGTCGCTGGCGTGGGAGGAGAGTGTCCTTTCGGCAAGCCTGCATGAATTGACTCGGTTCTTCTTGATACTGTCGGTCCATCAGCGCACGCGGGCGAGGAGGATCGATGGCCACGACCACACAAGCGCTTTCCAAGTCGATCAGTGTGGACGACACGCGCCGCCGGATCGAGCGGTGGCGTGAGACTCGCTCGCATCGCCATGCCCCGATGCCCGCCGTGCTCTG
>Ga0315273_10003444_pt1 | contig 19063 bp, 17 predicted proteins | sample YL17G02_0_MG_FD_205753 | JGI IMG/M metagenome (GOLD analysis project Ga0315273, IMG submission 205753) | Sediment microbial communities from Yellowstone Lake, YNP, Wyoming, USA - YL17G02_0 | ecosystem: Environmental > Aquatic > Freshwater > Lake > Sediment | place: USA: Wyoming | collected...
CGGCCGCAATCCCTCTGCGCCCTTCGGGTTACGAGGGGCGCGGGGCCATCTGCGGCGTTGCCGCTCCTCGGCGATGGAGGCACATCGCCGTCGTCGCGGCGCCTGGCATCTGGCCCCGCGGCGCTCGTAACGCGGCCCACTCCTATTCGCGGACAGGCTCTAAACTGTGGGCGCATGCTTCCCACCAGAACCTTGGGCGTCCTCGCGCTCGTGCTTGCCGCTCCGGCGGCGGCATCGCCGCCTGCCTCGGACGTGCCGACGGCGGCGCGCTACATCGTCGTCGAGCAGGACGCGGCAGGGAACCTGACGCCGGTGTGGGAGAAACGAGTACGGCTGGAGCTGCCCGCCGCCACTCCCGCCGGGATCGCGGCCGCAGCCGGCGGCGGACCCGACGGCGGCGAGCCGGCGATCGAGGCCACGGTCGTGGACGCCGGCGGCGGCGTGCGATATCGCGAGGTGGTGCGGCCGACGGCGTGGCTGCGCGGCGAGTTCGCCACCGGACACGGCGCCGTCTCGCCGATCGAGGGCCATTTCGTACCGCGCGACATCAGCCACTTCGTCGTGCGCGTTCCCGAGATCGCCGGCGCCCGTCTGGTGCTGCGCCGGCCGGGCGGAGCTGTGACCGAGGTGCCGGCGGCTCCGCCGGCGGCGTCGGCCGAGCTCGACGCCGTCACGGCCACCTCGATCGTCGCCGCCATCCAGAACAGCGGCAGCCCGGCCAACCGCCTCGACCTCCTGATCGTCGGCGAGGGGTACACGGCCTCGCAGTACTCCAAGTTCCTCGCCGACGTGAACGCGCTGCTGGCGTCGTTCTTCGCCGCCACGCCGTACGCCGAGTACCAGGGGTTCCTCAATATCGCGGCGCTGTACGTGACCTCGCAGCAGGAAGGAGCGGACCACCCGGCGTACCGTAGCGACTGCCTACCGGGCGACCCGACGTGCTGCTCGGACACTACGGCGGTCGCCGACCCGCTCGCCGGGAGGCTCGTCGACACCGCGTTCGACGCGCAGTTCTGCACGCTCGGGATCCAGCGGCTGCTGACCGTGGACGACCGCAAGGTACTGGCCGCCGCTGCCGCCGTGCCCGACTGGGACACGGTCATCGTGCTGGTCAACGACCCCACCTACGGCGGCTCCGGCGGCCAGGTGGCGGTGATCTCCACCAACTCCCGCGCGACCGAGGTCGCCCAGCACGAGCTCGGGCACTCGTTCTCGCTGCTCGCCGACGAGTACGAGACCGCCTACCCCGGCTACCCCGGCTGCAGCGATGTCGTCTCCTCGGCGTCGTGTGAAGCGAACGTCACCGACGAGACCGTCCGCGATCGCATCAAGTGGGCGCCGTGGATCCACCCCGACACGCCGCTCCCCACCTCGCCCGCGGATCCCGCCTTCGCGGGGGTCGTCGGCCTGTTCGAGGGCGCGCGCTACCGCAGCACGGGGATCTATCGCCCGCGCCGGCAGTGCTTGATGCGCGAGCTCGGACGCTCCTTCTGCGAGGTGTGCCGTCAGGAGTTCGTGCTGCGGCTCTACCGCGGGGGCTGGGGAGTCCCGGCCGCCGGGATCGACCCCGTCGACCCCGGCGGCGAAAGCCCGCCGCCCGGGCCCATCGGCGTCAGCATCGGCAACACGCTGCACTTCTGGGTCCGCCTCGTGCGCCCGGCGGCGACCCCGTCACTCGCCGTGTCGTGGCTGATCGATGGCGAGCCCGTCGCGGGCGCCGACGGCGAGCACCTGGCGTGGGCGCCGCCCCACCCGGGGTCGTTTCACGTCGAGATCGCAGTGCACGATGCGACCGGCTTCCTTCACGAGGAGCTCGCCGCCCCCGCGAGCCGCCGGCAGTGGGAGGTGACCGTGTGGTCCGGCCGCCACCCTCGCCGCCGGGTGCCGGCGGGCGCCTCCGCTCCCTGATCACCGAGACGGGACCCGCCGGGCGCCCTGGCGGCGTCGCCCATCTCCGGCGCTCGCACCCCGCGTGATAGACGTCACAGCCGCGTTGCATAGGGGTCTGTATTTTGAGATGGAGGATAGCTATCCAAAGCCATTTCGGTAAGACAGCGAGGTGAGCCGTGAGACGAGCCGGTCGTGCTCCATCCCCCACCATCGAGCCCGCAACGCTGGCCGAGAGGCTGCGCCGGACGCGCGAGCTGGTCGCCGCGCCGCGGATCGCGCGCGACAGCGGACCGGCCCCCGATCCCGCCCTGGTGTCCGCGCGTCTGGCGGCGCTCTCGGTGCGCCCGCGGGTGCGCCTGCGCTGGAGCCCGGTGGAGGCGGCGGACGTGGCGCCGTTCGCCATCCGTGTGCTCGGCCGCATGGGTTTCGGTCCGCGGCCGGGAGACATCGAGGCTTTCAACGCGCTCGCCGGCAGCGACAGTGCCCGCCTGGGCGCATACATCGAGGAGCAGCTTTTCCCGGACTCTATCAACGACGGTGACCTCGACAACCGGCTCGTGGCGGCCGGCCTGACGACGCTCGCCAAGACGCGCGACAAGCTGTGGGCCGACCACGTCGCCGGCAACCCCGACTGGTACGTGCGTCTCCTGCCCGCCATCGAGATCGAGCGGGCGGCGTTTCTGCGGGCGATCTACAGCAGGCGGCAGCTCTTCGAGGTGCTCGCCGACTTCTGGCACGATCACTTCAACGTCTACGGGTGGGACTACATCTCCGCTCCCACCTGGGTGTACTACGACCGCGACGTCATCCGCGCCAACGTTCTCGGGAACTTCCGCACCATGCTCGGATTGGTCGCCGCGAGCCCGGCGATGATGGTCTACCTCAACACCGACGCCAACACCGTCGCCGGCCCCAACGAAAACTACGCGCGCGAGCTGTGCGAGCTGCACACCCTGGGAGCGGAGAACTACCTCGGCGTCGTCCATCAGGACCAGGTACCGCACGACGCTCAGGGCCGGCCGATCGGGTACGCCGATGACGACGTCTACGAGATCACCCGCTGCTTCACCGGCTGGACGCTCGACGAGGACACCGGAGCGACGATCTTCAGAACGGACCGCCACGACCGCTTCCAGAAGCACGTGCTCGGCCGCTACATCGCCGCCAGCCAGGCGCCGTTCAAGGACGGCAACGACGTGCTCGACAGCCTCGCGTCACACCCCGGCACCGCCCGCTTCATCGCCCGCAAGCTGTGCCGGCGGCTGATCGGCGACGAGCCGCCGCAGCGGGTCGTCGACGAGGCGGCGGCGGCGTTCGCCGCCACCGTCAACGCCCCCGATCAGCTCCGCCAGGTGGTGCGGGCGATCCTGCTCTCCGAGGAGTTCGCGACGACCTGGGCGGCGAAGGTGAAGCGCCCGTTCGAGGTCGTCGTCAGCGCCTTGCGCGCCGCCGGCGCCGAGATCAGCTTCGCCCTCAACAGCCACCTGACCGACAGCTTCTTCTGGCTGTTCGAGGCGACCGGCCATGCCAAGTTCTCGTGGCGGCCGCCCAACGGCTACCCCGATGCGATGAACGAGTGGCTCTCCACGGCGACGCTGGTGCCGACGTGGCGCGTCGTCAACTGGACGATCTGGGCGAGCGACGAGCAGAGGGGCAATGTGCCGGTGGTCGACCTCATTCACCAGAGCCCCGCCGGCGTCACCACCGCGCGCGGTCTCGCCGATTTCTGGATTCAGCGCATCCTCGGCCGGCCGATGTCGGAGTCGGCACGTACCGAGGTCATCGAGTTTCTCGCCCAGGGGCGCAACCCCGACGTCCCGCTGCACCTCTCCGACGACGACGTGGAGTCTCGGCTCTACGCGATGGCGGCGCTGATCGCCATGGCGCCACAGTTCCTCTGGCGGTAACAGCAAGGGCATGCACATGGTAGACACGACGCGACGCGGATTCATCGTGGGGTGCTCGGCGGCGATCGCCGCAATGGCGGGCTCCCGCTTGACCTACGCCGCTTTCGGCGATCCCGACGGCAGCCGCGAGGTGCTGGTGGTGGTGTTCCTGCGCGGAGGCGCCGACCTGCTGAGCCTGGTCGCACCGATCGCCGGCCCCGACCGCAGTCTTTACGAGGCGGCGCGGCCGGAGCTCAGGCTGCCGACCAGCGGCGACGGCGCTCTGCTGCCGCTCGATGCGCAGTTCGGGCTGCACGCGGCGGCGGCGCCGTTGCACACGCTGTTCCAGAGCGGCAAGGTGGCGATCGTGCACGGGTGCGGGATGAACGTCGACACCCGCAGCCACTTTGACGCCCAGGAGTTCATGGAGCTCGGCACGCCCGGCACGCGCTCGGTCAGCACGGGCTGGCTGACCCGGCTGCTCGGCAGCGCGCCCGCCCCGGCGAGCGCCGCGCTGATGCCGTCGCTGGCCGTCGGCAACTCGCAGCCCACGTCGCTGCTCGGCGACCGCCGGACCGTCTCGATGGACTCACCCGGAGACTTCAACATCTCGACCGGCCCGTGGATGTGGCGCGACGCCCAACGGCTCGCGCTGCACCGGCTGTACACGCGCGGCGACACCGCCGTGCACCGCGCCGGGATCCAGGCGATGAACGCGATGGACCTCGTCGAGGCGTTCGCCGGCGACGACGTCCCGGCGGCCAACGGCGCCGTTTACCCCGATTCCGACTTCGGGCGCCACATGCGCCTGATCGCCCAGATGATCAAGCTCGACGTCGGGCTCCGCGCGGTCGCCGTCGACCTCGGCGGCTGGGACACCCACGAGAACGAGGCGTACGGCGCCGGCGGCTACTTCGCCGACCTTGCCGGCAACCTCTCCCAGGCGACGGCGGCGCTCTACCAGGACCTCGACGGCAGCGCCACCGATGCCGCCAGCAAACGGCTCACGGTCGTGGTGATGAGCGAGTTCGGCCGGCGCGTGCGCGAGAACGCCGCCCGCGGCACCGATCACGGTCACGGCTTCCCGATCGTCGTGGTCGGGGGCAGCGTCATCGGCGGCCTGCACGGCGTCTGGCCCGGCCTCGCCCCGGATCAGCTCTACGACGGCGCCGACGTGGCCGTCACCACCGACTACCGCCGCGTGCTCGCCGACATCGTCGTCCGCCGGTTCGCCAACCCGCACCTCTCGCAGGTGTTCCCCGGCTACACCGGCTACACGCCGCTCGGTATCGTCGCGGGGACGGATCTGATCACGCTCTGAGAGGGAGAGGCGTGGTCAGTGCCCAGTGGCCAGTGATCAGAAGAAACAAAGAGGAGAAACCAGTCTTCGGAAGGACTCTGGCCTCTGGGTGGGCGGGGGCACTGACCACTGATCACAGACCACTGACCACGCTTTTCTTCTTACCTGCTTGAGGTCGTGGGGCACGTCCCGCTATTCTCGCCGCCGGCCGCAGCGAAACGGTCGACATCGCACCGCTCGCGCTCGCGCGTTTCGCGCGCGGCGAGGCGATTCACGAGACGATGATGCTCTAGCTCGATCGGAGGTAGGAGATGAATCTCACCGGGATCTTCGCGCCGCTGACCACCCCGTTCACGGACGGTGAGGTGGCGCTCGACCGACTCGCTGCCAACATCGCGCGCTATCAGCGCCACGGCCTCGCCGGGTACCTGCTGCTCGGCTCCACCGGGGAGGCGGCGCTGCTCACCGATGAGGAGCGCCTCGCCGTGCTGCGCGCCGCCCGGGCGGCGATCCCGCGCGAGCGGACGCTGATCGCCGGCGTCGGGATGGAGTCGACCGCCGACACCGTGCGTATGGCGGTGGCGGCAGCGACCGCCGGCGCCGACGCGGTCCTGGTCGTGACGCCCAGCTACTTTCGCACCCAGATGAGCGAGACCGCGCTGCTGGCCCACTACACCGCCGTCGCCGACGCCTCGCCGCTGCCGGTGCTGCTGTACAACGTGCCGCAGTTCACCGGCGTCGTCATCCCGGCCGCGACCGTCGAGCGCCTCGCCGGCCACCCGAACATCGCCGGCCTCAAGGACAGCGCCGGCGACATCGGCTGGCTGGTGGACGTGCTCGCCCGCGTGCCGGCGACGTTCCAGGTGCTGGGTGGCGCCGCCGGGGTGGTCCAGAGCGCCCTCGCGGCCGGCGCGGTGGGCGGCATCATCGCGATCGCCGACGTGCTCCCCGAGGCTTGCGTGGCGCTGTTCCGCGAGCACACGGCGGGCCGTGCCGCGGCGGCCCTGGCGCTCCAGCGGCAGTTGCTCCCTGCCATTCGGCTGATCGCTCGGCTCGGCGTCGCCGGCGTGAAGGCGGCAATGAACGAGCGCGGCCTCGCCGGCGGGGCGCCGCGGCCGCCGCTCCTGCCGATCTCGGAGAGCCACCGCGCGGCCGTCTGCGCCTGCCTCGCGGCGCTCGTCGAGCAGGGCGAGCTGTCGTCGCTGGCGCTCTGACGTCGGCGAGGTCGAACCTTTCCTAGGCGTGGGCGTATACGCCGGAGACGAACGCTCTCCACCGGCAGGACTCTGGCCCGATTCCGTCTCGGGGCCAGGTATCGACACCGCGGGAGTATGAGGAAACGAATGACCACCGTGACCGAAGACGTCGAGCTGGGATCGTTCACCGCAACCCTGGAGCGCCGGGTCGAGCGCTGGCTCGCCTCCGCGGAGGCGACCACGATCCCGTGCGCGTTCCTCTACCTCAACCTGCCGCCGCTCTTCCTGCTGCTCGCCGAGATCTCCCTCGATCCCGCCGTCGAGACCCGCGAGCGCACGGCGATCCGCAGCGCGCTCAAGTACATCGTGGCGCCGTTCGATCTCATCCCGGAGGGCGTCGTCGGCCCCGCGGGGTACCGCGACGACCTCGTGCTGGCGGCGTACGTCGTCGAGCGCCTCGAGCCGGTGATCGGCGCCGCGGCGCTGCGCGAGCGCTGGCACGGGAGCGGCGACCCGCTCGACGTCGCCCGGGCGATCCTCGACGCGGCGGCGGCGATGGTCGGCCCCACCGTCTGCGAGCGGCTGCGCACCTGGCTGCCCGCGTGAGCGCTTCTGGCTCCACCGCTTTGGCCCCGGCGACAGTGGCGCCGGTCGCGCTCGACGTGACTGGCGCGCACAAGCGGTTCGGCGACGTCACCGCACTGGACGGCGCCTCGCTCGAGGTGCGCGCCGGGGAGCTGCTCGCCCTGCTCGGTCCCAACGGCGCCGGCAAGACAACGCTGGTGCGCGCGGTCGCCGGCCGCGTCCGCCTCGACGGCGGCAGCATCACGCTGCTCGGCCGACCGCTCGACGACGACGGCCGCGCCGGCCTTGGCCTGGTGCCGCAGGAGGTGGCGGTCTACCCGCTGCTGTCGGCGCGGGAGAACCTCGAGGTGTTCGGCCGGCTGAACGGGCTCGTCGGCCGGGCGTTGCGCGACGCAGTCGCCTGGGCGCTGTCGTGGACGGCGCTGGGCGGGCGCGAACGCGAGCCGGTCAAGCGCTTCTCCGGCGGGATGCGGCGGCGGCTCAACATCGCCTGCGGCGTGCTCCACCGCCCGCCGGTGGTGCTGCTCGACGAGCCGACGGTGGGCGTCGACCCGCAGAGCCGCGAGCGCATCTACGAGATGCTCGCCGAGCTCAAGGGGAACGGCGCGGCGCTGCTGCTCACCACCCACCACCTCGAGGAGGCCGAGGCGCGCTGCGACCGCATCGTGATCATCGACCGTGGGCGCTCAGTGGCGACCGGGACGCTCGCCGAGCTCACGGAGCGCACATTCGGCGAGCAGCACACGGTGACGGCGACGCTCGATCGTCCGCCCGACCGACCGATCCCGGGGTTCGCGGTCGACGAGGGCTCCGACACCCTACGGGCGATGGTGAGCGACGTCGACGGCGAGCTGCCGGTGTTGCTCCGCCGCCTGCGCGAGGCGGGGTGCGAGGTGCACGACCTGCAGGTGCGCCGGCCCAGCCTGGCCGGTGTCTTCCTCGCGCTCACCGGCAAGGAGCTGCGCGAATGATCGCCACGGTGATGCGCATCGCCTTGCTGTCGCTGCGGCGCGACCGGGTCGCCCAGGCGCTGTCGTTCGTGCTGCCGATCGTCTTCTTCTCGATCTTCGCGGCGATCTTCGGCGGGCGCGGCGGACAGCCGACGCCCCGCGTCGACGTCGCCGTCGTCGACGAGGATCGCTCGGAGCTCTCGGGGCGCCTCGTCGCCGCGCTCGCCAAGGAGCCCACCCTGAAGGTGCGGACAACCAGGAAGGACGAGGCGTCCAAGACGGAGATTCTGCTCGACCGCGAGACCGCCCTGGCGCTGGTGCGCGCCGGCGACGTCCCCGTCGCGGTGGTGCTGCCCAAGGGGCTGGGCGAGACCGGGATGTGGTTCGGCGGCGGCGAGCGGGCGAAGGTCACGCTGCTCGCCGACCCAGCCGACCCGATCGCCCCGCAGATGGTCAACGGCCTGCTCCAGAAGGTCGCGATGACCGCGCTGCCGGACGTGATGATGGGCTCGGGGATCGGCGCGTTCGAGCGCTTCGGCGGCCCGCTCACGCCGCAGCAGCGCAAGGCGGTCGACTCGTGGCTGCCCGAGCTGAAGAAACGGTCGAGCGGCAGCAGCGCCGACGCCCCGGGCGGCTCGGAGGCCCCGAGCGCCGCCGGCGGCCTCGTCGCCACCGAGGTCGTCGACGTCATGCGCGACGGTTCCCAGAGCAAGGGGATCATCGCCTTCTACGCCGCCGGGATGGGCGTGATGTTTCTGCTCTTCACCTGCGCCGGCGCCGGCGGGGCGCTGATCGAGGAGCAGGAGAGCGGCACCCTCGAGCGCCTGCTCTCCTCGCGCCTCGGCATGAGCCGGTTGCTCGCCGGCAAGTGGCTGTACCTCACTGCGCTCGGCAGCGTCCAGATGACGGTGATGTTCACCTGGGGGGCGCTGGTGTTCGGCCTGCCGCTCGCCTCCCACCTGATCGGCTTTGCGCTGGTGACGGTGGTGACCGCGGCCGCGGCCGCCTCCTTCGGCCTGGTGCTCGCCGCCGCCTGCCGCACCCGCGCCCAGCTCGGGGGCTTGTCGACGATCGTCATCCTGGTGATGTCGGCGATCGGCGGCAGCATGTTCCCCCGCTTCCTGATGCCCGAGGCGATGCAGCGGCTCGGGCTCCTCACCTTCAACGGGTGGGCGCTCGACGCCTACCTCAAGGTGTTCTGGCGCGAGGCGCCGCTGCTCGCGCTGTGGCCGCAGCTCGCGGTGCTGGTCGCCATGACCGCGGGCTTCCTGACGATCACCCGGTTGCTAGCGCGGCGCTGGGAGACGGTCTGAAGAGCACGCTGACAGCCAACAGCTGACAGCTCACAGCACTACAGTCAGCCTCCGACGAGGTTCACTGTCGGCTGTTGGCTGTGAGCTGTGGGCTGTGGGCTTCTCTACACCTCGACCTCGCTGAAGATCTCGCGGTGGCCGGACTCGATCAGCGGCGAGAAGCGCGCGTACCAGCGCTCCCATTCTGCCGACCCCATCATCGTCTTGCCGGCCTCCTCCCACGCCGTCAGGCTCGGGTAGCTCGACTCGAGCACGAAGGTGTAGAACGGGCCGGTCACGTCGACGAGCGCCCGCTGCGGGTGGCCGCCCAGCTTGACCGACAGGGCGTGCCCCTCGACCCACAGCTTCCTGGCCTCCTTGGCGGCGCCGAACTTGAGACGGAACACGTTGCGAACCACGATCATCGCCTGCCTCCTGGCCGGCGCGGCTCCCGTCATGCGGGACGATGCGCCGGCGCTTCTCTCTGGGGGTCAGATGAGACTAGGTCGCGACTGTGAGTCTGTCAAGGGCGGCGGCGCGGGAACCACGGCACGAACGCGCTGGTGGTGCGCCGGTACTCGGCGTAGTCGGCGCGGGAGAGGAGCGCCCGCGCCTCGGTGGCCGGGATGCCGGTGACCTTGAGCAGGAAGAGCAGCATCAGCGCCGGGCCGAGCAGCGACACGGCGCCGAGCGGCGCGTCGATCCCGAGCGCGACGTACGCCCACCAGTGCAGCCACTCGAAGAAGTAGTTGGGGTGCCGGGAGTAGCGCCAGAGTCCCACGGTGCAGGTGCGTCCCGAGTTGCCGGGGTCCGCGCGGAACGCGGCGAGCTGGCGGTCGGCGACGGTCTCGCCGAGGACAGCCACCAGCCAGACGACGACGGCCACGAGCTCGCGAGCGCCCCACTCCGGGCGCGGGTCGGAGGCGACTACCCACACCGGCACGGCGAACAGGACCGCGAGCACCGCCTGCGCCTCGAAGAACAGGAACAGCCGTCGCTGGAACGCGGCGCCCCAGTCCGTACGCAGCCGCGTGTAGCGCGCGTCCTCGCCCTCGCCGAGGACGCGGCGCAGGATGTATGCGGCGAGGCGCAGCGACCACAGAGCGATCATCGCGCCGACCAGCCAGCGGCGGGGCGCCCAGCCGTCCCCGAGCGCGGCCACGAGGACGCCCACGACGCCGACGCCGGCCGACCAGCCGACGTCGACGATGCCGGCGTTGCCGGTGCGGCGCTGCAGCCACCACAGCGCCGCCATCACGATCACCATGACGCCGAGGCCGAGCCCGAGCGGCAGGATGGTCATGCTCGATCCGTCGTTGCGAGCATCCGCCGCAGGGCACCTGCGAGCGTCGGGTCGGCGAAGCGGAAGCCGCGTGCGAGGAGCGCCGCCGGCTCGACGCGGGTCGAGGCGAGCAGCAGCTCGTCGGCGAGCTCGCCGAGCGCCAAGCGGAGCGCGAACGCCGGCGCTGGCAGCACCGTCGGCCGGCGCAGCACCGCGCCCATGGCGTGCGTGAACTCGCGGTTGGTGACCGCGCCGGGGCTCACGGCGTTGACCGCACCCGACATGACCCGGTCGGCGATGGCGTGCTCGATCACCGACACGTGGTCGTCGCGGCTGATCCAGCTCCACCACTGCGTCCCGGCGCCGAGCACGCCGCCGCCGCCCACCCGGAACAGCGGCAACATGCGGGCGAGGGCGCCGCCGTCGGGCGAAAGCACCATGCCGGTGCGCAGCACCACGACACGGATCCCGGCGGCTGCGGCGGGCGTCGTGGCCGCCTCCCAGGCGCGGCAGACCTCGGCGAGAAACCCGCGGCCGGCCGACGCGTCCTCGCGCAGCACCTCGTCGCCGCGGCTGCCGTAGACGTTGATCCCGGAAGCGCTGACGAGCACCGCCGGCGCCTTGGCCAGCGATGCGAGCGCGGTCGCCAGCAGGTGGGTGCCGCCGGCGCGGCTGTCCATGATCGCCCGCTTGCGCGCGGCCGTCAGCCGGCCGGCGCCGATGCTCTCGCCGGCAAGGTGGACGACCGCATCGAACCCCGCGAGCGCCGCCGGGTCGAGCCGGCCGGCGGCCGGGTCCCACTGGATCGCGTCCGGGTCGGAGCCGGCGCGCGTGAGAATCGCGACGCGGTGGCCGGCGCCCCGCAGCCGCGCCGTCAGCGCCGCGCCGATGAACCCGCTCCCGCCGGTGACGAGGATGTTCATGGTTGCATCCTCAGCGGATGAGCACGAGCGACGTCTGCGGCGTGGACAGCCACTCGCACCCGTGCTCGGTCACCACCACCATCTCCTCGATCGTGCAGATGCCGCGGCCCGCCACCGTGAGACGCGGCTCGATGGTGAACACCATGCCGGGCTCGAGCTTCTTGTACGGCTTCTCGGCGTACTTCTCCCAAGTCGGCCCGAGCAGCGCGGTTCCGTCGTGGGCGAAGCGGCCGACCTGGTGGCCGAGCGCGTGCGGGTACTCCTCGTAGCCGGCGCCGACAATGATGCCGCGCGCCACCGCGTCGATCGCGCGCCCCTCGACACCAGGGCGCATCGCCCGCTGCGAGAGCTCGATCGAGCGGACGATCGTGTCGAACCCCTTCTGCACGTCCGGCGGCGCACTCGTCTCGCCCTCCGCGAGGACGTAGAACGTACGCTGCATGTCGGAAACGTAGGCGTCGACCTTCACCCCGAAGTCCATGTTGAGCACATGCCCGCGCTCGACCTTCCTTTCGCCTGGCGCGTAGTGCGCCTCGGCGCCGCCGGGCCCGGTGAACACCGCCGGGCAGGTCGCCTCCTCCCACGCGTGGCCGAGCTTGCGGCGCTCGATCTCGGCGTGGACGAAGGCGGCGATCTCCTTCTCGGTGCGGCCGGGCTGGATGAAGTGGCCGACCAGCTCATAGATCTCCTGGGTGTGGCGGATCGCCTCGCGCATGACGTCGACCTCGGCCTTGGTCTTTCGCTCGCGCAGCGCCGAGACGATCGGCTCGGCCGAGACGACCCGGTCGGCCATCCCGACCTCGGCGAGGAGCTTGCCCAGCGTCAGGAACATCCCATGGGTAATCCCGTCGGCGATCTCGCTGCCCTCGGAGTAGTTGACGGCGATCGTGCGGGGGTCGAGCGCGCCGATGAACTCGAGGAACGGCTCCTTGATCCCGGTCACGTAGCCGATGACGTCGTCCCAGACGCCGAGGTCCTTGAGCACCTGCACGTCGTAGCGGCCGACGATCGCGCGGGTGCGGCCGTCCCTGGCGACGATGAACGCGGAGTGCCAGGTCACGTGCCCGGGCGCGAGGAACACCAGCGTCGGGTCGCCGTTGATCGCGCTCTCACGCACGAAGGTGATCCAGCAGTCGATGTCGAGCTCCGCCAACAGTGTCTTCGCCTGCGCGACCTTCTCCTTGATCAGCATGTCGTGCCTCCCTTTTCAGCCTGCCTGCCGGCCGGCCGCCTTTGCGCCTCCCCGCAGCCACTTGCGGGTGAGGAACAGGGCGATCGGCGACACCATGGCGATCAACGCGTAGATGAGCCACATTCTGCCCGTCTCCTGCGGCCCCTGCGCCGGGCAGTAGCGCTGCAGGAACCACCCGGCGTAAAGACCTGTGATCAGCTTGGTGAGGAACCAGGGGAGCTGACCGATGCCGACGTAGGCGCCGGTCTTCCCCGGCGGGGCGATCTTGGTGATGTAGTCGTAGAAACGCGGCTGCCACATAGACTCGCCGACGGTCATCAGCACGATGTAGGCGAACAGCGTGACCGGCGTGGCGCCGAGGGCGAGCAGGAAGGTCGGCAGCGCCATCACCAGCGTGCCCCACTGCACCATCTTCAGCGGGTCGATCTTGGCGGTCGCCGCCGCGACCAGCGGCGCCAGCAGGAACACCAGCAGCGGGCTCAGGTTGGCGAACAGCTCGAAGCGCGAGCTCACCCACGGCACGAAGGCGCGGTTGATGTACAGCGGCAGCGTCAGCCAGGTGTGGGCGAACAGCGTCTGCACCGGGATGAGGATGAAGACGAAGAACGCGAAGCGGCCGTCGCGCAGCGGGTGCTCGGCGAACCAGCGGGCGGAGAAGGCGCGCGGCCGCGGCTCGTTGCGGGCCTTCGCCTCGTCGGCGCTGCTCTCCGGCCGGCTCGCCATCGCCCGCCGCACCGTCGCCGGCGTGAGGATGAGCGCGGTGACGGCGATCGAGGCGAAGGTGAGCACGGTGTAGACCGCGAACACCCCGTTGATGCCGTTGGGGGGGAAAACACCGCTCGCCGCCACCCGAATCTCCGGCGAGATCACGCCCGCCACGAAGGCGCCCAGGTTGTTGAGCCCGTAGATCACGCCGAACGCCACCGCCGAGGTGGCGGGCGTCGAGAACTGCTTCACCGCCGAGAACAGCGCCGGCTGCAGCATGCCGAACCCGACGACCACGATGAGCAGGCTGACGGCGGTGAGCACGAACGCCGGCGAGCCGAGCCCGCCGCCGGCCGAAAAACCGGCCATCGTGATGAAGATGCGTCCCACCGCCATCAGCGTGATCGCCAGCAGCAGGGTGCGGCGCAGCCCGTAGCGGTCGCCCATCTCGCCGAGGAAGAACATCGCGAACGTGATGCCACCGGTGAACAGCGAGACGACGATCCCGGCACGGATGTCGCCGAGGGCGAGGTTCTCCGAGAGGTACTTCATCAACAGCGTCAGCACGCCGAAGTAGGCGATCCCCTCGAGGAAGTAGGGGACGTTCACGCCCCACAGCGCACGCGGCGACTTGACGAAGGCGCGCATCGTGCTCGTCAGCTCGTCAAGAGCGCTGGCGATGGCGCCCTTCGCCCCTGTCGCGGTGGCCTCGGTCATCGTCACCCCCGTCCCTTCCGGTGCACCGCCGCAATCTAGCAGACGTGCCGGCGCCGCGGAGCAGTGGCCCGCTGCACCCGCAGGAGTCGAGCGTCAGACCGCCGCCCACCGCCGCTCTGGTACCCTTTGCACGGAATGTGGCTCATGGCTGGCGACGACCGGAAGATGCGCCCGGACCGTGCTCTTGCCCACGCCCTGACGGCGGCGACCCTCGCGGTGTGGACGAGCGCGGCGCTCGCCGGCGGCGCGCCCGCGCCGGAGCGCCCCACCTGGCGGGAGCTGCACTTCCGGGCCCGCAAGTTCATCTTCACCGCCGACACGACGGTCAAGGTCGAGCTCGCCCCCGCGGAGGCGGCGGCGCGAGCGCTGGCGGCGGCCTCGGGGCACACGCCGGTGATGCCGGCGTGCGGGCAGGTGGCGCGGATCGAGCTGGACACCACCGGTCTCGGCCGCCACACCCGTAACACCGTATGGATCGAGCCGACCACCGCGGCGGCGCTGCAGACGTCCAGCCAGGAGCTCGGCAATCGCGCCCGCTACAAGACGCAGCGCTTCACCGACCTCGGCGTCGCAGTGGCGCGCTACGCGCCCGCCCGGGGCGAGGAGGATCGGCCGGCAGACCGCTGGACGTTGCATTCGGACTCGTTCGTGCCGTTTCCCGAGGCGGACCGGGGCGGGGTGGTGGTGTCCGACTCGGTGGCGCTGTTCTGGATCCTGGCGACCCGCCCGCTCGCGAAGCCGGGCGACTCGACGCAGGTGCTGGTAATGTCCAGGGATCAGCTCCTGCTGGTCGAGATCGCGGTCGCCGCGACCCGCTCGATCAGGCTCGACATCGACGAGCGCACCGCGAGCGGGTCCCGGCATGTCCGGGAGAGCGTCGAGGGCCTCGAGCTGACCGTCTCCGGCAGCCGCTTCGGCCCGGACAAGGCGGAGAGCGACCTCGAGTTCCTCGGCTTCACGGGAAAGGTGCGGATACTGCTGGATCCGGCGCGCCGGGTGCCGGTGGAGATCTCCGGCCGCGTGCCGAAGGCGGGCACCGTCACCGTCAGGCTGCACGACGCGACGCTGCTGCCCTGATCGCTACGCGCGGCGGCGGGACCGCGCCAGCCGCCGGAGCTCGTCCCGCACCGCGCGACCAAACCTCTCGATCGTGTACGGCTTGAGCACGGCCTTGTCCTCGAACTAAGGAGCGACTGGGTACAGCTTCTCGACCCCCTGCATGCTGACGATGAAGTAGTACCCCCGGCCGTTGTTGAAGCGGATCGGCCGCAGCGCCTCCTTGACGAGGCGCTCGATATCGGTTCCGGTGCGCCTTCCCTTCTCGACCTCGTACAGGCGAGTGGCGATCGCCTCGGCCTCGTGCACGCGGCTTTGCAACGAGGAACGCAGCACAGCCTCCGCCCTGGAGTGGCGGTAGTCGATGTAGTCCAGGACCTTCTCGACCTCCTCGCGGGTCTTGGCCTTCTGCTCGTCGATGAACGCTTGCCGCAACTCCTGCGACTCCGTGGCGAAGCGGCGGTACTCGCTGCTCAGCCAGAGATAGCCGACTGCCGCAACCGTGAAGCCCGCAATCACGGCAACGGCAACCAGGAAGGCCGTCGAGATGCTGATCGATCTGCGCTCGCGCATGCGCGCTCCTAGAGCTGCCACATCACCATCACCTGGGGAAACGCCTCGTCGACGCCGCGGACGCCGTACTTGTTGTGCCAAAGCTGGTACTCGATGCCGGCGAAGAAGCGGTCCTGGCGCCCCACGAGTCTCCCGATGTCGAGGAGCACCTGAGGCTGAGCGAGCACCTGCTGCGCCCGCACGCCTTCAGCGCCGATGAGGTCGACGAAACCACGGAAACGGAAGCTCGCGTTCCCAAGCGTGAAGGGCATCTCCCAGGCGGGCGTGACGATGTAGGTCACGTCGCTGTCGCTACGGTCGTCGTAGGCCATCACATCGAGATCGAAGAAGGAGAAGCCCGGCAGCTTGAGATGAAGCGTCACCCCGGCCAGGTACGCGCGAAAACCGTTTCCCGCGTTGAGCGACCCCGCGAACGAGACGTCCTGCAGTACCCCAGTCCCCTTGGTGGTGAGGCCCAGCTTGCTCCAGCTCAGCCGGCTGTACCACTCCCCGTAGATCTCGGTGCCGCCGGCGAACGGCTCGGTGACGTCGAAAAAGAAGAAGTTGGACCCCGACTGCCAGGTCGAGACGTGCTCGAAGGTCATGATGTCGCGCTGGCTCGGACCGAGCTTGAAGCGCCTGCCGTGGAGCAGTTGAACGTCGGTGGCGCTCCAGTCCGCGGCGCTCGCGGCCGCGCCCGTAGCCGCCACCGCCACTGCGCAGATCAGAACCTGGATTCTGCCGCCCGCACCGCCGTTGCCGCCGAAGATCATGGCCACCTCCCTCGGGAGAACGTCGAACCGGCCCGGTTCCCTGGCCGCCGCTTCCAACCCCACCCCGATTTCGGGCCAGTGGTCCCAAGTTACATTTTCATAATAGATTACTCCCCCGAAAGTCGTGAGCGATGCATCGCGGAGAGGCGGCCGGAACTCACACCTGCGGTGCGGCGCGACGGCCGACCGGCGCCTGGGTCGCTACCTCGTCGGTTCCGAGGGTTCCAAGTTCACCGGGAGCACGTGCGGTCGATCTGCAACCACGCGGACGATACCCGCGCGCACTGCCGCGGGGAGATCGCGCAAAACCTGGAGGTGTTGGTCGGCGGACAGCTCCGCGGACATCAGCTCGATGCCGACGGCGCGGTCGCGGCCGCCGTGCTTGGCGAGCATCAGCGCTTCGTCGGCCACCCGAACGACCTCGTCCCACGGGAACAGGTCGGGATCGCCGAGCGGGAAGCTGCAGTGGCCCACCGAGCATGTGAGCGTCAGCTCGCCGCCGAATCGCAGAGGAAACCTGTGATCCCGCACCAGCGCACAGAGCCGCTCGGCCACCACCCGCACGTATTCCCGGTTGGTCTGCCGAGTCACCAGCAGGAACTCCTCGCCTCCCCAGCGGATCACCGAGTCGGTATCGCGCACCGCCGAGCGCAGCACGTCGGCGAGCTGTGCGAGCACTTCATCGCCGGCGTCGTGACCGTGGGAGTCGTTGACACGCTTGAAGTGGTCCACGTCCGCCATCAGGAAACCGAGGTCCGTGTTGCGCGGGTCGCGCGCGATCTCGCGCCGATCGTTGACCCAGGAGCGACGAACCACCGCAACGTCTTCCCAGATCCTCTCCTCGAGGAAGCGGCGGTTGTGCAGCCCGGTCAGCGGATCGGTGTTCGACGCGACACGGAGCAGATGGTTGGCCGCATCGAGCTCACGCGTCTTCGCGGCAAGGGTATTGGCGAGAGCGCCGAGCTCGCCGGCTCGCCGGCTTTCCAGCTCCTTGAGCTGCGCGATGGTACGGCGCTTCTCCTGCAGCGACGAGATCCCCATCACCGCAAAGAACGCCGCTCCATAGAGCATGAGCACGTTGGTCACGGCACGGGGCAGGGCCGTCGGGTCGGTGTGCTCGGTGACCACGACGGCGCCGATATACGCCGAGATGCCGGCCGCCATGACCACCATCGTCGCTCGCCGGCCGAGCACGTAGCCGGCCGCCGCCACGACGGCCAGATACCACGGAAACCAACTGCTCCTCGATCCCCCGGTGAGGACCACCATCCACGTGATGATTCCCAGATCGGCGATCGGGCACAGCACCGAGAGCGGAGGGTGCAGCGCGTGCGTGAAACGGGCGGCGTAGGCGAACCCGAAGACCAGCGCCGAGCCGTTGATGACGGCGACGAAGAGCAGCAGGGCGCTCCAACTGATGGAGACGACGCCCAGAAGCTTGGCGGTGATGCCGATGGCCGTCGCCACGTTGTAGATGAGCGCGCGACGGACCTGCACCTTGATGTGATAGCGGCGAAACGACTCCGCGCTGGAGCGTCGTGCCTTCTCCACTCTGCCGTCCTTCCTGCAGTCGAGCGCGAGCGAAGCCTATCGCCGACGTGATGGCCGCGCAACAAACGCGTTGACAGAAACGCTTTGACCAGAGACGCCGTCGCCCGCCATGGGCCACCCGGGCAGGGCGCCGCATGCCCGGGGGAGACTACCGTCTGGTGGCGACGGTGATGCGGGTGACGGCGGCCTCGAGGTGGGCGCGCTGGTGCTCGAACTCCTCGCCGGTGGCGCCCTTGAGCGCCGCCTCGGCGGCGACCTTCTCCTGCCTCGCCGCCTCGACGTCGATCTCCTCCGGCAGCTCGGCCACCTCGGCGAGCACCGTCACCTGGTCGTTGGCGATCTCGGAGAACCCCCACTGCAGCGCCAGGTAGTGCTCGCGCATCCCCTGCTTGTACGACAGCTCGCCAATGCGGAGCTGCGTCAGCAGCGGCGTGTGCCCGGGGAGGATGCCGAGCGCGCCGAGGGCGCCGGGCAGCGTGACCTCATCGCACGGCACGTCGACCGCGACCCGCGTCGGGGTGACGACCTTGAGGTGGAGCTGAGATTTCGATTCGGTCATGCGCGTCTCCCCGCCCGAGTCAGGACGTTGTGGTGCGGGCATCTTGCCCGCTTGTCCCCGCATGGGGGCACGTTTCGACGGCTCGACAGAACGTGCCGGCGAGACGCCGGCACCACAACAACCCGGGAACAGTCGGAGCGATGCGCGAGCTTCACCCCTACACCTCGGCCTTGAGGCGCTCCGCCTTCTCGATCGCCTCCTCGATAGGGCCGACCATGTAGAACGCCTGCTCCGGCAGGTGGTCGAGCTCGCCCTTACAGATCGCGTCGAAGCCGCGGATCGTGTCGGCGACCTTGACGTACTTGCCCTTCAGCCCAGTGAACTGCTCGGCCACGTGGAACGGTTGCGACAGGAAGCGCTGGATCTTGCGCGCTCGCGCCACCGTCTGCTTGTCCTCCTCGGACAGCTCGTCGATCCCGAGGATCGCGATGATGTCCTGCAGGTCCTTGTACTTCTGCAGGATCCGCTGCACCTCGCGGGCGACCCGGTAGTGCTCGGCGCCGAGGATGTTGGGGTCGAGGATGCGGCTGGTCGAGGCGAGCGGGTCGACCGCCGGGTAGATGCCGAGCTCGACGATCTGGCGCGACAGCACGCTGGTGGCGTCGAGGTGGGCGAACGCCGTCGCCGGCGCCGGGTCGGTGAGGTCGTCGGCGG
>Ga0315273_10003445_pt1 | contig 19062 bp, 18 predicted proteins | sample YL17G02_0_MG_FD_205753 | JGI IMG/M metagenome (GOLD analysis project Ga0315273, IMG submission 205753) | Sediment microbial communities from Yellowstone Lake, YNP, Wyoming, USA - YL17G02_0 | ecosystem: Environmental > Aquatic > Freshwater > Lake > Sediment | place: USA: Wyoming | collected...
TGCGTGGCTACAAGCGTGAACAATCCGCTTTGAATGTTAGCCGTTTGATCGCCTATTCTGGCTCTCATTTGGAAACCGGCTTGGATTTGACCACACTTATCGCCTGACTTTATTCCCTTGTTTGTCATTCCTCTCCTGTATCTCGTTTTTTACCAATTTCCGAACAGTCACTGTAAAGGTTTTAGACAGGTTAATTTCTGGGCATTTTGTTATTTGCATGAGACTTGAAAAAACGTATCAACCAATTTTTTGTGATGGATATTTCCCCGTAAACAATATCCCGCAGATTTTTTCAGACGATTGGATTTATCTTGTCAGGCCTGCGGGACGTTCTCATTTTTCACGGTTCCCACTGTGGACCCCAATCTGGCTCCGGGTCACTGGTAAATTGTCTCAGCTTTGAGCCATCTGCGTTCATGATGTAGATATCCGCCTGATCGTTGTTGCGAAGCGAGTTGAAGGCGATGTATTGCCCATCGGGAGAATAAGAAGCGGCGGCGTTGTTGCCACCGTCTGTGAGTTGGGTATAGTCACCGGTTGCAACATTGATTTGGAAGATGTCCTTGTCTCCCACCGGTCCGGCGTAGACCAATAAATATCTGCTGTTTGGTGACCAGTCTATACTGCCGCCAATGCCAAGCAAACCCTGTGAAATGCGACGATGATTTTTACCATTCACATCCATCGCGAATATCTCATAATCGTTCGGGATGCCAATGGACATGGCATATGCAATCGTCTCTCCATCCGGTGACCATTGGGTGGCGACAATCGTGTTTGGGCCTGCGTATACCAGATGTGCATTTAGCCCGTTGCTATTGACCATCCAAATGGAGGTTGGGCCGTCTGCAGTGCGGTTGGCGAAGACGATCCTGCGGCCATCGGGCGAGAAATCAGGCGAGATGACGTTGCCGACATGGTCAGTGAGTTGAACGAGTTGTCGCTCAGAAAAGATCATTAAGTAAATATCGAATACGCCGTTGCGATTGGACGCGAACAACACTGAATTGCCACCCGGGTTAAACGACGGGTAATAGTCGTTGGCGTCAATATCCGAGAGACGCTGAAGGTTCGATCCGTCTTTGTTGATCATGCACAGATGGTTGTAATCGCCGCGTGTGCAGGTGAATATGATTCGCTCGCTGTGAGGTTCGGTTGGTTGAGACACGGGCGTGACCGTGGGCGGGGGAGTGTAATCTGATGCAAAGGGCGTGCTTTGCAAGGGCGTGAGTATGTCTGTTTCATAAGGCCGTATCTGCCAGAGCAAAAAGCCGACCATTACCAAAAAGGCAAAAACAATTATTGGGATGAGACGCGCGCGCAGGGTCTGTTTTTGGGGTTGAGGCGCAGTTGCAAGTGCGAGCCTTTCTTCGAGAGGCGGCATGTCAGCGGCGATGATGTTCGGCTGCGCGGCTGGCAGGAAAGGCCAGTTGGCAAGAATGGCATCGGTAATGGGAGCAGTTGTCGGGTTGGCGCGAGGCGGTATTTTATCCACTTTAATTTGCGCGGCCAGGGCGAGTGTGGATAAAAGTTCGGTTGTGGAAGCAAGCCTGTCGCCCGGTTTTTTTCGCAAGGCCCACAACAGCATACGCGAGAAATGATCCGGGATGTTTGGATTAAGCTCGATGAGCGGCCCGGGAATTTTATTGAGATGGGCCTCGCGAATGGTTTCGGGACTCTTCGGTAAATTTTTTCCGTTGAGCCATTTGCCTGTGGCTGCTTCGTAAAGGATGACGCTGAGCGAGTAAATGTCGGTGGCGAGGTTGATGGGTTTGTTTTGAAATTGCTCGGGCGCGGCATAGTGATGCGGATATTTGCCCACGCGCAGGAAGCCCTTATCGCCAATTTGCCTTAGTGTGCCGACGCCGCTTATAAATATCTCGCCGTGTTGGTTGATGTGTATCATTTCAGGTGCAAGCGCGAGGTGGATAAGCCCCTGCTTGTGCAGGTGTTCCAGCGCGTTGCAAAGCGCTTTTGTGTATGTGATGATTTCGGTTGTAGCAAGTGGGACATGCGCGAAGACATCGCGCAGTGATGGACCATCCACCCAACTTTCAAGCAGGAAGGCGTTTTTTGCGGTTTGATATAAGCCAAGATAGGTGACGAGATTCGGATGACCGATCTTGCGAAGCGCGCTGGATTTTGCTTCAAGCTCCTTGAGCGCTTCGGCGTTATCGGCGATTTCTTGTGGCAGTATGGTGAGGCCGAGGTGCCGGTTATGCCACATGTCCCAGGCGCGATACAGCTCACCGATGGGTGTGAGCGCGATAAATTCATCCACGCGATATTGGCTGAGCAGGGTTTGTCCGACCAAAGTGGGGGGCATGCTTGAATTCTAGCAGAAGACTCGAAAGGTCACAAAGACTTTCCGGATTCCAATTGCGATCCATCCTTGATGTAAACCAAGACCTCCGGGATTTTTCCGGAGGTCTTTTTACTTCCCACTCGCAACTCAATACTCGTTACTCACTTCGCAGCTTCCTGTTCGCGTAATTTTTCTGTCGCGCGGAAGTATTTTAGATAACGGATGGAGTTCGCGTCCTTGCCGAGTAAAAGGTCGGTTGCCCGGATGGTGCTTCCTAATTTGACGGCGTCTGTAATGGAGCAGGTTGCGCCCATTTGTATGGCAAGCGAAAGGAAGGCGCTGTTCACTGAATGCCGGTCTGGCAAACCAAATGAAACATTGCTTGCGCCCAAATTGATGTTCACGCCATATTCCTTCTTTATCAATTCAATTGTTTTTAGCGTGACGTTTGCGGCGTTGCTATCGTGGCCAACCGTCATCACCAGCGGGTCAATGATGATATCTTCGGCAGGGATACCCATCTTGGCGGCGCGCTCTATGATCCTGCCTGCCACAGCGAGACGTTCCTCGGCTGTCTTTGGGATGCCCGCATCGGCGATTGTCAGCCCGATGACTGCGGCGCCTCTATCTTTAACAATGGGCAGGATAATACTCATTTGCTTTTCCTCGCCATTGACGGAGTTTACCAGCGGTTTACCCGGCGCGGCCTTGAGGCCCGCTTCGAGGATCTTCGGGTCATTTGAATCAATACACAACGGCACGTCTACAACCGACATGATGGCCTCTACTACTTTGGGCATCATCGTCACCTCGTCAATTCCCGGGTGGCCGACGTTTACATCCAACACGTCCGCACCCCAAGCTACCTGCCTCTTGGCAAGCTCTTTGACGTAATCAAGATTTCCTTCCGCAAGCGCCGCTCCCAATTTCTTCAGCCCTGTAGGATTGATCTTTTCGCCGATCAGCACGAAGGGCTTGTCGATTCCGATGATTACTTCTTTTGTATTGCTTTTTAATATCGTATGCATGGTGCCTCCCGATTTTTTTGTTTGTGAGCGTTCATTATAATGCGAATACTCACTAATTTATCCATCCTGCTTTTCTTCACGTAAAAAGCGCAATGTGGTTTCTACAAGCACAGCCGTGCCAATGGGCAGAGCGCGCTCGTCAAGGTCAAATTTTGGATGATGCAAAAGATAATCTTCGTGGCCTTTCTTCTGTACGCCCAATGAGAACATTGCGCCAGGCGCGTGATCCAGGAAAGAACCAAAGTCTTCTGCGCCGAGTGTTTTTTCACCGTTGCTTACATTTTCTGCGCCGAGCAAATCCCTGCCGACGACGCCGATCATCTCCGAAACTTTCTCTTCGTTGATCATGGGCGGCGAGCCGATAACGAACCTGAGTTTATAGTCTCCGCCTAATGTTTTTGAAATTTCAAAGGCGCGCTTAATCTCTTCATGGATTTGTTTTTGTACGCTGGTTTCAGTAAAGCGCAAAGTTCCCGTGAGTTTTACGCTTTGGGGAATCACGTTTTCCGTAAACCCGGCGTGGATGGAGCCAATGCTGACAGCCGCAGGTGCAAACGGATTCAGCCGCCGCGAGACGATTGCATTCAGGGCAATGATGACATGAGAAAGGATATAGAACGGGTCAATCGTCCCATGCGGATACGCGCCGTGCCCGCCTTTGCCGATGATTTCCGCGTACCATGAATCCACGCCGCCCGAACATGCGCCCGCGCTGATGGCGATCTCACCGACGCGCAATCTTGGGTCAACATGCTGTGCGATGACATAATCCACGCCCTGCATTACGCCATCCTGTACCATTCTCTGTGCACCGCTAAGACCCTCCTCGTCAGCGTCTTCTTCAGATGGCTGGAACAGGAATCGGATTCGCCCATTGAGTTTTTCTTTGGCAAGCAATTGCGCCGCGCCCAAAGCCATCGCAGTATGCGAGTCATGTCCGCAGGCATGCATTTTGCCATCTATTTTGGACGCGTAATCCATCTCGTTTAGTTCTTGAAGCGGCAACGCGTCCATATCTGCGCGGATAGCGACCATCTTTCCACCTTCGCCGATCTCCGCGACCACGCCAGTTTTGCCGACGCCGCGCGTAACGCGATATCCCATTTTCTCCAGTTCATCTGCAACAATGCCAGCCGTGCGTTGGACATCAAATCCGATCTCGGGATGCATGTGAAAGTCGCGCCGCCATTCAATGAGTTCTTCTGAAATTGCATTTGCCTGTTTTAGCATGTTTGCTCCATAATTCATTCAGCCACCAAATTTTTCAACCTTCAACCTTCAACTTTCAATCTTCAACTTTTCTGTTTCACCAATTCCTTCTCTGCCGCCAGCATTATGACATCCAACTCTTTTTCCTGTTGCGGTTCCAGCGGTGGAACTTTATGTTCACGCAAAATTCGTTCCGCTTCTGCGGTGGCGCGATCTGCCATATTTTGTTTTCCGTTTCGCTCCCAATTTTCCCACGAATTGCGTTCAGCCATTTTCGTCAATTGTACTTCACCAGCCTTGAGATATTTCATGGTGTGTTTTTGTCCGAGGAAATTCCGCGAACCATCCATCACCGCCGCGATGACATTTGCCGCCAAAGCCTCTTCATCCGCAGGAAAGCCGCGTCGTAATCGCAAGACGCTTAATGCCAGTTCGTTATCGAGAACCATCTGCGCGTACGACCCCATCACGCCCGCTTCCATTTCACCGATGCCAGAGAGTTCGTCCGCGCCTGCCAGGGCGGGGATGGCGGCATTCAGTCCGCGTTCGAATCCGTTCTGCGCGTCCACGCTGTGCGAGTTTGTGGAGAAGCCATAGACGTTAACCGCGAAGCCATAGGAATGTCCGAGTTGAACCGTGCCAGCGGACGCGAGTCCCAGTTCCACACCGCCCCAGACCGAGATACCCGTGCGCGGTTCCATCATGGCGAGCCGCCCGCAGTAAATGATCGGGAGTCCGGGATTTACCAATTGCGCCAGCACCACCACCGCGAGTATTTCCGCGTTTTGTTGGGCGATCGAACCGCTGATGGTCATGGGTCCGGTCGCGCCAGCCGTCGGGCAGGGAAGAGGCGCAAAGGCAATATCCGCTTTGGCGATTTCGATAACGGCTTCCGCTTCGTGGTCTGGAATGGTAAGCGGGCTGACCGGTGAAAGCGAAAGGGTAAGGATTTCCTTTGGGTCCCCGATCACTTCCGCCATCTTCACAGCGAATTTTGTTTCAGCGCCAAATTGAATGCCCGGTCCTTGTAATGGTTTGGTGGTGAAAGGAATGGCGTGACGATACATTGCCAGCGACATGAGTTCGCCTGGTATGTCGCACGGCGTGAAGAAAGGTGTGATGGTGTGACAGTTTTCGAGCGCGTCGAGCAGGCGCGTTGCGTCTTTCACATCCTGCTCTGTTGCTGCACGGCGGGTGTTGGTCTTTGCGTCGTATACATCGCGTGCACCGCCAAGATTATGGAAATATAAATTGCCGTCGCCAAGATTCTTGACCGCGCCGCCGCGTCCTTTGATGGAGACTTTCTTGCCAGCCTGCTTAATACTTGCTTCCACAAGTTCAGGCGGAAAATATACGCGGTTGCCTTTGACTTTACACCCTGCACCGGTGAGAATGTCAAGGCTGGCTTTATGAGTCCACACATAGCCCACTTCGCAAAGAATGTATAAAGTGGTTTTGTGAATGGCTTTTACTTCATCTGGCGATAAAAAATTCAAGCGATCCATGGTTCTCCTTTTTATTAATCATGCCGCACTACTAAGAAACTTTCCTTCGATCCCTCGATAAATTTAGGACGGCGCTTCACTCACCGAGTCGAGGCGTGACGGTTTCATAATTCATCTGATTATCGGCGCAGATTTTGGGTGCCGCTCAATGGTTTTGTTGCAAAGACACTCGCGCCGAGTCTAAAGCCGGCAGCTTCCAGGCGCGGAGAGAAAATTGGGCGAAGCCCCGTGGCGCGTAATTCACCAAGAACTTTACCGTCTGTAGTGACACCGGTCTGGTCAAACTTGAAGATGTCGGTCAATACCACTGTATCGCCTTCCATGCCCGCTACTTCGGTAATGGCGGTTATTTTGCGTTGTCCATCCTTTAAGCGCGTTTGTTGTACGATGAGATCAATAGCGGAGGAGATTTGTTGGCGAACTACTTTGAGGGGCAGGTCCATCCCTGCCATTAACACGAGGGTTTCAAGGCGTGAGATTGCATCGCGCGGCGCGTTCGCATGGACAGTTGTTAATGAGCCGTCGTGCCCTGTGTTCATTGCCTGGAGCATATCCAGCGCTTCACCGCCGCGCACCTCGCCGACAATAATCCGGTCGGGCCTCATTCGCAGGGAATTTTTAACGAGGTCTCGAATACTCACCAAACCGACCCCATCGACGTTGGCGGTCTTGGTCTCCATGCGCAGGACGTGATCCTGTTGCAATTGCAATTCAGCCGCGTCTTCAATTGTGATAATGCGTTCGTTTTCCGGGATGAAACCCGACATGACATTCAAGAGGGTTGTTTTCCCTGAACCTGTGCCTCCCGAGATGATGATGTTGAGATGCGCTTTCACACAGGCTTGCAGGAATTCAGCCATTGGTCTGGTTATGGAGTCAAATTTAATCAGATCGGCAACTTGTAGTTTGTCTTTCTGGAATTTACGTATGGTGATGGAAGGGCCGTCAATCGCCACGGGCCGCACCACTGCGTTCACGCGCGAGCCGTCGGGCAGGCGTGCATCCACGGTGGGAGAATCCGCGTCCACACGCCGGCCGAGCGGCAGGATGATGCGGTCAATGATTCGCAACACGTGAGCATCGTCCTCAAAAACGACACTGCTTTTGGTGAGTTGTCCATTCTTTTCGATAAACACCTTTTTAGGACCATTGACCATAATTTCGGAAATATCAGGGTCGTCTAGCAGGGTTTGAATGGGCCCATAGCCGAATAGGTTGTTTATTACCTGGTCAAAGATCTGTTTTTTCAAATCATCCGCCAGTACCAATTGGGTTTTTTCGAACACGCGCCCAAAGTTTTGTTTTATAAAATTGTTCTGTTGCGAATTGGGCGTGCCTTCTGCTTCCATCGCGCGCATAAGATTCTCACCCAGATATTTTATAAGGAGGGTAATTTCCTGGTCGGTGAGGCGGTGGGGTTGAGATAGGGATTGGGTCCTTGATAACATCAGTTTGCACCGTTCTTTTGGGTCAACTCTTCGACGGGCATGATCCATACGATCTGTCTGCGTTGCACGACAAGGAATGGCGCGTTATAAATGACTTGGTCGTCCGCATCATGTATGGTGGCATCGGTCACTGCCAGGAAAAGATCGTCGTTATCCAATTCATCTTTCAGGCGTTTCCCGGGCTTTATATGAACCAGGCCGCGTATCAAATGGTTTGTGGTCTGAATGATCGCCGGCATTACCGCTTTCCTGATCACATCAGTGTAAAACTTTCCCTTTTCATCGTGATCAATTGCCATGATGTGTCTCCTTGTGGCTTGTTGGATCCAATCAAGTATGGAAACCAACAAAAATGGTGGTTGTCTCTTGTAAATAATAAACTGTTATACAGCCAAAGCGCTCGCGTATTCCGTACAAAAATATGAAAGTTTTTCATTACAGGTCCAAAAACAAACCGCACAACATCACACACTTATGTGCATTTTATTCCACAAGAAGACCGCGCTCTGCCCGTCCGGTGAAAGGCCAAAGCGCAGGGTGTTGTCTATGTGTGGAACTTTCAATAACTGGATGAAATCAAGCATAGGCTTGAAATATTTTGAATAAGGAGACAGTCACATTCGCGAAGCACTCCCGAAGGGAGCGAAAATGACTGTCACCTGTTATTAATCGAAAAACCCTTATTGAGAAGTTTCCACCATTTAGCTGGAGATTTCTTCGCGAAATACGCTCGCAAAGTACGCTCGCAATGACGGAATTCTTAGGCAGTTACAGGTGCGGCTTCGTGTTCTGGCAGAATATCTATGCCGCATTTATGAGCGAGGTCCAGGACAAAGGCGTGGAGTTCTTTCTCTTTAATGGGATCAAGCTCAGGCCGCCGGTACGAAGCGATCAATTCAGTTACACATATCTTTGCCCGGTCGAAAGCGTCCATGCTTCCAGATGCTTTCCAACCGCGCATCGAGTCACGGTCAATGACCGAGCCTGGCATGTGCTGCTCCTTTTGGAACAACTGCATGGTGATTCTCTGCTTGAGGAAATCGCCGCCTTTGAAGTTTATGCCTTCAAAGTATCCGGTTGCGAGAGTCTCGGTGTGAAGTTTGATGCCTTGCAACAAGCGTTTTGCCATGGCAATGCCTTCTGCGTCAATGATAAGTTTCTCGGGGCTTTGGCAAACGAGGAAGTCCAACATGCCTGAGCCGGAGATCATGTTGATGCCGCTGAGAGCACCAATCATGGCGCCCATGCCGCTTTCAAGCCCGGCTTGCGCATCCACAACCTTTGCATCCGTTGCGCCTAAATAGGTATGTGTGGGCAATCCAAAGGACTTGCCGACCTGCGCATAAGAACAGTCAATCATGGCGGTTTCCACTGCGCCCATGGGTGTGCCGCCTTTACGCATATCGAAGATCGCGGGGGCACCGCCCCAAACAATGGGTGCGCCTGCATGAGCGAGTTGGTGAATTGTGATGCCTGCCAGACATTCCGCGGCGTGTTGCGTGACCGCGCCTACCAACGTCACCGGTGCGGCCGCGCCCGCCAATGGCATGGACACGATCTCAGCGGGTACGCCAGCGCGCGCCAAAGCAATAAGATTGCCTGCACCGAAGTTACTCCAGATCAATGGCGGGGATGGGCAGACATCAAAGATGGCGCGTGGCTTTTCACGCAAGGCATCCGGCCCGCCCGCAAAGATGGCGAGCATGTCTATCATTTCGGTGACAGTCTTGTTTGTGAATGCGCCGGTGACGATCGGCTTCTTTGAATACAACATCACCAAATACAGACGATATAAGTCCTGGATTTCCTTTGGCACTTCAGTGCATACCACTGACGTGGACTGCGCGTCGTATTGCTCGATCTGTTCCGCCACTTTGAGAATACGGATCAGGTCGGGCGTTTTTGCATCCTTGTGTTCAAGTGTTATAGGATCAAGGACTGCAATGCCGGAAGAACCGGGATCAAAATGAACCGCATCGCCTCCGTACTGGACCTTTGGATTGCCGTCGTAGTCATAAAGATGGAACTGACGAGGGGTTGTGTCCAGCGCCTTAAGCACGAGTTGTTCCGGAATCTTGACAACCAGCGTATCCTCGTCTACTCGGGCACCAGCTGCAGCTAATAGCTGCCGCGCCTCCGCGTTCTGAACCTTGATGCCCGGCTTTGACATAAGCTGGTAGGCTTCTTTTACGATACGTTGGATGAGTTCATCTGTTAAGAGAGATAATTTTGGTTGCATAGTTCACCTTGAAATTGGGTTTGAGAGTAAATAAAGGTTGAAGGTTTCAGGTTCCATGTTTGTTGTGGACTTACAACCTTCAACCTGCAAACCTTCAACGCATAGCGCCTATTTTTCAACCGACTTAATGATCCTGTCCATTTCCTTGCTGACTTTTGGATCAAGTGCATCCGGTTGGTGTTCCGTCAGGGTCTTGCGTGCCTTGGCTAAAGCCCAATCGCGTGCATCGTCTTTCTTGGTTTCCCATTCGCTGTATGGACGCCTGTCCATAAATTGTGATGTGAAGATATCGCGCATGTGATTACGGGTGTGCTTCTGCGCAAGGAAGTGGCCGCCCGGCCCGACATTTGCGATCGCTTCAAGCGCAAGCGTCTCCTCGTTAACCACAATACCTTGCATCACCTTGCGGACGATGGAGAATATTTCGCAATCCATCATCATCTCTGCAAAGGACCAGATGCGGCTGCCATGCAGGAATCCGCATCCCAGCAGCATATCTGACATCACGATGCTTGCCATGAAGGATGATAAACCGCCTTCCAAGCCTGCCTGCCAGTTTGGCTCTTTTGCGCCTGTGGCAAATGCGCCCATGGACAGCGGGATGTTGTAAAAATCTGAAAGCACATTGGTGGCCGCACCAAACAGGAAATCTTCGGGACCGCCGCCGGTGTATGAACCTGTCCGCAAGTCGGATGCTGCCTGCGCCGCGGCATAAAAGACAGGCGTGCCGGGGAATGCCAATTGCAGTAATGCAGTCGCAGCGATGACTTCCGCGTTGCCAACCGTGAGGGTTCCGGCCATTGTCGCAGGCCCGGTTGTGAGACAGGCCGCCATTGTCATGAAGCCTGTTGGGACGCCATGCTCTGCCGCGATCAAGGCCGCTTCCAAACTACCGCCATCGTGACTCAGCGGGGGAGCGGTGCATTGCATGAGTGAGAGCACAGGCCGTGCGCGTAATTTGTCCTTGCCGCCGGCGACCAGCGCGGCCATTTCCATTACGGCTTTGGCTTCTTCGATGTTGTATATACTTTCGGACTGCACATGTTTGGTGGAATTCTCCCAAACAGCTTTGACTTCATGCAGACCGCGTGCTTCTGCCGGCGCATCCTGTGCAGAGACAGGCACCCAGTGGAAAGCCACTTCTTCCGTCGCGTCGGCAATGCGGGCGATGTCTCGTACGTCGCTCAGCTTCGAGGTCCGCTTTTGACCGGTTTGGATGTCAATCACTTCGACGCCGCATCCATCCGTCCCAAGATAAACGTGGTTGCCGTCCAGCGGCAAATCCTGTCCCGGGTCACGCGCTGCCAGTGTGTAGGCTGGCGGGCATTTCTTCAACGCTTCTTCAATCAGATCGCCCTTGGCGCGCACGAGATTCTTTTCGCGGTCCACGCTGGCGCCATGCGCCTCCCAAATATCGAGCGCGCGCTTTGAAGGAAAGCGTACGCCGACCTTCTCAATGATCCACAGCGTAGCTTCGTGGATCTTCTTTACTTCTTCGGTTGTTAATATTTCCAGTTTCAGCTTTGGATCGCTGATTGATTTAATATTTTTTGACATAGTACCCTTCTGAAGTCCGATCTCTATTCTCTGCGGTGATGTGTCCATATCAATACGCCGCTTATAGGCCAACGCGATTAAGATCCATCAGAAAATTTAAATGCCGAGACTCGAAGACACAACCCAAATATTGGGGGCTTAGCCGCAAAGATCATTCTTCGAGGCTTCGGGCTTCATGTCTTGTGGCGATAACCTTGATTTTCAGACAGGTTCTTAATTTTTGCCGGTTATTCTTTTCCGAGCAAATGCTTGGCTAGTTTGACCGCTCCGATGGCGTCTTCAGAATATCCGTCAGCCTTGATCTTTTCTGTCCACTCGCGTGTGATGGGTGCGCCGCCTATCAGCACGCGGATGCGCGGGCGCAAGCCTTCCTTGTCCAGTTCCTCGATCAATTCGCGCTGTCGTACCATTGTAGTGGTCAGCAATGCGCTCATGCCGATGAGATCTGCATTGACTTCAATCGCCTTGCCGATGATTTTGTCGGCGGGCACGTCCACGCCAATATCGAACACTTCAAAGCCAGATGCGCTTAGCATGGTGCCGACCAGGGTTTTGCCGATCTCATGAATATCACCCTCGACGGTGGCAAGCACAACACGCCCCACAATCTCGCGCGTGGCACCGAGCTTGACAAGTTCCGGCTCGAGCGTTGCTATTGCGGCTTTCATGGCTTCGCCGGCCATTACCAACTCCGGCAGAAAGGCGTCGCCTTTACCGAATTGATCGCCAATATAGTTTACGCCCAACACGAAGCCTTTTGTGATCGCCTCCAGCGGGTGTATATGGCTATCGATCGCTTTTTGCGCCAGTTCTGCTGACTTATCCGAGTCCCCGTCAATAATACTTTGCGCCATTTCCTTGAAAAATTCTTCAGACATACCTGCCTCCTTAATGTGGATTATTTGGATTGTTTTATCAAGGGTAAAACCTGTCGTTCTTTTTCTCTCAAAAGTTCAGAAGGAATATCGAGCAGTTCTTCCAACAATTTTCCCAGGTGCACGATATGGTCCACTGCTTTTTGCGCAGCCGCGTCCGGTTTGCCTTTTGCAAGCGCATCCAGAATTGCACGATGTTCGCTTTCATCATCAGCCAGGCTGCCGCTCAAACGCTCAGGATGGTGGAACATCGCTTCGTAGAGCATCCAATCAGGAAAAGCGTTCGCCACAATGACATAAAGTTTGGCAAGCAGATTGTTGCCCGTCGCGGCGACAATGCCCAGGTGGAATTCCCGGCTTAGTTGCCAGGCGCGAGCCATCTCGTTCAATGTGACTTGATTCTTCAACTCATCCTGCGTTCCGGACAGGGCCGATACCTGCTCAGGTGTGATGTGCACCGCCGCCTCCCGGGCCGCAATCGCCTCGAGCATGAGACGCAAACCATAGGCCTCGACGATATCATTCGGAGACATTTCAGGCACGCGCACGCCGCGATAATGGACGCGTTCCGCCAGTCCCGCGGCCACGAGCAAATCCAGGCCCTCCCGTACGGGCGTCATGCTCACGCCCATTTGGTTGGCAATTTCCTCCTGCCTGAGCCATTCACCGGGCAAATATTTGCCCGCGATGATCTGCTTGTGCAGGGCCTCGAATATCTCTTCTTTCAGCGGTTTATGTTGAACGGTATCTAACATCGCAATGATTATATATTATATATTATTTGCGCGAAAAAAGATAGTTATGAATGTCACAAAATTGAACTGATTTTCACCTGGGCGATGAATTGCTGATGCAAAAATCCCCACCTGAAAAAGTGGGGATTCTGGGTTGGGCATCTTTCAAGTACCTATCGGCTGAAAGTAGGTGCGACGCACTCGCGCTGAGCGCGGTCGCACCTTGCAGACAGATGAAACCGTTAAACGGTAATTGCCACTCGAATGGCCCCGTCGCGTTTAGCAAAGTGCGACGCACCCAACTACCCCCGCCGCAAAGTGGACGACGGGGAAACCTTTCCCCTTATGTACCCTTCGGGCATGTTCCGCGAGGGACCTTCGGCGGTCAATTCTCGGCGTGATGCTTCACGAAGACTGCGCCGAAATTAAAGCCCATTTCCCTTTTCGTGAACTTCATTTCCTTTATGCTCAAGTCTTTCCCGCTCAACACGAGAGAGCCGTTGTTTTTTAACAATTCTAAAAGCAAAGACTATTCCGATCACTTCAGAGATAACTGCTATTCCCCCAGTAATAATCAATAAACCAAGAGGCATCTTCAAAATAAGGTATCCCAAAAAATACAGAACACCTATTGTCAAAAATGATATATAGCAAATCATTAAAAGGAAACGCGAGCGGCTAATCATATATGTCTCCTAATACAGTCAGTATTATTACTCACCATGAATTTTTATGCAAGAATTTTTGGGCCATGAAGACCAAAAAAAGTTTTTAACAATCTTCACGACCTGGCGATTACACTTTTCAGTTTCGGCTCACCCGTCACCGAATTAGAGGATAGGGGACAGTAAGTCCTGGGATATATCCTGATCTACCAACAATGTAAACGCCCAAGGTCGTAACACCTAGCCCACCAGCTGTTACAAGACTTCCAACAGCAAAGGTATGCAGACCTACTGGTAATCCCAGAAAGGTTGCATCTTCTAGAAAGCTAACTCCAATCATTGCTATTCCCGACGCAGTAACGGCTGCACCTAATAATGTAACTTCGGTTCCTATCACTAGATAATCAAAATTCTTTGGCTTAGGCAAACCGTTTGTTGGTGGTGTAGCAGGTGGTGTAATTGGAATGGTTGGTGTGACTGGAACAACTGGTGTAACCGGAACGGTTGGTGTAAGAAGTATAGCAAGGTTGTGATTAACCTCAGAACCGCCTCCGCCATAATTACTGCCAGTAAAGATGTTCGCACCGCCAAAGCCAATGCCGCCAGTAATACAATTAAGAGTGTTGCAACCGCCACCACTACCGCCATCATCGTCTCTAGGGTTGAGGTGGTGATTGTTGCCGCCATAATATTTACCAGGACGTTTTTCCCCTGGCCTACAACCCATATGCCCGCTGGGATCTGTATACCTCACTGGATTGTTATTTGTATACGCGTATCTATCCCACCCCTGGACGCCTCCCGGCACAATCGAATCGGCCTGTGCAAACCGTCCCAGGGCGGGGTCATACCAGCGCGCGTTGTAGAAATATAACCCAAAATCACTGACGTTGGAGTACTGTCCCGTGTAGGTGTATTTGGTGGGAGTTGTCCCGTTCGAGTAGCGCGTTTCTCCCCATGGTTTGTAGCGTAACTCAGAAACCAGCGCGCCATTGCTGTTGGCGGTAATTGACGTGCTTCCCAAATGGTCTGTCAGCAGATAGCTTAATGTACTGTTTACTCTCATGGCTATTCGGGATGTGCCTGCGAAGTAATATTTGGTGACCGTGCTTCCCGAAACTTCATAGTGATTGCCTATGAAGTTTGTAGTCACGCCGTTGATGGTGGATTTCACGCGGTTCCCATCGCCATCATACACAAAGGATGCAGTCAGCGAAGGCCCAGTCACACTGACGAGGCGGTTCTCGGCGTCGTAACCAAGTCAGTAGTGAGGCTCCCCGCCGCAATGTGGACGGCGGGGGCCTTTGGTCAAATCTCGGCGGGAACGGGGTCTCGGTACGCCGTTGCACAGTTACTCGACTACCAAATCCCACGCTGAGTGAGTTAGTGAAGCACGCTATGCTTGCAGTCCCTAAGGTTTTAGGACTATATCTATATATGCGCCAACAATTTCTTCTGTGTTATAAATCTTTCCGAAAATATATACTCTAATCAAGGTTGAGGATGTTATCCGATCTATATCAGGATTAATTGCAAAACCGGTCGTTTCATTTTTGTTATTTATCGCTGGTTTCATAATAAAACTGTCAGCGCCCAAACTTATTAACTTGTTTTTGATTTCTACCCATTGATCATCTTTAACAATAAAAATACGAGACCCAAGTTCCTTATCAAAAACTAGCGTTTATTTGATACATTTACAATTTGCAGATCAATAATGTCACCGAATTTAAATGTGTTCCAAGCCTGTGGCGCATTAATTTGAATAAATTGGTTCAAATTTGCCGTCGGAACACCTTCTGGATGCGGACGGCTTTGACCTGTTGCGCAACCACACAAATAAATAAGAGCAAACAATATGATCTTTAATTTTGTTTGTATCATTTTTATTCATTCCTTTACTAATTAATATGGGGGGCATATTTTTCTCAGCGTTTATTTGTATAGATCAGATAATATTTCTGCATACCAACTACCATTGGATAGAATTATCGTAAGAGGGTTTCCTGTAAATCGAGTATCGTAATCAAATGAAATTTTTGCCGCTGTCTGAGCGTCAATTGTCATTGTGTCCTGAGGCCTGAGTTGATATTTATTTGTACGAATTTGATCTATATTCATATCCATACCAGTGTTATTTATTATCGTTACGCCAGCAATTTCCGTTTCTGTTAAACCTGCAAACTCTAATGAATGTACCTCATAATCAACAGTTGCGTATACATAATCGCCTGATACATATGATGGTGCGCTACTGTAAGTGATCCCCCCAATCAAATCAACACCAAGCAGAATTACGGTAAGCCATGGAACTGCTGGTTTATCTGTATACATACCGATCCAACCAGGAGGAGGTTGATTAGTTGGATATACAAAATCAGTTGTTAAGGATAAACTATTAATTAATGTAGGATCTACACAAACAACACTAACGCAACCTCCGCCAGAATTACCATCACCATTGACAATGTCACCGCCATCATCGTCTCGACCACCATTTCCTCCGCCTGATGACGCATACGGATTATTAAAGCCATAATATTTACCAGGACATTTTTCCCCTGACCTAGAACCCATATGCCCGGTAGGATCTGTATAATTTATCGGCGAGTTGTTGACATAAGCATACCTATCCAACCCCTGGACCCCTCCCGGCACAATCGAATCGGCTTGGGCGAAGCGTCCCAGGGCGGGGTCGTACCAGCGTGCGTTGTAGAACATCAACCCAAAATCGCTGACGTTGGAGTACTGTCCCGTGTAGGTGTATTTGGTGGGTGTTGTTCCGTTCGAGTAGCGGACGAGCCCTCGCGAAGCACCCCCGAGGTGAAACGAGGGGGGCAGGCGGCGTAGCGCAGTTCGGAAATCAACGCTCCGCTTGCGTTTGTGGTCAATGACGTGCTGCCGAGATGGTCGGAGAGCAGGTAAGTGGGGGCGGAACATGTTCCGCCAGTACAAGTCCGCATAGCTATTCTGTCGAGCCTGTCCTTCGACACCTGACTGAGGATGTCAAGGAAATTTTGCAAAGAAAGGTTTTTATTGTTCTTCAAGAATTTCTTTTAATTGCGGGATGAGCGCAGGCAGGTCTTCTGTGACTGTTTGCCAGATGATCGAAAGATTTACCCCATGATATTCATGGATGACGATGTTTCTCATGGTGTACATTTCCATCCATGGCAGACCCGAATAGCGTTTCTTGATTTCACGCGGGACGTGCCTTGAAGCCTCGCCAATGATTTCAAGATTACGCAATACTGAATCTATTGTTTTTTCGTCACCTTCAAATTCATTAAACCCCATACCATGCGTATGTCTTTGGATTCGATGGATACATTCCAAAATATCCCCGATGCGCATTTTCCAATTTCTAGGCGGCACGGATCGCCTCTTGCAAAATGGTTTCGCGCAGCTCTTTGCGCAGTGCTCCGGGTGTGACCAAATCCACTTTTCTGCCGAGCAATTCTTCCAGGTACATTTTGAGCCGCGCAAACTCGAACAAGCCTATCGGCCTGTCAAAATCCACTAGAAGGTCAATGTCGCTATGTTTCCGTGCCCGATTACGGGCAACCGAACCGAATATGGAAATGGAACGAACACCGAATTTTTTCAACCGGCGTTTATGGCTTTTGAGCAGGGCAAGGATCTTGTCACGTTCCATTAGGTTTCTGTGCTTTAAATTTTATCACAGGCTTGTTTTTGCAGTTGTTGTTTAAACGGTTTCATCTGTACGTGCGGTGCGATATCATCCCCTTGCGGGACAAACCCAACTGCCAGCACTTACTGCCCCCTCCGTCCTCTGGACACCTCCCCCAAATCCGTAATTTCAAATTTAGTAACGACTTTATTTTGTTGCAGATTTGGGGGAGGTGTCCAGAGGACGGAGGGGGCAGCAAACCTCCCCGCCGCAAAGTGGACGACGGGGAGACCTTCTCAAAACGCGGCGAGGAGGCTCCGCGAAGACCCGCGCTGGGCGAGTTAATCTTTTTTATTGATTATCTTGTCGATTTTCTTTTCAACGTAAGGCAGGCTAAAATACTTAACCGCCCAGAACAGACCAAAAACAATGATGAACCCGCCAAGACACAACCCCCCCGTAAGTGCCGCCGATGGCTTGTATAATACGCCAGTTAGCCATGCACTTATCGTAAAAAGCAAAAAACATAAAAATGTTATCATTAATGTCTTACGTGTTACAAACCCTTTACGGGTGAAGAAGAAAACTGATATTAACGTGATCAATCCTAGGATAGTTGTAATAATCTCTAGGCTGTAAAGAAGATATTCTGTAATCATTTTTTCTCCAGTTAAATTGTAGACATCGCGATAGTGGTCCTATCGTAAGTGATATAGCGCAAGATGCCATCTCGCGCTATATCACTTGTACAACAATTCCATATGACTTATCCTATATACCACGATCACCAGCCCAACGATCTACCAGGTCGCTTCCCCCATAAACTATCTTTGCTCCATGGTAATGTAATTTCGAACAACGTACTCGCCGGGGCGTTCCCAGAGTGTCTTGCATTATCATATAAGAGTTGATTGTGACTAACCCAGGCATCAAAATTAGCCTCTGGCACCAAGCCGCCAAGTGCATTTCCTGCCGAGACAACAGAATCGCGACCTATGCCAATACTAAGACTTGTTTCATCCATGGTAATATAATTAGTTCCGTTAACGAAAGCATCATCTAATATAGTAAGCACTGCTGCCGCACCACCGGATGCATTTTCTATCACACCAATTGGGCTATATGTCGTCATTGCATAATCCAGTGTCAGAGCGCTGCCAATAGCAGGTAAGCAACCAGCACCTGTAGCACATCCTCCACCAATGATCACGACCATCGTTACATCGACAACGACCATATTGATATATGAGGCGGTCGCTCCTACGTTATCAAAAAAATAAGCAGCATCTGACAAGAAATTATTCTCACTTTCATGTTGCCATTGCCAGAGTTACCACCATGACCACCATTGTTATGTACTATGTTGGAAGGATTATTGTTGCCATAATATTTACCAGGACATTTTTCCCCTGGCCTACAACCCATATGCCCGCTGGGATCTGTATAATTTATCGGCGAATTGTTGACATACGCATACCGATCATACCCCTGGACCCCTCCCGGCACAATCGAATCGGCTTGCGCGAAGCGTCCCAGGGCGGGGTCATACCAGCGCGCGTTGTAGAAATATAACCCAAAATCACTGACGTTGGAGTACTGTCTCGTGTAGGTGTATTTGGTGGGAGTTGTCCCGTTCGAGTAGCGCGTCTCTCCCCACGGTTTGTAGCGCAGTTCGGAAATCAACGCGCCATTGCTGTTGGTGGTAATTGACGTGCTTCCCAAATGATCTGTCAGCAGATAGCTTAATGTACTGTTTACTCTCATCGCAATTCGGGATATGCCTGCGAAGCCTGCACTGAGCGAAGTCGAAGTGTAATATTTTGTGACCGTGCTTCCAGACTTTTCATAGTGACTGCCCACAAAGTA
>Ga0315273_10003447_pt1 | contig 19058 bp, 15 predicted proteins | sample YL17G02_0_MG_FD_205753 | JGI IMG/M metagenome (GOLD analysis project Ga0315273, IMG submission 205753) | Sediment microbial communities from Yellowstone Lake, YNP, Wyoming, USA - YL17G02_0 | ecosystem: Environmental > Aquatic > Freshwater > Lake > Sediment | place: USA: Wyoming | collected...
TTCAGCCAGGGGCCCAAAGGGTTCGCCACCATGATGGGCGTCCGGCCGGAGCAGGCCGCCGCGGCCCTCACCGACGCCGGCGCCGACATCGTCGGGTCCAACTGCGGCAACGGCATCGCCGGCATGATCGAGGTGGCCCGCGGATTCCGGGCGGCGACCGACCTGCCCCTGTGGCTGAAGCCGAACGCCGGCATGCCCCGCCTGGTCGGCGACAAGACGGTCTTCCCGGAGTCGCCCGACGAGATGGCAGGCAAGGTGGCCGCGCTCGTTGAGGCCGGGGCGAACTTCGTCGGCGGCTGCTGCGGCACGACGCCCGCCCACATCCGGGCCATGGCCGCCGCCGCCCGCCAGGCCCGCGAAACGGCCCTGACGGTCAGCCGGAAGGTGCTCGACACGCTCTGAGTGGTGCGTTACTCGTGAATCGCGGGGTGCCATGCTTTCGCGTTTCTGCGAAAGCATGCGTTCCGAGAGGGCATGCTCATGCTTTCGCAACGGCGCGAAAGCATGGCACCCACAGAATCACGTGTGACGGACTACGAGGCTTCGTGACACAGCCTGAGGCGTCGCCGCCAGCGCCCCGCCGCCACGCCGCCCAGCCCGGCCGCCGCCAGCAAGAGCGTGGCCGGCTCGGGCAATCCCGGGTACAGGCGGACCAGGCCGTCGCCCGCGCCGACCAGGAGGTCGAGCCGGCCGTCGGCGTTCCAGTCGCAGGCGAACGGCCGCGATCGGGCCAGGCCCGTCAGGTCGATGGCCGCGCCGCCGGCCGTCACGAAGACCGGCTCGTCGAACTGCGGCGCCAGGGCCGTGCCGACGTTGCGGAAAAGCCATATCCGCCCCTCGGTGTCGCCCGAAAGCAGGTCCCGCAGGCCGTCGCCGTCCGCGTCCGCGAAGACCGGGCTCGACCGGTACCCGACGTACACCGCGCCGCCGGTCTTCATGGCGAAGACCTCCGCGCGGAAGTCCGGGGCCGCATCGGTCCCCTCGTTCAGGAAGACCCGGACGAAACCGTCGTAGCCGCCGGCGACGAGGTCCTTGAGGCCGTCGCCGTCCCAGTCGGCCACGATGGGCGCGGCGCGGGTGCCCACGTCGATATCCGTCTTGGACCCGGGCGGCCCGACCTGGAGGGGCCGGCCGGCGTCGAACGTCGGGGCGGTGTCAGAGCCGGTGTTCGTGTAGAGCCGGACCGTCCCGTCCGACAGGCCCACGAGCAGGTCCTTGCGCGGGTCGGCGTCCCAGTAGGCCGCGCGCGGGAACGCCCCCAGGCACCCGGCGGGCGGGCAGACGAGGTCGGCCGTCCCCGAGACCACGTAGGCGTAGTCGGAGAACTGCGGCGCGCCGGGCGTCCCGTGGTTGAGGTACACGCGGACCTTGCCGTCGAAGCCCCCGCCGCCCTCGCCGACGATGAGGTCGGGAATCGCGTCGCCGTTCCAGAAGGCGAGCGAGGGGACGGAGTAGCCGGGCACCTGGAGGTAGGCTTCGCCGGCCCGGACGATCTGGGCGGGCCCGAGGTCCAGGCCTCCGGCGGCCCGAGGCGCGGTCGCCGCAACGGCCGCCATGGCCGCGCCGCACGCAAGGCAGAATGTCCTCAGGTCGGTACCAGGCGTGGCTTGACCCCTCCGTGGCCGGCTGCGCGCTCGCCGCCCGGGGGCGGACCGGCCCGTACCTGTCTGGCGTGCCCTCAGATTGTGTGCCACGGCATGTACGGGCCGTGCTCGCAGTCTGCGCCGTGCCGCAGACACGGCTGGGCAAGCCAGCCGTGCCACCATGCAGGGGGACGCCAGACACGCACCGATGTGGAAGTATAACCCCGAATCCGGGCGGAGGCAAACCGCCTCGGGCGCGAAATGGGCGCGAAAACGTGAGGGAAAGGCGGCGCGGCTCAGCCGGCCTGGATCTTCTGGAGGACGTCGGCCGAGACGTCGAAGTTCGAGTGGACCTTCTGGACGTCGTCGTGTTCTTCGAGGTCCTCCATCAGCGCCAGAACCTTGCGGGCATCGGCCTCGCCCAGGGGGACGTAGTTCTGGGGCACCTTGGTCATCTCGGCCCGTTCGACGGGGATGCCGGCGTCGGCCAGGGCCTTCTTGACGGCCTCGAACGCCTCGGGCCGGGTGATGACCTCGAACCCGTCGCCGGTCTCGTTGAGGTCCTCGGCGCCGGCGCCGAGGGCCACGTCCATGAGTTTCTCCTCGTCCTTGAAGGCGGTGACGGTGATGACGCCCTTGGAGGAGAACATGTAGGCGACGCAGTTGGGCCCGCCAAGGTTTCCGCCGTGGCGTTCGAAGGCCTTGGTGATCTCGCTGGCAGTGCGGTTGCGGTTGTCGCTCAGGACCTCGACGAGGATGGCGACGCCGCCGTGCCCGTAGCCCTCGTAGGTGACCTCCTCGATGCGGGCGCCGTCAAGTTCGCCGGTGCCTCGTTTGATGGCGCGCTCGACGTTGGCGTTGGGCATGTTGACGGCCCTGGCTTCGTCGATGGCGTATCGGAGTTTGACGTTCATGGAGACGTCGCCTCCGCCCATCCTGGCGGCGACGATGATGGCCTTGGCGCACTTCGAGAACGCCTTGCCGCGCTTGGCGTCGGTGGCGCCCTTCTTCCGCTTGATCGTGGCCCAGTGGGAATGACCTGACATGGCAGGGCTCCTGTAACTGGCGCTTCCGGTTAAGGCGACGGCTTCGTATCGCCCGGCGGCCCGGGTGCCGGCGGCGCCACCGGGGGCGCCGCGCCGGCCTGGGACTTCTCGAGTTTCTGCCGAATGCGCTGGACGTCGTCGGGCCTGGCGTCGGCGATGTGGGCCTCGCAGATCTTGGCGGCGTTCTGCCACGCCTTGACGGCATCGTCGCGGCGGCGGAGTTGCCAGTAAGAATCGCCGAGGTGGTCCCACAGGACGGGGTCCAGTTCGGGCGCCAGGCGCGTGGCCTCCTCGAGCGTCCGGACGGCGTCCTCGAACCGCCCCCGCTTGTACAGGACCCAGCCGAGGCTGTCAAGGTAGGCCGCGCTCTGGGGATCGACCTTGAGGGCCTGGCGGACCATCGCCTCGGCCCGGTCGAGATTCACGCCGCGGTCGGCCCACAGGTAGCCCAGGTCGTTGTTGGACGGGGCGTGGTCGGGCTTGGCGCGGAGGATGTGCTGGAGTTCCCGCTCGGCCGAGGCGGCGTCGCCCATCTCGGTGTAAAGGCCCGAGAGGAGGTAGCGCCAGGAGAGGTTCTCGGGCGCGGCCGCCACGAGAGACCGCACCTCGGCGATGGCTTCCTTGTGCCGCTTCTGGCCGGCCATGGCGTAGGCCATCAGGAGGCGGACGTCCTGGTCCTCGGGATGCTCGGCCAGGAACTCGCGGGCCATTTTCTCGGCGTCGGCGTACCGCTTCTGCCGGTAACGGACTTCCGTCAGCAGGGCCTTGGGGCCGTCGGCCTTGGGGTCGAGGGCCTGGGCCTTGGCGAGGGACTGCTCGGCGGCCTCGAGGTTGCCCTGGACGAGGTAGACGCCGGCGAGTTGGCAGTGGGCCTGGGCCTCGTTCGGGGCCCGCGCCAGAACCGCCTCGAGTTCCTGGCGTGCCTCGTCGAAGGCGCCCTTGCGGGCGAGCGCCGACGCCAGGAGGTAACTGGTGGCCTTGTCGTCGGGCGCCCCGCGGCGGGCCAGGCGGTACTCCGCGATGGCCTCGTCCGGGCGGTCGAGTTGCTCGAGGATCAGGCCGATCTTGCGATGGAAGACGGCCAGGTCGAGTTTGGCCTTGAGGGCGGCGCGGTAGACGGCCAGGGCGTCTTCGTGGCGGCCCTCGCCGATCAGGAGGTCGGCCTTGCGGGAGTAGGCGATGGCGGCGCCGGCCTCGCGGGCGATGGCCTTGTCGTAGAGGGCCATGGCGTCGGCCGGCTGCCTGGCCACCTCGGCCAGCATGCCGACGAGCACGAACGGCCCGTACTTGGTCTGGGCGTCGGTCACGAGGCGCTGGGCGTCGCGGTAGACCTGCTGGGGGTCCGTGAGGCTGTCGATGAGCCTGGCGGCCCGGACGAGGACGGCGGACTCGCCCAGTTTGCTGACCATGGCGGCGCCGAGTTCCTGGAGGGCGTCGACGGGTTTGTTCTCCTGGATGAGGATTTCGGCGGACCGCAGCGCGGCGGCGACGCCCGTGCCGGGGGTCTTCTCGGCCTCGGCGCTGAGTTCGCGGAACAGCGGCAGGGCATCTTTCTTGCGGCCGCCGGCCTCGTAGGCGGAGGCCAGCTGCCATGCGAGCATCCGGTTGCCGGGGTGTTCGCGCCGGTAGCGTTCGAGTTCGGGGATGACGCCGTCGGCGTTGCCTTCGGCCTTGTAGGCCTCGGCGAGCCGCTGGTAGCCGGTGGCGCCCTCGGGGAGGCTTTCGATGGTCCGCTTGGCCCACTCGCGTGCGGCCGGGAAGTCCTTCTTCTGGAGGTAGGCCGTGCACATGAGGCTGAGCAGTTCGTTGCTCTCGGGCCTTGCGGCCAAGGCCCCGCGCAGGACGGTGATGGCCTTCTCGCTGCGGCCCTGCTGGAGGAGCAGGCCCGCGAGCGTCTGGCTCAACTTCAACTGGCTGCGGTAGACCAGGAAGAGTTCGGGGTAGCGCTGGAAGAAGCTCTGGGGCTCGGCCAGTTGATCGAGGAGCGCCTCGTAGGCGGCGATGGCCCCGTCGATGTCGGCCTGGTTCTGGCGGGTCATGGCCATGTGATAGGTGCCGAGGATGTGGAACGGCGACCCTTTCTTGGCGGCTTCGAGAAGGCGCGCCAGAAGGCTTGCGGCGGTGTTGAGATCGCCCCGGCTGCCGGCGATGCGGGCGCGGAAGTAAAGCGTGGCCGCATCCGACGGCTCCAGACGCAGCGCCCGGTCGAACGCCTCGACGGCCCCGGTGACGTCGCCCGAGTCGTACTTCGACAGCCCCAGGCTCAGCCAGATGGCGTGGACGTCGGGCTGGAGGATGGCCGCCTGGCGAAGGGCCTCGACGGCCGGCAGGACCTGCTGCTCGGACATCAGCAGCCGGCCGCGCACGTAGTGCCGCAACGCCTGGCCCATCGGGTCGGGCCCGGGGGGTTCGGGCGGCTGGGGCTCGGGGCTGCAGTCGCGCACCTTGGGGGCCGGCGCGGGGATGGTCTCAAGCGGCGAAGGCTCCCCGGCCGGTGCGGCTGCCGCCAGCACCATTCCCAGCACCGCCGTCGTGACTGCCAGAATCCGCATAAGCGTTTCCCTGCACGGACGCTCGGCGAGGTCGCCTGGGGCCCGCGTGCCCCCACGGCGTCAGTGGATGACCTTGCTGAGGGGGTACACAATGATACCCATCGCGCCGGCACGTTTCAACTGGGGCACGAGCCGGCGTTCCTCGGCGGCGGGCAGGATGACCTCGATGGCGTACCAGCCGGGGTCGGCCAGGCTGCTGACCGTCGGGCTCGTCTCGGCCGGGAGCATCGACCGGATCCGGCTTGTCCAGTCGGCCTCCCGCACGTTCATTTTCAGGCCGACCATCTCCCGGGCCTCGATGGCGCCCTGGAGGAGCATGGTCAGGTTCTCGATCTTGGCGCGTTTCCAGGGGTCCTTCCAACTCGTGCGGTTGGCGATGAGTTGCGTGGTGGACTCCATGACGGTGTCGATGACGCGGAGGCGGTTGGCTCGCAGGCTCGAGCCGGTCTCGGTCACGTCGACGATGGCATCGAGGAGGCGGGCCTTGACCTCGGTGGCGCCCCACGAGAACTCGACCTTGACGCGGACGCCGCGCCGCTTGAAGAAGCGCTTCGTCACGTTCACGAGTTCGGTGGCCACCAGGCCGCCGTCGAGGTCCTCGACCTTGCGGACGCGGCTTTCCTCGGGCACGGCCACCACCCACCGGACGGGCACCATGCGGGCCTTGGCGTACACCAGGTCCTCGACGACGTGGACCTTGGAGCCGTTCTCGGCGATCCAGTCCTGGCCGGTGAGGCCGGCATCGAGGACGGCGTCCTCGACGTAGCGGCTCATCTCCTGGGCCCGGAACATGACGACCTCGATCTCGGGGTCATCGGTCCGGGGGCTGTAGGACCGCTCGGAGACCCGGACCTCGTAGCCGGCCCTGGACATCAGGTCGAGGGTGGCCTGTTCGAGGCTGCCCTTGGGCAACCCGAGTGTAAGGACGTTCTGCTTCGGACTCATGCGGCGTTCCCCGGAGCCGATGCCGATCACCGCGAGCGGGGCGCCGGCGCGGCGCGGCGTCGGACGGCCCGTTTGCGTTTGGCGGCGTTCCCACCCGCCGGCATGGTCTTGCGCCGGGCGGGCTTGGCGGTCTTCTTCGCGGCGGCCCCTTGGCCGGACGGGCGCCCCGCGTTCGGCGTCTTGGCGGCCTTGGCGCGGCCTCGCCCCCTGGCCGGGACCACGACCGAGGGGCACATCCTCCTCAGCGGGCACTTGCCGCACGGCGGCGTGTCCACGAGGCAGAACTGTTCGCCGTGCCGCTTGACGAGCCAGTGAATCTCGTAAGCGCGGCTGGCCTTGACGGCGCGTTCGAGGAAGGCCTGCATCTCGGTCTCGGACTGGGTGGCCGGATCGAGGACCGCCAGGCGGCCCAGGACGCGGGCCACGTCGTTGTCGACCGGGAAGGCGTGGGCGCCGACGCAGTCGCGCGCGAGGACGGCGGCCACGAAGGGCCGGACCTCCTCGAGTTTCTCGAAGTACGCGCGGGTCTGGACCTTGCCGAGCGCCTCCAGGAAGTCCCAGACCATGCTGTTGTGCTGCTTGAAGACCTGGTCGAGCAGGCGGGGAATGACGCGGGCCTTGTGCCCGCCGCGCGGAAAGTTGGGGCCGAGGACCTCGCGGATCTCCCTCGGGCGGCTGACGCGCAGGTCGTTCATGTCGACGAAGTACTGGCGCAGCCGGTCGAGGGCACGGTCGACCTCGTCGCTCGTGGCCTCTTCCGAGAGGATGGCGCGGACGGCGTGCTCCACGGGGTGCGTGACCGGGGTGCGGACCGCCTCGCCGTAGCGCCGCTTGAGCGCCACGCGGGCCCGGTCCAGTCGCCTGACCTTGTCGGTGAACGTAGGCATGGCACGCTCTCCCCCCCAGGGGGTCTAGACGTCGGCCGGCGGGTCGTCGCCCGCGTCGGGCCCGGCCGGGGCCGCGACACCGGCATCGGGCAACCCGTCGCCGGCGATCTCGACGCCGCGCCGGATGCGGTCGGCGCGGGCGGCCTCGTCCTCGGCCCGCGCCTTGGCAATCAGGGCGCTGATCGAGACGCTCCGCTTGACCGACTCGTCCGGGTGGAACCGCAGCACGGGGCAGAACTTCATCGCGAGGGCATCGGCCACCTTCTCCTGGATGCGGCCGTGCGCGTGGCGGATGGCCTGCATGCACACCTGCTGGGCCTGGGCGTCGCCCATGATGCTGATGCGGACGTCGGCGGTGCGCAGGTCGGCGGACAGGTCGACGCCGGTCACCGTCACGAACGCCATCCGCGGGTCGTTGAGTTCGCCGACGAGCGTCTCGCTGACGATCTGCCGGACGATGCTGCCGACGCGGCGTCCGCGGCGCCCCTTCTGGCCCCTCTGTGCTCCTGGACTCATGGGCAATGACTCTAAAACAGTTCCGTTTCGTACTGGCCCAGTTCGGCCCCGCCCGCGTGCCTCACCAGGTCCACGACCTTCGCCAGGACCTGGTCGGCGAACGTGCGGCTGTTGGTGACCACGGCCACGCCCAGCACCGCCGTCTGCCGGAGGTCGAGGGCGTCGATCTCGCTGACGGAGACGTTGAAGTCGTTCCGGATGCGGTCGCGCAGGCCCTTGACGACGCGGCGTTTGTCCTTGAGCGTGCGTGCCTCGCGGAGCACCAGCCGCATCTGGAGGACCCCGACGACCATCGGCCGTTTTCCGCCTCTCGTGCCCGTGCGGCGGCCGTGCCGGCCGAAGCGCCCCCGCAAGTCGCCCACGTGCCCTTAGGTTGTGTGCCACGGCTTGCTGGCAAGCCGTGGTCTTCGGTTCTGAAACAGTCTCTAGAAGTGGTTTCAAAACCTCTTGTTCACGGCTTGCGAGCAAGCCGTGGCACGCGAAAACAGCCTAGAGGTCGGTTTTGAAACCACTTCTAAACAGGTACGCCCCCGGTTACAGCGTTCGCGCCACGGAGACCACCTCGAAGGCCTCGACCCGATCGCCCACCTTCACGTCGTCGTACCCCGCGATGTGGATGCCGCACTCCTGCCCGGAGCGGGCGTCGCGGATGTCGTCCTTGAATCGTTTCAGCGACTGCAGGCGGCCGCTGTAAACGACCAGGCCGTCGCGGATGACGCGGATCTGGGAACTGCGGTGGATGACGCCGTCGGTCACGCGGCAGCCGGCGATGGTGCCGACGCGGCTGATCTTGAACGTCTGGAGCACTTCGCACTCGCCCAGCCGCTTCTCCTGCTGTTGCGGCGACAGGAGCCCTTCGAGGGCTTTGCGGATGTCGTCGGTCACGTTGTAGATGATGTTGTACTGGCGGATGTCGACGCCGCGCTCGCCGGCCAGGATCCGCGCCTTGGGCTCCGGCACGGCGTTGAAGCCGATGATGATGGCGTTGGAGGCGTCGGCCAGCAGGACGTCGCTCTCGTTGATACCGCCCACGGCCGCGTGGATCACCCGGACGCCGACCTCGGGGTGCTCGATCTTCTCGAGGTTCTCCGTCAGGGCCTCGATGGAGCCTTGGACGTCGGCCTTGATGACGAGGGTCAGTTCCTTGGTCTCGCCGCTGGCCATCTGCTGGAAGACGGCCTCGAGGGACCTGGGCTTGCGGAGTTCGACGAGTTCGGTCTCGCGGAGTTGGCGCTGCCGCTCCTCGGCGGCCTGCTTCGCGACGGAGATGTCGTCGACGACGTTGAACCGGTCGCCGGCCTCGGGCACGCCGGACTGGCCCGCCCCGCGGACGGCGACCGCCGGCCCGGCGTCCTTCATCGGGCGCCCGTTCTCGTCGGTCAGGGCGCGGACCTTGCCGTAAGCGGTCCCGGCCAGGACAACGTCGCCGGTCCGCAGCGTTCCGTTCTGCACCAGGAAGGTGGCAATGGGGCCGAAGCCCTCGGTGATCCGGGCCTCGATGACGGTGCCGAGGCCGGGCCGGTCCGGATTGGCCCGCAGTTCCTTCATCTCGGCTTCCAGCAGGAGAGATTCGAGCAGCCGGTCGACGTTCTTGCCGGTGGTGGCCGACGTCTCGACGCAGATCGTCTGGCCGCCCCACTCTTCGGTCAGCAACTCGTACTGGGTCAGCTGCTGCTTGACCCGCTGGGGATTGGCCTGGGGCAGGTCGCACTTGTTGATGGCCACGACGATGGGCACGCCGGCCGCCTTGGCATGGTTGATGGCCTCTTCGGTCTGGGGCATGACGCCGTCGTCGCCGGCCACGACCAGGACGGCCACGTCGGTCACGCGGGCGCCGCGGGACCGCATGGCCGTGAAGGCCTCGTGGCCCGGGGTGTCGAGGAAGGTGATCCACCGGTCGCCCAGGTGGACGCGGTAGGCGCCGATGTGCTGCGTGATGCCTCCCGCCTCGCCCTCCGCCACCTTCGCTTTGCGGATGTAGTCCATGAGCGACGTCTTGCCATGGTCCACGTGGCCCATGAACGTGACGACGGGCGGCCGGGGCTTGAGCGACTCGGGGGCGTCCTGGCGTGCCTCGATCTCCCGGATGACGTCGGCCGGCGCACGCTCGCGGACTACCTCCAGTTCGATCTCGCGAGCCAGGGCGATCTCCAGCGCCTGCTCGTCCGTGAGCGAGTCGTTGATGGTGGCCATCGTGCCCTGGACCATCAGGTGCTTGATGATGTCGCTGCCCTTGATGCCGAGGGCCGCCGAGAGGGTCTTGACGGTAATCGGGGCCTCGACGACGGCCTTCTTCGGCCCTTCCGGAGCCTCCGGCGCCCGGGCGGGCGCACGCGGGGCCCTCGCGCCGACGGGCCGGCCGGTCCGCCCGACGCGGACGCGCTCGTTGAGGGTGGCGGACCCGCTGCCGCCGGCGCCGTTGGCCCCGGCCACGTCGTCTACATCCTCGCGTTTGCGGATCCGCTCGCGCCGGCGGAAGGCGTGAGCGCGGCGGACGCCCTCGGCCTCCTCGGCGGCGGTGGTCTTCTTGGCGCCCTTGCGGCGTCCACGGCGTTCCCCGGTGGCGCCTTCGCGTGCGGCCGCCGGCGCTTCTGCCGGACCGCGGGCGGCGGCGGGCTTCGTCTGCGGCTTCGTGGGCCGCGCCGTGGGCTTGCCCTTCTTCCTGGGGGTCGTCCCGACGCCAACCGCCTGCGGGTGCGGCGAAGGGGGCCCGACATCGCCTACCGCCTGGGGGTGGGGCTTCGGCGCCAGTTTCGGACGGGGCGTCAGTTTGGGTCTCGGGGCGAGTTTCGGGCCCGGCGGCCTGCGAACCGGGCGGGCGCGCCGGCGTTCGCTGGGCGCTACCCTCTCGACCTCGGCGGCAGGGGCCTCCTTCTTGACGACGGCCGGCTCGGCCGGCGCCGGCGGGGCCTCTGGCACGGCCGGGGCTGCCGCGACCGGCGCTTCCGCGACGGGAGCGGGCGGCTCCGCCACGGCGGGCGGCTCGGCCACGGGGGCCGGGGCCTCCGCCACGGGCGCCTCGGCCGCTGCCGGCGCGGGTGCCGCGGCCGCAGGCAGGGGCCCCGCCGCCGGCGCCGTCGGCGGACGGGCGGGCGGCATCTGGCGGCCGGGCAGTTTGACGCCCTCGGCCTTGGGTTTCACCGGGCCGCGCGTCGGCAACGAGATGACCCGGTGGCGGGCCCGGGCAAGCAGTTCATCGGGGCTCAACTCGGGCTCGGGCGGCGCCGCGGGCTTGGGGGGGGCCTTGGCCGGCGGGGCTTGGGTTTCCTGGGCCACGTCCTCGGCCTCGTCAGCGCCCTCGGCCGCCAGCCGACTGCGGATCATGTCCGCTTCGTACTCTTCGATCGTGCTGGAGTGGCTCTTGACGTCAAGCCCCGCCTCGCGGCAAATGGCGACGACGTCCTTGTTGGACATTTCGAACTCGCGTGCGAGTTCGTAGACGCGTACCGGCAACGCTTACCTCCATGAACGGCTAGGCCTGGGGCCTGGCTTCCGTGTCCTCGTTGCCGACGGCCTCGGCGCCGTCGGGGACATCCCCGGCGGCCGGCTCGGCCGGCTCCGTGGGGGACTCCGGTTCGCGGGCCCCGGCTTCCTCCGACCCCGGCTGTCGGGGCTCGGGCTGTTCGGGTTCAGCCTGCTGCGTCGCAGGAGACTCGGTCTCGGCCTGTTCGGCCGCAGGTTCCTCGGTCCCCGCCGGCCCGGTTTCTGCCGGGGGCGCGGCGGCCTTCTCGGCCTCGCGCTGGGCGGCGCGGACTTCCAGGTCGGCCACCAGGGCGCCGACCTGGACGATGATCTCGCGGGCCTGCTCCGCATCGACGCCGGTGATGCGGGACAGGATCTCCGGGTCCACCTCGGCCACGTCGGCGAGGCTGATGTAGCCGGCCGCAATCAGGTCGTTCGCCAGGTCGGGGCCGACCGCCTCGATGTCGGAGAGTTGCTCGACGGCCGTGGTGCGTTGCTCATCGTACTCGGTGGGGGTGAGGATGTCGATGTTCCACCCGCTCAGTCGGGCGGCCAGGCGGACGTTCTGGCCCTTCTTGCCGATGGCCAGGCTCAACTGGTCCTCGGCCACGAGGACGGTGGCGCGGTTGATGTCGCGGTTCAGCAGGACTTCCTTGACCTCGGCGGGCTTCAGCGCGTTGGCGATGAAGACCTGGGGCGACTCGTTGTAGCGGACGATGTCGATTTTCTCGCCGGCCACCTCCTCGACGATGTTCTTGATGCGGCTGCCGCGGATGCCGACGCAAGCGCCGACGGCGTCGACGCGCGTGTCGACGCTGGAAACGGCCACCTTGGTCCGGTGGCCGGCCTCGCGGGCGATGGCCTCGATCTCGATGATGCGGTCGGCCACCTCGGGCACCTCGAGCTCGAAGAGGCGGATGATCAGGTCCGGGTGGACGCGCGACAGGACGATCTTGATGTTGGCGCCGGCCTCGCGGACCTCGAGGATGAGGGCCCGGATGCGGTCGCCGACGTGGAGCGTCTCGCCGGGCACCTGCTCGCTGCGCGGGAGGAACCCCTCGCCGCGGCCAAGGCTCACGACGGCGTTGCCGTGCTCGATGCGGGTGACCTGCCCCGACACGATGCTGCCGATCTGGTCGGCGTAGTCCTCCATGAGGCTGGCGCGTTCGGCGTCGCGGATCTTCTGGATGATGACCTGCTTGGCGGTCTGGGCGGCGATGCGGCCGAGGACGCCGGGGTCCAGGGACTGGCCGTCCATCGCCGCCTGGATCTCGCCGCTCGCCCGGTCGATGCTGACGACGACATCCTCGGCGGCGCCGAAGTGCTTCTTGGCCGCCGAGGCCAATGCGACCTCGATGCCCTGGAAGACGATCTCCGCGTCGATGTTCTTCTCGCGGCGGATCGAGTCGATGATTCGTACGAGATCGGCTCCGTTCATTCCGTTCAGCACTCCCTGTAACTCCGCAGCCTTCCGACCCAGATGTCCGCCCTCGGCCCCCTGACAAACAAAAAAGTGGGACCGCTGACCAGACCCCACTTCGGCCGCCCCGCTCCAGAGCGATGGGCGGCTCCGCACCTCGCCGCGTTAATTGGCGTGTGCTACATGCTCAGGCTCCAAGCTGATGTTGTCGCCCGTCTGGTCGTCAAACAGATGGATTCGGCCCAGGTCGAGGTGCGCGATCATCGGCGCGTCGACGGCCACCGCGATGTGGGAATCCAGTTTGCACACGACCGGCGTGTCCGACGGGCCGCTCAGGTGGACGATCTGCTCGTCCCCGAGCGGCTCGACGACGCGGACGGTCGTCGGCAGCACGTTCTGGGTGCCGGCGAACTTGCCCTCGCCCTTGGCGCCGATGTCTTCCGGCCGCACGCCCAGCGTCGCGCTGCGGCCCACATGGCCCTGGACCCTGGCGGCGACCCTGTCCGGGAGGCGGATCTTGACGGAGTCCACCTGGAAGATCACGCCGCCCCCTTCGGCGGCCAGCCGGCCTTTCAGGAAATTCATGGACGGCGTCCCCAGGAAGCCCGCCACGAACCGGTTGGTGGGGTAATCGTAGACGGTCAGCGGCGGGGCGACCTGCTGGATGCGGCCCTCGTTCATGACGACGACGCGGTCGCCCAGGGTCATGGCCTCGGCCTGGTCGTGGGTCACGTAAATGACGGTGGTCTGGAGGCGGTGGTGGAGGCGCTTCAGTTCGGCGCGCATCTCGACGCGGAGTTTGGCGTCCAGGTTCGAGAGGGGCTCGTCGAAGAGGAATGCCTGCGGCTGGCGGACGATGGCCCGGCCGACCGCGACGCGCTGCCTCTGGCCGCCCGAGAGGGCCTTCGGCTTGCGCTCCAGGAGTTCCTCGATGCCGAGGATCCGGGCCGCCTCTTTCACGCGGGCATCGATCTCGGCCTTCGGAAACCGCCTCAGTTTCAGGCCGAACGCCATGTTCTTGTACACCGTCATGTGCGGGTACAGGGCGTAGTTCTGGAACACCATGGCGATGTCGCGGTCCTTCGGGGGCACGTCGTTGACGACGCGGTCGCCGATGCGGATGGTGCCGCTCGTCGCCTCTTCCAGACCGGCCACCATCCGGAGGGTGGTGGACTTGCCGCAGCCCGACGGGCCGACGAGGACGATGAACTCCTGGTTCTCGATGTTGAGGGAGAAGTCCTGAACGGCCACCGTGCCGCCCGGAAACACTTTCGTCACGTTTTCGAGGGCCACGCCTGCCATCGGAGACTCCGCCGCCAAAAAATTCCCGCCCCGTGCGGGAATCCGGCGATGACTGTACCGCCCGGCACCCGCGGCGTCAACTACATTCTGCCGCGGCGGGACCAGCGACTCGCACCCTAAGCGATTGCCACAAAAGATGTTACAGACGACACCTGGGCCAACGGCCTCAGGCTTGGCCGGCGGTCAGCCCGACGCGCTCGATGCGAATGGTGTCCCCCTCGCGGATCTGCCGGAAAACCTTAATGTCGCCCTCGCAGCGGCCGATCGGGTTGACGGGGCTGGCCGCCCGCGGTTCGTCGCCCTTGGAGGCCGGGGTCTTGCCGAAGAACACGCAGAACGCGCTTCCGGTCGGCCAGTAGCCGATCTCCCCGACTTCCATGCGGTCGCGGGCCTCCAGGCCGAGGTCACACTGGACCGGGATGCTGAAGTAGATCTCCTGCCCCCAGGTGTTCACGGTGCTCTCGATGGGCAGGGCATCCCAGATCCGCTGGGCTGTCGGCGAATCGTTCAGCGTGGCCAGCATCTCGATCTTCTCTGTCGCGATACGTATCTCGTACATGAAACCTCTCCCATCAGCCGCGCCAGCGCGGTAGCGCCCTTGTAGTCGGGGCCCATCCATCTGCCCAGCCGAGGCCGACCTGCTCCGCTAGAGGACCTCGCGAGAAACCGACTCTACGCGCCCGCGGCCCGCGATGCAAGGAAAAAGGCGGACCCCCCGGAGGCGCAACACGGACCGGACAGGCCCGCCAGCGACGGGCCAGTCCGGTCCGCTCCCTCAGGGCCGCGCCAAGGCCCGGCCCTCACGCAAGCGAGTCCCGCGGACGGCTACCCTTGGCGCTGCTTCTTCTTGATGATGATGTAGACCACGATGAGGATGATCAGCAGAACCAGTAAGAGCCACCACCACAAACCCATGAGGTCTCTCCTTCCTGCTAGCACCCGATCGCGGCGGCCGTCAGCCGCCCTTTGACACGGCCTCAGGATAATGCCTGGTGCATCCGAGTCAAGCACTATTTGCCGCGCCGGCCGGCCGGGCGTCCCCCCATACCCCCGGGCCGCCCTACGGCGTGGCGGCCGGCGCCGCCCCGGACAGTTCCCCGATGCGGGTCTCGACAAGTTCGCGCCCCTCGTCGTTGAGCCGGCAGCCCTCGTCCGGCATCAGAGCGTCGAGCCGCTTGATCTCCCGGTAGTGGGCGAGGGCCGACTCGGCATCGCCCAGCCGGTAGACGGCTTCCGCCAGCCGCAGCCGGGTCCGGATGTCCGTCGGGTAGAGCCATGCGGCACTCTCGAGGCACGTGCGGGCGGCCTCCAGCGCCTTGCGGTTCTCGGTCGCCCCCGGCAGGGCCAGGTAACAGTCGGCCAGGGCCAGATAGGCCCGGCGGAGGCGCGGCTGGCGGGCCAGCGCCTCGCGGTAGGCCTCAATGGCCCGTTCCACGGCGATGGCGACGGCAGGTCCCTCGGCCTCCTTGATCTCGTCCTGCCACAGACGCCCGCGGATCATGGCGGGTTCCCACGCCACGGGGTTGATCCTGGCCGCCTCCCGAAAGGCCGCCTCCCCCACCGCGTCGTTGACGCCGGCGTACATGCCCAGCGTGAGGAGCGACTGCTCGCGACCCACCGGCAGGATCAGGCACGCCGCGTACAGGAAGCACACGGCCATGGCCGAGACCATGAGAAGGGACCTCAGGGGCAGGCCGATCGCCAGGCCCGCCGGCCCGTACCCGCTTGGCGTTCCCTCATGTTGCGTGCCACGGCCGGCTTGTCCGGCCGTGCTCGGAGTCTGCGCCGTGCCTTGCACACGGCTGGACAAGCCAGCCGTGCCACCCTGCGGGGGGGCGCTGAACACGACCGCAGGCGCCCCCCGGCCTTCACCTCGCCAGGCCGACCGGCGCCCGGGACCCAGGCTCACGCCAAGCACCAGCAGCATGGCCCAGGCCGTGGGCGGTTCGAGGACGGCCGTTCCGACCTGCTCTTCGAGGGCGAAGGCGGCCAGCGCCACGATGCACGCCGTCCGAAGGGCCCGGAGCGGGCGGCCGGACACTTCCAGGCGCGACGGCTCCTCGGCCGCGCCCAGCCCCACGATCATCGTCACGACCGCCACGGCCCCCACGCCCACGTACCAACCCATCGAGAAGAAGAGGACGACGACCGGCGCGGCCACCGCCAGCGCGGGCACCAGCAGCGCGAGCAGGGGCTCGCCGCCCGCGCCGCCCGCCCCGGCCGCCCCGGCCGCCGGGCCCGTCGCGGCCTCGCCGTCGCGGGCCGGGCCTGCCCCGCGGATCCACACCCGGATCGCCGCGGCCGCCAGCAGCACGAGCGCCGTCGCACCCGCCAGGCCCAGGCTGCTCCACGTCGCGAGGAGCATGTTGTGCGGGTCGGCCACCTCCTCCGGCGCCCACGGCAACTTGTGTTCCAGGTAATGCAGACCGAAGTTCTCGAGGCCGACGCCGGTGTCCCATCCGCCGCAGAGGACCGCCAGCGTCGCCTGCCAGTAGTCGAGGCGATACCGCAGCGTCGTCAGCGCCCCCGCCACGGCCGGGTGCTCGATCTGCGTCGCGACCCCAAGCGCCACCGCCGCCACGGCGAGGGGCGCGAGGTACAGCCCGATCCGCAGGCGGCGCCGGCGGACCCACCACGCCACCGCCAGCCAGTAGAGGCCGACGACGACGGCGGCCTCGCCCGCGCGGCTCTGGGTCAGAACGAGGCCGACGGCGCAGACGACCGCCGCGGCCGCGATCGCCACGGCCACCGCCCGCGCGCCGCGCGATGCGGCCTCCGACCACTTCTCGCGAGCCAGGCCCACCGCCACGAAGAAGCCCAGCGTCAGGAACGCCGCCAGGACGTTCGGGTGACCCAGCGACGCCTGGACGCCCCCGAAGAAGCGGCCGACGAACATGCGCTCCATCCAACTGCCGGGCTCGATGCCGCGCGCGGCCAGGATCTCCTCGCGGTGCTCCTGGAAGTACTCCCACGTCTGCGCGAGGCCGATCGTCCCCTGGTGGATGGCCACGGCGGCCGAGATCACCGCCGCCGCCAGGAGCGACGCGAGCAGGAACCGCCGCTGGGCGTCCGACCGAAGCGCCTGGACCAGCGCGAAGAGGCCCACCCACAGCCCCGTCATCTCGGCCGCACGCACCAGCGCCGACGACTTGTCGGCCGCGCACGCCGTCGAGAGCACCGCCCCGGCGACGAACAGGCCCGCCGGCACCGCCAGCCACGGGTGCGGCATCGTCACCCGGCCCTCCGCCACCCAGGACGCCACCAGCAGAACGGGCATCAGCCACAGGGCCAGGCCGATGGACAGGACGACCAGAGGCCCGGGCAGGCCCTGCACGCCGACGAACGACGCGTTGGTCGAGAACTGGGGCAGGATCAGGACGGCGGCGGCCCCGATGGCCAGGACCCCTCGCCGCAGCCACCGCGCCGCCGTCGGTCCGGATGGCAGAAGCGGCCTCATGGCGTCTCCTCCGCCCGCGGCCGGCGGCGGGCCAGCAGGTGCGCCAGCAGTGCCGCGCCCACGAGGCCCCACGCCCCGGCCAGCGGCACGCCCGTCAGCCGATACATGAGCACCGATGCCCCGCCCGTCACGGCCGCCAACCCGACCGCGAATTCGACCACGGCCCGAGGCCCGGCGCCGCGCGCCAGCATCCGGTGCCCCAGGTGGCTCGTCGCGTCGCCGGTCACCGGGCACGCCCCCTGGGCCACCCGAGAGACGACGACGCACACCATGTCGAACAGGGGCACGGCCAGGATCGCCAGCGGCACGAAGACCACCAGCGGACTCGTGCCGCCCTCCGGAAAGTAGTATTGCGCCGCCATCGTCAGCACGGCCAGGAGGTACCCGACGAGGTGGCTGCCGGCGTCGCCCATGAACAGTTTGGCCGGCGGGAAGTTGTGGACGAGGAACCCGCCCATCGCGCCCGCCGCGGCCAGCGCCAGGCCCGGCACGAACCACTGGCCCACGAGCATCTGGCCGGCGGCCAGCGCCACCAGGGCCACCAGCGCCACCGCCGCCGCCAGGCCGTCCGCGTGGTCGAGCATGTTGTAGGCGTTGACAACGGCGACGATCCAGAGGAGGCTCGCCGCCTCGGCCGCACCCGGCACCGTCAGCCAGACGGTCGCGCGGATGCCCAGGCCGACGACGACGAGCGCGGCCGCCGCCAGTTGGAGCATGAGTTTCGCCGCGGCGGCCAGGCGGTAGCGGTCGTCGACCAGGCCGATAATGAAGAACACCAGGGCCCCCACGCCCAGCCGCACGAGCAGCGGGCCCCGGGCCACGAGGGCTTCGTGCGCGCCGCCCGGCAGCCAGCCGGGCAGCCGGTCGGCCGGCATCCAGGAGGCCAGGAGCCACGCGCCTCCGACGACGAGCAGGAGCGTGTCGGCGATGGCCAGGCCGCCGCCGTAGGGCCGGGCCTCGCGGTGCAGCCGGTCCGGCCGCACGGCCGCCACGAGATCCGCCGCCAGCGCCACGCGGCGCGCCAGCGGCGTCAGCGCCGCCGACACCGCCAGCGCCGCCACGAAGGCCACCAGGCCGAACTCAACCATGCGTCCCCTTTCGCTGCGCCATCAGCCGGGTGCGGACCCCGCTGAAGAACTCGTGGTAGGCCGGCGTGCGGTAGTCGGGGTACGTCCACGGGAGCGTCTTCCACAGGCCGCGCTCGTACAGGAGCGTGACCTCGCCATAGATTCCCTCGTCGAGATAGATGCGATGCGAGAAGTCCTTGGTGCTGGCCAGGACGAGTTTGGACGGGGCGACGTAGCCGGGGTCGAGGTTCACCGGCCGCACGACGGGCCACTCGCCGCCGGCCGCCACGCGGTCCTCGATGTCGTTGGCCAGGCGCTTGATGCGGGCCAGTTCGCCCGGGGCGATGAGCATGTCGAAGGCGGCGAAGTACCGGACGAGCGGCTGCCCCATCTCGTCGCGGTAATACTCGGTGAACTCATGGGCAAACAGGTCGCTGCGGGCGTCGATGGAGCCGAGAGCGTCGGCCAGGTAGGACTCGGCGGCCGCGAACGCCCCCGGGTACGCCGAGAGCATGCCGACGAAGAGTTTGACGGGTTCGGCTTCGCGGGGTCGGCCCATGCCGAGATGATACGCGGCCCCGCGCGGCGCCGCCAAGCAAATCCACCAAGAGGCCCTATCAGGAAGGCCTTAACGCAGAGACCGCGGAGATTACAGCTCGTGCTTCGCAGCGAAGCGCTGCTTCGCAGAGTAGCAAGAGACCGCAGAGAAAAAGGGGGAACCGCAGATAAACGCGGATACACACAGATTACTGGTGTCTTCCATCGGCGTGCATCGGCGTTCATCTGCGGTTCCCTTGCTTGTGAGTCCGTTCCTTTTGTTC
>Ga0315273_10003448_pt1 | contig 19057 bp, 15 predicted proteins | sample YL17G02_0_MG_FD_205753 | JGI IMG/M metagenome (GOLD analysis project Ga0315273, IMG submission 205753) | Sediment microbial communities from Yellowstone Lake, YNP, Wyoming, USA - YL17G02_0 | ecosystem: Environmental > Aquatic > Freshwater > Lake > Sediment | place: USA: Wyoming | collected...
TTCGAGATTCCGAGCCTTCCGCGGAAGCCTGCGGTGGGGAAGGGGAATTTTTGTTTCATAAGTAAAATCTTCTCAAAATAACAAGAAGTTACAGACTTGCTATGCAAAGACCGCGAAGAAAAAACTGTAGGATTTTCTTTTTTTGAGGTCTTTGCCGTCTTTGCGGTTTAGTATTTTTTGTCAAGTCCTTGATCTTCGCTAAGCCGTTGCCGGGCGCGCAGCAGGATAGTTCGCTTTCGCTGCGCCGTCAGGCAATGCGGATAGGTTTTCACTCATGTACAACCAGGCTCGAAGCCGCCTGCATCTCAACATAGCCGGACCGGCGTTGCTCGCCTGTTTGGCTTTCTTCCTTCCGTTCGAAGCCAAGCAGCCCCTGCTGCATCTCGCTTTCATGCAGATCACCAGTGTTGAATTGCTCCTGTACCTGGTCCTGATCGCCTGGGGAGTCGGCTGGGTGGGAGGCGAGTGGCGGAGTTGGTCCATCTGCCATACCGGCGTCGCGATCTGGGCGCTGGTGATCTTTCTCTCGGCGTCGCTCGCCCCGTTTGAGCGGGTTGCGGCGTTCAAATTCGCGCTGCGGAGCCTTGGAGGGTGTGCGCTTTTCTTTGCTGCAGCGGATCTGTCGACCACATACCGGCGAGTCAGGCAGGTTGTGATCGCACTGGCGGCCGGAGCGTGCATCTCCGCCGCTGCCGGCTGGGCCGAGGTCGTCTGGACGCCGGCTGCCAGACTGCTCAGTGCTTTTAAAACCCAGCCATCTCTGGTCGGCGGCTTCCTGCGCGCGAGCGGGACGTTTCAATATGCGAATATTGCTGCGATGTACTGGGAGGCCGTAGCGCCATTATGTCTCGCGCTCGCCCTTGTCCATGGAATTCGTGACAAATGCCCGCGCTTGATGTGGCTGTTTCTCGCCGTGCTGCTCGTCGTCGTCGAAGCGATCATGCTGAGTATGAGCCGAGCCGCCATTGTCCTGGTAACAGGTGTATTGATCCTCTGTCTGGCCCTGGCACGGTCGGTGATTCCCATGCGGCGCACATTGCTCCTGGCGTGCCTTTTGGCAGCGGTATCGCCACTGGTGGTCCACCTTCTGCTGGCCGATTCATTCCGCCTGCGACTCAGGGCTCCCGAGGAGTCAAGCTGGTATCGGGCGGAGTATACCGGGGTTTTCAACACTCTGCAGCTGAGACCAGGACAAATACTCCTGCTGCCTGTGAGGATTCATAACCTCGGAGCAATGACGTGGAAGTCGGAGGGGGCACACCCCATTGCTATAAGCTACCATTGGGAGGACCCCGGCCACGGCGGCTTTACGGATTGGGATGGCATGCGAACCTGGCTGCCGCGTGAAGTCCCGCCCGGGACGGATGTCGATATGAGTGTGCGCATCCGCGTGCCGGCGCTGATCGGACATTACGTCCTGCACCTGGATATGGTGCATGAGGGCGCGACATGGTTCAGTTTGCAGGGTTCACCGGCCCTCAGGATCCCGGCGGAAGTGTGGACAGCCCTCGCCGAGGCGAGTACAGAGGAACGTACCCGCCAACTCTTCCGGCCGGTGTTTTCCAGGATTATCGCGCGCGGTGAACTGTGGCGCGCGGCCCTGAAGATGTGGAAAGATCATCCAATTCTGGGTGTCGGGCCGGATAATTTCAGGCTCAGCTATGGGCCTTACCTGGGCCTGAAGGAGTTTGACAACCGGATCCACAGCAACAGTCTGTACCTTGAAACGCTTGCCAATATGGGGACACTGGGAATGTTGGCGCTCGCAGCGGTTTGCCTGCCTCTGGCAGCGACCTTGTGGCGCTTTTGGCACCAGGCTGCCTGCCCGGAAGTCAAGCTGGTGGCACTTGGGCTCGGCGCGTCAATCGCATCATTTTATCTGCACGGTTTTGTGGATTATTTTCTCGAGTTTACACCGACCTATGCCCTTTTCTGGCTGGTGCTCGGCATGGCCGCGGGACTTGCGCGCTCGAAGGCAATCTCATGAAGGCATGCAGCACGAGGGTTGTCGGCTTTGATGCCACCTCGCTGGAGGTTGTGCGACGCTCGGGAGTCAGCCAGTATACCGCGCACCTGCTGAAAGCACTGATCGAGCGCCGGGATGGTTGGAGTTACCGGCTGCTTCACGGCAGGGAATTGCGAGGCAATATTCCGGAAGGCGCCCTGCATTCCGCGATAGCACGATTCCCAAACAGAACGCTCTGGATGCAGATTGTGCTGCCGCTGGAACTCTCGCGACTGCGGCTGCCGTTATGCCACTTCACCAATTCCCTCGCCCCGTTGAAAGCTCCATGCCCATACGTTGTGACAATTCACGATATGTCGCTTTTCAAGCATGGGGAGATGCATACCCGGAAGAGTCTTTGGACCGTACGCTCGTTGCTTCCCCTGGTCGCTCGTCGCGCAGATGCAATTATCGCGGTCTCCGAGGTTGCCCGGCGGGACATCCTGACAGTGCTGGGCGTTCCGGCGCAGAAGGTGCGGGTGATTCATGAGGCGGCAGGAGAGGAATACCGGGTCATCGACCAGCCCCGGGAGTTGCAGAGAGTGTCGGGGACTTATGGCCTCCAGGATCCCTACATACTTTCGGTGGGCACCATAGAACCCAGAAAGAATCTACAGCGCCTGCTTGCAGCCTTTGCGAGGCTCCGGCGCGCAGGGCGAAGGGAGCGACTGCTTCTCGTCGGCCAATTGGGCTGGAAATACCGCGGCTTCCTGCGCGAGATCGAACGCCTGGGATTGCAGAATAGCGTCCGCATCCTGGGTTACGTTCCTGATGCCGATATGCCCGCAATCTACAATCTTGCGCAGGTCCTGGTCTTCCCCTCACTCTACGAAGGATTTGGACTCCCCATCGTCGAAGCTATGGCGTGCGGCACGCCCGTACTCACCAGCGACTGCTCTTCGATGCCCGAGGTCGCGGGTGAAGCCGCCGTGCTCGTCGATCCGCGCTCGCAAGAGTCTCTGGAAGAGGGGCTTCAGCGCATACTCTGCGATGCGCCATTGCGGGAACAGTTGCGCGGCGCGGGCCTCAAGCGGGCAGGGCAATTCTCCTGGTCGCGTGCCGCGGCGGAAACGATCCGGCTCTATGAGAGCATCACCTGCAGCTCATAAGCACTGCCGGCCCGCGCGTTCTGCATGGGCCGGTGGTCCTTAGTGTCCCGCTCGGGGATGGTGGAAACCCCTCGCCTTCAGGCGAAGGATAGGGCGGCGAAGCAGAACAGCCCAGGGCGTGAGCCCTGAGTATGGGGGTTGGAAGGAAGAAGAGCCCTAAAGGGGCGACACAAATGGCCAGCCGCCAGTCCCCTTTAGGGGACAAAGCACGAGATCCTTTCCTTCAAGGCGAGGGTTGTTTAGTTCTCAATCTCCAGGATCTGCCGGGGGATGTGTGAGAGCACGCCCTGCTTGAAACTCTCGACCGAGAAGCGGCGGCTTAAAAGGCCAATCCTTTCTCGATCAAAACTCATGGATTCGGCGCGGCGCAAGGTTTCGATCAGCGAGGAAGGGGATTGCGAGTCGAAGAACAATCCGGTCACTCCTTCCTGTACGATCTCGAGCGCTCCGCCTTTGCGGTAGGCAATGACCGGCGCGCCGCATGCCTGTGCTTCGGCCGCGACCAGGCCGAAATCCTCGACCTGGGGGAAGATGAATGCCCGCGCGCCGTTATAAAGTGCGCACAACTCGCTGTCCGAGGCTGTCTCCTGGAACCGGATGTTTTGCACGCCGGCCGCTTGACGCCGCAATGCCTCCTGCTCCGGCCCAATCCCAACCACGACAAGTGGAAGGCGAAGATCGCGGAATGCGTCGAGCACGAGGTCAAATCTCTTGTAATGCATCAGGCGCCCGGCGGCCAGGTAGTAAGTTGGGCGCGAGGGTGATGGCTGCCGCCCGGGATCGAAGTAAAAACGGCTGTAGTCGACGGGAGGGTAGACTACGGCGGCCTCCCGCCCGTAATATCTTCGCATCTTGCCTGCGATATAGCCGGAAACGGCCAAAAACACATCAGGCCGCTGCGCCGCGGCAAAATCCCACCTGCGGAGATAGTCGAAGGCGGGCCGGAATATCGTTTTGAAAAGCGGGTTGGCAAAATAGTGGTCGATCTCCCATGCGTAGCGCAGGGGTGTGTAGCAGTACGACAGATGGAATATGCCGGGCGGGTGGGGAACGCCTTTCGCGTAGCCTGCGCTGTCGGAAATGATCAGATCGTAGCCATCCTGAACCGCGAGGCTCCGGGTTGCCAATGGCATAAAGGGAATGAAGGGACGGTGATTGCGCCGCGCCAGCGGAAAATCGAGCATGCTGGTCTTGTAGAGGTTCTTGTGGAACCGCCCATAGGTGCGCTCACGGCTGTATATCAGAGTATAGAGGTGGGCGCTCGGGAACATATCGAGCAAAGCCTCGAGCACGCGCTCCGCGCCACCATATTGATTTAGATAGTCATGAATGACGGCGACTTTCATCTGAAGGGCACCCGGGAGATCGTTGGCTCAATCTGAGTATACCCTACGAATTCCGTCCGGGACGGAAGAGAAGGCAGCCCCACACGACGGAAATTTGCTTTTTTGCGAGGCGTGTGTTACCAATTCCTCAAATGTCAGAAAGTTCTGGCTTTCCGGATCCGATTGCAACGGAGCGCGCCATTCTGCAAACCGTTCTATACTCGGATCTCTTCGATTATCCGCTGACGCCCGACGAGATCGCTCATTACCTGATCGGTGTATCCAGCGATTCCGGCAAAGTTCGCGCCAGGCTGGCGGCTCCGGCATGGCTCAACGGGCAGATTGCGCGGGTGGACGGCTATGTCACCATCCGTGGGCGCGAGGGGCTCGTCCGGCAGCGGCATGAGAGAGCCCGAAGATCGAGGAAGATCTGGCGCCGGGCGCACTCCTTTGCCCTCATACTGAGCTGGCTGCCCTTCGTGCGCATGGTTGGCGTCACGGGCGCCCTGTCCATGGAAAACAGCGGCGAGGGGGACGATGTGGACGTCATCATCGTCACCGCGCCGAATCGTGTCTGGTTTGCGCGAGCCTTGTCGCTGCTGGTTGTGTACGCCGGCCGGCTCGGGAGCAGCACCCTCTGTCCGAACTACCTCCTCTCCGAGGAGGCCCTGCTGCTGGAGCCTCGTAGCCTTTACACCGCCCACGAGTTTGTGCAGATGGTTCCGCTTTATGGATTCAAGGTTTACGAGCGCATGCGCGCTGCCAACCGCTGGATCGAAGAAGTTCTGCCGAACGCAAACCGGCCGTTCCGGCCCCGGCCGGAACAGCAGCCGGGTATGATCGGACGCAGCCTGAAAAGGATGTTGGAATATCTGCTCTCGGGCCGACAGGGCGACCGGCTCGAGAAATGGGAGATGCGTCGCAAGCTGCGCAAATTCCAGCCGAAGCTCTTGAACTCCAACGGCGCCGCAGTCCTCACCAAAGACCAGGTCAAGGGGCATTTCGACGATCACGGCGCGTCCATAAGCCGCGCCTATCAAGCCCGGCTCGAGGAGTTCCGCCTCGCCGGCCCAGGACGCGCGCCCGATCGGGAATCGCTTGCCGGGAAGGATGTGCCAGGGCCGCCGCGGCCGGACAGCCTCAGCGTTCCAGGATAGTTAGCCCGCCTGAGATCGGCACGATCCATGCAACTGCGTTGCCTGATGAATTTAAGCTCGGACCGTCTGCACGCTCTTCCCATTGCCATACTCTACATTACCGACCGGTGCAATTCGCGCTGCGTCACCTGCGATTACTGGCGCTTCGGCCGCTCGGAGATGTCCATGGAACTGGTGGACCGGCTGGCGCGCGAATTGCCGGTCTGCGGTACCCGGTACGTGCTGCTCTCAGGCGGCGAGCCGTTGCAGCATCCGCAGTGGAGAAGGATAGTTTCGAAATTCAAGTCGGCTGGAATGAAGGTGGGCATGGTTACCAGCGGGATCCTGCTACCCGGAGCCGCATCCGAGGTCGAAAAGCAGGTCGACGAGATTTACGTCTCACTCGACGGAGCGACCGCGGAATCCTACCAGGCAATCCGTGGCGTGGACGGCTTGAAGCTGGTGGGGCAGGGCGTGCGCGTTCTCAGCGGCAAGCTGGCCGTTGTCCTGCGCACAACGGTCCAGCGCGGGAACTATCGCGAGATGCCGGACCTGATACGCCTGGGGAAATCCTGGGGGGCGGCGCACCATTCGTTCCTGGCCGTGGATGTGGCCACGCACGCGGCTTTTGCGCGCGCGAAGGACTTCGACAGGTCGATGGCGCTCGAGGCTGATGACCTGGATCTGTTCGCCCGCCAACTGGATCGGGTGGAGCAGGAATTTGGGTCTGAGTTTTCTACTGGATACCTGTTGGAGTCACCGGCCAAGCTGCGCCGGCTTCATGGCTACTTCGCGGCACTGCTCGGCCTCAGCGATTTTCCGGCGGTGCGCTGCAACGCACCATTGTTCTCCGCGGTCATCGAAACGACCGGCTCGCTGAAGCCCTGCTTTTTCCTCCCCTCGACCGGAGCGTTGGATGGAGGGTCGGTGCTGGACTGCCTGAATGCGCCTTCCGCGTTGGAGCTGCGGCGCATGCAACGGGCAGGCAAACGTGAGGAGTGCGCAAGGTGTGTTTGTCCCGCCTACAAAAGTGCGCGCGCACTGGCAGGTGGCGTATGACTCGGATCTTGTTCGGACAATCCTACTATCTGCGGCTGGACCCCAAGCTCCATGCGGCCATGCAGCCCTATCCGCCGCTCGGCACGCTCTACGCAGCTTCAAATCTGCGCCGGCGCGGACATGAGGTTGGGCTTTTCGACGCCATGCTTGCGGAATCGGAAGAGGAGTGGGCAACCGCGTTGGACCGTCATCAGCCACGCTACGCTGTCATTTATGAAGACAACTTCAACTACCTGAGCAAAATGTGCCTGCTGCGCATGCGGGAAGCCGCTTTCCGCATGATCGATCTGGCCAAGTCACGCGGCTGCACGCTGATCCTATGCGGAGCGGATGCGACGGACCATCAGGAGGAGTATCTGCGCCGCGGCGCCGATTATGTCCTGATCGGCGAAGGCGAAGAGACGCTCGGCGAATTGATGGAGGTGCTCGAGCGAGGAGAGGCCGTTCCGCTCGAGCAAATCGCGGGCCTGGCGTGGCGCGATGACTCGGGGACGGAGCACCGCAATGCGCGACGACCCGATATCCGTTGCCTCGACAGCCTGCCGCTTCCTGCGTGGGACCTGGTCGATGTCGAGCGTTACCGGAACATCTGGCGGACGCGACACGGCTACTACTCCATGAACATGGTGACAACTCGCGGCTGTCCCTACCACTGCAACTGGTGCGCAAAACCGATATGGGGCCAGCGCTACAACTCCCGTTCGCCGGAGAATGTCGTCGACGAACTTGCCCTCCTCCTGGGGCTTTACCGGCCCGATCACATTTTTTTCGCCGACGATATCTTTGGTCTGAAGCCCGGCTGGATCGAGCGTTTTGGAGAGCTTACCCGCGACCGGGGTGTCTCCATTCCTTTCAAATGCCTGATGCGCCCCGACCTGCTGAAGCAGTCCGTCGTGGAAGGGCTGCGGCAGGCGGGATGCGAAATGGTCTGGCTGGGGGCGGAATCGGGATCTCAGAAGATCCTCGATGCCATGGAGAAGGGCACGGCGGTCGAGCAGATTGGCACCGTGAGGCGCCGGCTCGGCGCCGCCGGAATCCGGGTCGGCTTCTTTCTACAATTTGGATATCCCGGAGAAACACGCACAGATGTCGATAAGACCATCGCGATGGTGCGCGAGCTGCTTCCCGACGACATCGGGATCTCCGTTTCCTATCCGTTGCCCGGAACCCCATTTTTCGAACAGGTCCGCAGCCAGCTGAGCGCGAAGCAGAACTGGTCGGACAGCGACGATCTCGCGATGCTTTACCAGGGGCCGTTCCCGCAGGCTTTCTACCACACCCTGCATCGTACAGTGCACGCCGAGTTTCGTATGCGCAGGGCCCTGAGTATACTCGCAGGCGGCTCCGGCGGGGGACGGCTGCCGATACTCGCGCGGCTGCGCAAGCTCGCCTCCGTGCCGCGTCGCTGGCTGGAGTGGCGCGTCCAGCGCCACAGGCTCGAAAGGTTTCGTGAGACCGGCAGCTCACCGGCTCTCGTGCTGGAGGGCCGCGGATGAAAAAGAAGGTTGTCCTCTACAATCCGCGTGCCGTGTTCTGGACGATGCCGCTGGCACTGATCGCGGTCGGCTCGGCCTTGGATCGCTCGAAATATGAGGTGGTCCTCGTAGACGGGCGGCTCGAGAGGAATCCGATCGAGACCGTTCTCAGTCACCTTCGAGGCGATGCCGTCTGTCTTGGAATCACGGTTCTCACCGGCGCGCCGATCCGCGACGCCTTAAACGTGTCGCGCGCCGTGAAAGCCGCACTGCCGAGTCTGCCGATCGTCTGGGGCGGCTGGCATCCGTCGTTATTCCCGGGACAGTGCCTTTCCGAGCCCAGTGTCGATGCGGCCGTCGTCGGCCAGGGGGAGATCACTTTCGCCGAGATCGTGGATCGTCTGGCGGTTGGACAAGCCCTGGATGGAGTCGCAGGCTGCGTCGTTCGAACCGGCGGCTTTGCGCAATCCGAGGCTGGAAACCTGCAACCGCTGATTCAGCAGGGACCGCCGCGGGCATTCAGGGATGTGAACACTCTACCCGCCCATGATTACAGCCTGATCGATGTGGAGCGCTATTTTGCTCACAAGGGAAAGCGTCAGTTGGATTACGTCTCCTCACAGGGATGCCGGTTCCGGTGCACCTTCTGTGCCGACCCGACTGTCTTTCGGCGCGGCTGGTACGGGTTGGATCCGCAACGCATGGCGCAAGAGCTCATGGCGAATCACGCAACCTATCGCATTGAGGAGATCTCCTTCCAGGACGAGACCTTTTTTACCAGCCGGGAAAGGGTAAGAGCCATTGCTCGAGCCTTCCTTGACTCCGGTCTCCGTGTGAGCTGGAGCGCAACCATGCGCTCCGACCAGGGGGAGCGTCTGGACGACAAGCTAATGGCTTTGTGCAGACGATCCGGTCTCCGGCGTGTCATGATCGGTGTGGAATCGGGTTCGCCGGAAATGCTTCAGCGCATCAGAAAGGATATCACGCTCCCGCAGGTGATCGAGAGTGCTGCCAGGTGCGCCCGGCATGATATCGGCGCGATTTATAATTTTATCGTCGGCTTTCCCGGCGAGTCCGGCGCGAGCATTCACCAGACTATGGATCTGGCAGCGCGCCTGCGCGCCATGCACGCCGATTCCGAAACCTCGATCTTTTATTTCCGCGCGTATCCGGGCAATCCGATTGCGGAAGAACTGGTGCGTGCCGGTTACCGGTTTCCCGCATCGCTGGAAGACTGGGCCGATTTCGACTTTTACGGCGGGCGGGAAGAATGGTTATCGCACGAACAGGTCCGGCAGATCGAACGTTTCAAGTTTTACCAGCGTTTCGCATTCGGCCGGAGCCGGCCCATTCTGCGGCGACCGCTACAATGGGTCAGCCGCTGGCGGGTGAACAGACGGTTTTACAAATTCCCCATCGAGAAGGCGATCATCGAAAGGCTCAGACCGGCACAAAAGTTATCGTGACACCGAGCCTCAGATCCGGCCGCCTCCTCCGGGCATGAAAAGTCATCGTTGCTTGATCCGAACTCATGGACATACTGCTGACACACGGCTACTACCTGTATGAGGATCCGCACGAGCTTCAGGTTATGAAGCCGTACCCGCCGCTCGGACTTCTCTATATCAGCGCCTACCTCAAGCAGAGAGGATTCAACGTCGGTGTCTTCGACACGACCTTCCAGGGAGCATCGGTTTTCAGGGAGCTGCTTCATCGGGAGCGTCCGGCGGTGGTCGGCATCTACTGCAACCTCATGACGAAGTTCAAGGTGCTGGAAATGATGCGGGAGGCGCGCGCGTCAGGTGCGCGGGTGGTCCTCGGTGGACCGGAGCCGGTCGGCTATGTGGAGGAATACATCACGAGCGGCGCCGACGTGATAGTTTCCGGGGAGGGTGAAGCTGCGTTGGAGGAACTGCTCCCGCGCCTGGCTGCGGATGGACCTAACCGCCTGGAGGGAATAGCAGGGATCGCCTACCGCCGCGATGACGGGAGAATCTGCCGCACCTCCGCGAGGCCGATGATCGGCGATCTCGATTCGCTGCCGGAGCCGGATCGGGAGTCTGTAGATATCGATCAGTATGTTTCGACTTGGCGCAGACATCACGGCGCAGGCTCGGTTTCCCTTATCTGCGCCCGTGGCTGTCCCTACCGTTGCACTTGGTGCAGCCATTCGGTCTACGGACACTCGCATCGCAGGCGCTCTCCGGCGCGTGTCGCCGCTGAGGTGCAGTTTCTCGTGGAGCGTTACCTCCCCGAGCAGCTCTGGTACGCCGACGACGTTTTCACGATTCACCAGGGCTGGCTTTTCGAATACTCATCCGAGCTCAAGCGGCGCGGGTTGCGTGTGCCTTTCGAATGCATCTCGCGCGCGGATCGGCTGAGCGAGGATGTGATCCATTGTCTGGCGGAGATGGGATGTTCCCGCCTTTGGATCGGTTCAGAATCGGGATCGCAACGTATCCTTGACGCGATGCAGCGCGAAGTGAAAGTGGACCAGGTCCGCGCGATGACACACGCCCTGCGGCGGCGCGGCATCCAGACGGGGATGTTTATCATGCTCGGATACGAAGGCGAGGAGATCGAAGACCTGAAAGCAACGGTCCGGCACCTGAGGGAATCGGCTCCCGACGTTTTCCTTACGACCGTCGCATATCCGATCAAAGGTACGGCCTACTATGAGAAAATCCAAGACCGGCTGCTGTCCCAATCGGAGTGGGCGCATCGAACGGACCGCGATCTGACGGTGCGGGGACGCCGCTCCCGCCGCTTTTATTCCTTCGCCACACGTTGGATGGTCAATTCGGTGGCCCTGGCGCAAGGGCGCAGGGGAGGCGCCGGTCTTCCCGGTCTCGCGAAAGCCGCAGCCAATGCCATCGTGGGCAGGATCGGCATGGAGTTTACCAAGAATGACACAGACGGCTAGCGGGTAATGCAGGGATTCAGTGATGCGCACTTGTTTTGACAGCGTGGCCGGGGATTACGATCTCGAATTTACCGAGTCGCCGCTCGGCCGGGATCTGCGCGCAATCGTCTGGAACCGACTTGCCGTCAATTTTAAACCCGGGGATTTTATCCTGGAACTGAACTGCGGCACGGGCGAGGACGCCGTCTGGATGGCGAAAAAGGGTATTCGAGTACTGGCAACCGATGTGTCGGCCGAGATGCTGAAGTCGACGGCACAAAAGGCCACAGCCAACGGTGTGGCGGGGATGATCGAGGTCCGGCATTTGGACATATCCCGGCCTGAAACCCTCCCCTCCGATCTGCGATTCGACGGAGTACTTTCCAACTTCGGGGGTCTGAACTGCGTAGGTGATCTGAGACCGGTCGCCTCAATTCTGGGCGAACGGGTCGTGCCCGGTGGAAGGCTTGTCCTCATTTATATGGGCAGGTACTGCGCTTGGGAGATCGCCTGGCACTGCCTCCATTTGCGGCCGATCACTGCTTTCCGGCGTCTGAGGCTCAAAGGGGCGGCCGCACGGGTCGGCTCGGAGATGTTACAGGTATGGTATCCAACCGCGAGACCTATGCATCGAGTTTTCGAGCCCTGGTTTTCGCCCAGGCGGGTAACGGGCCTTGGAGTTTTCCTTCCGCCCACCTATCTGGCGCATTGGATTTCGGATCGGCCGCGCCTTTACCGTTTTCTGGGCCGGATCGAGCGCAGCCTCGCCTCGAGCTTCCCGTTCACCAGCTTTGGTGATCACACGATCTGTGAATTTGAACGAACCGGAGAAAGTTCTCGCCGTGGGCAGTGAGCTGAAGCTTCCGCGAGTCAGGGCTGTATGGGGTGCCCTTCTGCACTGGCGTCATCGTCTTTTTCATGCCCATCGATATCGCCTCCCGCGCATCGAACACACAGAGACCATGACGCTCTTGATGTTGCCGGAGGTGTTTAACGGCGTCCTGCTGAGAAGCGGCGGTTTTTTCGCGCGGGTGCTTGATCGGGATCTGATCCCGACGGGCGCCCGCGTGCTCGACTTGGGGACCGGTTCAGGCATCGTTGCGATTCGCGCGGCGCAGTTGGGTGCTTCGGTCATAGCGGTTGACACAAATCCCGACGCCGTCCGCTGCGCGCGCATCAATGTTCTCTTGAACCGGGTCGAGGATAGCGTGGAGGTCCGGGAGGGAGACTTGTTTGCGCCAGTTGTTGCGGAGCGGTTCGATCGTATCATGTTCAATCCACCCTTCTTTCGGCAGGCCCCGAGGAATGGTCCCGATGCGGCATGGCGCGCGACGGATGTTTTCGATCGCTTTCTGGCGGGTCTCGACGGGATGCTAACTCCCCGCGGCTGTGCGCTGGTATTGCTCTCGAGTCATGGCGATCTGCTGCCCGCCCTGAAAAAAGCCGGCGCCGGCGGTTGGAAAGTCACGGCGGCCGCGAACAGAGACATGCTGAATGAAGTGTTCACGCTGTACTTTCTCGAAAGGGAAGTGCCGCTTTCGATCAAGCTGGAGAGGGAACAAGGTGAATCCTGAAATCGTGCTTTATCACCCGAAGAGCAATGCCTCGGCGAAGAGGATTCTGCCGATGTCGGTGCTTGCTCTTGGGGCCGTTCTGGAAAACCGGTTCCCATACGAAATTGTCGATGGCAACTGTGTGAGAGATCCGCTGGCCGAAATCCGCAGGAGCGTGCGGGAGGGTGCTAATGTCCTGGCCGTAACCGTGATGCCCGGTCCCCAGCTCCTGCAGGCGGTGCCGCACTGCCGGGCCCTGAAAAGGGAGTTCCCCGGCCTGATTGTCGTTTGGGGCGGCTATTTCCCTACGCAACACTCCACTGCCTGCCTGAGCTCTCCGGAAATCGATTTCGTCGTACGAGGGCATGGAGAGTTGGTTTTCCTGCATTTGCTGCAGTGCCTTGAGCGCAACGGCGATTACCATGGGCTCGGCGGCCTTTCGTGCCGGGATGGGACGGGACGGATGCTTGAAAACCCCCTTGCGCCCATTCCTCATCCGGAGGATCTGCCTCCCTATCCTTACCATCGAGTGGATATGGAGCGTTACGTTCGCAAGACCTTTCTCGGATCACGAACACTGCAGCACCATTCGAGCTACGGCTGTCCTTTTCTCTGCAACTTTTGCGCAGTTGTGAACATGGTCAGCGGCCGCTGGCTCCCGCAATCGGCTGAAACCGTGGCCGGCATTACCCAGCTCTATGTGCGCCGCTGGAGAGTCAACGCCATCGAATTCTGCGACAATAATTTCTTTACCCATGAAGCGAGGGTTGCGGAGATTGCGGAACGCGTCGCTCCTCTGGGAATATCCTGGTGGGGGGAAGCGCGAGTTGACACGCTGCTGAAGTACTCGGACGAAACCTGGCGGCTCATGAGGAAGTCGGGGTTGAAGATGGTTTTCATGGGAGCCGAATCCGCCTCGCCCGAAGTACTGAATCGAATGGATAAGGGAGGCACGCTAACGCCCGACAAGACGCTGGAGATGGCGGCGGTGGCAAGGAAGTACGGGGTGGTTCCGGAATTTTCCTTTGTCCTGGGCAACCCGCCGGAGCCCGAGGCAGATGTGCGGGACACCCTGGAGTTCGTCAGAAAGCTTAAGAAGATAAATCCGGTCAGCGAGATCATTCTCTATACCTACTCGCCCGTTCCGCTTTCCGGAAACCTTTACGACGCTGCCCTGGCCCGGGGATTCGCCTTCCCGGAAAATCTCGACGATTGGGTCGGCGCCCAATGGGCGGAATTCTCTCAGCGCCGGGGCGCCGGGGTGCCATGGCTGAGTGAAGGCCTGCGCATGCAGATCCGCAACTTTGAGAGGGTCTTGAACGCCTACTATCCGACCTCGACTGATTTTCGGCTGACCCCCTTGTGGAGGGACGTGCTGCGGGCGGCCAGCGCCTGGAGGTACCACCTGAGGTGCTACGATTTTCCGCTCGAACTCAGAGTCCTGCAAAAGCTCATTCGTTATCAGCGGCCCGAGACCAGCGGGTTCTGAGTTCACGGTCCGCCGCCGCCAGCCGTATTCCAGTAGCTATTTTTAACCTGCCGCCCATGAGGAATCCTTAGTACTCCGGTTCATAAATACGCTACCGTCTTTCCGGACCCTTTTGGAGTGCGGAGGCATGATACTATTGATACAGATCAACATCTGCGCATTTCATCCGATCATGTTTCTTAGGAGGGCTCGGCCCGATCTTGCACCAAACCGGGGGCTCGCAGACTCGCCCCCGGCTGCCCTCTGTTGCCCCTCCGGGGCATATAATAATAGTCCGAGCGCCGGAGGCGCGGAAGAGAACAGCCCCGGGCAAGCGGAGCGCGGCCCGGGGTTGATGAGGCAAAGTGAATGGGAGCCCTGAAGGGGCGACAGAGATGCGCATAAGGATCAGGGCATGACGCCGCACTCCAAAAGGTCGTCACCGTATTTATGAATCGGCATATGCAAAAAAACGAACAAAGGACGGGCCGATAGACGGCAGGGTGTTTCCCCGCGCTGCACGGGGGAAGGGTCGGGTCGGATGGCTACTCTGTTATTCATTCAAGGGATCGAGTATGAGTTCCTTGGCCCGATGTACATTTCCGCCGTCGCGAAAAGCGCCGGCCATGAATGCAGGCTCGCCCTCGGACAAACCCTCGAAGATTTGCGTCCGGCAATCGAACAGACCCGTCCGGATCTTGTGGGTTTTTCGATCATGAGCGGCAGCCACCCCTGGGCCCTGGATGTGGCAAGGCAGATCAAGCGGGACTATGGCATCCCGAACATCTTCGGCGGCGCTCACCCCACCTTCTTTCCCGAGTTCATCAAGGAAGATGGCGTCGACATGATCCTGCGCGGGGAGGGAGAAGCATCCGTCGTTGAGGTTTTAAACCGCCTTGACCGCAGGCGGTCCCTGGAGGACGTGCCCAACCTGTGGTTCAAGAACGGAAAGATATCTGCGAATCCGGTCGGGCCTCTCTCGGCTGACCTCGATGTCTTTCCCTATCCTGATCGGGATTTGTATGCGAGTCTCGATGGACGCCTCGACCGCACGGTACGGAACGTGATTACCTCACGAGGCTGCCCATGGCATTGCAGCTTTTGTTTTGAGGACGCCATGCGCGAGCTTTACCAGGGGAAGGGGAAGTATGTCCGAATCCGAAGAATCGAACGCGTCATCGATGAGTGCGCACGGCTCCGGGACACGAGCCGGGCAAGAACCATCTATTTCGCCGACGATGTCTTTGGAATGAGCAAACGATGGCTCTATGACTTCCTTCCCGAATACAGAAAGGCGGTCGGCCTTCCGTTTATCTGCCTGGTTCGCGCAGATATCGTGGCATCGGACCGCGAGTATGCCTTTCGACTTGCCCATGGGGGATGCAAATCGGTCTTCTTTGGGGTTGAATCCGGGGTCGAGGAGTACCGGAACCGGATTCTCGTCAAAGCGCTCACCGACCGCCAGATTGAGATGGCGGCCCGGAATCTTCATGACGCGGGCATTCCGTTTCGCACCTACAACATGACCGCCCTGCCCGGCGAGACTCTCGATGACGCATTCCGCACGGTTGAACTGAACGTTCGTATCAAAACCGATTACCCCTGGTGCTCGGTCTTCTCTCCCTTTCCCGGCACCGCGCTGGCGCAACATGCGATCGAAAAGGGCTTGCTGGAACGGGACTTCAATCCGGAACAGCTGGGATCTTCCTTCTTCCGTGCCACCAAGCTGCGATCTCCGGAGGCAAGGCAACTGGAGAACCTTCAAAAATTCTTTCAAACCGCGGTGCTCTGGCCATGGACATTCCCTCTCATCAAGCTGCTTATTAGTCTGAAACCGAACCGGCTTTTCAATCTTTGGTTCAGCTTGATCTATTTTTGCGTGTACTGCAGAAGCGAGCGGCGCGGCTACTGGCCCACCATCAGGTTCGCTCTCAGGAATTACCGTCATGTATTCGCCAGGGAATAGGCGACTTGGTGTTTTGTTATGGTTGCTCCAAAAGCCCGGCCACCAAGACACCAACATGCCAGGAAAACGATCCTGTGCCGCAGCCGTGTTTGGTGGCATCGAACCGATACAGAGGCGATGACTGTGCTATAAATCGGTTGAGGTAATCCACCGCCTCTGGCGGTGAGACCCGACAAAGCCTGTTGTTCCGGCGGTCTTTGCGGTTCAGCTTTCTTGCCAAATCCTGGATCTTTGCATAGCCAATGCCTCCCTTTGGGAGGCTTCCTGAGGCCACTCGCTCTGCGGGTGGAGACTCACTGAAAGCTGGGTGTGGACTGAAGCATGAAAATCAAGACCATGCGCGCGATCGATCGATTCGCGGGAGTACCACTCTGCTGGCTGGCCGGATTTTGGAGCACATTCGTTGGCCGCCATAAAGCTGCTGCCTGTCCACGCATGGACACCGTGCTCGTCATGAAGTTCTTCGGTCTGGGCAGTGTTTTGCTCTCGACGCCCGTCCTCACGCTGCTTCTCGAAAAGCTTCCGCACGCGCGAATCATTTATCTGACATTTTCTTCCAACCGCGAGTTGCTCGAAAAGACAGGCCTGCCTGTTGACATCATCACGATTTCCGATGCCTCGCTCGCGGCCTTTGCAACGACGACCATCACGGCTCTCCGCCGCCTGAGGTCCAGGTCGATCGATGTTGTCTTCGATCTGGAGTTTTTCTCCAAATTCTCCACGCTGGTGTCGGTTCTATGCGGAGCCCCGTTGCGGATCGGCTTCGACCTGCCTGCGCGGTGGCGGCGCAGCAATCTCACTCATCCCGTTCCCCTGGAGCATTCCGTTCATGTCGCCCGTTTATTTCTTCGACAGTTGCGCGCGGTTGACATGCACCCCTCCGACCAGGTCAACATTATTGACCTGAAGGCCTCTCCGGAAGAAATAGCGTCCATGGAGCGAAAGCTTGATCTGACGAACGATGCATCCGAGGTGATCTGCGTAAATATCAATGCGGGCAACACCTCTCTGGAGAGGCGCTGGCGGCCGCATCGTTTTGTCGAGGTAGCCAGACAACTCGTGCGGGAAAAATCTTCGAGGAGGATATTTTTCATCGGCAACTCCGGCGAACGCCGGTATGTGGATGCCGCTCTGCAGTCGGGCGGCAACGGCTCCAGTGCCTTCCATAACTGCAGCGGGGCGCTTTCGCTGGGCGAGCTGGTAGCGCTGTTTCGGCGTTCGAGTCTCCTGCTCACGAATGACAGCGGCCCGATGCATATTGCAGACGCGGCCGGGACTCCGGTCGTTGCGCTGTTCGGCCCCGAATCGCCCGCATTTTACGGCCCGAACGGAAGGTCGAGAGTCTGCTACAAAGCGATTACCTGCAGCCCCTGCCTCAACATCTACAACGCAAAGCAATTCATTTGCCCATATAATACGCGCTGCATGGAAGAAATCTCCACACGTGAGGTCCTGGAAGCAATTGAGTCTCTTGTGCCGAGCGGACGGGTGAACGGACATTGAGGGGATTGCTGTCGATTAAGCCGGCATATCTTACGATCCTTGTTTGTGCTCTTGTCTTTTACGTTGTCGACAAGGGCGTGCTGCCCGCGTTCAGGACGATCGACAGTGACTTCCCGAACTACTACGTTGCGGCCAAGATCATTCGGGAAGGGAATGATCCGGCGCGGCTCTATGACGACGGCTGGTTTCAGCAACAAATTCACGCCAGCGGAATCCGGCAGCTCGGCAAGTTTTCGCCCTTTCCACCGGCAACCGCACTTGTTCTCCTGCCGCTCACCGGATTCTCCCCCCTGACGGCGCTGAGAATAGTGACCGTCCTGAACCTCCTGATGGTGGCGGCAGCGATCCTGCTCCTCGCTCGCTGCTGTGCTTTCACTCTGCTCGAGTCGTCCGCCTTTGTTCTTTTATCGGGAATTGGATTAGTCAACTGCATCCGGTTCGGACAACTCTATATTGCGGTTTCCCTCCTGATGGTATTGGGATTTTTCCTCCTCGAACGGAGGCAGGAAGCATGGGCGGGTGCGTGTCTGGCGTTGCCGGTGCCATTCAAATATTTTCCTGCTGTTTACCTTGCCTACTTTGGAATGAAGGGAAAATGGAAGATCCTGCTTGCGTCTGCGGCGGTGGTGCTGGGTATCTTCGGAATCAGCGTCGCATTCATGGGGTGGCAGGTACATGCGCAATTCTTCCGATCGATCCTGCCGCGGCATCTTCAATCGGATCTTTCACCCGCGGACCCCTTTTCGGTGGCTTTTCAGTCGTGGGACAGCCTCTTGAGGAGGCTCTTCGTTTATGACGCGGCACGCAACCCGCACCCCGTTGTGCATGCCTGGGGATTTTATCTGGCTCTAAAGGCGGCAATCATTCTCTGCACGACCGCCGCCGCCGGCCAGGGGATGCGCTGGGCAGAGCGGAATGGGAATTCGGGCGGACAAAGGCTTTCAATCGCTTTGCTGGGAATCTGGGGTTTGCTGATCGCTCCTGCGACGGCGACCTATCACTTTATCCTGCTTTGGCTTCCCGTCGGTTGCCTGCTGGCATACCTGCGCGAAACCGGGAAAGCAGGATGGTTCTGTCTGAGTTTGAGCCTTTACGCCGGCATCGGTTTCGTGCCGTACGCTGCCTTCCGATCCCTGGCCGGCCAGGGGGTGTTGAGCCTGGCTGCCTACCCGCGTTTGTGGCTGACATGTGCATTATTTTTTGTTGCTCTCGCCGCCGCTCACGGCAGGAAACGATGCTGCTTTGACCCTTTCCTAACTTCAATGTATCGCCGTTGATCTGGCATTTGGGGTCGCATCGAGGGTGTCCAAGATGAATCCCTGGAGATCCGTGTAGCATGGTCAGTCCCCCGGGCTCTGCTCTTTTGGCCCTTCCGGGGCATCGCATGGCCCAGCGGCGGATCGGCAAAGCCCGGAATTATTCCTTGACATCATTCTGTTGGCATATATAATAGTTGCGAAATATGGAAACATATAAATAAAAGGAACGGATGACGATGAAAGATAAAAAGATGCGGCGCAAGATATTCGAGATGCAATGCGAGATCTGCAAGGCCG